>Ga0134066_10000156_pt1 | contig 8991 bp, 14 predicted proteins | sample 15_taG_22_FD_94462 | JGI IMG/M metagenome (GOLD analysis project Ga0134066, IMG submission 94462) | Grasslands soil microbial communities from the Angelo Coastal Reserve, California, USA - 15_D_Rain_20cm_2_09212015 | ecosystem: Environmental > Terrestrial > Soil > Grasslands ... | reverse complement strand
TGAACTCCATCGACGCATTCTGTATTACAAGGCCGACAAGCATCCAACGACGACGTATGGACGAAATGACGTGATCGTTGAAGCGTTGGAATTCTTTCTGACCGCGATGAAAAGGTAGCAAAGATAACTTTTCATGAACTTCTTCCCCCATTCCTTTCGTGTTCCAGCAAACCCATCAATTCTGACTCTCTCATGACTCAATCGATGTTGCATTTAGCCTATTGACAAACAGGCGGGCAACGTGACAAGTCACCCGGAACGGCAATTGCTAATTTGATGGCAATTGCCGTACTCTTCCTGTATGGGATACCAGGAGTTTTACGAGGACACTCTTCCCACGGAGGAACGTTTAGAACAGCCGGTTCTGGAATCCGACGACGATTTGCACCGGCTGATCGAATGCTTTTCGGCGAAAAACTGCCGGGAATACGTCGCGAGCCTGCCGGTCGATGAAGTCAAAGATCTGCTGGTGACATTAGATGTGGTCCGGCATGCCTGCATCAACCGTCTGGAACTTGAATTCAATGCCCAGGAGCCCCACCATGAGCAAACGACGACGCAGCGGACGGCTTCCAGGTCCACCTTACGTGTCGTCCCCCCACGGAATGCCACAGCACGGCGGCAACAGCCGTCTCAACCAAGCCCCCAACCCGCACAAACACAATCCGACGAACCGAAAGAGCGGCAGCTCGACGTCCACGAGACTGCGAAGATAATCGGCTACAGCGAGAAATGGATCTACACGAACGCGAAGAACCTTCCGTTCGCATGGAAGCTGCCGAATGGGCAGTGGCGATTCTCCGCGCAAGGCGTCCAGGAATGGCTGGATAAGATGCGGGCGCAATCGTCAGGTCGACAGCAAGATTGACAGCGATGCATAATTGCCGTTGACAGACCGTTCGGGTTTTGTGCACAATGCCCCTAGATCGGGAGACAAAAAGGGGGACATAAAAGTGGCAAAGCAGCGAGAAAAAAGACGCGGTGAGGGCGGTGTATATCCGCGTGGTCAATGGATGTGGATTCGTTATTACTATCCTGCAGGTGTGCGGCGTCGCGAGCCAGTCGGCAAACAACAGGATTGCGGTGCACCGGTTGCGTCCGACGACAAGCAGGCGGAAAAGAAAGCCGAAGCGTACCTGGACGCGGTGCGAAAGAAGATCGGTGCCGCTCAGCTTGGGCATGCGGCTTTCGTCGGCGCGAGCGAGCAGAAAGTACTCGTGAACGAGATCTTGACCGAGCTGATTCAGAAGAAGGAAGGGGATCGGCTGTCGGATCGTCCGGAGCTGTATCGCGTGCTGCGCGACAATCCGGAAGCGCGGATTCTGCGTCCTGCATTTTATAGCGACGTCAAGCGAGCTGCGGAATGGTTCGGCGAAATGCGAGCAATCGATCTGACCGATAAGTTTTGGACAAATTGGAAGCGGCAGACCGCACCGGTTCTGCTCGATACGTATGAACCATCGAGCATCAATCGAGCGTTGGAAATTATTCGCACGGCATTGAATGTCGCAAAGCAGCAAAAGAAGATTGCCGACATTCCAGGCAGTGTCTCGGATGTGCTCTTTGATGAATCGGGGAACGTGCGTGAAGGGTTCTTCGAGCCGGACGAATATCGGCGGCTGCTCGAAGCAGCAAACGAAGTCGCTGCCGATATGGCGGACTTCTTCACCTTCGGCTATCTCACGGGATGGCGGTCGGGCAGCGTGAAAGCGTTGAAGTGGGAAACGGTCAACATGCAAACGCATGTGTTGGTGCTGCCGAAGAAGGATGAAAAGACCGGGCACAAGAACGTCATGCCATTGGGGAACGATGGCGACGATCTGTGGGATCTGATCAAACGTCGGTGGACAGCACGTCGATATATGCGGCCGGATGGCGTGGAAGCGGTGTCCGAGTACATATTTCACCGTAGTGGTGAGCCGATTGTCGACTATCGGGATGCCTGGGACCGAGCCTGTACTAAGGCGGAACTCTTAATACTAAAGAGGGATGGCGCGGGCAATCCGATCACGACTATTATTGACGGCGTTGAGACAAACGTGATGCAGCCATCAAAGCTGTTTCACGACTTTCGCCGCACAGCAGCCAGGGACATGATTCAGGCGGGTGTATCGAAGGACGTCGCGAAAGCGATTACGGGGCACCGGACCGATCACATGTTCGACAGCTACAACATCATCGTGAACGAGCAGAAGGTCGACGCGATTCGGTTACGGACTGCCGGTCTTCGCGAGAGTCTTGGCAAGATTTCAGGGAAAGGAAAGGGAAAGTAAGTATGAAGGTTTACCGATTTCCGGTCGATGCACAATCGTGCACAATTGAGCACACAATTGAGCACAAAACGAGCACAATCGGCCGGAAATCGGTTCTTGTCAGCACTCCCGCAAAACAGCTTGTCACCACGCAACTTCTTGTAACAAAGCATCTTAACACGGTAGAATAGAAGCATCGGGCGGTTAGCTCAATTGGAAGAGCATTCGGTTTACACCCGAATATAGGCGTATTTCGTCTGTTTAGCACTTCTGGAAAAGTCCCACCTTCGACTGCTTCAAAGCCACGACTGACAAGGATTCCAGCACATTTTCGTCGCTGATGTTCCGAGTTAGTCAGGCAACCTCTACCGCAAACGATTAGGCACAAATTGAGCACAATTTTCATTCCGGCAGGACACGTGTGCCTGGGAGAAGAAATAGCAACATAGATAGAAAGGACAGAAAGCAAACAATGGCAACGACGACGAAAAAGCATGAAGAGACCTGCACCTGTTGCGGGGGAACGGTGAAGCTGGCGGATGTGCCGGTCAAGTTTTGGAGTCTCATTTCAACGAATGCGGGGCTCTTTGCACTCGCCACGGATGGCACCGTATGGGTGTACTGCTCACAGCCGCGATACGGATGGAAGCGCGTAGCGATGACCGATCTTTCAGTGCTGCCGGACAGCTACTCGGATCGTGATCCGAAGAACGTGTCGAGCTATCGCTGATGCGAGTCGTTCGAATAATCACCTACGAAGGGACACCAGAGCAGATCAGGAAGCAGCTCGTCGGACAAGAAGCCGGGATACATGAGCCGTGCCCGACATGTTCATACATGGGAGCGGGCTCGTTGCGTGATGGTCAATACAACCTGCTGACGAAGATCACAGTGGATACGACTGTCGTCGATAAATCGGAGGAAGGCGGACCCTGTTTGCGGCTATGGAAGACCGCAAAGCGACTACGCAAATATTTCATCGCTCCGGATGGAAGCAAGCTCAATCGATGAAAGTTTGGCACGTGAATTGTAATACTCAACGTGATTCCGCGAACACTCAAGCGGATCGATCAAAAAGTTCAAGGATGAACCAAAACATGAAACGCAAGGATGCATTGAAAGAAGCTGTCGAAGCCAGCGTGCTTCGACTCAGGAAAGAAGATCCAACACGCGGCACACGCACTATCGCACAGGCGATGGGTATCTCCCGCAATCGTGTGGTCCGCATTCTTCGTCGGCAGGCACAGCCGGTTCTCACGAGATCGTCGGACGGTCCAGTGCAATACGTAAAGCCGACACCAATTCACGTTCCACAGATTCACGTGTCCAAGCTGCGGAAAAGACCGCAGCGAGTGCACTGCATTATTCCCGATGTTCAGGTTAAGCCGGGTGTGCCGACAGATCACCTGCACTGGATCGGAAATTACATCGCGGAGAAACGGCCGGACGTGATCGTGCAGATCGGCGACTTTGCCGATATGCCGTCACTCTCGTCGTATTCGTTGGGCCAAGCAGAAGCCGAAGGGAATCGGTATGTGAAGGACATTCAGGCTGCGCAAGATGCGATGGATGAGCTAATGCGCCCGATTCGTGCCGTGAAAGGGTACGAGCCGGAAATGATCCTGACGCTGGGCAACCACGAAGATCGCATTGATCGTGAAGCGGAAGCGAATCCACGTTTCATGGGAGCGATTTCAACGGACGACCTGCGATACGCAGAATGGGGTTGGAATGTTAAGCCCTTCCTGCAGGTCGTCCGGATCGATGGCTGGGAGTACTCGCATTATTTCGTCAGTGGTGCGATGGGACGTCCAGTATCGAGCGCAGCGGTCTTGCTGCGCGAGCGACAGCGCAGTGCTGTCATGGGTCACGTCCAATACACGGATATCGCGTTCCACAAGCGAACCGGCAACATCGGAATCTTCTGCGGTATCTGTTATCAGCATGACGAAAAATATCTCACGCCACAGGGCAACACCACACGCAGGCAGATCGTTATGCTGCACGAAGTGCACGACGGTGTCGGTGATCCGATGCTCGTCTCTCTCGCCTTCCTGAAAGAGAGGTACTCGTGAACTTCTTATTCGAAGTGTTCTGGTTCGTACTGAGCATGTTTCACTTTTTTGTTTCAGGGGATCAGACGCAAGCAATGCTCTGCCTGATCATGAGCACGTTGTTCATGGTGCTGAGAAGACAACAATGAGGGACGTGTGTGTCTGCGGTGAGGAATTGTGGGAGCACGGGCTTACTGCAGACGGATACACGATGCCTTGTGACAACGTGGATATCTGCGGATGTACGGATTACGAAGAGCAGGAAGAAAGGGCAAAGCGAATTTAAGTGGAACAACAAGAGCATCCGCTGATCAAGATTCCGACGATCATCTTCCCGAAGGATTTGTATCGAGCGTTCAAAAAGCAGGCTCGCGCAGCATATCCGCTGGAACATATCGAAGCGGTTGCCGGTCAGTATCAACCGTGGTCCAACACCGTCCACATCCACGCACTGCTGGATATGGCGCATCGCAGGCATCCGGATGGCGGGGGGCTGTCGTTAGTCGAAGAGGAAGACAACGAATACAACGAAATTGAATTCTGCCGGAAGTGGGCAGAAGAGCTGGGCTACATGTTCTTGGGCACGATACACACGCATCCAGGCGACACAACGTGCAAAGCCATGTCGACCACAGATCATTACAACGGGTGGGCGGACCGCGAGCTGATCAGCGGTGTGCTCCACCTGTACAAAGTCGGACAAGAGCCGACCGGAAATCACAAAGATCACAGACGATGGTATTCCCGCCTAGCGTGGTGGATTCCACAGCGAGAGATTCAGACCGTGTTCGTATAGCCGGTTCACTCGAACTATAGGCAAATTGTAAAAAACCACAAACAAATCAGACAGGAGAAGTGTGCCCAAAATGAAGATTAGTGATCCACAAGTACAAACCGAATTAGATGTGCTGCTTGCATACATCGCGAGTGCCATCGACGCCAATATGCGCAGCGCACAGGCGTTCAACTGCTATCCGATCGAAATCGAAGCAGAGTCGGACTTCGCCGACGTGCTGTTTGAAATGCTCAATCTGTTTCTGACGTCACAACAGATGCCCGTCGACGGCTACGCGAAGCGCGTGTTCATGATGGTGCGCGTGCTCAGCGTGATGCACTGTTCGTCACTTGGCGTGTTGAAGAAGCTCGTTGAGACGGTGAAGGCAACGGGCGAAGACATGACCGACGCGGAATTTAGTAGCTTGCGGCGGATGGTGCACGAGCTGTGAGCACCATCGAACAAACGCAACCAGAGACAGAGAAAGTATACGAGCCGATGACCACGCTGCTGTGGCGCACGGTGCTGAGCAGTCTGCCCGCGAATGCGGTTGTGCTCGACATTGGCGCAGGTGACGGACATTTCACCGGCATTGCGCAAGAACGCGGACTGGACGTCTTTGCTTTCGAGCCGCGACTCAGTCTCACCATTAAGCACGCTGGAAGCAACGTCACCGTCGTACGTGCGGCCGTGAGCAACCGAGACGATAAAGCACCACTGTTCCATACGCCATTTCGCAAGTACTCCGCAACGTTGATCAAAGACAACAAAGAGAACCATTCCCACTTCGTCCAGGTCGATACGTTGCGCCTGGACACGTATCTGTGGGGTTGTAAGCAGGTCGCTGCAATCAAGTTCGATATCGAGGGAGCAGAAGCACTGGCAATCGAGGGAGCCAGGACGCTGATCGGTAGGAATCGGCCGACCATGTTCGTCGAAGTGCTCAATGACCGACACGGGCAGGATATCGAAGAAGCCTTACCGATTAGATGCGAGTACTACCGCATCTACGAAGATGAGATGCGGATCGAGAAACAAACCAATCTGACGGTCGGCGAGCAGTGGGGCAATTTTATGTTGCTTCCGGTTTACGGCCGAATCGGATTCACCTACGCAACTGAAAGGACCAAGGATGGATACGCCATTGAATAAAGGACTCAAAGAAGACTTCACCACAGCGAGAAACGATCTCGAACGAGATATTCAGCGATTGCTGAATGAGCGGATCTACGAGGATCACGCGGGACACAAGCTGACGTTCGCGGAGTTTCTGATTTTCAAGAATCGCGCATACGGCAACTCGTTTACGACTGCGCCCAGGATGCTTGAGTTTCTGTTTCCGGACGGGATCAGAGTCGATCAGTACGGTGATCTCATGTACATCGTGCGCGTGCTCGATAAGCTAAAGCGGATTGCAGAAGCGAATGATCCGTTCGGCGAGAATCCAGCCAGCGATATCAAAGGCTACAGCGTGCTGCAGGAAGCTGTCGCGAACCTGAAGCGGGCACATCTTGAGGATCAGCGACAGCAGGCGGACCTGGAAAGACAGCTCGAAGAGAGCGTCGCGAAGCACAACGGTGACCGTGATCGAGCTGTGAAGCTGGGTCTCACCAAAGAATAGATGCCAGCAAACATCACACTTACGCCACAGGCGTTAAAAGGTCGGCCGGTCTGGATCAAAGTCTGTGGTACGGAGCACTACCTGTTCCTGCAGGATGTACGTCACCTGATGAAGAAAGTCGAGTATCAGGAACGCATCAAGGTCGAGCATCCAGACAAACACATGCAGCGGACGGCTGCGCAACGTCGCAAGCAAGACAAGAGGTTTCGCAGCCTGCTGCAACATTATCGATGGTGGGAGAAACGGCAGGATTACGAGTACCGGCAGATCGGTATCGCCCCACCCGCATTGAAAGACTTTTCACCATTATTGAATCTGAGGGGGACGGAATGAGCTGTATCCATTGCGCACACTGCAAACGTGTGCGAGCGAAAACACGAGCACAGAAAGCAGAAGTGCGGCGTACCGCAGAGACGCAGAAATTGCAGCGTCGGTTGTCACGGGAACGTAATCGGGAGATTCGTCGAGTGCTTCGAGAAGATAGCGTGCGAGCCCGACAAACAGAATGGGCGATCAACCTATGACAATGCTTCAACCGGCCGTGAAGTATTTCGAGTCGCACATCACTATTGAGCCAGTCTTCGGCAGGCAGCTCGCACGGTTTAAGTACATCACGTCTATGTACGACTTCAAAGCAGCCGATTTGCTTCTGCTGACAGATAGAGACGCGACGCCAAAGCGGTCTGACAAGGACACATTCTGTACAGGCCGCAGTGTAGATTTTCAGATTATCGACAAGCGAATGCGGCTGCTTGTAGATGCGCTGAAAGCATTTGGCTTTCAGGTGTGGCGATACTAGATCGAAGCGGTCCTGGTAGATGAAAGACTGAAGCCGTGAGCGAGTCAAATAAGGTAGGCGTCTACGAACGCGTCGACGTCCACGGGCATATGGCTTACAAGCGGATCTACAAGACGACAATCGGACCGTTCAATGTGAACACACTCGACGGCCTGCCGAAACACGACTACCTCAAGGAAGACACCTTCAAGGTGTGGATTCGTCCTTTGGTCGGTGACAAGATCGGATTCGTCTGGACAGAATCCGCTAATGGCTCCGACTATGCAGTCGTAGAGAATGTGCCAGTGTCCGCACTCTACAACTCTCAGCAGATCTCCGATCAGTCCGAATAGTTTGGCATCCAAACTGTAATACTCAAGCATGTTCTGTTGGTCATTTAAAATCCTTCTTTAGAAATCGGGGTGGTGAGCAGTATTAGCCACTCCGTTCTTTTTCTCTGAGGACGAGCAACTTGACAGAAATCATATTAAAGAAACCGAAAGCGACCGGCAGCGTGTACTTCATGGAAGAGCTGACTGCCAAGTCCACGACGGACGAACAAGCTGCCATCGCTGAGGTACAAAAGCTGCGGGCTCGACGGCAGATTGCGGTCGAGCAGCACGCAGCGAAACTCAGGAAGAAAGCCGAAGCGAAGGAACGTTCCGGCAGCAGACGGCGCAAGAAAGCCGAACCAATCAAGGAAGTCGAGATACCTGTATATGACGAGAATAGTCCTGCCCAATTCACTGGATTGGGACAGCAAGCCGATACCGCAGGGCGCGGCAGCAACGATTAACACACCAAGGTTACCGGACGTCGAGATCTACACGTGGTCGGCACTGCAGGTCTTTCTATCGTGTCACCAAAAGTACAACTACCGGATGGAAATGCTGCTGGAACCAAAGCATCGTTCTTCTGCACTGTCATTCGGTTCATCTGTCCACGAAGCATTAGCCGCATGGTACGAACCAACGCTGTGGCGCGACGCTCGACTGAATCCACGCGAAGTGCATCCGAGCATTCGGGATGAGTGGGAAGAACGCAAGCTGCGGGCTCTGAGCGCGTTCGAAAAGAAAGCATATGAGCTGCGACTCACCGAAAGCATCGAGGATGGCGGCAAACGCAGCATCGAGCGGGGCATTGAGATCTTGACCGCCTACTTCGACGACAAGTATCCATACGAGGATTTCATCGTCGAGAACGTCGAGCTGCCGTTTATCTGCGAAGTGACCGATCTTGATCCTCCGTTCATCTACGGGGGCACGATCGACGGGCTCATTCGAAAGCAGGGCAAGCTGGGCGGCATGGAGCACAAGACGGTCAGCAGGCTCGACCGCAGTTACCTGGAATCGTTCAGACCAAACCATCAAGTAACCGGCTATTGCTACGCGCTGAGCGAGTACGTCTCTGAACCGGTCTTCGGCTTCCTGCTGAATCTGGTGCACGTCGTCAAGGAAAAGACCACGTTCATACGCCTGGAAACGAAGCGTACGCCGGAAGAGATTCAGGGA
>Ga0134066_10000154_pt1 | contig 9156 bp, 7 predicted proteins | sample 15_taG_22_FD_94462 | JGI IMG/M metagenome (GOLD analysis project Ga0134066, IMG submission 94462) | Grasslands soil microbial communities from the Angelo Coastal Reserve, California, USA - 15_D_Rain_20cm_2_09212015 | ecosystem: Environmental > Terrestrial > Soil > Grasslands ... | reverse complement strand
TATGCGTCGGATGTTGCGTGATGAGCGAGGCATGGCGCTCGCAGTGGCGATCTTCGCCCTGGTGGTCGTGGGTGCGCTGGTCGCGGGAGCGTTCTTTGCCGGTACTCAGGAACAGCGCGTCGGGGAGAACCAGCGCCGGGTGCAGCAGTCCTTCGGCGTCGCCGAGGCTGGTGCCCAGGAGCGCGTGATGAGCTGGCAGCCCGAGCAGATGAACAAGCGGCTGCCCTATCCGCAGGACTCCGTCGTGATCGGGCCAAACCAGCCCGCGCCCAGCGGCACGGGCAGCTATGGCGGGTACAGCTATAAGCTGGGCTCGAACATCTTCCTGATCGACGTCACCGGCCGTGACCGCGCGAGCGCCGGGGGTGCCATCGCGGGCGGCGGCGGCGCGCGGCAGCGCATCGGCCTGATCACGCGCATCGCGCCCATCGACTTCGGGATCCACGCGTCGCTGACCACGCAGGGTGGCGTGAGCCTGTCCGGTAACGCCGATGTGAATGGCGCCGACCAGGTCCCAACGGGGTGGGCCAGCTGCGATCCCCCGGGGGCGACGCAGCCGGGGATTCGCGACAACGGCAGCAACGTGTCGACGAGCGGGAACGGTTCGGTGCAGGGCAATCCGCCGGTCGTGAATGACCCGACCATCAACAACAACTCGTTCACGACGTTCGGTGGAGCGACCTACGCCCAGTTGGCGGCACGGGCGACCATCACCCTCGGCAGTGGCACCTACAAGACGAACCCGGCGCTCAACGGAGCGGGACAGTGCAACCAGGCCAACCTGTTGAACTGGGGCGACGGGATGAATCCGGCCGCACCGTGTGGCAACTACTTCCCGATTATCCACATCGCCGGCAGCGCCACCTTGAACGGCGATCAGGGCCAGGGCATCCTGTTGGTCGACGGTGACTTGAACGTTCAGGGCTCGTATCAGTTCTTCGGCATCGTCATCATTCAGGGCGACCTGAAGACCTCCGGCGGTGGTTCAACCGACGCGCACTTCTGGGGCGGTGTGATGGCCCAGAACGCCGACCTGTCGGTGCAGAACCTGAGCGGTAAGGCCACGCTGAACTACTCTAGCTGCAGCATCTTGTCGGCTTTGCAGGCCACGAGTCCGATCTCGATGATGCGCCAACGGGGCTGGGTCCAGCTCTACTAAAAGTGGCCTAAGTACCGGCAGTAAAAACAGTTGGTGCTTCAGCCTCAAGTCAATTCGAGGCTTGACAGGATAAGGGGCGGGGCCTATTGTAGTTTGCCCTCGCCCCCTACTTGTCTCTAGACCAAAAGGTGCACAGTGGCTCTTTTTGGCCTGTTTGGTGGCAAAAAAACCTCGGTTGGGCTGGATATCGGCTCCGGCATCATCAAACTCGTGGTCATCGACCACGGGGGTAGTGAGGCCGAGCTGACTAAGGTTGCCACCACCGAGGTGGCCGCCGATGCCATCGTGGAAGGCGAGGTCATGGACCCCGGCCTTGTTTCGGAGGCTATTCGGGGGCTGTTCGAGGCGGCGGGCGTCAAGCGGAAATCGGTCGTCACGGCCGTCGGTGGCCGGGACGTGATCGTCAAGAAGATCCAGATGGACCGGATGAAGGAAGGGGACGCCCGGGAGGTCATCCGCTGGGAAGCCGAGCAGCACGTGCCGTTCGACATGGCCAACGTGGAGCTCGATTTCCAGATCCTCGATCCCGACGCCGAAGGGCTCCAGATGAACGTCTTGCTCGTCGCCGCCAAGCGTGAATTGGTGGAAAGCCGGGTGGGATTGTTAGGCGAGGCCGGACTCGACCCCTCCATCATCGACGTCGACGCCTTCGCTATTCACAACGCGTTCGAGTTGAATCACCCGGACGCCATGCAGGGCGTCGTCGGGCTCGTCAACATCGGTCACGAGGTCACGAATGTGAACATCCTCGAGGACGGCATCCCCGTTCTCACGCGCGACCTCTCGGTCGGCACGCGGCGCTTCCGCGAAGACCTGCAGCGCGAAAAGGGCGTCGCGGCCGACGAAGCCGAAAAAATCATTCAAGGCACGGCGCAACATGCGGACCTGGCCGGCTACGTCAGCGCTCGCGGTGAGGAAATCGCCGTCGGCGTCGAGCGCGCGGCCGCGTTCCTCGCGACAGCATCGCGCTCGGCCGGCGGCCTGTCGCGGGTCTACACCACGGGCGGTGGTGCCCGTATTCCGGGTCTGAACGACGTGCTCGGATCGCGCCTGAAAGTCCCGATCGAGCTGGCCAATCCGGTGCAGCGCCTCCGCGTGAAAGACGACGTGTTCGAAACGGTGCCGGTGGACGAAGTGGCCCCGCTGCTCATGCTGGCCGTGGGTCTCGCGCTGAGGCGCGGCGCATGATTGAGATAAACCTACTCCCAGGAAAGAAGAAGGCGGCCAAAGGCGCCGGCATGTCGCTGTCCATGCCGGACTTCAAGGCCCTCATCGCGCAGGTCAAGGATCCCTGGCTGCTCGCCGCGATTGCGGCCTGGGTGCTGGTGGGTGGCGGCGGAGCGCTGCTGTTCGTCACGGATCGCGCCCGTCTTGCCGCCGCCGAGTCGCGGCTCGATCGAGCGCGCACGGAAGAGCGGCGCTACGCGATCGTCATCGCGCAAAAGCGCCAGGCCGAGAAGGTGCGTGACTCGCTGTTGTACGAGATCACGGTGATTCGCAATATCGATGCCGACCGCTACATCTGGCCGCACGTGCTCGACCAGGCGACCAAGGCGTTGCCGCCGTACACGTGGATCACGAACATGCAGACCGCGTCTGCAATGGCCGCGCCCCAACCGGGCCAGCCCGGTGGGCCAGTCACGGTCGAGCGCGATTCCTCGGGCCGGCCGACGGTGAAGGTCTCGATCAGAGGCCGCACGGTGGACATCCAGGCATACACGACATTCCTGCGCCAGCTCGCGGCGTCGCCATGGTTCACGGACGTGACGCCGGCGGCCTCGCAGACCGTGATCGAAGCGGACCGGCCGGTCACCGAGTTCTCGGTGACCGTGAGTTACCGCATCGCTGATTCGGTCTACATCCGCACGGTCCCGCTCGTGCAATCGGTGAGGTAGTCCTATGGCAATGGGTTTACCGACCGACCAACGCGGCCAGATCATGGCGCTGCTCGTCCTCGTCGCTCTGGCGGGCGGCTACTTCTTCTGGACGAAGTTGCACACGCCCGACATCGCGCAGATCGCGACCGCGAACCAGCAGTCGGACAGCCTCGAGAAGCGGATCGAGCAGGCGAAGCACGATCTCGCGAGCGGCAGCATCGAGGATTTGCGCCGTCGCGTCGAGGAGTACCAAGGCTCGCTCGAGTTGATGCGCCGCCTGGTGCCCGAGCGGAACGAGGTCCCCACGCTGATCGACGACATCTCGACCAAGGCCAAAGTCCGCGGCATCACCCTCGGCAAGATCCAGCCGCTCACTCCCGAGACCGGCTCGCCGTTCGACACGTACCGCTACCGCCTCGAGGTGTACGGCCACTACGACCAGATCGGGGAATACCTCGCCGATGTCGCGTCGCTGCCGCGCATCGTCGTGCCGCAGGACGTCATGCTTTCCATGGCCACACCGGCGGTGCAGAAGCTGCTCGCCGACACGGCCGGCGCGCTCCTGCTCGCGGAGTTCTCGATCCGCACGTTCGTGAAGGCCCAGGGACCGCCGCCTGCGCCGAAACCAGCGGGAGCGCCTCGTGCGCGTAGCTAGCCTCGCACTGCTCGCCGTTCTGTCCAGCCCGGCCGCTGCGCAGCAGCCGGAGCGTGATACCACGGCGCAGCAGTCCACGACGCTGCTCCGGGAAGTGTTCGCATACGAGGGGGGCGGGCGCGATCCGTTCATGTCGCTGCTCAAGTCGGGCGACGTGCGGCCGCTCATCTCCGATCTGAAGCTGACGACCGTCGTCTATGACGGCCGCTATGCCTCGCGCAGCGTCGCCGTGCTGCGCGACATCACGAATCGCCGCATCTACCGTGTGAAAGCGGGCGACATCGTCGGGCGCCTGAAGGTGACGCAGATCCGGCCCCGGGAAGTCGTATTCACCGTGCAGGAATTCGGTTTCGAGCGTCAGGAGACCCTGTCGCTCGCCAAGCAGGAGGAGATGCCATGAAGGCTCTGTTACTCCTTGCGGTCTTGTTCGCGACTGTCGTTCCCGGGGCCCTTGCCGGGACGGCAGCTCGCGACGGAGAAGTCCGCGCGGTGAGTGTGCTGCCGGCGGCCGGCAAGGTCGAGATCGTCATCGACCTGCAGGGTGCCGCCGTGGTCCAGGATTTCACGCTCGCCAATCCAGCACGGCTCGTCATCGATCTCAAAGGCACGCATCTCACCGCGCCCGTGACGCTGTATGACGGGCAGAATCGCGGCGGGGTCCGCAACATCCGCTACGGGCAGTTCACGCCCGACATCGTCCGCGTCGTGATCGAACTCGATGCCCTGAAGGACTACCAGGTCGAAAAGGCCTCCGGTCAGGTGCTCGTGCGCATCGGTACCGAGCGCACCGCGTTCGCGGCGTGGTCGAGCACGACCGTGCCGACTGCCGCTGTCGCGGCGCGCGCGCAGGCCCGCGAGCGCATGGATGAAGGCGCGGCTCCGATGGAGACGACGGCGGAGCTCGGTCAGGCGGCCAGGATTACGACGCCGACGCCCGCGCAGCCGATGTCGATCGACGAATACCTCGCCCGCCATCGCGCCGACGCCACGCAGTCGCAGGCGCCGCGCATCACCGTGCAATGGGACAACGCCAGCATCGAGGACGTGATCGCCGGCTTCGCGGCGTTCAGCGGGCGCACGATCATCCTCGGTCGCGACATCAAGGGCAACGTCACCGCCGAGATCAAGAATCAGCCCTGGGATCTCGCGATGTATGCCGTGCTGCAGTCGCAGGGGCTCGCCGTGAAGACGATGCCCGGCGGCATCCTCATGGTGGTCAGCCAGGTCGAGCTCGCGCGTGCCGATTCCACGGTGCCGATCGAGACCCGCCTGGTGCGCATCAATTACGCGAAGGCGACCTCGCTCGTGCCGTCGATCGCCTCGATCCTCACGAAGCGCGGCGCCGCGGTGGCCGATTCGACCAGCAACGCGCTCGTGATCACCGAGGTCAGCTCGCGCATCGACGAGGTCGTGGAATTCGTGAAGGGCCTCGACCAACGCACGCCGCAGGTGTCGATTCAGGCGAAGATCATCTTCGTCGATCGTACCGACGTCGAAGAGCTCGGTGTGAAGTACGACCTCGGCACGACGAACCAGTTCTTCAACAAGCTCGTGCAGCGGCCCGATCCACGGACCGCCAAGCCGGTCGACACCAACCTGGACGGGGTGCCTGACGCGCTCGTGCCGACGGACAACTTCCCCGCGAACCAGAACATCGTGGCGCTGGGCGGCAACTCGCTCTCCGCGCTCGGCAACGCGAGCCAGGAAGTCGTGAATCCGGCGCTCGACCTGATCTTCTCGACCGCGCTCGGCAACTTCGATCTCACCACGTTCGTGCAGGCGCTGCAGCGCGTCGAGCTCGCCGACATCCAGGCCGAGCCGACGATCACGACGCTCGACAACCGCCAGGCCGAAATCCTGGTCGGCGATCGCGTGCCGATCCGCGTGATCGACGTGAGTGCCGCGTCGACGGGCGGCGTGGCCGGACAGAACGTGCCGCGCGCGACGGTCAGCTTCCAACAGACCGGTATCAACCTGCGCGTCACGCCGCACGTCACCGGCACGCGTCAGATCCTGATGGAAGTGCACGCCGAGCGCTCGAACGTCCGGCCGGCGGCGGTGGACATCGGCTACACGTTCCAGACGCAGCAGGCGGACAACCAAATCCTCGTCTCAGACGGCGAAACGGCTGTAATTGGCGGACTTACGGTGACTGAGGTCACGGTAACAAAGTCCGGAATTCCTTTCCTTGTAGATCTGCCGATCCTCGGCAAGCTGTTCGGTTTCACGTCTCAACAGGAAAACCGGCGTGATCTGCTCATTCTGATTACGCCACACATCATCGACGATCTCGTCTCGCCGACCGGGCAGTAAGCCCGGCCGGTTGAGATGGCCGAGAGGGTAGATATGCGGCTGGTCAGACGGAGTTCGGCAGTCCTGTACATCGGCTCGCTCGCGCTCGCGGTCTATGCGTGCGAGACGTCGCGCCGCATTGGCGGCGTGCAGCCCGACACCCAGTCGCCCACGATTACCCTCACGAATGCCGGCGGCGACACGCAGGACATCGCCGGCGGGCTGCGCTTCAACGTACAGGCGAACGACAACCTCGGTCTCAAGACTATCGATCTGACTTTCAGCGGCGGGCTCATCGGCCAGCTCGACACGCTGTTCACGACGGAGGTCAAGACCTACAACGTCGGCCACACGCTGACGTTCTCGGGAGGCTCGGGCGCCGGTGGTCTCATTCAGATCGTCGGTCGCGCGGTGGACGGCAACGGCAACTTCGCCGAAGACACCGTCTTCATCTATCTGCAGAACATTCAGGCGTTGCGCGTGCGGCTGGTGCTGCCCTCGGCGGGGGCGCTCGCGTCCACGGGCAAGGGCATTCCGGTCGACATCATCGCCGTGCAGGCGGGCGGAATCGCCAAGATCGGCTATCTCGTCGCGCCCGCGAACGCCGTCACCAATCCCACGGCGCCGCCGACCGACTCGATCGTGTACTCGACGCCGTACGCCGATTCCGTGGAGTACGTGGACACGCTGGTCGTGGTCCCGTCGAGCGGCACGTTCAACATCATCGGCTTCGCCGAGGATTCGGCCGGCCGGCGCGGGTTCTCGAGCGTCGTGACCGTCACGATTCAGTCGGTGGCGACGGACAATACGCCGCCGGTCGTGGCGCACCGCGTCGCCCAGCGCGTCGAGGTGGACGACACCATTCACGTCCGGGCGCAGGATCCGAGCGCGATCTCGTGGATCGGGTTCGAGGTCGACACGAACAACGTGCGCATGAAGTTCGATACCGTGAACGTCGCCGCGGGCAACCTGAGCGATATCACGCGCAACTTCTCGCTGGGATTACAGGGCCTGCAGCCGCTTCCCCACACCATCGTGGTGAAGGGGTATGCGTGCGACGCTGCCGTCGCGCGCAACTGCTCGTTCACCAACAGCACCACGCTGATTCCGAGCGCGCCGGTGCAGTCCGGCGCGACGCGCGGCGCCAAGACCGTCTCTGCGGTGCCGATGGCGCCGCAGGGGCTGATCGACACGATCGTCGTCGTCGCGGGCATCACGCGGCCGCTGCCGTTCGGCGGCCGGATCGCCGACGCGATCTTCAACGGAAACGACTCGAGCCTCTATCTCACGAACCCGACCCTGGGCCGCGTCGAGATCTTCCAGGTTGCGAATACGTCGTTCGTCGCGGCGGGCATTCCGACCGGCGGGCCGGTGCCGTGGGGCATCGCGCTCTGGCCGCGGGATACGCTCGGCAACTACGGCGACACGATCGTCGTGGCGAACTCGGGCGGCGTGGAGCTGTCGATCATCGACGTCCGTCCGGGCGTGCGCCGCCTCGTGTGGCGGCATGACCTGCCGGACTACCTGATCGAGACATACAAGATTCTGCTCTCGCCGCTGCGCGAGCAGATCGTTCTCTACGACGTGTCGGATCGCCCGCAATACGTCGGGACGGTGTGCCGCGTCGTCACCGGCACGCCCAATTGCCATGCCGACTCGGTGTTCGCGATCTACTCGACGACGCCGACCCTGAGCCAGCCGACGCCGTTCGTGGGCAAGGCGACGGTGCGGATGGAGAAGCTGATCAACACCACCGACACCCTGAAGCTGTTCGGCCACCTGTTCTGGGAGCTGGCCGGCGACAGCACGCTGGCCGACGACGGGCGCGACACGCTGCGCATCGAAATCCGGCGCGGCCGGCCGTACAACCAGCAGAAAACGATCCTGACGGCATGCGCCGGCGTGACGGTCGACCTGAAAGCGTTCGGGCTCGGCGATTCGACGTACGTCCGGAACTCGGGCAACTTCACGCATGCCATCGTCGGCGAGGGCGGGAACGTCGCGAGTGCGTTCGCGCGCGTCGTCGGGTACACGACGAAGGCGCGGCTGATTCATGACGTGGCGTTGGGTGCTCCCTGCCCGACGGATCCTGGTTTCGCCGGCTTCACGTCCGACTCCGGCTCGAACGACCTCGATCGCGGCATGACGCCGGCAATCGACGTGAGCGACTTCATCAGCAACACCGGCGTCAGCATCCATTCGGTCGCGACGAATTTCAACGGCGGCACGAACCTGGTCCGCGCCGACTCGATCTACTTCCTCGACGAGGGCATGAAGCTCAAGGGAACGGCTCCCGCACCGCTTGGCGCGTTCGGGATGGACATGAACTTCAATCACAACTTCGTGGCCGGCAGTCCGGGCACGCCCACGTTCGGCGGCGCGGGAAATCCCAACGACCGCATCGCGTTCTCGGCGCGGGCCGACGGCAACATCGACGTCTGGGATACCTTCTTCTTCGGACAAATCGGCACCATCGTGGTGCGCGATCCGATCATCGGACCGCTCCGCGTCGCGCGCAACAAAGCAAACACGCGGCAATGGTTGTTCGGAATAACGGGGGCCGGCCTCGTCATGATCGAGCTGCCCGTGGTGACCAATCCGTTCCCGACCAACCCGATGTGGGGGCCGCCGGTCCCGATCAGATGATGCCGGGCGCCGCAGGGCCCGGGACGTGATACGCCGAGCCCGACCCCCGTCGGGCTCTGCTGTTAATGGGGAGGCGATAGAATACGGCTATGACGTTCCGATTCACGACGGCGGGCGAATCACATGGCCGAGGCCTCGTAGGGATTCTCGAGGGAATCCCGGCGGGCCTTGCCATCTCCGCCGCCGACGTGGACGTCGAGCTGAAGCGCCGTCAGGGCGGCTACGGCCGCGGCGCCCGCATGAAGATCGAGTCCGACAGAATCGAGTGGCTGTCGGGTGTCCGGGCGGGAGAAACACTGGGTTCCCCCATCGCCATGCTGATCTGGAACCGCGACTGGGAGCACTGGCAGGATGTCATGGCGCCCGAGGCCGATGCGACCCCCGATCCGCAAGGGCGGCGCCGCCAGGTGACACGGCCGCGCCCCGGCCACGCCGATCTCGCGGGCTCGCTCAAGTACGACCGCACGGACGCCCGCGACATCCTCGAGCGCGCGAGCGCGCGTGAGACCGTCGCGCGCGTGGCGTGT
>Ga0134066_10000151_pt1 | contig 9243 bp, 9 predicted proteins | sample 15_taG_22_FD_94462 | JGI IMG/M metagenome (GOLD analysis project Ga0134066, IMG submission 94462) | Grasslands soil microbial communities from the Angelo Coastal Reserve, California, USA - 15_D_Rain_20cm_2_09212015 | ecosystem: Environmental > Terrestrial > Soil > Grasslands ... | reverse complement strand
CGGGCCGCCAGCCCAAATGCCACTTGCCGATCAACGCCGTGCCGTAACCGGCCGCGCGCAGCTGCGTCGCGATCGTCGGATGACCGGCGGGGATCCCCACTTCGGGCGAGCGGTTCGTGAGCGGCTCCTCGAGCCCGACCGGAAGGCGCTGCGCATAGCGGCCCGTGATAAACGCGCAGCGCGTCGGCGTGCAGACCGGCGCGGCCGCGTAGTTGCTCGTGAACTTGAGGCCCTGCTTCGCGAGCGCATCGAGCACCGGCGTCTTGTAGTCGGGCCGGCCGTAGCAGCTCAAGTCGCCGTAGCCCAAGTCGTCGGCGAGGATGAACAGCACGTTTGGCCGCGTGCGGCCCGGCACGGCGCTCGCTCGCGCCGCTTCGCGCGCCGGCGCGGCCACGTCCTGTGCGCGCGCGTCACTGCCGCCGAGTGCGGAGACCGCGGCGCCCGCGCCGAGCGCGGCGCCGATGAAGTCTCTGCGCGTGAGATCGGCCATCGTTTTCACCGCGATTCGCTAACCGCGCGCTACGCGCCGCGTACGATCGCAAGCCGCGCGCCCGCCGCCACTAGCAGGCCGCCCGCGACGCGCGTGAGCCACGCGGTCCGGCGCCCCGCGTACGCACCGGCGCGCGTCGCGAGCCAAACGTAGAGTGCGAGCACGCAGATCTCGATCGCGACCGAGGTGAGCGCGAGGAGCGCGACCTGCTCCGGCACGCTCGCTCGCGCGTCGATGAATTGCGGCAGCAGCGCGATGAAGAACGCGAGCGCCTTCGGGTTCGCGGCCTGCACCGCGAAGCCGCGGAGCAGCGCCGCGACGCCGGCCCCGGTCTTCGGCTCCTCGTCGAGCCGCGCCGGCGCCGCGCGCGCGACGAGCATTCGCAGGCCGACGAAGACGAGATACGCCGCGCCGAGCCATTTGAGCGCAGTGAACAACCGATTCGACGCGAGGATCACGGCCGCGACGCCCAGCGCCGAGAGCAGGAAGTAGACCGTGTTGCACGCGACGATCCCCCACGCGCCATTCAAGCCCGCTCGCGCGCCACGCGCGAGCGACGTCGACACGACGAACAGCACGGCCGGGCCCGGCGTGAAGCAGAGCACCGTCTCGAGCACGACGAACGCGATCCAGACGTTGAGCGTCATTCGAACGAAGGCCTCGCGGCGCTTAGATGCTCCGGCCGTCGAACGGCACGCGCCTCAAGCCCTCGAGGTCGACCGCGTCGAGACAGCGCACGTTGATGGCCGCGGTCTCGAGCCCATTCGGCGCGATGCCGAGCCCGAACGGCGAGCAACCGCACTCGGGACAGAAGTGATGCTTGATCACGTGCTTGTTGAACGTGTAGACGGCGAGCCGAGCCTCGGGCGTCGTGAGGCGCAGCTGATTGCGCGGCACGAACCAAAGCAGATACCCCTTGCGGCTGCAGTAAGAACAGTTGCACTCGACGACCTGTCCGATCTCACCCTCGACCTCGTACGAGTTCTCGCCGCAGTGACAGCTGCCTCGGTAGAGCATCGGCTTCTCCCCTTTCTTGTCGCGGGCGCCCCGGACGACCCGCGTGTCGTTTTCGCTAGTGTGCCTGAGAAGACCGCTTCTCTTGAATATTCTTCTGCGCGGCCAGCTGAACGAGGGGCGGCGCCTCGTCCATAAATCGGGCCCCTTACGCTAGCTCCGCGGGCCGCGCCTCGGCGGCTGCCCCTCGGGCCCTGGTCGCCTCACAGCCTCAAAAGTCGACGCGGTCGAGCACGACGTCGAGCGTGCCTTCGTCGAACGGCAGCACGCGCCGCTTCGCGCGGAAGTCGTCGGCGCTCACGTAGACCGAGACGACGTCCGGCCGCTCCTCGCAGTCCTTGCGGCGGCCCTCGAGCCGGAAGCGGCCGTCGCCGCCGCTGCGCGTCGCGAGGCGCCGACCGAGATAGACGGCCTCGATCGTCGCGAACGCGACCGGCGCGCCTTGCGGGTCCCGGACCGTGCCCGAGAGCGCGTAGCGCTCGCAGGTCGCGCGCAGGATCCAGCGCTCGATCGCGCCCGTTCGCGCGTCCTCGGTCACGGTGATCGCGAGGTTCAGCGCGAAGAACAGCACGGCGGCGACGAGCGCGCCGACGACGCCGAACACGAGGTAGCGCAACGCAGTCATCTACGACCGCCTCGCGGCGCGGGCTGTGATACGAGCCATGGCGGCGCTCCGGTCAGGAAGCGATGCGCAGCAACTTGAGCAAGTTGCCGCCGAGGATCGCTTCCTTGTCGGCGTTGCGGAGGAACGGCGCCGCGACGATCAGGTCGATCGTGTCGGGCCACGGGTACGGCGTATCGGAGCCGTAGACGACCTGGCTCACGCCGGTCTCGGCGACGAGATGCCGCAGACCCTCGCTCGAGAACACCATCGAGTCGACGACGATCCGATCCTTGAAGTACTCGCTCGGCTTACGCTGATTTCGGCAGTTCGCATCGTCGCGCACGGCGCAGGCCGCGTCGCTGCGCCCGAGGTACGACGGCAGATAGCCGCCGCCGTGCGCCGCGCAGAGCTTCAGGCGCGGGAACCGGTCGAGCACGCCGTCGAAGATCATGTGGCTCAGGAACACGGTCGTCTCGAGCGGATTGCCGACGATGTTGCCGAGCGAGCCGTTTCCCGAGAGCGCGCCGTCGCGCGCGATGTTGAGCGCGTTGTTCGGATGCATGAACACCGGCACGTCGAGCTCTTGCGCCTTCGCCCAGAACGGATCGTATTTCGGCGCCGTCGGCGGCTCGCCCTCGACGTGGCCGCCGATCGACGCGCCGCGCGCACCGAGATTCTTCACGGCGTGCTCGAGCTGCGCGGCCGCGAGATCCGGAAACTGGAGCGCGACCGAGGACAGCGCGACGAAGCGGTCGGGATGCTGCTTGCACCAGGCCGCGAGGCCGTCGTCGTGGATAGCGACGATCTTTTGCGCGAGCTCGCGCGGCTCGGAATACCACCAGTAGAAGTTCACGCTCAGCGCCTCGACGTCGATGCCGCGCGCGTCCATCGCGGCGAATCGCTCGGGCCCGAGCACTAGCGTCGGCGGCGCAATCCGCGGCGCCTTCACGCCGGGCAGCTTTTCCGTGACCTCGGGGAACACGCAGTGCGCGTGCACGTCGACGACCTTGACGCGCTTGCCGCCGACGCGGATTTCCTTGCGCGCGGGCTGCGCCAATACGATCGGCGTCGCAAGGGACGCCGCGGCGCCCACTGCGTTGATCAGGAATTGTCGGCGAGTCGCCATGTCGTAGTGTCCCCCATCCCGTGGCGGCCGCTCTGCGGCGGCTCGGCACTCGTTGCTTCTCTTCGCCCGGCTCAGCGCGCGGCCGCGTCGCGCCGCAGCCGGTCGAGGAACCGCTCGCCCTTCGCCGCGAGCTTGCGCTCGAGCTTCTCCGTGCAGTCGCAGCTCGCGCAGGCCCAGGGCTCGGTGCCGTCGCGATCGCGGCACGGCCGGCCGTGCGCGTCGTGCACGCGCGTGAGCTCGAAGTACTGCTCCCAATACGGCCGCTCCTCGTCGAGCGGCGTCGCACAGAAGCAGACCTCGACCCACTTGACCGTGCCGTCCGCGTCGACTCGCGCTTCGCGCATGTTGCGCAGGTACTCGCCCTCGGCCACGGAGCCGCGCCCCAGCGCGCGGCGCTCGATCGCGTCGAGCAGCGCGCGGCGGCGGTGCGGCTTCGTTTTTGCGCGGACGAGGTAGCGCATGGGCGGTGTTCTACCCTCGACTGGGCGCCGGTGGCAAGGCTCGATGCCCCTGCGCGACTCGCGCGAATGGATTGGCGCGCCCGCAGAGACTCGAGCTCCCGACTTCCGGCTTCACAGGGCGATAGCCGCGGAGAGACTAACGGTTTGCTGCTGCGCGCAATTCCGGAGCGACAAACCGGGGGAGAATTTGCGAGCTACGGCCGGCCAATCCCCGCCGTTGCTAAAGCCGTTTCGGAGCTCCCCGGGGTCGTTGTCGAAGAAAACTCGGCGACCGTTGGAGGACGATCGCCGAGTTGTGTCACTGCTTGAACGAACCCCAGCAGAGCCACCACAGAAAAGTTAGGGCGCACTCATTGCGGCGCGCCACGCCCACGGTCTTAGTCCTATTCGCGCCTACATGCGCGCGTTAGGCCCGTGGTGTTATGGGCGGAGAGTGTAGCAATCGTGGACACGTTCGTGAAGGCCCAAGACCCCGTTCCGTAAAATGGCGCGCCCGGAGAGATTCGAACTCCCGACTTCCGGCTTCGTAGGCCGGCGTTCTATCCAGCTGAACTACGGGCGCGTGCCGTACGACGTCTCGAGCGGGCCTCTCTTTCGAAGGAGTGGATTCGCGGCCCGGCGCGGCATTCTACATCAATAATAAAGGTGCGCTGAATCGTGCGCTGAATCTCGACCCGCTGCGGCCCCGCCCCGTCGCGTCGCGATAATCGCGCGCCCCGTGATGCGTCGCGATCAGAACAACGATAGCGTCTGCATGCGTGTGGTTTCGCTCGTGCGCGCGCTCGACTCCGCGCGGCCGACGAGCATGCCGATCACGTCGCCGACGCGGATTCTCCCTGCGGGCCGCTGAAGTCGACGCGGCCGCCTCGGTGCCCGCACGCGGGTCAGCGCTCGGCGGCGACCGGTGCGGCGGACTCGGCCTGCTCGAGCGCGGGCTGCGGGCCGGGCGCTCGTGAGCGGTCGTCGTGCTCGCGGTCTGGATCCATCCCTATGCGGTTTCGTCAGGCGGAGCGGTCAGGATCGCCAGACGGGCGTGTGATTTCAACACGCCCGTCTGCTCGCCCCGGTTTATGTGCGGTCGCTGCTCATAGCCGTTCCCGGCAGCAGCACCAGGAGTGCTAAAGGCTCAGGCTGCGGTTGCAGCTTTCCTACGCCGGCTGCCCAGCAGGCCGACAAGGCCCCCGACGAACAACGTCAAACTGGCAGGCTCGGGCACGGAAGTCGAACCGCCACCACCATCATTGGGGTTGAATAGCGTATAGCCTTCCGGGATAGAGTCCGTGATGTTGAAAGCGAACCCGACGGGCGGATCGGAGACTGCAAAGTAGCCACCGGTGGTGCCGATCAGATACTGCGTCGTCACAAGCGCTTGAAAAGTCCCCTCGGAGGACGAGGCACACGGGCCGGTTGCGCCTGCAGGGCAAGTCTGCTGTCCGCCCAGCAAGGGAAAGGCCATATCGATACCGGCGACTCCGATGCAGTTGGCGACGCCCCCGCACCCGATGACCAGATTCAGCGAGTAGAAATCCGGTGCCGGAGACGTAAAGTTCTGTCCGAAACTAAATACTTGGTCGTTGTCGGGATTTGCGATTGCGCCGATGCCCGCAAACGGGAAGATGAGCGCGCCTGCACTGGCATCCGTGTCCACAAATTCATGCGCGACACCGAAGGCGGTCGACGTGAGATCCCACTGCGTAATCGTGTTGCTTACGGGATCATAGGTAAAGGAACCCCCGAGCGTCGTGCCGTTCTCGAAATGTAGGTCGGCGTTGATGCTCAGGGGTAAGGCGAACGCGGTGCCAGCACTCAGGGCCGACACCAGACACAGGGCCAATTTCACGAGTCGACTGCTCATTGCACTCTCCGTGCTTGTTATTCGAAGTGAGGACCGTGGCGCGCCGTTTTCGTTGTTCTCATTGACCTTGACGGCTGACGGCTGGTCGTAGCGGTGCAACGGCCATGCCAGGGCGTCCGTTGCCCGCGATTTCAAGGGCTTGGCGTGACGGTGCAATCGCGCTCAGTCGCGAGGTGTAAGGAATTCCGTCATGTTCCCGATTACGAAAGTCGCGTCGCGGCGCAAGCGCCGCTGAGGCGCGCCGAGACGACGTCGGCCGACATCGTTCAGAACAACGATAGCTTCGCGTGCTCGCGCAGATACTGCGCGACGTGCTCCTTGTAGTAGCCCGCCGCGCGGCGCGTGAGCTCGCCGCCGCCCTCGGGGAAGCGCAGCACCACCGCGCCGTCGAGCAATCGCAACGAGACGACCGGCATCACCTCGCGCGTCGCGCTCGTGATGAAGCACTCGGTCGCGCGCGGCAGCTCGGCTGCGGGCACGTCGCGCTCGCGCGTCGCGAGGCCCCGCGCGCGGCACGCGTCGTGCAGCGCGGCCTTCGTGAGCCCGCGGAGGTTTGCGGCGCTCTGCGCGGGCGTCACGAGCTCGCCGCCGAGCACGAACCAGACGTTGCTGTTCGAGGCCTCGGTGACGAATCCCGCGTCGTTCAGCATCACGCATTCGTCGACGCCGAGCGCGCTCGCCTCCATGATGCCGAGCACGTTGTTGAGATAATTGCCGCCCTTGATGTTCGGGTCGAGCGCGCTCGCCGGGTTGCGCCGAGTCGTCGCGACCGCGGCGCGCACGCCGCGCGAGTAGAGCTCCGGGTTCCAGACCGGCGCCGGCCGCACGATGATCACGCAGCGCGTGCGCAGCGCCGACGACGGCAAGAGGTCGACGGCAGGCCCCTCGCCGCGCGTCACGATGTAGCGCACGTAGACGTCCTGGCCCAAGCGCGGCGCGTTCGTAGCCGCGATCGTCGCACGCAGCGCCGCCGTGAGCTCGTCGAGCGTGAGCCCGATCCGCAACCGGATCAGCGCGGCCGAGTTCTCGAACCGCTGCCAGTGCTCGTAGTAGAAGAGCGGGATGCCGCCGTAGGTGCGGAACACTTCGTAGATCGAGTCGCCGTATAGGAAGCCGCGGTCGAGCACGGGCACGCGCGCGTCGGCGGTGCGCGTGATAACGCCGTCGACGTTCGTCATGCTCTCGAATTGACTCATCGCGCGCCCCCGCCCTCGTGTCGTCCGTGACGCGACGGCTCGCCCGCTCGCGCTTTAGGCGCCACGATACTCGCGCTCGACGCGCGGCGAAAGTCGAGTGAGGATCTCGTAACCGATCGTGTCCGCCGCGGCCGCGACCTCGTCGAGCGTCACCGTCGGGCCGATCGCCTCGACCGGCTCACCGACGCGCACGAGCTCACGCGGCAGCGCGGTCACGTCGCAGCACAGGAGATCCATCGACACGCGCCCGACAACCGGCGCACGAGCGCCCGCGATCGCGACGACGCCGCGATTGCCGAGCGCGCGCGGATAGCCGTCCGCGTAGCCGAGCGCGACGACCGCGAGCCGCGCGGGCGGCTCGACGGCGTAGGTCGCGCCGTAGCCGACAGTCTGGGCGACCTCGATCTCGCGGATCTGCACGATCGGCGCGGTCAGCGTGACGACCGGCTCGAACGGATTCGCGCGCGCGGCGAACGGGTTGCCGCCGTAGAGGCCGATACCCGGGCGCACGACGTCGCCGCGCGCCGCTTCGCCGATCAGCGTCGCCGCGGAGTTGCCAATCGACGTGCGCGCGGCCGGCAGCCGGCGGCGCAGCCGCTCGAACGCCTCGAGTTGCGCGCGGTTGAGCGGATGCTCGGGCTCGTCGGCGCACGCGAGATGCGTGACGACGAGCTCGGTCTCGATTCCCGCGAGGAGCTCGGGACGGCGCGCGAGCTCCTCGACCTCTCGCGCGTCGAGCCCGAGCCGGCCCATGCCGGTCTCGACCTGGAGCAGCGCCGCCCCAAGGCCCGACCAGCGCGCGACCTGTTCGAGCGAGCAGAGCACCGGCGTCGCGCGCGCGGCGACGAGCGCGTCGACCTCCCCCGCGCGTGCGCCTTCGAGCACGTAGATCGCGGCGTCGCGCGCGTGCGCGCGGAGCTCGGCGGCCTCGGCCGCGGTCGCGACGAAGAAGCGCGCGCAGCCTTCGCGCACCAGGCGCCGCGCGACGGGGCCCACGCCGAGCCCGTACGCGTTGGCCTTGACGACCGCGGCGCATTCGGCCGGCGCGCAGCTCGCGCGCAAGCGCGCGTAGTTGCGCGCGAGGGCGTCGAGGTCGACGACGAGCCTGCCGCTGCGCGTGGATTTAAGCCCCATCCGGCACGTCCACCTTGAGGACCTCGGCGGGCTCGACGTCGGCCGCGACGCGATACGCGCCGACGCCGATCGGCACGAGCGCCGAGTCGCCGCGCACGAGCCGACCGACGACCGCGCCGTCGGTCGCGTAGACGGTCACGGCGCCCGCGAGCGCGTGCAGGCTGTGCGGCGCAGACGCGGGCACGTCTACGCCCAAGAGCGCGGTCGGCGTGAGGTGCTCGAGACGGTATTCGGCGGAATCGACGGAACGCGAGACGCCGGGTCGCCCCGGCACCGGCGCACGCGCGACGAGGAACTCGGCGGGCTCCGTGCGCTTGAGATTCAGCGCCGCGATCGCGGCCGCCGCGTCGACGTCGCGCAGCGGAAAACGCACGTTGTCCCACGCGCGGTAAGTCACGCCCGGCTTGCGCACCTCGAGCGTGACGATCTCGCGGCCTTGCGTGTTGCCGAGCGCGTGAACCTCGGCCGAGCGCGGGATCCCGCGCGCGGCCGCGATCCGCGGCGGCGTCGCGTTGTAGAGCACCTGGCCCGGCTCGATCGGGATCTCGTTCATGAGGTCGAGCACGTGCCAATACACGCCGTGCAGCGCGCGGAGCACGGCCGAGACGTCGCGCCAGCGCTTCTCGAGCGGCGGCCGCCAAGTCGGCTCGAGCGCGGCCGGCGTCGCGACGCGGTCCGCGAGCCACGGCTTGAGTGCGCTCTGCAAGTCCTCGTCGGACAGCGCCGCCGCGCAGAGCTCGCGCAGACGCTGCTGATCGCGCCGTCCGGACTCGACGCGCGTCGCGAGCGCCGCGGCGTCGACGTCGGTCTTGAAGCCGAGCCGCAGCGTCGCGCCCGGCTCGGCCGCGAGGATCACGTAGACTTCGGTGTTGCCCGGCGGGTGCGCCTGCACGGACAGCAGCTCGACGACGTCGAGTGTCTTCGGCAACAGCGGCCAGCGGCGGCCGTGGCGCGCGACGAAGTCCGCGCCGAGCAGCGTGTCGGCGTGCTGCTCGAGCAACGCGGGCAGGCTCGCGACCGAGCCGTCGCCGAGGCGCACGCGGCTCGGATAGCGGCGCGCCTCGCCGTCGCGATCGTCGGCCGCGATCTCGAAGCACTCGCCGATTCGCTCACGCGCGTCGCCGCCGCCGGCGCCCACGCGCTTGAGCTCCGGCAAGCGAAACCCGCCCCACGGCCGCGCGACGAAGTTGTCGTTCAACGGCACGAGCAGCGAGGAAGCGAGCCGAACGGCCGCGACGCGGTCGCCGCGCAGCAGGAGATCGGCCTCGCGTTCGTTCGTCGCCACGGCAACCCTCGAGATTTCGCGGCAGTATGCCACGCGGTGGTTATGTCAAAACGTGACTGAATACCGCGTTCCCGCCGG
>Ga0134066_10000149_pt1 | contig 9263 bp, 6 predicted proteins | sample 15_taG_22_FD_94462 | JGI IMG/M metagenome (GOLD analysis project Ga0134066, IMG submission 94462) | Grasslands soil microbial communities from the Angelo Coastal Reserve, California, USA - 15_D_Rain_20cm_2_09212015 | ecosystem: Environmental > Terrestrial > Soil > Grasslands ... | reverse complement strand
GGAGTGCTCGAAGCCGAGGTCGCGCGCGTGGTGACGTCGCTCGACGATCCGGCGCTCTACACGCGCCAGGGCGGCGCACGAACCGCGCACGAGCTTGGCGCGCAGCTCGAGACGCTCAAGCGCGACCTCGAGACGGCAATCGAGCGCTGGACGAAAGCGACGGAACAGGTCGAGATGCACACGCCGCGATAAAGCGTAGCTTTTCCCGCATGGCCAATCGACCCGTCGTCTTGCTCGCCGCGCTCGCGCTGGCTTCATCGGCCGGCACCGTTGGTGCCGCCCAGAGTCCCGCCCCGCTGCAGCTGCGCTGGGAGCTCCTGCGCGACACCGTCGCGCCGAACGCCGCCGGATCCTGGTTGCAGTTCACGCTCACCAACCGCGGGATGAAGCCGCTCCCCAAAACCGGCTGGGCGATCTACTTCAACGCGCTCCACTCGGCTCTGCTCGACAGCACCGCTGCCGTGCAATTCCAGGACGTCATGGCCGACCTGCACCGGCTCGTGCCCGGTCCCCGGTTCGCGGGACTCGCACCCGGCGCATCGATCAAGATTCCGTACCTCAGCGACGTGTTGCTGAATCGCAGCTTCGCGCCGGCGGGAGCCTACATCGTGTTCGACAGCGCCAAGAGCGTCGGCGTGCCGGTCGATTATGTCGCGGCTCCGTTCGAGCGTTCGGCCGGCATCATCACGCCCGCGATGCGGTTCACGCGCGACTCGCTCGTCCGGGACATTCCCGTGAACCAGTTGCCACCCGTGTTTCCCACGCCGGTGCAAGTGACGCGCGCATCGGGAGGCGTGCGCCTCGATTCCATGCCGGTGATCTCGGCATCGCCTGAGCTGACGAATGAGGCGGCCTTCGCCGTCGAGTATCTCCGTCCATACGTCAAAGCAGGGAAGGGAGGCGCCGGGGTTCGGCTCGAGCTCGGTGTGGTCCAGGGTCAATCATCGCCTGAGGCGTATGACCTGACGATCGACCCGGCGGCCGGCATCCGGATCGTTGGCGCATCGCCCGCGGGCGTCTTTTATGGACTGCAGACGCTGCGCGGTTTGTTGCCCGCCCCCGCGCCGGGCGGCGGCGTGACACTGCCCGCCGTGCACGTCGTGGACGCGCCGCGCTTTGGCTACCGCGGTTTCATGCTCGACGTCGGCCGCAACTTCCATCCCAAAGCCGCGGTACTGCGCACGCTCGACCTGATGGCGCGCTACAAGCTGAACGCCTTTCACATGCATCTGACGGACGACGAAGGTTGGCGGATTGAGATTGCCGGGCTGCCGGAGTTGACGACGGTCGGAGCGCGGCGCGGCCACACTCTCGACTCCAGGCAATTCCTGCAGCCGGCGTTTGGATCGGGCCCACAGGTCGGGAAGCCATACGGCAGCGGATTCTATTCGCGCGCCGACTACATCGAGATCGTCCGCTACGCGGCCGCCCGCCACATCGAGGTGATCCCCGAGATCGAGATGCCGGGGCACGCGCGCGCGGCGATCAAAGCGATGGAGGCCCGCAGCGACTCGCAGTACCGGCTCAGCGATCCGCAGGACCAGTCGAAGTACGAGTCGGTCCAGGGCTATCCCGACAACGTGATGAACCCGGCGCTCGAGTCGACCTACAGCTTCATCCAGCGCGTCGTGATGGATCTCGCCGCGATGCACCGTGAAGCCGGCGCGCCGCTGCGCCACATCCACATGGGCGGCGATGAAGTTCCCACCGGTGTCTGGATTGGATCGCCCGCGGTGCAGAAGTACATGGCCGCGCTCGGGGTCACGGACGTGAACGATCTGTGGTACGCGTTCTACTTCCGCGTCGAGCAGATCCTGAAGGGCCAGAACGTGCACCCCTCCGGTTGGGAAGAGATCGCGGTGCGAAAAACGCAGCGGGATGGGCGACCCGTCAACCTCGTCAATCCGAGCTTCGCCGAGCGTGGCTGGCGTGCCTATGTCTGGAACAACCAAGTGGGGTCGGGCGCCGAGGATCTCGCCTATCGACTGGCGAACGGCGGCTATGATGTCGTGCTGAGTCCCGTCACCAACTACTACTTCGACCTTGCATGGAATCAGAATCCTGAGGAGATCGGTCTCGACTGGGGTGGCTATATCGACATGCAGAAGCCATTCCAGTACATCCCGTTCGACTTCTATCGCAATTCGCGGACCGACCAAGCCGGCAACCCGTTGCCCCCTGGCGCCTTTATCGGCAAAGATCGGCTGACCGACTACGGCAAGCGCCACATCGTCGGGATTCAGGGCAACCTGTGGTCTGAGACTCTGGGCGGTGACGGGCGGCTCGACTACATGTTCGTCCCCAAGGTCTTTGGACTCGCCGAGCGCGCCTGGGCACCCGATCGGAGCTGGGCCACGGAGAAGGATTCAGCGAAGGCCGATTCACTCTTTCGGGAGGACTGGTCGCGGCTCTCCAATATCGTGGGCAAGCGCGAGCTGCCGCGCCTCGATCGCGAAGTGCCGGAGCTGACGTACCGGATTCCGACGCCGGGGCTGAAGATCGACGGTGGCAATGTGCGGACGAGCCTCGAGTTGCCGGGGTTCACGCTGCGCTACACGACCGACGGCAGCGAGCCGACGACGCGCAGCGCCGTGGTAACAGGGCCCATTTCGCTGCGCGGCACGATTCGCGTGGCGGCGTTCAGCACGACAGGCCGAAAAGGCCATACGACGACTGTAAAGGGACCCTAACTCGCCGCACCAGCCCGGCCACCGTAGCTTTTGGGGTGTGAATACCCATAAACACCCCAACGGTCACGTCTTCTATCGCAAGCTGGGCTACGAGTATCCCAAAATCGTCAAAGGCGACGGCTGCTGGCTGATCGACGAGCGCGGCAAGCGCTACCTCGACGCCGTCGGCGGCGCCTACGTCGCGAACCTCGGCCATTCCAATCCCGAAATCGCAGACTCGATCGCCGAGCAGTGCCGGCAGTTCGGCTATCTGTCGGGCACCATGTTCACGCATGGACCGGTCGAGAACCTGGCCGACGAAATCGCCGACACGCTGCCCGGTGATCTCTCGAAGCTCTATTTCCTCTGTAGTGGCTCCGAGGCGGTCGAAGCGGCGCTGAAGCTCGCGCGCCAGTACTGGGTCGAATGCGGCAAGCCCGGCAAGCATCGCATCATCGCCCTCGGTCCCGGCTATCACGGCAGCACGCTGCTCGCGCTGTCGGCGTCGGCGCGCGAGGCGCACAAGGCGCCGTTCCGTCCGTGGCTGGTGGATGTGCACCGGATTCCCGCGCCGTATCCCTATCGCTGCGAGTGCGGCGGGAAGGGGCCTGCCTGTCCCGTGTGCAGCGCCGCGGTGCTGGAAGAAGCGATCGAGGAGCTCGGCCCGGGCAACGTCGCCGCGTTCATCGCCGAGCCGGTTGGCGGATCCTCGACCGGCGCTTCGACTCCGCGGTCCGATTACTTCAAGCGCGTGCGCGAGATCTGTGATCGCCACGATGTCCTGTTCGTCGCGGACGAGGTGCTCGTCGGCGTGGGCCGCACCGGCACGTGGTGGGCGATCGAGCCCTACGAGGTCACGCCCGACGTCATGACGTTCGGCAAGGGGATCTCGGGCGGCTACGCCGCCCTCTCCGGTATCGCAGCGGGGCAGAAAGTCGTCGATGCGATCGCCGAGGGCTCCGGCAGCTTTGTGCATGCCCAGACATTCTCGCACCACCCGGTCGCGTGCGCGGCCGGCGTGGCGACGATGCGCTATCTCAAGAAGCACAACCTGGTCGAGCGCTGCGCGCAGATGGGACGCGTGCTCCACGAGCGGATTCGTCTGCTGGCCGATCTGCCGCACGTGGGCGACGTGCGCGGCCGGGGACTGCTCGCCGGGTTCGAGTTCGTGGAAGACAAAGCGAGCCGCGCGCCGTTTCCGCGCTCCGCAAAGTTCGCCGAGCGATTCGCCGACGCGGCGCTCGAGGCCGGTCTCACCGTGTGGCCCAACGTCGGGCACGCCGATGGCACGAGCGGCGACGCCGCGCTCATCGCCCCGCCATTCATCATTACAGAGCAGGAGATTGACGAGATCGTAACGCGATTTACGAAAGCGCTCGAGAAGACAATCTCCAAGGTGAAGGCGCGCGCATGACCACCCGCGATTATCCGCGCATCGTCGTACCGCCGCCCGGTCCCAAGGCGCGCGCGATCGTCGAGCGCCAGGACCGGTACTCCTCGACGTCGTATCCCAAGGAGTACCCGCTCGCGGTGGCGAGGGGGGCAGGGCCGATGGTCGAAGATGTCGACGGCAATCGCTTCCTCGACTTCATGGCGGGCATCGCCGTCGCCTCGACGGGTTATGGACATCCCAAGGTCGTCAAAGCGGTCCAGGACGCGGCGGCCAAGTTCCTGCACATCTGCGGCAGCGACTTTTACTATGAGAGCTTTGCGGCGTTGTGCGAGCGGCTCGCGCAGCTCGCACCCGGGCCGAGCAAGAAGCGGGTGTTTTTGTCGAACTCGGGGACCGAAGCGGTCGAGGGCGCGATCAAGCTGGCCCGACATTCGACGGGCCGTCCCGCCATCATCGGTTTCCTCGGCGCCTTCCACGGGCGCAGCTACGGCGGTTTGAGTCTCACGGCGAGTAAGGCCGTGCAGCGCTCCGGCTTTGCCCCGTTCCTTCCCGAAGTTCACCACGTCCCGTACGGTTATCGCTATCGCTGCGAGTACTGCCGCGGTGAAACGGACTGCACGCGCCGCTGCACGTCGTGGATCGAAGAAGAGCTGTTCACGAAGAAAGTGCCGCCCGACAGCGTAGCGGCGATCTTCGTCGAGCCGATTCAAGGCGAAGGCGGCTATGTCGTCCCGCCGGCGGGGTACCTGCGGGAGTTGCGCGAGCTCTGCGACCGCTACGGGATCCTGCTCGTCTGCGACGAGGTGCAGTGCGGCGTGGGACGCACGGGCAAGATGTGGGCGTGCGAGTACGAGGGGATCGAGCCCGACATTCTGTTGTCGGCCAAGGGGCTGGGGAGCGGCATGCCGATCGGCGCCATCATCGCCAAGGAATCGATCATGAAGTGGAAGCCGGGGGCGCACGGCACCACGTTCGGCGGCAATCCGGTGTGCTGCGCCGCGGCGCTCGCGACGCTCGACATCGTCGAGAAAGAGTTGCTGCCCAACGTGAACGCGATGGGCGACCGGCTGATCAACGGCGCGCGGCGGTTACAGGAGAAATACGCCGCGATCGGCGATGTGCGCGGCCGGGGTCTGATGGTGGGCGTGGAGTTCGTGAAGGACCGCGGCACGCGCGAGCCGGCCCCGGACGTTCCGCACGAGTTGGTCGGCCGCGCGTTCAAGAAAGGGTTGCTGTTGCTCGGCTGCGGCAAGAGCTCGCTCCGGCTCGCCCCGCCGCTCGTGGTGGACGAGTACGACGTCGACACCGCCCTCCGGATCATCGACGAGTGCCTGCACGAGATGTCGGACTAGCCCCCGTCCCCCCGTCGAAAGTGATGTCGCTCGAGGACGCCGTCGCGCGCCATGTGCATGACGGCGACGTCGTCGTCATCGAAGGATTCACCCATCTCATCTCGTTTGCGGCCGGCCACGAGATCATCCGCCAGCGCCGGCGCGAGCTCACGCTGTGCCGCCTGACGCCCGATCTGATTTACGACCAGATGATCGCCGCCGGCTGCGCGAAGAAGCTCGTCTTCTCCTGGGCCGGCAATCCGGGCGTCGGCTCGCTGCACGCGTTTCGGCGCGCCGTCGAGGGCGGCACGCTCGAGCTCGAGGAGTACTCGCATTTCGGGATGGTCGCGCGCTTCTCGGCCGGGGCGGCGCGGCTGCCGTTCTGGACGCTGCGCGACTACGCGGGCACCGATCTGCCCAAAGCCAATCCGCGCATCAAGTCGGTGACGTGCCCCTACACCGGCGAGGCGCTCGCCACGGTACCAGCGCTCAATCCGGACGTGACGATCATTCACGCGCAGCGCGCCGACGCGCAGGGCAACGCGCAGATCTGGGGCCTCCTGGGCGTCCAGAAAGAAGCGGCGTTCGCATCCACGCGGGTGATCGTCGTGATCGAAGAGCTCGTGGACGAGCGCGTGATTCGCTCCGACCCCAATCGCACGTTGATTCCCGCCGCCATCGTGACGGCGGTCGTGGTCGAGCCGTGGGGCGCCCATCCATCGTACGCGCAGGGCTACTACGACCGCGACAACGATTTCTATGTGGGCTGGGAAAAGATCTCGCGCGACAAGGGTGAGCTGGCGCATTATCTCGATGAATGCGTGTACGGCGTGAAATCCCGAGCGGAGTACATGCAGCAGCAGCCGCGGCTGATGGAGCGACTCAAGGCGGGCGAGCAGCGTTGCGTGGGAGTGAACTACGGCTTCTGACTACACTCCCGATGAGATGATGGCGTGCGTTGCGGCGCGCGAGCTGGCGGACGGCGAGGTCGTGTTCGTGGGCATCGGGCTCCCCAACCTCGCGTGCAATCTTGCGCGCCGGACGCACGCGCCGAATCTCGTGCTCATCTACGAATCGGGTGCGGTGGGCGCGACGCCGTCCCGACTCCCCGTCTCGATCGGCGATCCCGCGCTGGTCACAGGCTCGCTGATGGTGTGCGGCATGGCCGACGTCTTTCAGCTGTTCTTGCAGAATGGCCGGATCGAAGTCGGCTTTTTAGGCGGCGCGCAGGTGGATCGCCGCGGCAACATCAACACGACCGTGATCGGCGACTACAAGAAACCCAAGGTGCGGTTGCCGGGCTCGGGCGGCGCCGCCGAGATCGCGATTCATGCGCAGCGGATCCTGATCGTCTCGAAGGTCTCGCCGCGCGCGTTCCCCGAACGTGTCGATTTTCTGACGAGCCCGGGCGACCGGGTGGCCAAGGTGATCACGGACAAAGGCGTCCTGGAGCGTGATGCCCAGAGCGGGGAGCTGGTGCTGGCGAGCCTGTATCCGGGCGTCGAGGTGAAAGACGTCCAGGTGGGCTGGAAGCTGCGCTCGCGTGCGCAGCTCGGCCGGGTCGAGCCGCCGAGCAGTATCGAGCTGCAGCTGCTCAGGGAAGTCCTCGATCCGCAGCGGCTGTATCTCGGGTCATGATCACGATCCTCGCGACCCTGGCATTGCTGCAGTCGAATCGTCCCGATTCACTGGCGGCGCGCGCCCGGCAGCTCGCCGATACCTATCTCGTCGCCTATTTCGAGCATCACCCCGACGAGGCCACGCTCGACGGTGTGGCGCGAGGACCGCACGACCGCTGGCCCGATAACTCGCCTCAGACTTTAGCGCGCTGGCAACAGCGCGAAGACGCGTGGCTGGCGCAGCTCAAGCACATCGACGTGGACCGCATCGCGGGCCGGCCCGAGGCCACTGCCTACGGCATTATGCGCGACGCCATCGAGGGCTCGATCGCGACGCGCGTCTGCCGCTTCGAGCTCTGGAGCGTCGCGCACACCGGCGGCGGCTGGTTGTCCACGGTGACCTCGATCGCCACGCTGCAGACGGTCGGTACCGACACGGCGCGGCAGCAGGTGCTGGCGCGCTGGCGGGCCGTGCCGGCCTACATCGAGACCGAGATGGCCAATCATCGCGAGGGTCTGCGGCGCGGCTACACGGCGCCGCGGCGGAACGTGGAGATCGCGATCGGCGAAATCGACACCTTGCTCGCCACGCCGCTCGAGCGCTCGCCGCTGTACGATCCCGCGCGCCGCGATTCGACGCCGGCGTTCCGGGCCGAGCTCGCGCGCGTGACCGAGAACGACATCCTGCCCGCGCTGCGCCGCTACCGTGAGTTCCTCGCGCACGACTATCTCTCGCGCGCGCGCACGAAAATCGGTGTTTCCGAGAATCCGCACGGGATCGACTGCTACAAGGGAAGCATTCGCGCTGCCACGGGCTTCGCGCTGAATCCCGATTCCATTCACGTCATCGGGGAGCTCACCGTCGCCGCGCTCGAAAGTGAGATGCAAGCCATCGCGGTCCATGCGTTCGGGACGAGCGACGTCTCCCGCCTGCTCGAGCGGCTGCGGCGCGACACCGCGTACACGTTCCACAGTCGCGACGAAATGCTGGAGCAGGCGCGAACCGCGTTGGCGCGCGCGCGCAAGGCACTCCCGCGATGGTTCGGCCGGTTACCGCGCGCGCCGGTCGTGGTCGAGGCCTACCCGGAGTTTCGCGAGCGGACGAGCGTCGGCGAGTGGAATCCGCCGGCCGAAGATGGCAGCCGGCCCGGCATCTACTACATCTCGACCTACGATCCCGTGCACAAGTCGCGCGCCGACCTCGAGCCGTTGTCCTTCCACGAGACAATTCCCGGCCATCATCTCCAGGGCACGATCGCGATGGAGCGCGGCGACTCGATCCCCGGGATCGCTCGGGTTTTCTGGTCGCCGGGCATGGGAGAGGGCTGGGCGGAGTACGCCGAGCAGCTCGCGGACGAAATGGGGCTGTATTCGTCTGATACGGCGCGGCTCGGCATGCTGGCCGACATCACGCTCTCGGCGGCGCTGCTCGTCGTGGACACCGGCATTCATTACCTCGGCTGGACGCGCGAGCAGTCGATCGACTACATCCGCGAGCACACGCACGTGCCGCTGCTCCGCGCCGAAGTCGGCGTCGACCGCTATCCCGTGTGGCCCGCGCAGGGATTGTCGTACGCAATCGGGCGCCTCGAAATCCGGCGGCTGCGCGCGTTCGCCATGCAGCGCCTGGGCGGGAAATTCGATGTGCGAGCCTTCCACGACCGCGTGCTCGAGAACGGCGCGGTCCCGCTGCCGATGCTGCGCGCGTCGATTTATCGATGGATCGACGAGCGGCGTTGATGGATCGCCGGTGTGTGATCGGCGTCGCGTTGTTGGTAGGGGCGCAGCATGCTGCGCCCCTACCGGTTTTTCCTCTGCGCCTCGTCATCATGCCGCAGTTGGCCGCACAACGCGCAGCCGTCCTGCAGCAGGTCGATCTGCCGCACGCCTACTACTGGCGGGAGATGTACGTCCCGCAGGTCACGAGCGGCCCCAGCTCGGCCACGTGGTCGCCCGATGGCACTGAGCTGATCTACTCGATGCAAGGCACGCTGTGGCGCCAGCGCATCGACTCGGGCGGAGGGCGGGGAGGCGCCACACAGCTCACGGCCGGCCCGTTCTACGACTATCAGCCCGACTGGTCGCCCGATGGGAAGACCGTCGTGTTCGCGCGCTATGCGCACGATGCGATCGAGCTCGAGGCGCTCGATCTCGCATCAGGGAATGTCACACCGCTCACGAACAACCACGCCGTCAATGTGGAGCCGCGCTGGTCGCCGGATGGCACGCGCATCGCGTTCGTCTCGTCGGT
>Ga0134066_10000147_pt1 | contig 9325 bp, 5 predicted proteins | sample 15_taG_22_FD_94462 | JGI IMG/M metagenome (GOLD analysis project Ga0134066, IMG submission 94462) | Grasslands soil microbial communities from the Angelo Coastal Reserve, California, USA - 15_D_Rain_20cm_2_09212015 | ecosystem: Environmental > Terrestrial > Soil > Grasslands ... | reverse complement strand
GTCGCCGGGGTCACGAAGAATAACCGTCGGAACCGATGCCCGGCGCGCGCGCTCCAGCGCCCCGGCCTGAGACCGGCTCGAGATGACCCGCGCGACGCGGGCGATGGATGAGTGTTGGAGCGTGTCGAGGAGGGCTTGCAGGTTCGTGCCGCCGCCCGACACGAGGACGGCGACACGAACCGGCTGGCTGGTCACTGCCGACTACGACTGCACCGCTGCACCGATTTCGGTTTCGACCCGCTGGTCACGCTGAGGGTGAACGCGCCGGTCGCGTAGTGCTCCTGGCTGTTGACCACGACCTCGTACTCGCCGGTCTGCGGGAACGTGGCGGTGAGCCGCGCGTGACAATTGCCGCCCGAATCGTCGTCCTGGAAATCGCGGCCGCCCGAGATGCCGGGCCCGCGCAGGAACAGATAGGAGTCGAAGTCGTCCGACTCGAGATCGATCGTGATCGTCTGGCCGGCGCGACCCTGGATCGTCCATGCTTGCGCGTACGTGCTGTCGCTGTTCAAGAGCACGTCGCTGCGCGAGAGCGCGCCCTCTTCACTCTGGCCGACGTCGATCGAGTGGGTCGCGGTGGAGCTCGCGCTCGAGCTGGAGCTCCGCGACGTGCAATCCGCGCCCGCGGCGCTGCCCTCCTGCACCGGCTTGGAGCCGTCGGTGATCGTCAGCGAGAAGCGCCCCGTCTGCCGCTCGGGCGAATTGGTGGTGTTCACCAGAATCCGATACGGGCCCGTGCTCGGGAAGGTGCGGGAGACGCGCGAGTAGCATCCCGGGCCGCCGTCGTCGTTGATAATCGACGCATCGAGGTCGGAGCCGCGCACGATCAGCACCGGATCGAAGTCGTCCGAGGTCAGATCGATCGTGACCGGCCGCCCGGCGGGCGCGGTGAACTGGTAGAACCGGAAGTAGCTGTTGTCGGGATAGAGCGAGTCGCTCGACGTCAGCGCGCCGTTGATCGTCTCGCCGACGCCGATGACGGGGAGGTTCTGGGTGCCGGTGGTGACGGTGCGGGTCCCGGTGGTACAATCGTTCTCGCTGCGGTCCTGCACGGGCTTCGAGCCGTCGCTCAGCGACAGCGTGAACCGGCCGGTCTGCCGCACGGGCGACGCCGTCGTATTGACGAGAATGCGATAGGGGCCGTTGCTCAGAAATGCCTGCGACACGCGCGACGCGCAGCCGGGGCCGCCGTCGTCGTTCACAATCGACTGCGCCAGTCCCTCACCGCGGATGATGAGCACCGGATCGAAATCGTTGGACGACAGATCGATCGTCATTTCGCGGCCGGGCGTCGTCGTGAACTGGTACATCTTGAAGTAGGTCGTATCGGGATAAAGCGAATCACCGGCCGACAGCGTGCCCGTGATCGACTGCCCGATGCTGATCTGCGGCAGGCTCACGGCGGTGCCGGGCGACACGCGGCTCGAACCCGCCGACGCTGCGACGACGGTCTTCGACGAGAGCAGCGCCTGGCCTTCGGCGACGGCGCCGGCGTCATTGCTGAGATTGCGGATCGCGTCGGTCGCGGTCGCGAAGTTCAGCGACTGGCCCTGCTCGATGGTGCTGCGCACGATGCCGACCACCTGACCCTTGCCGTTCAGCACCGGCGCGCCGCTCGACCCGTGCGAGATCGCCGCCGAGATCTGCAGCAGCTTGGTACCGTTGACGACGCGCGAGGCGGAGATGATGCCGCGCGACACCGTCCCGGGCAGCTGCCCGAGCGGGTTCGAGATGACCATGACGTCAGCGCCGTCCTTCATCGCTTCGCTCGAGCCCCAGCGCAGCGTCACGGGCGGCGTGCCCGGAACCGTCAACATCGCCACGTCCTTCACGCTGTCCGACGCCGCCACCGAGCACCGCATCTGCTGGCCGTCGCTCATTTCGATGCGACAGCCCGCCGCGTCCTCGAGCACATGCCGCGCCGTCAGCACGTACCCTTCCGTCACGAAGAAGCCGGTGCCGCTCGCCATCAGCCGGCCGCCGGCGTCGAGCGCCTGAATCGTGACCACCGCTTTCCGAGCCGTCGGAATGTCGATTCCGGTCGGGGCAGGTCTGGCGGCGGGCTTCTGGGACACCATCGGTGCTGCAATCACGACGAGGGCGCTCAGGATGCTCGGGATGCGTCCACGCATGGCGGCTCCTTCATGAAGGCGGTGGGCTAATATTCTATTCGGACTTGAGCCGCACAATCTGCCGGGCTGCCTCCCCAAGGTCAGCGACGACCATCACACCCATCGCACGCGCTTGTCCTTGATGAAGATCGCCCTGTCCGGTCATGACCAGGATGGCGTTCCCCCCCAGGGCCCGGGCGGGCTGGATATCCGATAATCGGTCGCCCACCCACCAGGACTCCTCGAAATCGATGTCGAGCGCAGCCTGAGCATCTTGAAACTGTTTGAGCCCCGGTTTGCGGCATTCGCAGAGCCCGGTGAAACGGGGGTGATGAGGACAGAAGTAGGCGCCGTCGAGCCGTGCGCCGTGCGCCGCGAGCAGGGCGCCCAGCTGCCGCTGGACGGCTTCATAGTCCGTCATCGGATAGAGTCCCCGAGCGATTCCAGACTGATTGCTGGTGGTGACGACGAGGAATCCGGCCTCGTTGAGATGCTTGATCGCCTGCGCGGCGCCGGGGAGCAACCGCACCTTGTCCGGCTCGTGCAGATAGCCGGGATCCTCGACGATGGTCCCGTCGCGATCGAGGAAGACCGCTCGGCTAGCCACGCAGCGCGGCGATGACGGTCTCGACTTGTTCGGGGAAGATCGTGCGCGCATCGAGCAGCACCCGACCGCCCGCGACGCGCGCGATGATGGGCGGGGCGAGCGAGCGTAGCCGCTCAACGTAGGTGTCAGGTGCCGGGTGTCTGATGCCTACGAGCCACGTCCGCAGCTTCGCTTCCGGGAATGACCCGCCGCCCACTTCGGAATCACCTTCCACCAGCTGCGCCTCTCCGCGCATTTCCGCGCCGGTGAGAATGGCTTCCGCCCGTTCCTTGATGATCGACAGCGGCTCCGTGAGCATCCTGAGCACCGGGATCTCGCGGATCGCCACATCCCGGTCGCGATACAGCGCGAGCGTGGCCTCGAGGCCCGCCAGCGTGAGCTTGTCGGCGCGCACCGCCCGCGCGATGGGGTCGGCGCGACAGGCCGCGATCGCCCCGGTCTTGCCGACCAGGATGCCGGCTTGCGGGCCGCCGAGCAGCTTGTCGCCGCTGAAGGCGACGACGTCGGCGCCGGCGGCCACCGCTTCCGGGACCGTCGGTTCGCCGGACAATCCCCACTCGGAAAGATTGATCATCAGGCCACTGCCCAGGTCGTACACGCATTGGAGCCCGCGCGCGTGCGCTAACTCGGCGAGCTCAACGACGGCGACGTCGCTGGTGAAACCGGTCACCTGAAAATTCGAGCGGTGGACTTTGAGCAGGAGTCTGGAGCCGGGATTCAGGGCGCGCTCGTAATCCTGCGGGTGCGTGCGATTGGTGGTCCCCACCTCCACGAGCGTCGCGCCGGAGCGGGCCATGATGTCCGGAATCCGGAACGAGCCGCCGATTTCGACCAGCTCGCCGCGGGAGACGACGACGTCGCCGCCGCGGGCCGTCGCGCTGAGCGCGAGGAGCAACGCTCCCGCCGCATTGTTCACGACCATCGCGTCTTCCGCTCCCGTCAGCTCGACGAGCACGTCCCGGCAGTGCGCGTGCCGGGAGCCGCGCGTGCCGGAGCCCAGATCGTACTCGAGCGCGGCATAGCCCGACGCCACGCGCGTGATCGCCTCGATCGCGGCATGCGCGAGCGGCGCGCGACCCAGATTCGTGTGCAGCACCACGCCGGTCGCGTTGATCACGGGCGCGAGCGACGGCAGGGCCAGCCGTTCGACTCCCGCGCGCACCGCGGCATCCCAGCCTTCCGGTGGCGCCGTGCCGCCGGTGCTGCGGGCAGCCTCGACGGCCGCGCGCGCCGCTTTCACCACCAGCGCGCGCGGATGTACGGCGAGGAGTGCGGCCACGCCCGACCCGGCGAGCAATGCATCGATCGAAGGCAGTTGGCGGCGGGGATCCGTCATGGCGGCGGGGGCGGGGTCGGGGGCGCCGGGCGTGGTGCGTGGTGCGTGGTATCCACAGGAGTGGCTTTCGGTGTCGAGAAGCCGATGTCTCCGTCGCCCTTCTTGCCGACGAGGTTCGTCGCGCCGCGCACACGCACCGCATAGCGCGTCTCGGGCTTGAGCGGACGCGCGAGCCGGATCACGAAATTGTCCGAAGGGATGGGACGCTGCGCCAGCAGTTTCCGCACGAGCGCGGTGTCCACGTGCGTACGCGAGGGCTGTTGTCGCGGGCCGCCACCGCGGGCAGGAGCCGCCCGCGGTGGTTGAGCCGGCGGGGGCGGGGGCGGGGGCGGGGGCACCGTGGGATGAACATTTGGCTGTGCCGAGGTGTCGTGCGCCATTTTCGCCCGCGCCGTGTCGCGCGCGGCTGCCGCCGCGGTCGTCACCGAATCGAACTGCTTCTCGGTGAAGACGCGCTCGGCCGCGAGCGGCGTCGAGTCCGGCAACGTGAGTACGTGCACCGCGCCCGTGTCGATGGTCGTGCCCGGGTCGAGCGCCTGATTGAACTCGACGCGCACGTCGAGCGAATCGACCGAGCTCGCGCTGCGCGGCCGCGGCGGGTTGGTATCGTGCGGGAACGCGAACAGCGCGACGTTGGTGCTCGAGTCGACGGTCACGATCGTGGAGTCGTAGGCCTCGCGCAGGCCGCGGCGGTGGTCGTTGTTCTCATCGTTCGTGGCGTAGACGATGTACCGTCCCGGCTGGAGGTTGGTGAGGTTGAACTGGCCGCCCGAATCGGCGAGGGTCAAGTAGCCCGTGCTGTCCGGCAGTGGCACGGCCTCGATCAGCGCGCGCGCCATGATCCCTTGCTCGATCCATTTGAGCGCGATGCCGCCGATGCGCGCATGCCCGATCTCCGGCCCGAGCGTGAAGATCACGACCCGGGTCGAATCGAACCGGTTGCGCCGCATGTCGACGAAGCCCGGCAGAATCTCGAGCCGATAGACGCGCTTTTTCCACCCTTCGCGCGGCTTCACCGACACGCGCGAGCGGTGCCAACCCACTCTCACGCCGCCTTTGGCCGGTGAGAGCAACACCTCGCGCTCGAGGCCGGAACCCACGCCGCCTCCTCCCGTGCCGCCGGGCTGCTCGTCGATCACTTCGTCGAACTGGATCGAGACGTCGTCATTCCAGTTGGGCACGACGGAGCCCGATTCCGGACTGACGTGGACGATCTGCGGCGGCAGGCTGTCGGGCGGCCCCCCGGGCGGAGTGCCGACGCTCGCGCACGCGCCCGCGAGCGTGCTTAGGAGCAGCCCAGCGACTTGAGCTTGCCGGCCAGGACGTCGCGCTGATCGCGCCATGCCTTTTCCTTTTCGCGCTCTTTGGCGACCACGTCCTGCGGCGCGCGTGAGACGAAGCTCTCGTTCGTGAGTCGGGCCGAGAGATGCTGGAGTTGCGTGTCGAGCCGGCGGTACTCTTCCGACAACCGCCGGCATTCATTCGAGACATCGACGATCCCTGCGAGCGCCACGACCACCTCGCTGCCGTCGCCGAACACGGCGTGCGCGCCGACACCCTGGGGCGCACCGCCCAGCGCCAGGCCCTCGAGTTGCGCGAGCCGCTCGATCGTATCCCGCTCGCCCTCGAACGTAGCGGCTTTGTCGTTGCCGCGCGCCACGATCGTCGCCCGCAATTTCGTCTTCGGCGCCACGCGATACTCGGCGCGAATCGAGCGGATGAGCTCGATCGCGGTCTTCACGCGGGCGAATTCCTGGTCGGCACGGGGATCCTCGAGCTCCGGTCGTGCGGCGGGCCAGCGTGCCGCCGTGAGCAGCTCTTCCGATTTCCGGCCGGGCATTTTTTGCCACAGCTCCTCGGTAATGAACGGCACCACGGGGTGCAGCAGCCGCAGCACGAGATCGAAGCAATAGGCCAGCACCGCCTGGGGAGTCGCGGCGGCGGCCCCGTTCATCCGGGGCTTCACCGCTTCCACGTACCAGTCGGCCAGCTCGTTCCACGCGAACTCGAAGCAGCGCTTTGCGGCCTCATCGAGCCGGAATTGCTCGAGCGACGCGGACGCCTCACGAATCACCGCCTGCGCGCGCGACAGGATCCAGCGGTCGGCCAGGGTGAGCGAGCGCCGGTCCACCGACTCGAGCGCCGGGACCTGCGGTGTCAGTTGGCCGAGCACGAATTGCCCGATGTTCCAGAGCTTGTTCGCGAAGTTGCGGCCGGGCGCGAACGTGGTCTCGAGATCGTTCGGGTCGAGAATCACGTCGGCGCCGAGCGAGCTGCCGGCAATCAGCGTCCAGCGCAGCGCGTCGGCGCCGAACAGCTTCACCACATCGAGCGGATCGATCCCGTTGCCGAGCGATTTCGACATCTTGCGGTGCTTGGTGTCGCGCACCGTGCCGTGGAGGTACACGGTGGTGAACGGGAGACGCTGGTCCATGAAGTGGTAGCCCGACATCAGCATGCGCGCGACCCAGAAGAACAGGATCTCCGGCGCGGTGACGAGCGTGTGGCCGGGATAGAAGCGGCGCAGATCGGGTGTGTCCTGGGGCCAGCCGAACGTCGCGAACGGCCAGAGCCACGAGGAGAACCACGTGTCGAGCACGTCCGGGTCCTGCTCGATCGTGCTCGCCGGTCCCCCGCAGCGCGGGCATTGCTCGGGATCGGTGCGCGCGGCCCACTGATGCTCGCACTTCGTGCAGGTGAACACCGGAATCCGGTGCCCCCACCAGATCTGCCGCGAGATGTTCCAGTCGCGGATGCTCTCCATCCAGTGGTCGTACGTCGCGCGCCAGCGCTCCGGCACGATCTTGTACGCGCCCTCGCGAAACTGCGCGAGGACGGGCTCCGCCAGCGGCTTCATTTTCACGAACCACTGGTCGCTGAGCCGCGGCTCGACCACCGTGTCGCACCGATAGCAGCGCCGCACGGAATGCCGGTGCGGCTCGGTTTTGACGAGGAGACCTTCGCGCTCGAGCTGCTTGACGATGCGCTTGCGAGCCTCGAAGCGATCGACACCCTCGAGCTCCCGAGGGACACGATGGGCATCTCCCATGGTCCCGTCCTCTTTCATGACCAGCGGCATCTCCAGCTTGTGGCGCAGCCCGATCTCGAAGTCGTTCGCGTCGTGGGCGGGAGTCACCTTCACGAATCCCGTCCCGAATTCCTTGTCGACACTCTCATCTGCGATGATCGGGATCTCGATGCCGACGATCGGCAGCCGGGCCTTCTTGCCGATGTAGGGTCGCCCGCGCGGGTCTTCCGGATTCACCGCCACGGCCGTGTCGCCCAGCAGGGTTTCAGGGCGCGTCGTCGCCACCGTAATCGCGCCCGAGCCATCCGCCAGCGGATACGTGATGTGATAGAGATTGCCGTTGGTCTCGTGGTGCTCCGCTTCTTCATCGGACAGGGCGGTGAGGCAGTTCGGGCACCAATGGATCACGCGGTGGCCCCGGTAGATGAGCTTCTCTTCCCACAGCCGCACGAACACCTCGCGCACCGCGCGCGAGTACTCGGGATCGAGCGTGAAGCGGAGCCGGGTCCAATCGCACGAGCAGCCGATTTGCTTGAGCTGCTCGATGATCGTGGTGCCGGTCTTGTTCACGAACTCCCACACCCGCTGCACGAACGCCTCTCGACCGAGGTCGAAGCGTGTCTTGCCCTCGGCCTTGAGCCGCTTTTCGATCACGTTCTGCGTCGCGATGCCCGCATGGTCGGTCCCGGGCAGCCACTCCGCCGCGCGGCCCCGCATCCGTTCAAAGCGAATCACGACATCCTGAATCGTGTTGTTCAGGGCGTGACCGACGTGGAGCACGTCCGTGACGTTCGGCGGGGGAATCACGATCACGTACGGCTCGGCGTCGGGACGAGGCTGGAAGACCCCCGCCTCGAGCCAGCGCTTGTAGATGGATGGTTCTACGGGCCGCGGATCGTATGCCATTCCTTAATATAGAAGTGGCCACTAGAATATCGTCCAATGACGAGTTCCCACCCCAAACCCGCTGCTTCCGACGAGACACTGCCTGCCGGGCGCGTCGTCCGCTGGATCGCGCTCGCAGGCGTCATTCTGTTTTCGGTCGCGCTCTACTTCGAATTCGGATTGCACACCCCGCCGTTCGGTAGTGCGCCCGGCGCTACCACGTCGTCCAGTCCCTAGACATGGCTCCTTCCGAGATCCAGGTCGTCCTGCCGGATGGGAGCAAGAAAGCCCTGCCGGCGGGCGCGACGGGCTCCGACCTCGCGAAAGCGATCGGTCCGGGCCTCGCGAAAGCCGCGCTCGCCATTCGCGTCAACGGCGACGTACGCGACTTGCAGCGCCCGCTGCCCGACGGGGCACAGGTCTCGATCCTGACCAACAAGGATCCGCAGGCGCTCGACGTGCTGCGCCACTCCTCGGCGCACGTCCTGGCGACGGCGGTTCGTCAGCTCTTCCCGAAAGCGCAGATCGGCTTCGGCCCGCCCATCGAGGACGGCTTTTACTACGACTTCGACATCGGCCGTCCGTTCACGCCCGAAGACATCGACGCGATCGAAAAGAAGATGGCCGAGGTGACGAAGTCCGATTACGCGTTCGTGCGTGAGGAAGTGAGCAGGGAACAGGCCAGGCAGCGATTCGTGGACGATCCGCTCAAGCTCGAGCGCATCGGCGACCTGGGGCCCGACGAAACGATCTCGGTCTACACCGACGGCCCGTTCGTCGATCTGTGCCGCGGCCCGCATGTCCCCAGTACGGGGAAGATCCAGCACTTCAAGCTGCTGCACGCGGCGGGCGCGTATTGGCGCGGCGACGAGCGCCGGCAGATGCTGCAGCGCATCTACGGCACGGCGTGGTTCAGCAAGCAGGACCTCGACCAGTACATCACCCGGCTCGAAGAGGCTCGCAAGCGCGATCACCGCGTGATCGGCAAGCAGCTCGACCTCTACTCGATCCAGGAAGATGTCGGACCGGGGCTCGTATTCTGGCATCCGAACGGCGCGATCATCAACTTCGAGCTGCGGCGCTTCATCGAAGACGTCATCCTGCAGCGCGGCTACCAGCTCGTGTACACGCCGAACGTGACGCGCGAGCAGCTGTTCCTGCGCTCGGGGCATCTGCCGCTGTACGCCGCCAACCAGTTTCCGGCGATGGCCGCGGGCGAGGGCGAGTCGGAGGACGTGCGCTATCGCGTCAAGCCGATGAACTGCCCCATGCACATCCTGATCTACGCGAGCCAGCAGCGCAGCTATCGCGACCTGCCGATCCGCCTCGCCGAGATCGCGAATGTGTATCGCAACGAG
>Ga0134066_10000146_pt1 | contig 9407 bp, 9 predicted proteins | sample 15_taG_22_FD_94462 | JGI IMG/M metagenome (GOLD analysis project Ga0134066, IMG submission 94462) | Grasslands soil microbial communities from the Angelo Coastal Reserve, California, USA - 15_D_Rain_20cm_2_09212015 | ecosystem: Environmental > Terrestrial > Soil > Grasslands ... | reverse complement strand
GGATCGCCAGACGACTCCACCGTTAAATTCATTATCGCTATAGAGGCGAAATGGGCCAGCTCAAGCTGTAGCCCCCAGCCAGACCTAAAGGCCGTTATAGCAGACGACTTTCAAGGAACGGCAACCGACGGTCATCGCTACGACACGGTAGAAGCTATCGCTACTGATCCCAAGGCAGTCGATCGCGACTGTCAGCTCGGGGACGTTAAGGTGCGATTCTTCGGAGACTCCATTGCCATCGCGTACGGATCAGAAAGCCGCATCCGCAAGGCCGAAGACGGCAAGGAGGCAAAGCGATGCCAGGTGTGGACTGACACGTGGCTAAAGCGCAACGGGCAATGGCAAATCGTCGCGGCTCAAGATACGGTTATTCCGTGTCCCAAATGACGCACTTTTCTTTTATGGTTTGCTGTGCTTGGGCATTGTTTCTAGCTTTCTTGTCCCCGTATTTCGCATCGAGGGGGCAAATCGGCTAACCAAACCATGCAGCGAACGCGGACCGTCCTTATGCCTAGCTTTGAGAGGATGCGAACATCATTTCTCGCTCACGCGGTCGCTGATTTTGTGTCTCATTAGCCGTCTAGTATGCAGCTCGTGCGTCCCGGCCCCGAACACCTTGCGAGCTATGTCGCGGCGCTCGAGCGTGGGTGGTCTGCCGACAACGAGCGCGGTGTCGAGGCCGCACGGGAAGAGCTCTCCCGCATTCATGCCGATGCAGCGGCGTTTCTCGCCAGCATGGAAGACCGCGATGCTAAGGGTCCGCCCATCACTCTTTCAGATGGTTCGGCGGCCAAGCGCCTCCCGGGCTTCAGGCGCTGGCTCTGGGACGGCGAATTCTGCGGCAGCATCGGGGTGCGGTGGCAGCCAGGTACTACGGCGCTACCGCCCTATTGTCTGGGGCATATCGGCTATGCCGTCGTGCCGTGGAAACAGCACCGCGGATACGCAAAGTTAGCGCTGCGCCTCATACTTCCAGAAGCCAAGGCAGTCGGCCTTCCGTACGTGGAGATCACCACTGATCCAGACAACATACCGTCACAGCGCGTGATCGAAGCGAATGGAGGCATCCTGGTCGAGCACTTCATCAAACCCCAGCAGTTCGGCTGCAAGCCTGGACTGCGCTTTCGCATCATGTTCACATAATGGCGTCTGACCCCTCCATTCCACGCCTGCGAGCAGGCACGCCAGTCGCCTAACCAAGCGCTGGAGCGAACCGCTGGCCGCTGTACTAAGAAAGTTGAGGGTTGAGAGATGATAGTTAAGAGTAAAGCAAAGCTTGCCGCTGCCAGCGGTGGCCCAGCTCTTTGACTCATGATCTGCCCGGCTCATTGGTTCTTTCGCTCCCGCTCGAGAACCGCTACCCTCGCGGCTTTTCCGTCTACCCCGCCGCGGCTTCCCAGCTCGCGGTGTTCGCCCTCTCGGGCTTACCCGTCTATCTCGTGGCCTCCCGGCTCACTCGATTCTCGTTAGGCCGGTATGCAATTGGTCGTCATATTTATCTTCAGCGCCACTCTGGCGAACGGTCTTCTCGCTGGAGGGGATGTAGATCGCTGGCTCGTAGGTATGCCGGCATGGCAGTCAGTCGGAGTTCTCGGATGGGCGAAGTACAGCCGATTGGCGGACTTGGGCAACGGGTTCGTGCTATATCCGTTACTCGCGATTGGTGGCACGCTGCTTTCACTTGCCGCAGCCGCGACCTTCATACGCCAGGCGAAGCACGAGCGATTCGTGGCTATTCCGGTTTACGCGGCAGCGGCATTGGCTGTTGCGGGGCTTTTAATGACTGTTAAGGCTGCTCCTTTCATGTTGAGTCTGCGCCATATTGGAAACGAAGAGGTAGCTTTATTGAAGCATGCCTTCAATGGATTTAAGCTATGGGGCGGCGTGAGAACGGTGCTGCAAACTCTGGCGTTTGCGGCGAATCTGTGGTCGCTTGCCGCCATTGCAAAACACCAGTCAGCGGACTGAGCATTAGAGTTTCGTATTTCGCAATGCGATCTAACCAATCGGTGCCCGGCTACCCTAGTGCGATTTGCGTCTTCGCGCTCACGCACTCCTGCCGTAATGTTGTTCAACGCTAGCCGTGGCTTATCTCTTTGACTCATGATCTTTCCAGCTCAGTCGCCCTGTCGGCCTTGCCCGTCTATCTCGCAGATTCCCAACCTGCTCGGTTTCCGTTAGGCGCAATTCATGCCATGATCGATGTCGTTTACTATGTCGCGAGCAGCTTGGACGGTTACATCGCGACCGCAGATGGACGTGTCGACTGGCTTTCTCGATTCCACACTCCTGGAGAATACCACGGTGCGGGCGAGTTACAGGCGTCCGCGGACGCACTTTTACTCGGAAGTCACACCTATAAGTTTGCGGTCAACCTCGGGCATTGGCCTTCGCCGGAAAAGCTAACGTGGGTTTTTACCCGACGCGATCTGCCAGTGCTTCATCCTAGCATCACGCTCACCGCGCAGATTCCTCGGAAGGTTATCAACGTATTGGCATCACGTGGCCTTTGCCGCGCCTGGCTGATGGGCGGTGGGAAGCTGGCGTCGTCTTTTCACGCGGAGCAGCTTATTTCCCGGTACATTATCTCTGTATTTCCAGTTCTCCTCGGCGCGGGTATTCCGCTTTTCGCGCCACATTCATCGCCGCCAGACGAGCTTCAGTTTCGTACAGCCAAGCAGTTTGAGAGCGGTATCGTTGTGCTCACCTATGATCGCGCACAAACCGCCTAACCAACCGATGCACCGAAACGCGTGCCGCCATTATGTTTGGCGTTCACTGTTTTATGAAGTCATTTGTAATTCGCGCAGTCGCTGACCTTGTGGCTCGTTAGAACTATGCGCCTCAGCGTTCTCGTGTTTTGCGCTTGTTTGCTCGGCACTGCGGAGCACGCCGCTTCGTCCGAGTCAACGACTCCACTGCAGGGATCAGGCGACCAGCAGAGAGTCTGGGATCTTGAGCGTGCATATTGGCGGTACGTCGAGACCAATGACTTGGCCGCTATTCCAGCTTATGGCACAAGGATTTCCTAGGGTGGCCCTCGGTTAGTTCTGCCCCTGTCCGTAAAGATCACATCACCGATTGGATTACGTTCAGATGGGTGGACAAGGATGGTACTGGAGCGTCGCATACACTGCGTATCACGCATGCGTGGGTCCGGAGCGGACAGGACTGGCAGATTATCGGTGGGATGTCCATGCCAGAGCCTGAAAATCCGGCGAAGTGATCGTGACCAACAAGAGTCTAACCAGACACTGCGACCAACGCGGCACTTTGTTGTAAGCTTTTGATAATGGCACCCCAATTTTCAAAGTGCTGGGTGGCTCAGCTCGGTTCTCGTTAGGCGTGGACGACGCACGATCATGCAATAAGGGTGCGAGATGAGCAGCCTTCGCTGCGAGGCTACGGCCTGCCAAGGAAGTATGATGTTTGCGATCAAAGCTGAGGTTAGCGATCCGTGTGCGGAGACGTTCGCGTTCAATGCTCAGAAGACGATGTATGGTGGCAAGCACATCGCCAAAGGAGATACGATCTTCGTCTTCGCGAGCGAGAACGAAGGGGCCAGGTCTCATCGCCAGCGGCGTCGTTACCTCGGCTAAAGCCATCGCAAAAAAACGGGGCATCGCGCGGCAAACACCCCGCGTGAGCATCACCATCAGGCGCACCGCGCTCGCGAAGCGGCGCCTCGGCCGGATCGAGCTCAGATTGTTTTCCGGTTGGAACGACGGTAGACCCGAGACCGAGCTCAATTTCAAATTCTATCGTCAGGCAACGAACAAGATTGTCGGCATCTGAGGTGAAGCGGCGGTGTTCCTCCGCAGATTCTTTTAACGAGAGAATTTCGATCTGAAACGATATGGCTCAACCAGTCGCTTGAGAACTCCGAAAGCTTGACTTATTCGCTCCCGCTCATTTGAAGCTCGCTCCTTCCCCAACTCGCTCACTGCTTCCCTCGCAGCTTCGCCTTCTATGTCGCTTTCCCATACGCTCCATTCGACCTGTCGGTTTGCCCATCTATGTCGCGCGCATCCCTGCGGCTCCATTCGCGAGCAGGCCCGTTGCTACCCATCAGTCTGGAAACTTTCCGCGCAAGACAGTGAGAGAATACGGGGGCAGTTCGTAGAATGAAGATGCTTCTTGTGTGAAGTGAGCTGGCGGGAGGCTTCGAATGGGGTGACCGTTTGGTCCGTCCTCATGCCATTCATACTGATCGCGCGAGAACCGAATTACATCTACGCTGCCGACGAACGTTGCCTGCGGTCGCGCGCCTGAGAAGTCGAACTCCAGGCTAAGTTGTGCTGTGCGCATGGGATCTTTGTTAATCGCCAGCAGGCCCCATTGTTTGTCCGGTCGTCGTACTGCATAGACGCTGACAGCAGATGATCCTGTTGGCTTCTGCGGGTCGACCCTCACCGGCGACTTCGTCGTCCGCCTCTCCCTGGCCAGGGAGAGGGTTGGGGTGAGGGTCGCGCTAGACACGCTCACGGGAAAGATCTCGTGTGTTTCGTTTGTTGGTTGCATCCATTCCTTTGTGATTAGTTGGGCGCCGTAGTAACTCGATAGGCGATTCAGCTCATCACTGTTTGGATTCAGCTGCAGCATCATCAGGTTGCCCCAAGAACATTGGAGCTCGTCTTCGAGATAATTTGGCTCGTATCCGTACAGGTACGGGTTGGAGCCGCCGAGTGTTAGAAACGTTCCCACTGTGTTCGCATTGAACAGCGCGCCTTCGATGTCCACGTCATGGCGTCCCGCAAAAACGGAATAGCCGTATTCCGTCATCAACCATGGAATTGCCGCAGGAACGCCATCCGCTCGCAAGCTGGTCATCATTTCACCCAGACGCTTTGGAGTTTGCAACAGCTTCGGCGCCGCATCGGTGCAGACATTGTCGAACGGATAGAATTCGAACGAAAAGAAATCGAAGGGCACTCCCGCGCTTCGAACGCATTTGAGAAACCTAGTCATCCATGAACGATTGCCCGATGTATCAGGCCATGTGAGAAGTTGGCCGTCGAAGTTTTGCAGGCTTGGTCCTCCGAGTTTCAAACGCGGATTCATCGCTGCGAGCCTACGAGCAACTCCAGCGTAAAGCGCGGCATAATCCTCCGGCGATGCCCACTGGCCGTCGGGTTCTTCGCCTAGCTCGATTCCTTCGAGAGGATATTGTCTCAGATAGCTAATCTCAGCTGCTGCATTTTCCGGCGTGTCGAACAAGACGCCGACAGGCACAAGCACGGGCAAGCCGTTCGTCAGCGCGCTGCGCAAGATGAAATCGAGTCCTGGTTGCTCGATTTTGTAATCAATGTCCTCGGCGCGGTGCCACGGATCGGTCGATGATACATAAATTACCGTCTGCCCGTACCGACCGGGCGCATGACGGATGTAATCGTGGAAATGATTGCGGCTACTTGCCCTGCCGGAGTGGGGCGCAGGCGGGTCGACACTCCCGAGCTCAATCTCGCGAATCGCAAATCCGAGCCGATCGCGAATGTCGTCCGATATTTGCGCACTTGCTTGCGAACTCCGGCTCATTACGACGCGGACGAAGCGAACCGCAAGCGGTTTTGCACATAGCCGAACAGATTCGTCGCCGCCCGATCCGCGGTTCAGCGCACCGCTTGGAAAAAGACGCCACTCGTCTTTCCGATCGGCGTGCAAATGCATCGGATCATCGCCGCTCCAATACTCCGCCCTGTATTGCCGGGCGTATGGCGCCCCCCAATGAATCCGAATGGCGTTCACCGGTCTCGAGGCGCCCAGATCGATCACCACCCATTGCGGATGGGCATCATCGGCTTCGCCTGTGAAGTGGGAATCGAGATACGGATTGCTTTTCCAAAATGATTCTTCGTTGCCGTCTGTGATGCGTGAGTAACCATCATCGTTAGCCTGGTCGATCGTGTTTCCGCGTCGCGGCAAACGATAGCCGTAGGAGAGATTAATCGGCTCCGCCAGTGAATCGTCAGAGATCCAGTATCCGCACTGATTAGCGGGATTGCTCCAAGTGCCTCGCGGATTCCAATGCCAGACTTCACCGGCCAATTCAGTCCGCAGTCGATACGTAAGTGGCCCGAACCCGGCTGATCGCATCTCGGCGATGTTCTTGTCCGTAAACATCCGAGCACATTCATCCCGCTCGTGACCATCAACGCCGGCGCCTAACGCCTTGGTTGGCACGCACTGGTTTACCGGGTGATTCGCCATGACGATGGCAGAGAGCGAAAATGGCTTTTCATCAGCACGTGCGTCTGTTGCCGCTGCTAGTTGGGTGAGATTGATCCCGCTAAGACAAAGCGATGCGAAGGCGAAGCGCACAACGGTAGGGACGCCCCGCAGCGGCGTCCGGACGGCGCTGCGCAGCGTCCCTATCTGCAAAATACCTGGAGACCCCATCCTCGTTTTGCGAAACTTTTTGGAGTGCGATGCGTCTTCGCATCGCTTTTCACTGTTACCGCTGCGCCTTCTCCAAACGCTTCCTGACCTGGTCTTTCTCGTGGCGAACATCTTTCAAGTGACTCTGGAGAAGCGGCAACTGCGATGCTTGCGGATTCGGAGAGTGGCGAAGAGTTTTGTTGTTCTTACCTCCGTAATACGCTGGTCCCGGTTTCTTCGCCTCACCGATACGGAGAAGTAATTCGTCTTCCTGCCTCTGCAGTTCCTCGTAGCGGCTTTGCAGCGCGCGAAGCTCATTCTGTCGAGTTTGTTGTTCTGCTCGATATTGATTTGCCTTTTGGGTCGCTTCCGCTTCCCGCCGCGAGGCTTCTGCTTGCTCCTTTCGGACTTGGTCGAGTCCGGCACTTTGCTGGGCTGAGTAATTGGCGGCTCTTTGAGGATCATAGCCGAAGCGCTGCTGAACGTCCTTAGGAAGTTCGGTGAAATAAATTTTGGAGATGCCAGCCTTACTGGTTACGACGATGCCGTCCGGTTCGACCCGGCTTACAGTGGCGTCCTTATATTCCTTTCCAGTAACTGTTTTAAAATCGTCAGCTTGCGCGACTGAGATGAATGACAGGATCAGAAAGCTGAGAAGTTTTATCTGCATCCGTTGCTTCGATCACCGGCATTCTGCTGTTAAATATAGTTTTCCAGCAAGGAAAATTGCCCAGATTCCTGCGCACACCGTGATCGAACAGCTGTAATGGGAGGGTGCCGCCCGCAAAAACCCGCCACGATTGCAGCCGGCACGGCTGCCTCTACAGTTATTGCCTTCGAAGCCGCTTCGACTCTGGACACACCATTTTTTGTACGGACCGTGCGAAACCAAATGCGCAGCCATGCAGTTTTTATCGTGATCGCTGCAGCGATTGCATCTAACTTCGCGCTAATTGGCTGTCGCCGGGGAGTAGCTGTCTCGCAGGTCGATCCGAATGGCCCGGTCGAGGTGGCGATTCCTGAACATGGCGCATACACCGGCGCCTTCATGGATTTTGGCGACGCGGAGGACGACGTCACTTTAGAGACAATCGAGGAGTTCGAGCAGATGGTCGGGAAGCATCAGGCCATCATTGCGTCGTCCAGTTACTGGGGAGAACAAAATTTCCCCGTGGACAATCTCAATGTCATCTGGCGGCACGGTTCGCTGCCGCTTGTGTTTTGGTCGCCATGGGACCGGCCCTATGAGGAGGATCATGGGCCGGACAAGTTTAGTTTGACCGCGATTATTTCTGGCAGGTGGGACGCGTACATCGACAAGTGGGGCGACGCCGCACGGAATTTTGGTCATCCAATGATTGTCGTGTTCGGCGTGGAAATGAATGGCACCTGGTTCCCGTGGTCAGGATCCTACTACGGCGGCGGCGAATGGAACAAAGACCAGAACAACTGGAAAGGTCCAGAAACATTTCGCAAAGCGTTTCGCCACGTCGCGGATCGCGTCCGAGCGCGTGGCGCTTCAAACATCAAGTGGATGTTTCATACGAACAATTATCCCTATCCGTACGAAACCTGGAATTGCGCGGCTGCCTACTATCCGGGTTCGGATTACGTCGATTGGCTCGGCCTGAGCGTTTATGGACAGCAGTATAAGGACGAACCAAACCCGGATATTCCTTCGTTGGTGAACTGGCCCTACGAGGAAATATCCAGGCTCGACCCGCATAAGCCAATCATGATCGCCGAATGGGCGACGGGCGAGTTCCCGCACTCGGCGGAAGGAGGTGGGGTTGGCAAAGCCAAGTGGATTGCGCAGGGACTTACGCTGTTTCGCACGCGTTATCCGCGCATTAAGGCGGCGGTTTACTGGCATGAGCGCTGGCAGAACGCCGATGGATCTTACAGCAACCTGCGTGTGAACTCTTCCGTAGAATCGCTACGGGCGTATCGCGAAGGCGTAGCAAATCCTGATTGGCGGGGGGATTTGATTCTGCGAGCGATTCCGAAAAGGTGATGGAGACGGCCCGCCCTCGGGCCGCTGCTGCCTAACTCTTCGGCGCGAAGGCGCGCCGACTCCATCGTTCCGCGTTAGATGTCGAGAGACAGCCTTGCCCCTGAGCGAACTCGGAGAGAGACTGGCATGATGGAGGGGCGAGCTCCGCGAGCTTCTTCTCAAGCGGATCATCCGAGGACGCTCGTTAGGCGTCGCAGAGCTCCGCCCTCCATCATTCCGCATCAACACGTCGTTTCTCTGTCGGCGCGCTTTTCTGAAGGTCGAGCGCGATTTTCCAAGTGCCGTCTGATTCAAGGCGCCAGATGCAGAGATAGATTCCATGCTGCATGGCATGGTTCTCCTCGGTTGAGAATTCACCATATTCGTACGCGAGATCAAGCGGATCACTTGTGCCCGCGCCACCTGGCGTGCGAGTCGTTTTTGCATCCTCCTCTGCAAGCATTTTCTCGCCAGCCGCCTTGCCAACGGCAGGGAGTTGGCCTTTGCGATAAATGCGAATGTCGTCGCTGGCGTTGTCGCTGATCGCGTCGGCTTCACCGTCCTTGAGCGATTCTGCAAAGCTGTGTTGTATTTTTTCCAGATTAGCGCTTCCAGACTCTGGACGGTGATTGGGAAAGTTCGGAACGTACGTTCTGATTTCGGTCTCGGCTGCTTCTGCGTGGGGCTGGCTTAGTCCAACATCCAAGGCGACCTTCCACATGTTGTCTTTGTTCTTTTGCCAGATTGTAACGAAATGTCCGGACTCCTCAGGTTTTTGTACGTCACGCGCTTTGCTTGATTCCCATGGTCCCGTCGTATAACCGAGTTCGCCGCTCCGCGAGATCGAGGCGAAGGCAGGCCGCCAGGTTATGGCGGGATTCCTTCACTTCCCGCCAAAACTTTTTCCCGTTGACTGCACTCGGCGCGAAGATTACCGCATCGTCGGCGAACACCGAGATGGACGCTTCGCGAAATCCTTTTTCGGCGGCTAGTTTGGCGTAAGCCTTTTCTGCAGCGATGAGTGAACCGACGACCTTTT
>Ga0134066_10000145_pt1 | contig 9414 bp, 24 predicted proteins | sample 15_taG_22_FD_94462 | JGI IMG/M metagenome (GOLD analysis project Ga0134066, IMG submission 94462) | Grasslands soil microbial communities from the Angelo Coastal Reserve, California, USA - 15_D_Rain_20cm_2_09212015 | ecosystem: Environmental > Terrestrial > Soil > Grasslands ... | reverse complement strand
GGTTCAGGCGCGCGAGCATTTGCTGGAGGTCAAAGGTGGAGAAGCTCATGGGTTTTGCTGTTCAGTAGTCATCATCGTCATCATCTCTTTCATGGCACTCGCACTCGCACTTTCGACGCTCGTAGCGCGGATCGTCCGTATCGAAGCCGTCTCTTATGCGAGCGCACTCCGTAGCGTCATGGTTCACGCACGCGCAGATAGGCTGAACGTCTTGAGGTTTTTCGCTCATGGATCTGGCGCGGTTGCCCTGGCCATTCTCCGCTTCCGGGTCATGCGCTCGCTGTTCCTCCGCAGGTCTTCCACGCACGCGGAGCAGCGCGTTATCCGGCTGATCGCCTCCGCGATTTCCGGCGGGCAATCGTCGGGAAATGTTCGCGGCATTTTACGGCCGCACTTTGGGCAGGGGAAGTCGCGGGTCATAACACGGATTCAAAGCGGAAGATTTCACGGCGGAACAAAAGCGGAATGATGAGGTTGCTGTCGCCGGATCTGTTCTTGCCAAGAATCAAATCCGTTTGTTCCTTGGTTTTGCCGGGGTGAAGGAAGGCCACAAAATCCGCGTCCTGTTCGATTGCCCCGGAGTCGCGAAGATCGGCAAGTGTTGGAGGTCTGTTCGCCTTCTCGGACTCGCGGTTGAGTTGAGCGGCGGCAATAACCGGAACGTCCAGCATCATTGAAACGTCCTTGAGCGCGACTGAGATTTCCGTCACAAGCTCATTCCGGTTTCCTTTGAAATGCGGAATCCGCAATCGCTGGAGGTAATCAACAACGACCAGTTGAACACCTTCGGTTTGGTGACTGATTCCAACGATGTCGGAAAGTGACGAAGCATTGTCCACGATCGACATTGAAAGCGCGGAGAGATTTGACATGGCCCCGGTGAAGTTTCTGAAGTCCTCGGGCGTTGCCGTCTTCGTCCTGAAATTGGAAAGCGGCACGCGGCTGAGGTTGCTCGCGGCCCGTTCGACGATTTCCTCCTTTGGCATTTCCAAGCTGAAGAACAAAACCGATTTGCCGGACGATGCGGCGGCGTGTGCGAACTGAAGCAGGAGTGTGCTCTTTCCCTGGCTCGGACGCGCGGCGATGACGTAGAGTTTCTTTTTCTCGAATCCGTTCATGGCTCGGTTGAGTGGAATAAGCCCGGTTGGAATTCCTTTAATTGTCGATTCGTTTGCAAAAGCCTCATCGATTTCATTTATCACCGTCCGACATATTTCCTTCATCGTCGTGATGCCTTTGGCCGTTCCCCCGCTGACTAGATCGTTCACGCGCTTTTGCACCGCGAGCAGTCCGCTATTTTCTCCGTGAATCAATTGGTCTGCGGCGTTCCTTGCGACGGCGCCAAGCGAACCGACAGCCCGCGCTCGCTCAAAGTCGGTTACGATCTCCAACCAGTAGGGCCAGTTGTGAACCGATGGGAGGTCGTTCAGCGCGCCGTTGAGTTCGCCGAATGTCTGGCGGTCAAGCGCGAGCATCAAGTCATGCTCAAGCTGGACCGGATCGGAAAGCGACGGGCGTTTGTCGAATCGGAATTGGGCGAGCTTGGCGAAAACATCCTTCGCCCAGGTCTGATAAAAAGCGGAAGGCTGAACCATTGAGATGATGTCTGGTTTGTGGACCGCGCAGGCGAGCAACATTCGCTCGGCCATTTCGTTGTGAGCGGGAAGTTCAGACTCGGTTTTGTTCGGAGGGTGTTTTTTCATGGTTAGGTAGCACGGCCATTAGCGCGCGAGTCTTGGAAACCATTTCTTCCCGGGACTCACCGTTGCGGCCGTAGGGAATTTGTTTTTCTTTTTCAAAAGCGCGCGCAGCCTTAGCGGAGCCGCGCTTTCTATTCCCCTTTAGGGGGAATGGTGTAACCACGTGGTTACCGTTGGTGTTACCACGGGTTGACCGTAACTTTTTTTCGTGTTTTTCCGGATACGGTTGCCCCGTGGTATCCGTAAGGAATGGAATTTTGATCTGCCTCGCGTCGAGGTGAAGCGCGTATAAATTCGCCTGGTCCCGGCTGAGTTTGGAAGGTCTTCGAATTGTCAGAAAGCCGTCACTTTCGAGCACGGCCAAGTCGCGAAAGAGTTTTGGACGGCTCATGCTGCAAGCGTAGGCAATTGTGCGCGATGACCTGTAGCAGAAGCCGCAGCCGTCCAAAATTTGAGCCGCGAGATAGACAAGGACGAGTTTTTGGGAGGGAGTTGCACAGCGAATGTTCCATACGGAGTTTATTTTTTTAAATGACATGTCTGGGAGGTGGGATGGCACTAAGAAGAAAGGCCGCAGGGCGTTCAGGTGATGAAATGGGAGCACCCCACTTCCCCGCGAGGGAGGCTGTCCGCGCAAGCGGCCTAAAGATTTATGCTCTATGATTGGCTTCATCACAAGCCCGATGCGTTTGACTATGGGCTCATCCGGTCCCGTTGCAATTGGAAGTTACCAACAGATTGTTCACGGGTGTCGAAGACGAGTTCGGGTTGGGCGGTCATTCCGGGCGCTTGATGTTGTAGGCCACGCCATTCACTGCGACGTGAGCGCAGAGCATCCAAAGCGCGGCAATGATTGGATGGCCTTCAATGAATTGCCAGACAGCGACGCCAGCGAATGCCAAACCGACGGCAATAATCGCGAGTTTCAAAATGCAGATCAACATGCCGGTAACTTCCTCTTATCCGGTATCACCTCGCGCAGCATATCCGCCAGCGACACAAATTCGTGGTCGTCGGAATGCCCGTCCATCGGTCCGCTCGTCCGCAAAACTTTCCATCGTCGCAAATGTGGAAGCACGGAGGCGCGCCGTTGAGGATGACTTGCTGCCAGTCCATTTTATCGGCGGCCATTATGTGCGCGAGTTGGTTTGCGGTTCTCATTGCGGTATCCAGAGCCCCTGCCGCCCAACAATTGGAATCGGATCTCGGAGTGCTCGGCAATTTCGGGTAAGCCAAGCAAATCTGCCCGGGGTGTAATCTCCAAGATCCCGTTCTGCTTTTCCAATTGATGGCCTCAACTCATTAACCCGCTCAGTCGGCCAACAGTCATAAAGTTCCACGATGCAGAGCGCGAATCCGAAAGGCAGTTGCCCGCAATTAGCCAATACGAAATCGGGGCATTCTCCAAACTTTGGCTTTCTTTTAGCGGAGCAAATGAGTAAGTCGCCACGGTAGCTTGTCGGCCAGCTTCTGGTTTCGATTTGCTTCGCGCCGGACGCCATCGCCGACGCCCACGGTTGCCAAAGTGAAATCGCTCGCATCATCTCGGATACCTCACCTTAAAAACCCACTGCGCGTTGTTCTCTCCGACCTGGACCGATTCAATGATGAATTCACCGGACGCGGCGCGGGCGATGATCCCCTCAAATTCTTCCGCCGTGTCGCTGATGAGCAACCGGGGGCGGATATCGAAGATGAGTTCGGGTTGGGCGGTCATCTGTCGCATAGCCACACACGAATGACTTTTGTCGCGGGTTGCTTCGGGCGGGCTTTCTGGGCCTCGCTACGAGTTGCGAACAACGCGGGAGTTTTACTGTCCGCACCGAGCATGAAGTATGGCCAATGCCTCTTCGGCTTCCCGATTCGCACGGCGTAATATTTTTCTTTTATCACGGCTTTGCCTCGTCCGGTATCACCCCGCGCAGCATGTCGGCCAGCGACACAAACTCGTGATCGTCGGAATGCCCCTCCCACCGTTGCGCCCGTCCGCAAAATCGCCCGTCCTCGGAAATGTGAAAGCACGGAGGCCCGCCGTTGAGAACGACCTGTTGCCAGTCCATTTTGGCGGCGGCGACAATGTGTGCGAGTTGGTTTGCGGTTCTCATGATCGGCATACCCATAAATCCGGCCCTTCCTTGCGCCAGGATTTCACGGAAGTATCGCACCATTCATCATCGCCGATCTTGTAGAAGATTCCGCCGAGAGCCTTGAGAGACGCCGTGTCGTGGGTCTGCCGGGTATCGAGCGCGGCCAGCAATTCGGCGCTCTTGGGCGTCTCCGGCTCCCGCGAATTCCGCAACCATCCGCGTCCGACTCTGCGGCGCGTTGCGTGGCGGCGCTGGCGTTCGTTCATGGTTTCCTGCTGCTTGCGCCACTCGCTCCAGTCGAATAGGTCATCGCTCATCTCTCCAACTCCTAACCGTTTCAACAAACTGCTTTCGCTGCTTATCGTTCTGCCGTTTGAGGTGTTCGCGCCATGCTTCGCAAGCCAAGCAGCGGACCAGCTCCTCTGTGATGGTTTCGCCTTCCGCGTGGTCAACAAGCCATGCACCGAGCCACTCAAGTCCGTTGTAGAACTCTCCGCCCACGGCAGAACAGTTCGCTTCGACCGACAGGCGATCCTGAGTTTCGTTCACAGCCTCTCTGATCTTCCGCACCTGCCGCTTGATGTCGCAAAGGCAGAGCGTGAAAACGAATGCCGCCAGCGAAGCGCCCGACAGGAAACCGAAGATGAAGATTGCGAGCGGGTTCATGGCTTCTGATGCTTTCTCCTATAATCCACCAGCATACTCACAGCATCGTTCAGGTAGTCCGTTGGCCATTCTAGTCCTGTTGTTCTTCGACCAGGATTCTCCCACAGCCATTTCTGAGCGAACTTCAGCGCGGCGCGTCTCTCGCTGATTACGTCCGCATCAGAACCGCGCGCTGGAGACAACGGAGGCTCGCCAGGTGGCCGTTCAGTGATCTTTGTTCCGCCATCCTTCCAATCTCGGATTTCGATTTCTCGGCTCATACATCGATCGCCTTCTGCGCCCTTGGCAGCGTCACGCCCGCCTTTGGCACCTTCTTGCATTCGAGCCCGGGGATGCTCGCCATTCCGCCTTCGAGGAGTTCCTTCACGACACCTTTGCGGACTTCGATGTTGAGCACGTCCCACCGGCCGGTCGAGAGCGCCCACTTCGCGCACTCGATGATGTTCGTCACGCGGATGTCCCAATCCTCGCGGATCTTCTGCCCGGCCGCGCGCGTAGGAGCCGACGGCAACGGAAGCTCGCGCGCCTGCCGCCGGCTGAAATCGTCCATGACGAGTTGCTGCGCTTCCAGGGTCACAGGAGCCGCCGCCATCGCCTGGGCCTTTTCGCGTTCCAGCTTGGCGAGCGCCTCCTGCGCCAGGGCTTGCTCCGCGGCCAGCCTGCGGTTCTCGGCCAGCCCAAACTCGCCGGCCAGGCGCGCGATGCGGCCGTTCTCCTTGTCGAGTTCTTCAACCATCATCCGATAGGTCGCATCCAGGTTACGCCCGCGTTGAACTATCGGGTCTTTCGCCGCGCGATATGCGCCTTCAATCTGTTTGCGGACCGTCTTGATCGCGACTTGCGCCTTGTTCGCCGCTTCGTTTTCCTCCGGCGTCCGAACCGAGCCGATGAGAGCGCCGATGCTCAGCGCCTCTTCGATGAGTTGCTGCGCGGCGGCGGTTGCGGCCACGGTGTTGCTGTCGTGACTGATTAGGATTAGGGATTCACTCATGTCTGGACTTTCGTTTCCACGTTGACCCTGATGTTCGCCAGCGCCATCTTGACCGATTCCTCCAAGCCTTTGCGAACCGATGAATTGACTTCACCGAGCGCATCCTTCATCGCTCGCTCAATCGAATATTGAAGATGCTCGTGAATCAGGAAGGCGATGCGGGTTGATTTCTTTGACCAGCCGTAAACGTCCTGATCTTTCGATTTGCCGTTATGGTCAACCTCTTCGCGGATGTAGGCATCGACTCGCTGCGTCAGGTATTCAATGAAGGTCAGTTTGCTGCCGCGCTTCTCGCCCCACTTGTTTGTCTCCTGGAGGCAAATCGCATCCACCATATCATCGACTTTCGGCAGGACGTGTTTAGTGAGCGCGGCTTCAAGGACTTCGTCCACTCGTTGTATGACGGCCATTTCCATACGCCGTTCAAACTCGGTTTTGTAGGATTCATCGTTGTTGACATAGTAATCAAACATCCGAGCGCAAAGGCTGTTTAGAACATCCGTCTCCGTCAGGCCGAGTGCAGCCAAATCTTCTTTTTTCATATAATCAGCCTCAACGGAATTGCCTGAACCTCCGCGCTCGGCGGTTCGTGCGATTGAAGTTCGGTCTCGAACACCTTGTAATCGCTCTCAGGCCGTCCGAGCGGCACCGCGATTCGCGTCACGTAACAAATCACCGGAACGCCAAGAGCGGTTTCGCCCGTCCAGATTCGAGCCGGAACGCCATTGACCGAAACGATCTTGCTCGTTGATTGGATTTCAATTTTCATTTCTTCGCCTCCCACAATTTTGAATCCCTCTCCAGTTTCTCAATCGCATCGACAAGCCTGGCCCGCCGTTCGCGCAAAGCGACTTTGGCCTTGGCCCATTTCTCGTCGTCAATCGGGTCTTCGAGGGACTCATTAAGTTCAGTCTCAACGGCGCGCGTGTAGCTCGTCAGGAGGTCTTGCATGGCTTGAGTCATTCAATCCCTTCGAGAGCGGCAACGGCGCCAACCACACCCCGCGCTTCGCTGAGGCTCATTCCCCGGAGGGTTTCCCCGATCTTCTGCAACGCCTGACCTTCCGCGGCGATTGCCTTTCCTTTCGCTATTATCGCTTCGGATGGCTCTTCGCATTCGGCCTTGAGGATTTGCCGCAGGTGTTGGACTGCCTTGATCTTGGTCATTTCGCATCCTCCAGTTGTTTCGCTTCCCGCAATAATGTTGGAACGCATTCTCTCGCGGTAAGGATTCGGATGGCGGCTTCGCTGGCGTTGGCCGCAGTTTCGGCGCTGTTACCGCTCTTGCACGGTTTGATTAGCCGGTCGGTCGAATGACCGCACGCCGAGCAAACTAATCGCATATCGGGTTCGCTGACATGAATCAGGATGCCATCTACAACCTCGTCATGCGAATATGTCGCCAGCGTTGGCGGGTGCATGGTTCCGCACTTGTGACAAACAGGCCGCAGGAAGTTTATCGACGCCGGGGGGTTCCACCTGTCAAAATCGCATTCGCTCATTTCCCCTCCTTCGCGAACTGCTTCATGCCTGCGATGAATCCCGCCTTCGCCCGCAGAAGCCGCTTGCAGATTTCAGCCGGAATCTCAGCCCAGGTGGATCGGCTTCCCGCGTCCGTATCGTTCCCGCTCTCGTCGGCCCATCGCTGATACGCGTCAAACGCGCATCCCGCCTCCTCCGCGAGTTTCTGAATCTGAGCCTGCGGCGAGTCCGTAGATAGTTCGGATTTCGCCGCAGGGTTCCTGGCGGTTTCCGCTGGGCTGAGGTCGGAATTGCTGTCGTCTTCATTGCCTTTCGGCTGAGTCCCTTCCTGGCTGGCGCTCGCCGCACTCGAAAGGTCCGGCGTCGGCAGGACTCCGATTCCTTCGCCAAGAAGGGAAATTTCTTCGCGCAGATACATGCCGCCGCACATGGTTGGAAATGCTTTGCGGAGCGCGCTGGCTTCTGCGCATTTGACCAGTTGCCCCGAAGGATTCTCGCGCCAGAATTTTGTCGGCTCGCCTTTGGAGTTTGTCTTGATGAAATTCCGCAACGCAATCCGGTCCGTGCTCGGATATTTGCGGGTCTTGAAAAAGACCCTCGCCCAAGCGCCGACAAGGGTTTGCTCCTCGGTATGGAAATCGCCTTCCAGGTCTTTCGTGAATTCGCCAGACGCAACGATTACGCCCGATTCCATGCCGTCGAATTCGGGATGAACCTCGGCGCGTTTGAGCAAAGCCTGATGCGCTGTGATGAGCGAGAATTCCGGCCCGTTCGCGCCGTCATATCCGATAAGGAAGGCGTCGCCCTCAAATGGATTCAGCTTCCGCGCGGAGCACAGCATGATGAATTTGAGCGCGTCCCGTTCGCTGCAAGTCTTTCCGCTTCGCGTCGGCACGGCCACGAGGTTCTGAACGATCTTGACCGACAGTTTGATTTTGTCCGTGCAACCTAGCGGAGTGAATTCGACAAGGCGCTCGTTCGTTGCGACTATTGCTTTTGATTCATTGCTCATATTGTCTCCCAGATAAGTTGGACCAGTGATTCGTGACAGTTGTAAAGCGCACGGGGGTCAAGCCAGTCGCTATGTCGGCCGTCGCCCGGATCGACTCCGATGCATTTAATTCCTTCGGTCTTTTCAGAAAACGCTTCGCCTTCGCCGAGGATCAAGCGGTCTCCGACGTTCGGCAGTTTCGGAAAGAGACCGCGAAAAATATCGCCGATATCTCCGCTCTGGCGCGCGTCCAGCACAATGGCCACGAGCCTGCCTTTGCCTTTCGGGAAAAACATTTCGGCTGGAGCTTCAGTTCCATCCTCCATGAGATAAACCGAGCCATATCGGTCCGTGACTCGCTCGAACCGCATCCAGGTCAGCACTCCGACGCCGACTAGAATTTGACCGGGCTTTGCTTTCGTCGCGTTCATTCGACACCTCCATTCCCGCAAAGTTCTTCCGCAAGTTTTTCGACTTCGCGCATTTTCTCCTGCGCCTGCCGCAAGATTGGCCGAATCGAATCGTGAAGAATCGGCTCAGCATCAATCAAAGCATCGATCAAGTTTTCGAGTATTTGTTTCGCACTCACTCCGCGCCTCCATTCCCGCAAACCACTTTCGTTCTTTCCACTTCGATGAATTCCGAATTGCTGCTGACGACTTCGGTCTTCGGAATGCGAACCAGTTCCTTTTCCAGCCGGCAGCACGGCGGCAATTCGGAGCAATAGACGTTCACGTTGATTCCGTCCAAGACACCCCAAACGTTCACCCAAATTCTATCAGTCTGAATGATCTGCTTTTGCCGTTCTCCAACACCGAGCGAGCGCATGATCTCGGTTGCGACAGCGTAGGTCTGGACTCCGTGAATTGTCACATCGCGATAATCGCCGCGCACCGTTACGGACACGGAACCGGGTAGCAATTCGGCGATGCCGTCGAGCAGGGTTTTCAGTTTGGAAAGTTTGGCGTTCATGCGACCTCCTTTTCTGCGCAATCGGGGCAGACCAATTCGCCACCAACTTCCCGCCAATCCGATCCGGTGTAAGTGCCGCCGCAGCCTGGGCACGAATAGTCATCGCATTCCTCGATTGGCTGCGTCATTCCATCGTTGTGTTGCCGCGTCCTGCTTTCGCTCATTCGGCCTCCTCTTCATGCTTCTTTTCTGCTGCCGCGAACGCCGCTGTTCTCTCCTCTGGCGTGAAGCACGCCAGATTTTGCCGGGCGCACTGCTTTTCAAACGCGCTGGTCTCGGGGCTTAGCGCGATCCAGACCAACCCGGCCAGATTCGCTGCACGGTCTGCTGTTTCTGCTTTCATCGTTACCTCCAAAAACTCCCCTCCCCGGTCAGGTGATGAGCCTGGCGAACCAACGAGGAGCGCAAGGGAGGGGAGAGAGTTTCTGTTGTCATCGTTCACCGTGACTCGAATCTTACCCAGTGGGGAAGATAGCGCAAACACTATTTCAAACTATTTCGACTAAGGGAAAGTCGCAGGCGGAGT
>Ga0134066_10000139_pt1 | contig 9562 bp, 8 predicted proteins | sample 15_taG_22_FD_94462 | JGI IMG/M metagenome (GOLD analysis project Ga0134066, IMG submission 94462) | Grasslands soil microbial communities from the Angelo Coastal Reserve, California, USA - 15_D_Rain_20cm_2_09212015 | ecosystem: Environmental > Terrestrial > Soil > Grasslands ... | reverse complement strand
CTCCTCGGTGAGCCCGTAGCGCCGGAAGTACTCCTGCGGGTCCGGAATGTCGCCGAGCTCGGCGAAGCGCTCGCGCTGCACGCGCAGCGCCATCACGACGTCGGCGCCGCGGATCCCGTCCGCGAGCTCAGTCGCCCGCTTCGCGCCCTCGAACTCGCCGTCCTCGGGCAGGAGCTCGGCCGGGCCGACGAGCCTGAGCTCGCCGACGTCGAACTTCGTCAGCGCTTGATGAGCCGAGCGCGCGACGCGCGAGTGCTTGACGTCGCCGACGAGCGCGACGCAGACGTCGCGCACGTCGCCCTTGTGGCGCTGGATGGTCATGAGGTCGAGCAGGCCCTGCGTCGGATGGGAGACGTCCGACTCGCCGGCGTTCAGCACACAGACGTGTGGCGCGACCTGCTGCGCGATGCGCGCGGGCACGCCGGTGCTGGCGTCGCGGACGACGAAAATGTCGACCTGCATCGCCTGCAGCGTGAAGATCGTGTCCATGATGCTCTCACCCTTCGCGCGCGAGGACATGTTCACGTCGAGGTTCAGGACGTCGGCGCGCAGGCGCTTCGCCGCGAGCTCGAACGACGCGCGCGTGCGCGTGCTCGGCTCGAAGAACAGATTCGCGACGGTGCGGCCGCGCAGGATGTCGTCGCGCGGCGCGGGCGCGCCGACCGGCGTGAGGTAACGCGTCGCGAGCTCGATGATCTCTTCGAGGTGCGCTCGGCCGAGGCCGCCGAGATCGATCAAGTGCCTGAGCTCGCCGCGCGAGTTGAATTGCTCGACGTCGCTCATCGCTGCTCGCTCAGCCATTGCTCGGCGATGAGGCAGGCGGCGACGCGATCGTTCGCGCCGCGCTCGACGCGCCGGCGCAGGTACCCCGAGCGGCGCGCGCTCTTGAGCTCGCTCTGCGCGGCGACCGAGGTCAGGGCCTCGTCGACCGTCGCGACCGGCAAGTGGTAGCGCTCGTCGAGCTTCGCGACGAACGCCCGGATCTCACGCGCGAGCCGTGCGGCGCCTTCGTGCTCGGGCAGGCCGACGATCAGCTGCGCGGGGCGCCATTCGTCGATCACGCGGTCGATGTCGGACCACGGGATCTCGGCGCGGATCTTGAGAGTCGTCAGTGGCGAGGCGGTCCGGGTCGCGAGATTCGCAGTCGCTATGCCGAGACGACGAAGACCGAAATCGAATGCGAGCACAACGTCGCGCTCGCTACTGTGCTCCACGCCGCCGACCCTGCCGGCGCTCACGCGTGGCCGGCGTAGCTCGTGATCTGGTGCACGTCGACGCCGAGCAGCCCGACGGCCGCCGACCAGCGCTGCTCGAAGGACGTCTCGAAGATCAGCGCGGGATCGGCGGGCACCGTGAGCCACGCATTCGCGAGCAGCTCCGCCTCGAGCTGTCCGCGCTCCCAGCCCGCGTAGCCGAGAGCGACGACCATCGGTTCGGGCCCTTCGCCGCGCGCGACCGCGGCGAGGATGTCGGTCGACAACGTGACCTTGATCTCGCCCCCCGGATCGAGCGTCGCGTCGTACGCTTTCGCGGAGCGATGCAGCACGAAGCCGCGCTCGGGCTCGACGGGTCCGCCGCGGAGCACGGGCTGGCTGGTGCGGACGCCGTCCGTTGTCGGCAATGAGAGTTGAGCCAAGACCTCGCCGAGCGTCGTTTCGCTCGGCCGATTGATGATCACGCCGAGCGCACCCTGCGCGTCGTGCTTGCAGAGATAGGTCACGGTCGTGTTGAAATTCGGGTCTTCCATCGCGGGCATCGCGATCAGGAAGTGGTCTTGCAGCGAGCGCATCGGACAGCTCCGGGTGGACTCGGTCAGGGGTTATCCTAACACCCCGGAGCGACCCGATTCAGAGCCGTCTTGGGCGGTTCAATTTTCGGGTGCGTGCTGCGCCCTAGTGGCGCTCCGACGGGCGCTGTCGAAGAAGTCCCAGTCGTAGGCGAAGCGCAGGATGTCGTAGTCCTTACGGACGTTCGCGGGCAGGGGGTCGAACGGTGCGGCGAGCCTCAAGATCTTGAGCGCGGCCTGATCGAGCGCCTGGTCTCCCGAGGAGTGGCGCACGACGATGTCTTTGAGCGTGCCGTCGGCGCGGATCACGACCTCGAGCGTCGGCCGGCCGTGGTCGGGGCCGCCGAGAAAGCGCGCGGGATAATTCGCGGTGCCGATCCGCTCGACGCGCAGGCGCCACTCGTAAAGATACTCGGCGAGGATCGATTTCTGCGCGCTCGGCGTCGCGACCAGCGTGCGCGTCGCGTCCTCGCCGTTCGGCAGCTCCGCGCGCGCGTCGAGCTCGATCGCGGCCGTCTGCGGCACGACCTCGTCGATCAGCGCGGCCGCCTTCTCGCGCGTCGCCGCGGGGGCGTCGGTCGGCTGCGGCGTCGCGAGCACCCGCTGCGCGGAGCTCCCGCGGCTCACGAGCTCCTCGGCGCTCGGCACGAGCTCGCGCGGCGCGCCGTCCTTGAGGTCCGCGCCTACGGGGCTGCCGAGCTGCGCGATCGGCTCCGCGGCCGACAGCGTGCTCGTCGCGCGCGGCCCGGCCGCCGCGCGGCCCGCGGCCTGCTCGTTGCGGTTCGCGATGAAGTCGCTCTTCTCGGGAGCCGCCTCGTCGCGGCCATCGACGAGCAGCGTGACGTTCAGCGACGGGGACGCGTGGTCGTCGTCGAACGTTACGGCCGTGAACGTGACGCCGAGAATCACTACGCCGTGCACGAGCGCGGCGAGGAACAGCGTGGAGCTCAGGCGATCGTCGATCTTCACGGTCGCGTCGACGCGCCGCTCGCCGGGCGCACCGAAGTCCTGTTCAGTGGAGCTTCCATCCGATTGCGTCGGCCGGGGATTATACCCCCTCGAGTCAGCGGCGACCCGCGGCCGCTCGCTCCTTGCCGGCGAGCTTCCGGCCGATCGCGGCGATGAGCTTAGCAGCGATGTCGACGCCGTATTGGCGATCCAGTTCACGTATTCCCGTCGGGCTCGTCACCTTGATCTCGGTCAAGTAGTCGCCGATCACGTCGAGCCCCGCGAACATCACGCCTTTGTCCCGGAGCGTGGGGCCGACCTCCGCGCAGACCCAGCGGTCGCGCTCGGTCAGCGTGCGCCCCTCGGCCTTCGCGCCCGCGACGAGGTTGCCGCGGCTCTCGCCCGGGGCCGGGATCCGCGCGAGCGCATACTCGATCGGCTCGCCGTCGATCAGGAGAATCCGCTTGTCGCCGTGCACGATCTCGGGGATGTAACGCTGCGCGAGCGTGTATTTCTCGCCGTGGTCCGTGAGCGTCTCGATGATCACGTTCACGTTGAGGTCGCCCGCGGTCACGACGAAGATCGAGCGGCCGCCCATGCCGTCGAACGGCTTGAGCACGATCCGGCGATGCTCGCCGAGGAACGACAGCAGCTCGCTGCGCGACCGCGTCACGAGGGTCGGCGGCGTGCACTGCGGGAACCACGACGTGTAGGCCTTTTCGTTGATGTCCCGCAGGCTCGACGGCCTGTTCACGACGAGCAGGCCGCGATTCTCGGCGAGCTCGAGGATATAGGTCGTGTAGATGTACTCCATGTCGAACGGCGGATCCTTGCGCATGAGCAGCGCGTCGAGGCGCTCGAGCCCCTGGCTCCAGGCGTCCCCGAGCGTGAACCAGCTGTCCGGGTCGTCGCGGACCGTCAGGTGCCGCCCCGCCCCGAGCGGGGCGCCGTCCCGGACCAGGAGGTCTTGCTGTCGCAGGTAGACGATGGACCAACCGGCCCTCTGCGCCGCGAGCAGCATGGCGAGCGTCGAATCCTTCTTCGGCTTGATCGTCTCGATCGGATCCATCACGACGCCCAGTACGGGCCGAGCCTCGGTCATCGCCGTTCCTCTTTTTTGGGCGCGAGTTCGCAGTTTCATGGAAACGCGGGCCGCTACGATACCCCGATTTTCCCGCGCTCGGGCTTAAGGACGCTCTGTGCGAGCGGCCCTTGCGGTCGTGAGATCGTCGATGGAAGGCGCGGGGCCGATATGTTAAAAGGCGCGTTGATCCCGGGGGTTGCGTGAAAGGTCCGGAGAGATCCCAAGGCGGAGGCAAGCAGGTGTCCAGCGCGGCTAGACCGAAGAGCGACCTCGCAGGCCTGAAGATCCTCGTCATCGACGATAGCAAGACGATCCGCCGGACGGCCGAGACGCTGTTGGCCAGGGAGGGTTGCGAGGTGTTCACGGCGGTCGACGGGTTCGACGCGTTGTCGAAGATCGCGGACCATCGCCCCGACATCATCTTCGTCGACATCATGATGCCGCGGCTCGACGGTTATCAGACCTGCTCTTTGATCAAGCACAACCGCACGTTCAAGGACACGCCGGTCATCATGCTGTCGAGCAAGGACGGCCTATTCGATCGTGCGCGGGGGCGCCTCGTCGGCTCGGAACAGTATTTGACGAAGCCTTTCACGAAAGACGAGCTGCTCGGAGCGATCCACAGCCACGTGGTCAAATGAGCGGAATAGGGTCGGACATATGGCGTTGATCATGATCGTCGATGACTCTCCGACCGAGGTGCACGTCTTGAAAACGGCCCTCGAGAAGCACGGCTTCGACACCGTGTCGGCGTCGGACGGGTCGGAGTGCCTGAGCCTCGCCCGCGAGGTTCGGCCCGACCTGATCTTCATGGACGTGGTGATGCCGCGCGTGAACGGCTTTCAGGCGACGCGCTCGCTCACGCGCGATCCGCAGACGAAATCGATCCCCGTCGTGATGATCACGACCAAAGACCAAGAGAGCGACCGCGTTTGGGGCATGCGCCAAGGCGCGGTCGACTACCTCGTGAAGCCAGTCAGCGAGGCCGTGCTCGTCGCGAAGGCGCAAGAGGTGCTGGATCGCGCCGAGGGGCAAGGCGCTTGAGCAGCCTTCAAGCCCTCGCAGCACGGCCGTTCGAACTGCTGGTTGAGTTGGAGCGCCGCGCCCGAGCCGCGATCGCCGCGCGCGAGGGCGCGACGGCCGCGGCCGACGAGTGGGTCGGCATCGGATTCAGACTCGGTGCCGAGCGCTTCGTCGCCGCGCGCGGCGACGTTCGCGAGGTGTTGCCGCTGCCCGAGCAGGTCACGCGCGTGCCAGGCGCGAAGCCATGGCTGCGCGGGATCGCGAACCTCCGTGGCCAGCTGCTCACCGTCGTCGACCTGAAGTCGTTCCTCGGGGCGGGCAGCGCGGCCGCGGAGCGCCAGGCACGGGTTCTGGTCGTCGCGAGCCGCGACGTGCCGACCGGGCTCGTGATCGACGAGGTGCTCGGCTTCCGGCGCTTCGGCGCGAACGAGTTCCGCGACGAGACGCCGGCCGGCGTGATCCGCTGCGAGCACTACCTCGAAGGGTGTTATCGTCGCGGCGGCGAAGTTTGGCCGCGCTTCAGCCTGTTCAAGCTGCTCGCCGACGAGCAGTTCTTGAAGGCCGGCGAGGCGCCGAAGGCGCGGGCTTAACGCATAGAAGAACAAACATGATCAAGTCGAGTCCCTGGCCGAAGGTGCTGCCCCCGCTCGCGATCGCGGTCGCGATCGTCGTGCTCGTTGCCTCCGCGATGCTCTGGCTCCGCGGCAACGGCGGCGGCGCGGATGCCGGGGATGCCGGGCTCGGCGGGCTGATCGCGACCACGCAGGCCGCACGCGCGGACGCGCGCGCGGCGCTCGCGGGCGAGGCCGACGCGTTCGACCGGCTCGCGACGAGCCGTGCGGAGATTGCGCGGCCGCGCGCGGCGGTTGCGGGCTCGCTCGCGGGCGCGAGCGCGTGGACGGCTCTCGAGGCTCAACTCGACGCGCTCGCCGGCGCGCGGGCGGCGCTGCTCGACATGCACGGCGCGCGCGCTCGCTTGCTCGAGGTCGCGCCGAAGCTGCTCGCCGCGACCGGCAACACGGTGAGCGCGCTCGCACCGGCCGATCTCGCGAGGGACCAGCCGCACCTCGACCGCTTCGAGCTCACGGTCGAGACGATTCAGCAGACCATGCGCGCGCTCGCAGCCGGCACGGCCGACGAGGAGTCGCTGGGACGCTTGAACGACGCCGAGCAATATCTCGGCCAGATCATTCGCGGGCTGCGCGGCGAGGACACGAGCTTGGGGCTGACGCCGGTTCGCGGGGAGGGGGCGCGGGCGAACCTCGAATCGGCGACCCGGCTGTTCGCAGAGACGCGCGTCGCGATCGGCAAGATCGTCGCGGGCGCGGGTCAGTTCGCGGCGGCCCGGTCCGCGGCTAGCTCGATAGACAAGGAGGCGGCCGAGCTGCTCGCGGAGTATCGGCGGCTCGATCACGGCGCGCCCGTTGCCGGCGCGGGTCAGGGCAACGGGCCGTCGATCCTGCTCGGCGCCGCGGGCCTGCTCGTGCTCCTGATGGTGCTCCTCTATTACCAGTCGCGCGGCTTCAGGCGCGCGGCGGAGAGCCAGGCGGCTCAGAACGAGCGCAACCAGCAAGCGATCCTGCGGCTGCTCGACGAGCTGTCGAACCTCGCCGACGGCGACCTCACGGTTCAGGCGACCGTGACCGAGGACATCACCGGGGCGATCGCGGACTCGATCAACTACGCGATCGAGGCGCTGCGCGAGCTCGTCACCACGATCAAGGACTCCTCGATCCTCGTCGACGCCGCGTCGAAGCAGACCGAGGCCACCGCCCGCCAGCTGCTGCGCGCGGGCGAGCAGCAGGCGAAGCAGGCCGCCGCCGCGTCGGAGTCGACAGCGCGGATGGCGGTGTCGATCGAGGAGGTCTCCGGCAACGCCGAGCGCTGCTCCGACGTCGCGCGCCACTCGGTCGAGGTCGCACACAAGGGCGGCGAGGCCGTGCGGCGCACGATCGCGGGCATGAACACGATCCGCGAGACGATCCAGGACACGTCGAAGCGAATCAAGCGCCTCGGCGAAAGCTCGCAAGAGATCGGCAACATCGTCGAGCTCATCGAAGAGATCGCTGAGCAGACGAACATCCTCGCGCTCAACGCGTCGATCGAGGCGTCGCGCGCCGGTGAGGCGAGCCGCGGCTTCGCAGTCGTCGCGGACGAGGTGCAGAAGCTCGCGGAGCGCTCGACGAACGCGACCAAGAAGATCGAGGTGCTCGTGAGCACGATCCAGTCGGACACGAACGAGGCCGTCGTGTCGATGGAGCGCAGCACGACCGATGTCGTCGGCGGCGCGTTGCTCGCCGAGAACGCGGGCGCCGCGCTCGACGAGATCGAGCAGGTCTCGCACCAGATCGCGTCGCTCGTGCAGAACATCTCGGGATCGTCGAAGGAGCAGTCGGGCGTAGCCGGCGCGATCACGAAGAACATGCACGCGCTGCGCGAGATCAGCGGGAAGACGACGGAGTCGATGGCCGCGACGTCGACCGCGATCAGCAAGCTCGCGGAGCTCGCGTCCGAGCTGCGCAAGTCGGTGTCCGGCTTCGCGCTGCCCGATCAGGGCGGCAGCACCGGCGTGCTGAGCCAGTCGCGCGTCGCGGCGGCGCTCGAGCCCCCCGAGCCGGCGCGGCCGACGGCCGATGAGGTCGGTCAGGTGGCCGAGCGCCGCCGGTCGTCCGGCTAGCTTAGGTCCCCCGGTATGGCGGTCAGCAACCTGGACGATCTCGCGGCGCATTCGTTCGAGTTGGTCAATCGCGAGCTCGCGAGCACGCTCGACAACGCGCGTCGCGAGCTCGAAGAGTACGTCGACGGCAACTCCGAGCGCAGCGCGCTGCTGCGCACCGCCGACCTGCTGCACCTCGCGCGCGGGGCCCTGAAGATCGTCGAGATTCACGGCGCGGCCCTGCTCGCCGAGGAGATGGAGCAGACCTGCCGAGCGCTCGCCGAGCCCGGCGATCACGAGAACGGCGAGCAGGCTCTCGAGGCGCTCACGCGCGCGATGGTGCAGCTGCCGGCGTATCTCGAGCGGGTGCTCGGCGGGGGCAAAGACGTCGCACTCGTTTTGTTGCCGCTGCTGAACGAGCTACGCCAGGCCCGGGACAAGCCGTCACTGTCGGAAGGCACGCTCGTGCTGCTCAACGCCGGACCGTTCGAGCGCCACCTCGAGGTACGAGCAGGCCGCCCGCAGCCCGAGATCGCGCGCGGCTTCGAGAAAGCCGCGCAACGTCTGCGGCCCGCGTTCCAAACCGCGCTGCTCGGCTGGATCAAGGGCAAAGACGTCGAGCGCCACTTGGACGAACTGCTGCGCGTGAGCCTCGGCCTCGAGCGCGCGGCCGTGACCGACCAAGTCAAGCAGCTCTGGACCGTGATGTCCGCCGTGCTGACCGCGATCCGCGCCGGCGGCCTCGAGGCGACCGTCACGCTGAAGCGGCTGATCGGCCAGGCCGATCGGCAGCTCAAGCGCCTGATCGACGGTGGGGAGTCCGCGCTCGTGAACGCGCCGCCGATCGACCTCATCAACGGCCTCCTGTATTACGGCGCGCGCGCGACCTCCGACGATCCGCGGATCCAGAAGCTCCGCGAGACCTATGGGCTCGCCGAGATGCAGCCGGGCGAGGAGCAGATCGAGCAGGCGAGCGAAGGGCTCGCGGGCCCGAGCGTCAAGCTCATGCGCACGGTCGCGCAGGCCATCAAAGAAGACCTGGGCGCGGTCAAGGACGTCCTCGACATCTTCGTGCGCACGGGCATGCAGGACATCGAGAAGGTCGGGCCGCAGCTCGACCTGCTCAAGAAGATCGGCGACACGCTTGGCGTGCTAGGCCTCGAGAAGGCGCGCGTGAAGATTCAGCGCGAGACGCAGGAGCTCGGTGGGATCGTCGCGAGCAACAAGGCCGTCGATCGCGCCGTGCTCGAGCGGATCGCCGCGACGCTGCTCGAAGTCGAGGACGCGCTCGATCGCGAGCTCGTGAGCGCCGTGATGCCCGGTGAGAGCGAGTCGCCGGCCGGAGAGGCCGCGCCCGACACCCAGCAGCGCCACGTCACGCAGGCCGTGATGGGCGAATGCATCGTGAACCTCGCGAAGGTCAAGGAATCCGTGATCCAACTCGTCGACCAGCGCGGTGACGCGCGCGCTCTCGACCAGGTGAAGCCGCAGCTGCGCGGGATCGTCGCGGGCCTGCTGATGCTCGACAAGACGAAGGCTCTGCAAGTCGTCGAGCGGATCGGCGGAGTCGTCACGACGCGCCTCGCGCCGAGCGGCGCGGCGTTCAAGCCGGAGCACCTCGAGCGGCTCGCCGACGCGATCGTTAGCGTCGAGTACTACATGGAGACCGTGAGCGCGGGCCGCAGCGACCCGTGGTACATGCTCGAGAACGCCCAGCGCTGCCTCGACTTGCTCGAGAAGCTGCCTGTCGTCAAGAGCGCGCCGCGACCGGCGGCCGCGCTCGCCCCGCCGCCCCAGCCGAAGCCGGCCGCGAAGCGGCCGAGCGTGATGGAGGTGGACCAAGAGCGTTCCGATCCCGAGCTCGTCGAGTTGTTTATTGAGGAGGCCAAGGAGGAAGTCGCGAACATCGCGCGGCAACTGCCTGTGTGGGCGGCCGACTTGCACAGCTCCGAGGCGCTGATCGCGGTCCGGCGTTCGTTCCATACGCTCAAGGGCAGCGGCCGCATGGTCGGCGCGCAACTGATCGGCGAGTACGCGTGGAGCATCGAGAGTCTGCTCAATCGCG
>Ga0134066_10000137_pt1 | contig 9668 bp, 8 predicted proteins | sample 15_taG_22_FD_94462 | JGI IMG/M metagenome (GOLD analysis project Ga0134066, IMG submission 94462) | Grasslands soil microbial communities from the Angelo Coastal Reserve, California, USA - 15_D_Rain_20cm_2_09212015 | ecosystem: Environmental > Terrestrial > Soil > Grasslands ... | reverse complement strand
GGCGCCGCTCGGCGGCGGCAGCAACGGGCAGAAAGCATTCCGCGCGGCGAGCCCGCAGTATGGCGCCGAGATCGTGTATCGCCTGGCGAAGGGCAACAGCGATCGGCGCGCGCGCACCGCAATCGTGATTCGCGACATTCGCGGCGACACGGTGCGGACGATCCAGGGTCCCGCATCCGCCGGCCTGCAGCGGGTCTACTGGAACTTCCAGGGCCGGAACCCGCCGCCCGTCGCGCTCTCGCCGTCGCAGAAGCGCGATAGCGCGTGGCTCGTGCAGCGGATCAACGTGGTGTTCGACTCATTGACCAAAGCGGGCGGCAACGCGCAGATGCTCGAGCCGATGAAGAGCGCGCTGCTCTCGGGCGACATTCAGGGCCTCGCCCAGCGCTTCGGGTTCGGGGGCGGAGGAGGAGGCGGCGGCGGCGGCGGGGGGGGCGGCAACGTCTTCAATGCACAGGGCCGATTCAATGACCGTCCTGGCGAGACGACGCCCCGCGCGCAGAATGCGAATGCCGCGGCCGCTCCGGCTGCCGGTGGCGAAGGCGGTGGTGAGTCTGGAGACGCTGCGCCCGACGTGAGCTTCCTCCAGACCCTGGGCAATCTGCTCCGCAAGCCGGGCCAGGGTGGCGGGGGCGGTGGCGGCGGGGGCGGCGGAGGATTCGGCGCGCTCGGCTTCGTGGCGCAGGCGTTCGGTCGTGCGCCGGCGGGCGGTGGTGGATTCGGCGGCTTTGGCGGCGCCACGAACCAGGTCACGACCGGCGATTATCTCGTCACGATTACCGTCGACGGGAAAACGCTGAGCCGCGTGTTGCGCGTCGAGCGAGGGGGTAGCCGATAGCCAGATCGTCGGTTTCGGTCGCGTTTCTCGACACCAAGCATCAACGCGCAGCGCTCATCATCTTCGCGCTCGGCGCGTTGCTCCTGTGGGCGCTCCGGCCCTACGCGACGGGAATCATTGGCATTCCCGTGCTCGCGGTCCTGTTCTCGCCGGTACACGCGTGGCTGGTGCGCCACAACGCACCGTCGTCGTTTGCCGCATTCGTGGTGACGCTGCTCGGCGCGATCCTGCTCATCGTCCCGGGCGTCATCGTCGCCGGCCTGTTGATCGCGCAAGCGCAGGAAATCACACAAAACGTGTTGCAGAGCCCGATCATCGACCGGTTTCGCGGGCTTCAGGTTCGCGGAATCCCGGTGGGTCCACGTTTGGCGGAGGCGGGCGGCCGGATCGTCGCCGCGATCGGCGCGAGCGCCTTCGGGCTCGTGGGCACCGCCACGCGCCTGACCCTGAATTTGACCATCTCGTTTTTTGGACTCTACTACGTGCTGAAGCACCCGGGTGACGTCTGGCTCGACGCACGGCCCTACGTTCCGTTCTCGGATGCCAATACCGAAAAGTTGGGGCGACGCTTCAAGGACGTCACCGTTTCGACGGTGATCGGCACTGGCGTCGTCGCCGCGATTCAGGGCGCGCTCCTGGGCCTCTCGTTCTGGGTCGCCGGGCTGCCCAACGCGCTGTTCTGGGCTGTGGTGACGGCGGCGTTCGCGATCTTGCCCGTCGTGGGCAGCGGCTTGATCTGGGGCCCCGCGGCGATCGTGTTGTACATGCAGGGCCGGGTCGCCGCGACAATGTTGCTGGTGCTGTGGGGCGCGATCGTCGTGGGCAGCGTCGACAACCTCATCCGCCCCCTCATTTACCGTCGCTTCTCGGCTATTCATCCGCTCATCACGCTGATCGGCGCGATCGGTGGGGTGAGCTACTTTGGCTTGCTCGGCCTGCTCATCGGGCCGCTTGCCCTGAGCTATCTCTTTGAGCTGGTCCGCATGTATCGGGAGGAGTATCTCGAGCCTGAACTGGGGTAGAACACACCACGGTGGAACGCTGTGCTGGTGACTGCGAGTCGGTAATCCACTAGCGCTCGCGCAGCCCCATTGCTACTGTCATCTCGTGAAGACCGCCCGTGAGGAGTTCGTATTCTCCGCAGAACCGGAGCCCCACCGCCTCCGCACCAAGCAGCTGCTCAAGCGCCACCCTGAAATCCGGCAATGGATCGGTCCCAATCCGGTCACCTTCCTGTGGACGGTGGTCATCGTCGCGCTGCAGTTCGCGGCCGCATGGTTTGTGGCGCGCCAGTCGTGGTGGGTCGTGGTTCTGGTGGCGTACACGATCGGAGCGGTTGCGGATCACGCCCTGTTTGTGGTTATTCACGAGACGGCGCACAAGCTCGTCTTCAAGCGCAAACTCCCGAACATCCTCACCGCGCTGTTCGCCAATCTGCCGCAGTTCTTCCCGGGCGCGATCGGGTTCTCGAAGTACCATCTCAAGCACCACGCCTTTCAAGGCGTGTACGAGCTCGACGGCGATCTGCCATTTCGCTGGGAGGCGCGTTTGGTCGGCTCGTCTCCTCTGGGCAAGGCGCTCTGGTTGCTGCTGTATCCGATTTTCCAGGCGATCCGCCCGTGGCGCGTGAAGGAAGTGCCGCTCTGGGATCGGTGGACCGCCGTCAACGTCATCGTGGTGGCGCTGGCCGATGCGGCCATCTGGGTCTGGCTCGGACCCAAAGCGCTCGTGTACCTCGCGCTCTCGCTGTTCTTCTCCATCGGGCTGCATCCGCTCGGCGCGCGCTGGATCCAGCGGCATTCGCTCACGCACGGGAACGAACAGGAGACGTCCAGCTACTACGGGCCGCTCAATCGTCTCGCGTTCAACGTGGGATACCACAACGAGCACCACGATTTTCCGTCGGTGTCCTGGAACCATCTGCCCAAAGTCCACGACGCCGCCCCTGAGGTGTACGGCGAGTTGGCGGCGCATCAGTCCTGGACGCGCTTGCTGTTTCGGTTCCTCTTCGACCGCAAGGTCACCCTGTTTTCCCGCGTCGTGCGCAACGATCGCAACCACGTCGCGCTCGATGACGCGGTGAAGCCCGACGAGGAAGCCAGCCGGGCCCTCGCGCCCTGATCCGGCGAGTCGACGACGCTCACGCTGCTCGCGCCAGCGACGGCGGCGGCGGCTCAGTATCCATATAAAAGCGGTTGTGACGCCCGGTACGCCCAACCGGGTATAGTCCCGATGATGCGGCCCGCCTTTGCTTTTCTCGTTCTGTTGCTGTCCACATGCGATCACGGGATCCGGTGCGGAGACCCTGGCGTGCTATGCGCGCGGGGGCCCTTTACTCTCGTCGTGACTGGCCAGGTCCGCGCGAGCGCGAATCCGTTGGCCAACGTGCCTGTGTCCCTCACCGCTTACAGCGACAGTTGCGGAGGGTCCGAGATTCTGCTGCTCCCATCGCCGAGTGGCGCGCGCACCGATTCTCTCGGCGTATACCTCGCGCTAGCCCAAGTCACGCAGTCGGCATCCCATGCCTGTGTGCGCATCGCGTACTCGGACGCACTCCACACCGACACCAGCGGTGTGGCGCTGCACGCGCCGCCGGCATCTCCCGACACGTTGCACCTCGACATCACGGCTCCATAGCCCGCCATCTTGCCGAGTTTCGCCCACCGGACGGCAGCGCTCCTGAGCCATTAACTGCATCTCAGGAACTATGACGTTTAGCGCGCGATCTCTCGCCAATAACGGTACCAGCAAACAGGATTCATAATCCCCTTTAGGAAAGTCATGAAACCTGTCCTGTTGGTCAGCGTGCTTGCGTTGGCGGCCGCGAATGCGGCCGTGGCGCAAACGCCGCATAACGGTGCGTATGTGGGAGGCGGCTTCGAGGCCGCCGGCGCTGGTGCTACTTACGAACGCGCGTGGGGGGTTTCACTTCAGGCCGGTTTCGTGCGTCAGTATCGTCGCGCGGGTCTGCGGATCGGTTCCACGTACTACCAACGCAATCGCCAACGCACATTCACGCAAGATCGCGTCGTCGGCCTGAACCTGGAGGTGACGTACGATGTCGCGACCAGCCGCTTCCGTCCCTACCTCATCGGCGGGTGGGGTCTCTGCCGCAGGTGGGGTCATACTTCCTATTCATCCTACTACGAGCTTCAGACGTTCGATCTGCTGTCACCGACGATGATCGCCGGCCTGGGTCTCCGTTACCGCTTCAACAACATTGAGATGTTTGCGGAGCTTCGGGGCCATTGGATGACGAGCCATTCCTACTGGGCCGGCCCGTTTGCGCCCGTGACGTTCGGTTTGAAGTTCAATTGACCAGCGGAGGAGCCATGAAGAGTCTCGTGTTGGCAAGTGGTCTGGCACTCGTCGCCGCAACGGGTGCTGTGGCCCAGAAGCTGCCGCACAGCGGTGCCTACGTGGGAACCGGGTTCGAGGCGTTCGGCGCCACCAACGAGCAACGGGCGTGGGGGTTCTCCCTCCAAGGCGGTTACGTGCGCCAGTATCGCCGGCTCGGCGTGCGCCTGGGCGCCAGTTACTTCGCACGCAGTCAAGACGTCTACTCGTTCGCACAGCAAGGACGCTCGTTCTACCAGCGAAGCGCGGTCGGCCTGAACGTTGAGTTGACCTACGATGTAACGACCACCCGCTTTCGTCCCTACATCATCGGCGGCTGGGGTCTCTACCGGACGTGGGGAAGGTCGTTCGAATCACCCTACGGCAGTCGATCGTTCGACTTTGTGTCCCCGGCGATGATCGGCGGCCTGGGTTTCCGTTACCGCATCAAGGGTGTGGAGCTGTTCGTCGAGGGCCGCATTCATGCGATGACGAGCTCTTCGGACCAGGCCAGCCCGTTCGCGCCCGTGACATTCGGACTGAAGTTCGATTAGTCCACGCCGGTAGTGCCGCGAAGCCGGGCGCGTCGTAAGTTTGGGCTTCATGAGGCGACCCGGCACGCGACTCAAGACCCGCAGCACCCGCGCCCAGTCTCCCCAGCCTCTCACGGCGCCGGGGCCCGTCCTTCCCACGCTGTACAGCAGCGAGACGGGCCGATCCTACCGCCTCGATCGCTTGATCGGCAAAGGCGGATTCGGCGAGATCTATCTCGCGAGTCCCGCGCCGTCCGGATCTCTTCCCGCGCAGGTCTGCGTCAAAATCAGCTACCGGCTGGCGGGGTGGCTGCGCGAGGCCTATTTCGCCGAGCTGCTGGCGCGGCAGCCGCGCGCGCTGCGTGTATTCGACCGCTTTGTGCACCTCGAGCCGACAAGCACGCGCTATTGCCTGGTCATGGAGTATGCCCAATACGGCGATCTGAGCGCATGGCTCGCGACCAAAGGAGCGCAGCCGGAGCGGTTCGTTCGGCAGGAGATCGCCGCCATTCTCGGTACGTTGCACGTGCTCCATCGCGGTCAGGCGCTGCACCGCGATCTCACACCGTTCAACGTTTTTGTGTGTGAGAACGAATGTCTGAAGCTCGGCGACTTCGGTATCGCCGCCCATCAGGCGAGCCGCCGAGGCGTGACCGCCGATGCCTTCAATCCGCTGGGAGCGCCGACCGAGATCGCGTGGGGAAAAGTCCGCAGGTGGCAGCAGCGCGATGACGTCTATCAGGTCGGCCAGCTCATCGCGATGCTGCTCCGCGGCGACGTGCACAGCCCCATGCGCAGCCTCGACGTCCGCCGCCTGCCCTGCAGCGATCATCTCAAGGAAGTGATCCACCGCTGCCTCGGCGCCCGCGGCAAGCGCTACGAGTCCGCGGGCGAGATGATCGAGGCGTTGAAGCAGGCACCCAAGCAGCTCCGCAAAGGCCAGGTCAAGACGCTCGCCGGACAACGCGTCTCGTTCACCGGGTTCTTGAATCGGCCGCGGCGCGACGCGATCGCGGCGGCTCGAGCGTCGGGCGCGATTTTCCAGGCGAGTCCGGGGCCCTCGACGAACATTCTGGTCCGGGGACGCCCCAACGCGCTGCAGGTGGCCGGGAAGGATGGCGGCCTCAAGCTGATGGAGATCAAGCGTCTCGCCACCAAGGGCCATCGCGTGACCGTGATCGGCGAGACGCAGTTCTGGAAGCTGGTCGCGCGCCCCGGCAAGCGCTGACCGATCGAGCCGGACGGTCTCCTGTAGCCGTCAAGCACGGAGACCGCTATCATTGCCGCGCACTTTTCCCGGGACCCTCCGTGCGCCGTTATGCTCTGCTCGTGGCCCTGCTCCTCGCTGCACCGTCGCCGGCCGCCGCCCAATCGCTGAAGGACCAGTTCACGGAATTGTTCACGTTCGGCAACTGCGGCCAGCCGCTCTGCCTCGAGGGCGCGCTGCCCGGCCACGGATCGCACTTCATTCCGGCCACGACCAGCGCCGCGAACGACCTGCTCGATCTGCTCGCGAATTCACTGTCGGCGAGCATCTCGAACACACCGATCGGGGCCACCTCGAGCGGCGTGACCTACGAGTTCGTCGGCGGATTGCCGGTCAAGACGGCGACATCGGGAGGGCCGATCTTCGGCGAGCGGGCGCAGACACTCGGCAAGGGACGGTTCTTCGTCGGGACCAATGTCAGCTCGATGCACTTCGAGCGCCTGCGCGGCGTCCGCATGGATGACGTCCAATTCAACTTCACGCACGAGAACACGCCGCCCGTCGATACCCTGGGAAAGCCGTTCTTCGAGAACGACGTCATTGGCGTGCAGGTGGCGATGAACGTCAACCTCCTCGTGACGACGTTCGTCGCGAGCTACGGCCTGGTGGACGGCGTGGATCTGTCGGTCGCGGTGCCCCTGGTCCACACCTCCGTGCAAGGCACGAGCGTGGCCACCATCCATCCGGCCGGATTTCCCTCGCCGCACCGCTTCGCCGGTACCGACTCCGCGCCGGTGATGACGGCCGTGTCGGATATGGACGGCTCCGCGACCGGAATCGGCGACGTCGCGGCTCGCCTGAAGATCAACCTGACGCAGAGCAACTCGTTCGGCGCCTCGGTCCTCCTCGACGGTCGCTTCCCGACCGGTGACCAGGAGAACCTCCTCGGCTCGGGCGCCTTCTCGGGGCGCGGGTTCGCGATCGCCTCCGCGAGATTCGGCGCGCTCTCGCCCCATGTGAACTTCGGATATGTCTTCCGCGACGCCGAGCTCGCGAACAATTCGCTGATCGGCGTGCTCGGATTCGACAACGCGGTGTCGGGCTCGACGACGCTGGCCTTCGACCTGCTATCGGAATGGCAACTGGGGGAGAGTAAGCTGCAGGTCCCTGGGCCCGTGCAATACCAATACCCGTACCCGCATACGGTGGACCCGACCAACATCCCTCAGCAGCCGGACGATTTCCTGAGCGCCTCGATCGGATTCAAGTTCCAGACGCCGCGCGGGATTCTCCTGGTCACGAACGCACTGTTTCCGCTGAGGAATTCGGGAATGCAGCCGAGCGTGGTGTGGACGGGAGGGTTGGAGTACAACTTTTAATGAGGCGGGCGCCCCACAGCCTCAGTTGTTCAACGCTCCGTTGTCGATCCAGGCTCGAATGATCTTGAGGTTCGCGGCAGTGCTCCCACCGGGCGGGGGCATCGGGTTGCCGCCGCACGCGGCGGTGCCCAGCATCTTCGTATAGACGTAGCTCGAGCTCGCGTTGCCTGCCACCACGTAATTCCATCCCCCGCACGACGATGCCGCACCCACGATGTTGTTGGGATTGCGGTTGAACGAATGGCACGAGCTGCAGGTCGACGCCGTCGGTCCGATCACCGGGGACGCATCGTCTGACCACGTATAGATCCCGAATTCGGTGAAGGTCGTTGATCCTGCTCCGGACGCAGAGGCGCTCATGGTGTTGGACATGCGGCCCAGGGCATCGTCGGCGCTCGTGCCACCCAGCACAAAGCCGCCCACGGTCGCGATTCCCGACGAGTTGGTCAACGGCGTGGCCGGCGCACCCGCCGACCCGCCGCCCGCGGTGACACTGAACGTCACGGTCGCGTTCGGCACGGGGTTGAGGAACGCATCCCGCACCAGCACTGATGGGTCGGTGGTCACCGCAACGCCGACGCGCGCGGTCTGACTGTTTCCGCCGTTGATCGCGATCGACGCGGGCGTCGCGGCATTCACGGTCACAGGCGCCGTTTGCGAAATCGGTATGACTCCCGATCCGCCGTCCCCGGTCGCCGAAATGGCTTTGGCCTCGGCCTTGGTGGAGCTGAACGTCGTCGTGAACACACCGCTCGCGTTGCTCGAGCCGGACGATGAGGTGAAGCCGTTGTTGGTTCCGGTTGCCGCTACGGTGACGGCGGCGTTCGAGATCGGATTGCCGAAGCCATCCCGCACCGTCACGGTGACCGTGGAAGCGGTCGACCCCGCGGCGCAGCTCGAGGCACAGGCGGTGATCGTTCCAGTCGTGGCGACCACGGAAGATTGCGTGGGACTGACGTCGGTCTGTGACACTCCGGTCGCGGTGAACGTTGCCGGCGTGATTCCTGGGGTGGAGACTTGCAGCTTGTTCGTCCCCGCGGTCGTTCCGAGCGTCCAACTCAGAACACGGGCACGACCCGCAGCGTCGGTTGTCACGGTGGTCGTGGGGTTCACCGCGCCACCTCCCGCCGTTACCGCAAAGGTCACGGCGATCCCGGGCACCGGGTTGTTGTACTGATCGAGCACGCGCGCCACAGGGACGATTGCAACCGGCGTGTTCACGGTTGCAGCCTGGCCGTTGCCGCTATCGGCAACGATTGTGTCGGGCGGACCCAGCCTCACATCGAGCGTTACCGGAAGGGCCTTTGGATTGTTCGTCGCGCCCGGGGACGACAGAAACACCGTCGCCCTGTGGGAGCCAACGGTCAGGGCCGTTGTGAGAACATCGAGCGACAAGGTGTCGGACGCCGTCCCGGAGAGCCCCGTCGCGAGCCAGCCCGCGGCGCCAGGTCCGTACGTGACGGAGTCCACCGATGGAGCGAGCGAGCCGCCCCCGCCGTTCGTAACGGCGACAATCTGGGCCCCCGGCACCGGTCCGTTCGCAATTGCAGTGAAGGGCACGCTATCCAGGGAGGTCGACAGTAGCGGGGGCGGCTGGACGGTCACCACGGCCGTGGCGGTGAGACCACCTCCAGAGGCGCTCACGGTCGCATTGCCGACCGTGACGCCGACGGCCCTCCCATCGGGCTCGAGCGCGATCGCGGCGCCGGTTGCGCTCCAGGTGACGCGGGCATCCGCGAAGCGGCGTCCGCTCGTGTCCACGCCAACGGCGGTGAGGAACAGTGTATCGCCCACAAAAATGACCGCGTTTCCCGGCTCGATGTAGAGCGAATCGATTGCCACGTCCGGACCGATCGCGGTATCCGTTGTGCAGGCGTACGCGACCACGCCGCCGAGCAGGAGCCCCGCCCCCGCCCCGACCTTGACCCAGTGGCGCGTCAGCGAATCGATCCGATCCGCCAGGCGCCGCTCGTCCGATCGAGCGTGGCGTGGAAGCTCATCGGTTGTTGCTGTGAGCGGCGGTTTTGCGTGAATTGGCTGACGCCTTCGACCTGCGCCTCCGCCACATCACCCGTGATCTGCAACTGCTTGATGACGAGATCGACCTTGAGATCGGTTACCGTCGCGAAGAAGTCGCGCCACACCTGCTCCTGTTGCGTTGAAAGTCCCGGATAGGCGCGGCGCAGCTGCTGCACGTCGCGTGACTCGAGCGCGCGCGCGTACGTCTGGATCGCCGATTCGATCAGCGGCCGTGGATTCTCGGGAGCGGGAGGAGGCACGGGCGTCGGAGCCGGGATTGGAGCAGCCGCAGGCGGCGCGGTCGGCTGAACGCTCGTCACCACCGGTGCGGGTGGTGGCGCGGGCGGCGGAGCGGC
>Ga0134066_10000132_pt1 | contig 9909 bp, 5 predicted proteins | sample 15_taG_22_FD_94462 | JGI IMG/M metagenome (GOLD analysis project Ga0134066, IMG submission 94462) | Grasslands soil microbial communities from the Angelo Coastal Reserve, California, USA - 15_D_Rain_20cm_2_09212015 | ecosystem: Environmental > Terrestrial > Soil > Grasslands ... | reverse complement strand
GCCTGCGATTGCATCGGTCAGAAGAGCTAAGCGTCACGTGTCTCGTAGCACGAGGTTTGCGACGTATTGTCGTGCCTCCGATCGGTGACCGGTCCATGTCGCGGTTCTCCCTCGTTTTGCTCGCTACGCTCGTCGCACTCGCTTGTCAGAACGACAAGCCCATAACAGCGCCACCTCCTCCTCCGCCGGTTCGTACCACGCATAATCGTCCGCCACATGCGGTGATCGGCGGGCCGTACACGGGTGTCGAAGAGTCGATGATCAGGATCAGCTCAGCAGGCACGACAGACCCCGACGGCGATACGCTGTCTTACCGCTGGGTGGCGGACGACACCGTGCGGGTAAAAACCGGTCCCGACGACGTCGAAGTGGGCTACGGGTACCGTGACGTCATGTTTCTCGACGACGGCGCCTATCTCGTATCTGTCATCGTCACTGATCCCTCGGGTGCCGCGGACACGGCTACCACCACCGTGGCGATTTCCAACGTTCCTCCGGAGATCCACAACCTCGAGCTGGCAACCAGTCAGGTTGTCGCGACGCCGGTCGACCTCATCGTCCGGTACAGCGATGCGTATTTGGATACCCATCGTGTGATCACGCGGTGGGGGGACGGCACGACGGATAGCATGCCGAGCCCGATTACGTGGGGGGACACCGTTCGTCATACGTATGCGCTCCCCGGCAGGTATGCTGTAACCACCACGGTGGTCGACGACGATGGGGGCCGCGATTCGATGCAGACGCCAAATCCCATCGTCATCTTCGATCCCACTGCGCATGCCAGCGTCGCCGGCTACGAGACGCTCGACCTCGGCACGTTCGGCGGAGTGAGCGCGGCGCCGGCGGACATCAACGATCGTGGTCAAGTGGTGGGAGTCGCGCGCGCCATCGGCGCCCAGGTGGGCGACGACTATGGGCGCCATGGCTTTGACCATGCCTTTCTGTGGGACAACGGTGTCCTGCGCGATCTGGGCACGCTGTCTGGGGATCGCGGCAGCGAGGCCCGGAAGATCAATAATGATGGAATCATCGCCGGGTCGAGCTGGTGGGCGGACTACGCCACGTCGGCGGGGACGGTCTGGACGAACGGCGATGCGGTACGCTTGCAGCCGGCGCCGCCCGGTGATGAGCGCGAGAAGGCGGCGGCCGTGGCCATCAATTCCGCCGGTGACATTTTGTGGGTGCGTTCGGGTGAGAACCGCAGCATGAGTGACCTGCAGCGACACGGGGAAGCCTCAGCTCGGGAGATTGTTCAGGCCCATTCCGTGGTCGCTTCCGGAATGAACGACCGGAGTCAGATCGTTGGCGACTTTAGTTACCACTGCGATGGTGTGGCCGGGGATGTCCTTATCTATCGCGGATTCTTGTGGGATAACGGGGTGACTCGGGAGTTGTCGCCATTGGGATATGCTCCCTTTGGCGATAGATGTCCCTCGGTTCACGTGGATGACATCGACCAGTCTGGTCAGAGCGTAGGCTTCAGCTTTGGATCCGATGGTGCGGACCACTTTGTTTCGTGGAATGGGAACGGCGCTGTCACAGACCTCGGCGTCGCGGCCCTCGACACGGTTGCCGGGAATGTCATCTCCAATCCGAAAAACAGGCGAATGGCCATCAACGACCGCGGTCAGATCGCCGGTTCGGCGGGCGGCCAGGCGTTCTTCTGGACGGGCGGCGTCGCGCGATCAATCGGCTCGCTTGGGGCCGGTCATACTGTCGTTGTTGACCTCAATGAGGACGGGACGGTTGTCGGGATGAGCAGCACGGCGAACGGCGAGCAACACGTCTTTGTCTGGTCGGAAGCGCGGGGCATGATCGATTTGGGAACGGGTCCTCAAGGTCTGAGCGGCGCGTGGGCGACGGGGATCAATAGTCGGGGAGATGTGATCGGCATCAGTGCGGAGTGCGTCCGGTATCCTTCTCAGGCAGACGAATGCCGGACACCCGATCAGACACGCGCGACGCTCTGGCGGAAGCCTTAAACACGCATCATCGGTCGAGACGAAACAACCGGACGTCGTCGTTGGGTCGGCCGAGACATAGTCCCGAGACGATTCGAGCGGCGATCGCGCCGAACGTGATGCCATTCGCGCCATAGCCCAGCGCGTACAGCGCGTGCGGGCAGTCCGGCATTGGCCCGATGTATGGCAAGCCGTCGCGCGTTTCGCCGAACGTCCCCGCCCAGACGAACGCCGTATCAGTCTGGACGGTTGGTAGCCACTGCCCGAGCTTCCGCTCGAGCCGCTTCGTGCGACTCGGCATCAGGCGGTCGCGCCACGCTTCGTCCTTGAACGGCGTATCGGCCCCGCCGATCATCACCCGGCCATCGTCCGTGGCCCGCATGTAGCCGTATGGCCGCGCGGTTTCCCACACAATACTTTTCCCTTGCCACGGCCCCAGATCGGCGAGCGGCTCCGTCACGAGCGCGTACGTCGTGTGCAGGGCGACCATTCCAGCTCGCAGCGACGCGGGCATCTCATAGCCCATCGCATAGACCACCCAGCGCGCGCGCAGCGTTCCCCGGCCGGTCACCACGGCCAGAGTCGTTCCGACCTGCCGGACATCGCGGGCCGGCGTTCGGGGCAGCAGCGCAGCCCCGCGGCTGACGGCGCGATCCAGCAGCGCCCGGGTGAAGCGCACCGGATCGAGGACGCCCGCGGTGCCGGTATGCAGCGCGCCGTGCGAGGGAAAACCGTACGTCTGCTCGACGATCTCGGCGGTCCAGAATTCGGCGTCCAAGTCGTGGCGCTGCCGGAGGGCGACTTCTTGCTCCAGATCGCGGCGATGCTGGCGGTGCGAGGCGAGACAAATGCTCGGACACGGGGCAAACCCGGTCTGTTCCGAAAGTGACGCGGCGATCGTTCCGAGATCGTGCACAGCGTCGAGACTCAGCCGGTAGCTTCGCACGGCGTCTTCCTCGCCGATCATCTCGGCCAGATTCTTCAGACTGACGTCGATCTCGTAACTGACCAGCGAAGTACTGGCGGCCGTACTCCCGCCTGCAGGGGCGCGCCGGTCCAGCACGACCACGGACAGCCCGTCGCGTGCGAGCGTATCCGCGACCAGCGCGCCGGTGATCCCCGCGCCAATCACGACGACGTCGCAGTCCCGAGGTGGCGGACTGGAGTCGCCCATGTCCCGAAGTCCATCCGCCACGAGCCAGAAGGGAGCGCCAGAATGGAGTCGCAAGAGTTAATCCAAAGAGATCATGTGACCGATGGTTGCGGGAAGTCACGGCCCGGTACGTTTCCTGCTACACATCAACGGCGGAGTTAGCTATGTCGTTCGACAGCTTGCAGGACCTGTTGATACACCAGTTGCGGGACATTTACAGCGCCGAGCAGATGCTCGTGAAGGCGCTGCCGAAGTTGAAGGAGAAGGCGAGCACCGAGGAGCTGGCGAAGGCGTTCGCGGAGCACCTGGAAGAGACCGAGAATCAGGTCGCCCGGCTGGATCAAGTGTTCGAGATGATGGGCGAGCGCTCCGGCGGGGTGAAGTGCAGGGCGATGGAGGGTCTCGTCGCGGAAACCGACGAGATTCTGGACGAGGACGGCAATGACGCAGTGCTCGACGCGGGGATCATCGCCGCCGCCCAGCGCGTCGAACATTACGAAATATCGGCTTACGGCTCGGCCAAGGCGTTTGCGGCGCTGCTGGGACTTTCGGAGATCGTGAAGTTGCTGAACGAGAGTCAGGAAGAGGAGACGGCAGCAGACAAGAAGTTGTCGCTGATCGCCACGGCGGAAGTGAACGCGCGTGCCGCAGGTACACACCCAAGCATGGCGGCCAAAACGGCCTAGGAATCACGGCAGTGCAAGTACAAGAATTGATCGAAGCGCCGAGCGGGAGCGGGGGAGCGACCTCAGGGGGGGCCAATTGGCTCATGCGATTGGCTCCCCCTGCGTTGTCTTCCCGCCTTGTTGTCCCGCTGCTGGCGGCCATTCTCGCGATCCTCGCCATCGCGGGGCTGCAGTACGCCGGCAGTCTGTTCATCCCGGTCGCCGTGGCACTGCTCCTGACGCTGCTGCTCGGGCCCCTGGTTCGGGGGATGACCCGCTACGGCGTCGCCGAACCTGTTGCGGCGGCGCTGATCGTGTTCGGCGCCCTCTCGCTGATTGCCGCAGTGATGGTCGTGTTGTCCGCACCGGCCACCGAATGGCTGCGGCGAGCCCCCGCAACCATGCGGCAAGTGGAGGACAAGCTCCGCACGATCGAGCCGGTCAGCGAGATCCAGGCGACGGCGACGAGCCTGGCCCGGCTCGCGGGGGTCGGCAATGCGACCACCCCGGACTCGACTATACCGCGGATACAGATCACCACGCTGGGCCGAGGACCGTTGGAACGTGTGGGGTGGACCACGGCGCGCCTCGTGAGCGGGATCTTGTCGATCCTCTTCCTGACGTACTTCCTGCTGGCGTCGGGATCCATGTTCAGGCGCAAGATCGCCTATCTGTTCCCGAGCGGAACGCATCGAACGCGAATCAAGCGCGCGCTCGCGGAGATCGAGGGGCAGATGTCGCGCTATCTGCTGCTCAACACTTTGATCAGTACGGGATTTGGTTGCGGCACCTGGGCTCTGCTCGCGGCTATCGGCGTCCCCAATCCGGTACTCTGGGGCACGGTCGCCGGTGTGCTCAATTTCATTCCGTACGTCGGGGCATTCGTCACGGTCGTCCTCATCGGGATCGTGACACTCGCGACGTACGATGGCACCCAGCAGGTGCTGCTGGCGTGCGGCGGGTTCCTTCTGTTGGACTTGATCAAAGGCCATTTCGTGAGCCCGATGGTGATGGGCCGCCGCATGCCGCTCAACACCGTGGCGATCCTGCTGTCGCTGCTCTTCTGGGGATGGGTGTGGGGCATCGTCGGCGCCATCATGGCCGTCCCGCTCACGGTCATGATTCAAGTGATCTGCTCGCACAGCGAGCGCTTGCGCGGCGTCGCGATCGTGTTGGGCAATTGGGGCGCGCAGCGCCCCAGATGAAACCATCAGCTTGACCGTCCCCGTAGGTCGTCATTACTTTGCTCTTAGCAGCTTTCAGCATCACAATCGAAAGGGACTCGGACTGAAATGATTCGGTATTCCACCGTTACGCCCCCGGCAATGCTGCGTCGCATCCGGGCGAGGATGGGCACCAAGTGCCTGCCCGCGCCGTTTGCCGATGCCCGCGGGCGTATTGCGTCGGGCATTGCCGGCGCCGGTGGAGGTGGAGGAGCACCCTAGAAGTCGATCGGATCTCACTCATGCCGTGATCCGGCCTTCCGGGTGCTTTATGGAGACCTGGGGGGCCGTTCTGTTTCGCGGATTCACGTCCCCCCTCTCGTGAAAGGAGAGGGGGTCAGGGGGTGAGGATGAGCACGCTGCAACAACTCGACGACTACATCATCGCGCGCTACACGGCCCAACCGACGCGGCTCCCGGCGGAGCTGCGGCGGGAGATCGAGCGCGCCTGGGAAGGCGCACCGGTCCAGCTGTACGCGCTCGCCGATCTCGACCAGAGTCTCCGGCTCACCGAAACGTGGCTGGCGCTGGGGCCGCGCCACGTCGCGATCGCCAGGCGCGACAGCGAGGGTTGGGACGTGCGGAGTATCGAGCGGTTGCGGATCGAAGCGGTTCGCGAGGCGCCCGGGTTGTCGGCGAACACGTTGACGATTCTGGGCAAGCCGGGCGAGCCGGCGCTCGCGCTGCTTCGCTACACGCATCGCCAGCGCCGCGCGTTCGAGAACATCCGCTTCGTGCTCGACGAGCAAATCCAGGGGCACGCGCGGAAGCTGGACGCCGCGGATGCGGATCGCTTGTACGCCGAGAGTATCGCGCGCCCGATTCGGGATGCGCAGGCGCTGGTGTCGGGGCGGCAGACCGCCGTGATCCGGCGTCTGCTCGGCTATCTCACGCCGTACAAGCGCCAGCTGACGCTCGGCATGGCGGCGGCGACGGTGATCACGCTGGTCAGTCTCGTACCGCCGTATCTGGCGGGATACCTCATCGATCGCGTGGTGCGGCCGGCGCAGGCAGGGGCGCTGCCGCTGACGCGCGCATGGACGATCGCGCGGATCGCGGTCGCCGCGATGGCGGTCGTGTACCTCGTGAAGCAGGCCGCGGCCCATATCCGGCTCAGGCTGATGGCGATTCTGGGCGAGTGGGTCGCGCGGGACCTGCGGGATGAGCTGTACGAACACATCCAGCGGCTCAGCCTGTCGTTCTTTTCGCGCAAGCGGACCGGCAGCCTGATCACGCGCGTGTCTGCCGATACCGACCGGCTGTGGGAGTTCCTGGCGTTCGGCGTCGTGGACGTCTCGCTCTCGCTCGTGATGCTGACGGGCCTCGGCGCGGTCCTGCTCACGCTCGACTGGCGGCTGGGGCTCGTGATGACGCTGCCGGTGCCGGTGCTCTGCTGGTTCATCTACCGGCACGGCGAGAACATCGCGCGGCTGTTCATTCGCGCGTGGCGCAAATGGTCGCGCGTGACGGACGTGCTGTCGGACACGATCCCCGGAATCCGCGTCGTGAAGGCGTTCAATCAGGAGGAGCGCGAGATCGAGCGCTTTGCTGGACGCAACGAGGACGTGACGGCGGAGTTCAACCGCATCCACCGCTCGTGGACCACGTTCTGGCCGCTGCTCGTGCTGGGCGTGCATGCGATGACGGTGACAGTGTGGGTGTTCGCGATGCCGCGGCTCCTGGGGCACGGCGTGCAGCTGCCGGTGGGAACGTTCGTCTCGTTCCTGCTCTACACGACGATGTTCCTCGGGCCGATCGACGTGATCGGGCAAATGGCGCGCACGATCAACCGCGCGACGACGTCGGCGCACCGCGTGTTCGAGGTGCTCGACACGGAGCCGGAGATCCGCGACGCGGCGGAGCCGGTGCGGCTCGAGCCGGTGCACGGCCGAGTGACGTTCGAGCACGTGACGTTCGGCTACGACGGCGTCCGCCAGGTGCTGCGGGGCGTCAGCTTCGACGTCGCGCCGGGCGAGCTGATTGGATTGGTGGGGCCGTCGGGTGGCGGCAAGACGACGATCGTAAACCTGATCGCGCGCTTCTACGACGTGACCGGGGGAGCGATTCGCATCGACGGCGTAGACATCCGGCGCCTCGATACCGGCCATTTCCGCCGGCAGATGGGGATGGTGCTCCAGGATCCGTACCTGTTTCACGGCACGGTGGTGGACAACATCCGCTACGGATTGCCGGACGCGCCGCTGGCGGCGGTCGTGGCGGCGGCGCAGGCGGCCAACGCGCACGACTTCATCACCAAGCTACAGCACGGCTACGACACGGTGGTGGGGGAGCGGGGGCACACGCTGTCGGGCGGCGAGCGCCAGCGCGTGTCGATCGCGCGGGCGATCCTGCACGATCCTCGGATCCTCATTCTGGACGAGGCGACGAGCAGCGTGGATACGGAGACCGAACGCGAGATCCAGCAGGCGCTCGAGCGGCTTGTGGCGGGACGGACCGTGTTCGCGATCGCGCACCGGCTGTCGACGCTGCGCAAGGCGTCGCGGCTGTTCGTGATCGAGGAAGGCCGGCTGGTCGAGCACGGGACGCACGCGGAGCTGCTCAACATTCGAGACGGGAAGTACCGGCATTTGTACGAGCTGCAGCTGCAGCTCCAATAGGGAAGGAGGTGCCATGACGCTGACACTGGGCAAATCGGCTACCGTCACTCGAGCATTGACGCTCGAGTGGCGGGCCGACGGCTCGCTGTGGGCCGTTCGCGGCGAGGAGGAGCGTGCCGTCTCGGTGCGGCGGTGCTTCCCCTGGTCGGAGCCGGGCCGGCACTTGTCGCTGCGTGACGCGGATGAAGAGGAGTTTGCGTTCGTCCGCGATCCGGCCGAGCTCGATCCGCGCTCGCGCGCGGCGCTCGAACGAGCGCTCGAGGTGGCGGGCTTCGTATTCGAGGTCACGCGCGTGCTGGAGATCGAGGAGGAAGTCGAAATACGGCGCTGGCTGGTGGAGACCCGGCAGGGTCCGCGGGCGTTTCAGACGCGGCTCGATGATTGGCCACGCGGCTTGCCGCACGGCGGACTGTTGATCCGGGACTTGGCTGGAGACCTGTACCATCTGGTGGAACCAAAGCGGTTAGACAAGCAGAGCAGGGAGCTGCTGTGGGCGTTCGTGGACTAGTTGGCAGGTATTAGGCACGTCCCAGCCCGCAGCATGCTCCTTGCGGCAGCGGCATGGCGACCCCCGTCCGGCCCGGTGTTGCCATGTTGCGCCGCCTCTCCTCGCTCCTGTTATGCATCGGTTTGGTGCTGTCGTGCAGTACTCCGGAAGTCGCCGGGCCTCCCTTCAAGGCAAACCAGGCACCCACAGCAAAGATCGTTACGGTTCCCGCCGATTCGATTCAGGAAGGATCGCCGATGACGTTCGACGCCAGCACCTCGAGCGATCCGGAGGGTGACTCGCTGACGTACATCTGGGATCTTGGAGACGGGCTGTCAGCAACGGGACCCGTGGCCAAGCGGTCGTACTACCAGCTGGGCTCCCATGCCGTCACCCTGATAGTCACGGATCAGCAAGGGGAGAGCGACACCGCCACGACGCTTGTCTTGGTCGTCAATGCGCCGCCAGTGATCAAGCGCATCGAGGGCCCGGCCGGGCCGATAGGCGTGGGAAATCCGACGGCGATTCGAGTCACGGCGAGCGACCCGGGAAGCGGTGACGTGTTGACGTTGCGGATCGACTGGAAAGACGGAACCGTCGACACACTTGGATACCATCAGGACCAGCCGGAAATCAGCTCTGCCCATACGTACTCGACCATGGGCACGTACCCGGTCGAGGTTACAGCGCAGGACAACGACAGTGGCGTTACCAAACGTGTCATCGACAAACCGATCGTCGTGGTGGCGAAGACCGATCCCAGTGGGAACCGCGCGCCAACAGCAAAGATCACCACCCCACACCCCCCCGGTCCAATCCCCGAAGGGACGGTGGTTGGATACGACGCGACGAGCTCCAGCGACCCCGATGGCGACTCCCTGAGCTATCTCTGGAATTGGGGAGTTGGATCGGCACGGACGGCTCGGTCGAATGTGGCCGCGTACTACGATGAGGACTCATACGAGGTCATCCTGATCGTCACCGATCAGCATGGAGCCAGCGACACGGCGGAGGTGGACGAGACGGTTGTGAACGTCGCCCCCACGATTTTATACGTTGTGACACCGGCAGGCGCGATAATGGTGGGGACGTCGTCTGAGATTCGCTTCAGGGTCCAGGACGCAGGCGTTAAGGACTCGGTGACAGCGCAAGTGGACTGGAAAGATGGAACGGTGTCCACGGCGACGCTCACGCCGCATAGCGTCTTGCCCGCCTTCAATGCGAGCGCCGCTCACACGTACGCAACGCCGGGCAGTTACGCGGTCGAGATTACGGCCCGGGACAACGACGGTGGCGTAACGAAGCTGGCGGTTGACCATCCGATCAGCGCCGTGGGTCCACATGCGAATCATGCGCCCGTCGCGCACATCACCGGACCGGCAACCGGGAGCGAGGGTGAATGGCGCGCGTTTTCCGGGGCCAGCTCGACCGATCCCGACGGTGACTCCCTGCGGATAACCTGTGTATCCGATGATGGACTCAAGCCCTACGATTTCGGACCAACTTACCCGGGTGGTCCATGCGTAACGCGGTTTCCGGATGACGGGAGGTACCTCGTCTCTCTCATTGTCGCCGACCCCTCAGGCGCTGCAGATACCGCGTCGATGACGGTGACCATCGAGAACGTCGCGCCCGTCATCCAGATGTATTGGGGCCCGGCTCAACAAGCGGTTGGTATTCCCGCGAGTGTCGAAGTTCGATTCGATGACCCCGGGACGGCCGATCGCTACACGATTACGGTGGACTGGGGAGACGGGACGAGCCGGAGTATCGCGGTTGACAGCAGCTTCCATAACAGG
>Ga0134066_10000131_pt1 | contig 9918 bp, 7 predicted proteins | sample 15_taG_22_FD_94462 | JGI IMG/M metagenome (GOLD analysis project Ga0134066, IMG submission 94462) | Grasslands soil microbial communities from the Angelo Coastal Reserve, California, USA - 15_D_Rain_20cm_2_09212015 | ecosystem: Environmental > Terrestrial > Soil > Grasslands ... | reverse complement strand
GCGGCGGCGGCGGCGGCGGAGCTGCAGGCGGCGGCACTACTGCTTCGGGTGCCGCGGGCGGCGGCGCGACCACTTGCAGTCCGGAGGGTGGCGGCGGAGCGACAGGCGGCTGATTCCACGGGCCGAAGAGCCACGCGCCCGCGCCAACAAGCGCGAGCAACACGAAGCCGGCGACGTATGCGAGCGCGCGCGATTTCTTCTGCGCGGTCACGATCACGGTCGCGGTCGCGCTCGCGCCCTCGCACGTGCAGGTGATTGTCGCGGTGCCCGGCGCCCTCGCAGTGACCAGCCCGTCCTGCGACACGGTGGCGACGTCGGTATCGGTCGAGGCCCACGTGATGACGCGGCCGAACAACGTCGCCCCGCTCGCGCGTTTGGGACGCGCCGTGATCTGCACTGCGCCGCCGACTTCCACTTTCACCAGGGGCGGTGTGAGCGTCAGTCCTATCACGCCGGTGGGTGTCGCGCTCGAGAGTTCGTGCTCACCGACGCCCTTTCGGGACTTCGAGCTCGGCCCTTTGCCGGCGGGTGTGGGACTGGGCGGCGTGCTGAACTTCGCCACCAGCTGCGACGCGCCTCCCTGCAAGGCCAGCGTCACCATCTGCGTGCGGATCGGATCGTCGGGACCGAGTGTCGTTCCGCCGAACGCCGCCACCGCCGCGTCGACCGTTGGCCAGCGCTTGTCCGGCTCCTTCTCCAGCATTCGCATGGTCGCCGCGGCGATGCCGGGCGGGCAGTCGGGCCGCACCGATGCGATCGGCGGCGGCGGGTCGTTGAAATGGGAATACATGATCGCCATCACGGTATCGGCGTTGAACGGCAGCCGGCCGGCGATCATTTCGTACGCGACGACGCCCAGCGAGTACTGATCCGAGGCCTGCGTCAAATCTTTCGTCGCCGCGCACTGCTCGGGACTCATGTACGACGGCGTGCCGACCGTCGCGCCCGTCATCGTCAGGCCCTGCTTGTCGGAGACTTTCGCGATACCGAAGTCCGTCACCATCGCCCAGCCGTCCACGTCGAGCATGATGTTGGCGGGCTTGATGTCGCGATGGATGATGCCGCGGCGGTGCGCGTAACCGAGGGCCGAGCCGACCTGCTGCATGATGGTCTGCGCCATCGGGAACGGCAGGGCGCCGACTTCGCGGATGACCCCGTCGAGCGGCCGGCCTTCCACGAACTTCATCACGAAGTATAGAAGGTTGCCCGCTTCCTTCACGGCGTAAATCGGAATGATGTGCGGATGGCTCAACGATCCGGCGGTGCGCGCTTCGCGCTTGAAGCGCTCGGCCATGCCCTCACCGGACACGAGATGCGGGCTCATCACCTTGATCGCGACTTTGCGGTCGAGCGCGATATCATGTGCCAGGTATACGGTCGCCATGCCGCCGCGGCCGAGGAGGCCCACGATCTCATACTCGCCGAGTGTGACCTGGCGCAGTGCGTCGATCAGCCCGGCGTCGCCTTTCGCGAGCAACGCCGATGCACTGTCGAGCTTGCGCGTCGCAATCGCGGTTTGCTCGCCGGAGGTGTCGGAGCCGCAGCTCGGACAAAAGCGAACCCCCGGCTGGAGGTGTGTGCCGCAGCGGGGGCAGTCGGTCGTACTAGTCGTCACGAGTCGGCTAATATAGCGCCGCCTCTGGATTTTAGGCACGTTCGGTGGTCACAGCGGTTGAGAATCGCGGCCGCCTGCTTCTCGCGTGCGAATGTCGGCGCGGATCATGGACGGCTCCGCCAATAAAGAAAGGCGGGAATGCCCAAGGCGATCAGGCCCGCGCCGATCGCCGCATTCCTGGGGTTCGACGCGATCGCACTGGACACGACAAAGGCTGCGGCGAGGACGAAGAGCGCGGGGGTGACTGGGTAGCCGGGGACCCGGAACGAGGGAGCCAGGAGCCGGGAGTCCGGGGGTTCGCGTCCCTGGCTCCGGGCTCCTGATTCCCGGTTCCTATACACAAACACCCCCGGCGCGCTCAGCCCAAAGAAAATCGAGTCGCCGAACGTCACGTAATCGACCAGCTGCCCGAACGTGCCGCTGAGCGTGAGGATGATCGCGCAGACCGCGAGCGCGACGATCGCGAAGGTCGGCGTGTGATAGCGCGGATGCAACACCGCGAGCTTCTGAAAAAACAACCCGTCCGCGGCCATGGCTTGCAGCACCCGCGGCGTCACGAGGATGACCAGGTTGAGGAATCCGAACGTCGACACGGCAATTCCGGCCGCAATGATCTTCCCACCCACCGGTCCCAGCAGACGATCCATGACGTCGGCGGCGGGCGCGGTGCTGGCGGCCAGGCCGCCGACGCCGAGTATCCGCAGATAGGCGACATTGGTGAGCACGTACACGGTGATGACGATCGCAACACCGATGATCAACGCTCTCGGCAGGTTCCGTTCCGGCTCGACGATCTCTTCGGCGATGAAATTGGTTTGCTGCCAGCCGCCGTAGGTAAACAGAATCGGGACGAGCGCGGTCCCGAGGGCGGCGAAGTGAGAGGGCGGCGCAGGGGCGACGAAGTGAAACGGCGGCGCCGGGGCGGCGACGAAGAGTCCGGCTGCGATCAGCACGGCGAGCGCGGCGAGCTTCAGGATCGTGAAGATGTTCTGGGTGATCGCGGCAGGCCGCACGCCGACATAATTGATGCCGGAGAGGAGCACGACGGCAGCCACGGCGAGCGGAACGGAATATCGATGCGCCGCTCCAACCAGGGCGATGGCATAATCGGCGAACGTGACCGCAACCGCGGCGATCGCCCCCGTTGCGATGATGAGCGTCAACGTCCAGGCATAGAGGAACGCCGGCAGCGGACCGAACGTCTCGCGCAAATAGACGTATTGCCCTCCAGCCCGCGGACGGCGCTGCCCCAGCTCACCCCACACGAACGCACCGATCAAGGCGACGGCGCCGCCGATCGCCCAGGTCACGAGGACGGCGCCCGGCGTGCCGACCCGCTCGGCAACCGTCGCCGGCGTACGGAAAATTCCACCGCCGATGATGCCTCCCACAACGGCCATCGTCCCCGAAAAGAGGCCGAGCTTGCGCAGGTAGGTGGTCATTTGAGACGGGAATAATGTAGGGGCGCAGCATGCTGCGCCCCTACCCCGCCGTGTCTAGCGCCTTTCACTTCCACCCGCCACGTTTGAGCTACCTCACCTTCGAGACTGCCTATGCCTGCGTATTCCCTCCTGGTGAATGGCCGGCGCCAGAGCGTCGATGTCGCCGCCAATACACCGCTGCTCTGGGTCCTCCGCGACAGCCTGGGCCTTACCGGCACCAAGTTCGGCTGCGGCATCGCGCAGTGCGGCGCGTGCACCGTGCACCTCGGCACCCAGGCCGTTCGCTCATGCGTGTTGCCGGTGTCGGCGATCGGGACGCAATCCATCACGACCATCGAAGGCTTGAGCGCGACGTCCACCCATCGCGTGCAGAAGGCGTGGATGGCCGAAGACGTGCCACAATGCGGCTATTGCCAGTCCGGGCAGCTGATGGCGGCGGCTGCGCTGCTCAGGCAGACGCCCCATCCGACCGACGCGCAGATCGATGTCGCGATGACCAACATCTGCCGCTGCGGCACCTACCAGCGCATCCGCGCCGCGATCCACCGCGCGGCACAGGAGGCGTGATGGAACGGCGCGCGTTTCTGAAGGTCACCGGTACCGTCGGGGCCGGATTGGTGCTGGGATTCCGTCTCCCCGATCGCCACGGCGTCCTGCCGTTTGCGCCCAACGCCTGGCTCAAAATCGATCCCGACGGCACGGTGACCATCACCGTCGACAAGTCGGAGATGGGCGAGGGCAATCACACCGCGCTCGCGATGATCGTCGCCGAGGAGCTCGACGCAGACTGGTCGAAGGTGAAGGTCGGTCCCGTGCCCGAGAATCCGGCGGGCTGGTCGCGCCGCATGAGCACCGGTGGCAGCACGAGCGTCCGCACGTCGTGGAACATCCTGCGCAAGGCCGGAGCGACGGCGCGCGCCATGTTGATCGCGGCTGGAGCGCGCGAGTGGGGCGTCGAGCCCGGCGCCTGCAGCACCGAGAACGGCGTCGTGAGTCATACCGGGACCAGCCATCGCCTGACCTACGGCCAGCTGGCCGAGAAAGCGGCAGCGATTCCCGTCCCACCAAATCCGACGCTCAAGGATCCGAAAGACTTTCGTCTGCTCGGCAAACGCACACACCGGCTCGACACGCCGCTCAAGGTGAACGGTACGGCGCAATTCGGCATCGATGTTCGCGTGCCCGGGATGCTGATCGCGAGCATCGAACGCGCGCCGGTGTTTGGCGGCACGGTGAAGAGCTTCGATCCCACGCGCGCGAAAGCGCTGCCCGGCGTCCGGCAAGTCGTGCAGCTCGACGGCACGACATGGCTCGGCAGCGGCGCGTGGGGTGTCGGCGCCACGAGCGGCGTCGCGGTGGTCGCCGATACCTACTGGCAAGCCGTCGAGGGCCGGCGCGCACTGCAAATCGCCTGGGACGACGGCCCGAACGCGTCGCTCGGCGACGTCCCCGCGACTCTCGCGGGCCTTGCGAGTCAAGCCGGCGTTCAGGCGCGGAAGGATGGAGACGCAACCGCGGCGCTCGCTTCAGCCGCAAAAAAGATCGACGCGGTGTACACCGTTCCGTTCTTGCATCATGCGACGATGGAGCCGATGAACTGCACTGCGCACGTCCGCGCCGACGAGTGCGAGGTGTGGGCACCGACGCAGAATCAGACGCGCGCGCAAGAAGTCGCTGCCGAAGCCGCTGGACTCCCGAAAGAGAAAGTCAGGATCCATACGACGCTGCTGGGCGGCGGCTTCGGCCGCCGGCTGGAATCGGATTTCGTCGCCGAAGCGGTGCACCTGTCCAAAGCGGTGAACGCGCCCGTCAAAGTCATCTGGTCGCGCGAGGACGACACGAAGCACGGGTTTTACCGGCCCGCGACCTACAACCGTCTCGCCGCCGGGCTCGACGCTCAGAACAAGCCCGTGGCGTGGCTGCATCACATCGTCGCTCCACCGATCCTGCTCAAGTTTGGGCCGCTGCAGGGGGGCATCGACCGCACGCTCATCGACGGCGCCGCGGATATTCCCTACGCCTTCCCCAACGTGTTCGTGGATCAGGTAGCGGCCGATCTGGCCGCTATTCCGCTGGGCTTCTGGCGCTCCGTCGGCGCGTCCCAGAACGCTTTCGTAGTGGAATCGTTCGTGGACGAGCTCGCCGTCGCCGCGGGGCGCGACCCGTACGAGTTCCGGCGCGAGCTGCTGCAATCCAAACCGCGCCACCTCCGCACGCTCGAGCTTGCGGCGACCAAAGCCGGCTGGGGCACGCCGCTTCCCGCAGGTCGCGCGCGCGGCATTGCGATCGCGGAATGGGAGCCGACGACGTGCGCCGAAGTCGCGGAGGTGTCCGTGGCGCCCGACGGCACGGTGCGCGTGCATCGCGTCGTCTGCGCGGTCGACTGCGGCGCCGTCGTAAATCCCGATACGCTCGAAGCCCAGATGCAGGGCGGCGTCGCGTTCGGATTGTCGGCCGCGCTGTACGGCGAGATCACGATCGAGAACGGCCGGGTGAAGCAGAGCAACTTCACCGACTATCCCGTGCTGCGGATTCCCGAGATGCCGGTGGTCGAGGTGTACACCGTCAACAGCAACGACGCGCTCGGCGGCATCGGCGAGCCCTCCGTGCCGCCGACAGCGCCGGCCGTCTGCAACGCCATCTTTGCTGCGAGCGGCAAACGAATTCGCAAACTGCCGATTGGAAAGGTGGTCTAGCGCGCGAGACCGGTGCGGGGATTGATCTGGCGCACGCCGCGCAAGATCATCAGACGAAAATGGATGCGTCGGATCTTGGTCCAGTAACCCTCCAGCGACCGTGATTCCAGCGCGAGCGCGCCGCGGCGGGTGACACCAGTCGGGGGCGGCATCAGCGCCGCGAGCCGGTCGTACACGGCGCCCCGCAGCGATGGATCGACACGTTGCAGCAGATGCCACAGCGAGAGCGCATCCTGCGCGCGGGCGAGCGCGAGCACCGTGCGCACCGTCCGCGCATTCCCCGCGCCGTTCTCGAAATCGAACGCATTGAGCGCGCGCACGAACGGCGCTGGAGCGTCGTCCACGTACGGCGTCCCGGGGCCCGTGCCGGGGCGAGTCTGCACCAGCGCGCCGAGCGGCACGCGCGCCGCTCGAGATCCCGTCTGGAATTCCACTTCTCCGCGGGTGACATGCAGCAGCCCCTTGCCGAGGGAGTCGGTCTCGAGCGTGTACGCGCAGCCGAGGTCGATGGCGGTCCCGGCCGGCGTCTCGACAAAGAAGAGACGCGGGACCGCATCGACCGTCGCGTCGATCGTGCCGCGCGCCAGGGCGAGGCGATGCTCATTCGCGCTGGCGACCACGAGCTGGAGCCGGGTGTCGGGCCGCACTTCAACCTGGCCGATCTTGCCGACGGCGATGAGGGCGCGTGACGAATCGTCGGTCTGCACCCAGTCGCCGACGTGCAGCCGGCCGGAAGCCGTGAGTCGCAGCTCGCCGACCAGCGGCCGTCCGGCGAGCGCCGTGACGTCCCAGGCATTGCGCTCGCGGCGCCCCAGCAGGAACAGCACCAGCACGGCCGCAACGGCGAGCGGCACCCAATACCAGCGCCGCGTATCTCTCCAGGATCGCCGGCCGATGCGCGCTTCGATGTCCGGCCACAAGTCGCGCGGCGGCTCGATGCTCTTCGGCAGCTTGCTGACGGCGTCCTGCAGCTCGCGTTCGTTCATCGCTCCAGCTTCTCCCGTAACAGGCGCCGCGCGCGAAATAGCTGCGCCTTCGACGTCCCTTCCGCGATCCCCGTGAGCTTGGCGATGTCGCCATGGCCGTACCCTTCGATGTCGAAGAGCACGAAGACCTCTCGCGCACCATCGGGCAGCTCCGCGATCGCGCGCTCGAGGTCGATGTTGAGGCCATCGATCGTGCGGCGCGGATCCTTCTCCAGAATCGCGGGATCGGCGGCGGGCGTCACGCGCCGCTCCCGCCGGCTCGTCGTGCGCTGCTCGTTGAAGACCACGTTGACGGCAAGCCGGTGCAGCCACGAGCTGAATGCGCTGTCGCCCCGAAACGACGCGAGCTTGTCCCAGAGCCGCACGAAGACGTCCTGCGTGCGCTCTTCAGCGTCCCGTGCATCGCCCGTGAGACGGAGACACAGTCCATAGACTCGGCCGGCGTGTTGGCGGTAGAGATCCCGGAACGCGATCTGGTCGCCTGCCTGGGCACGGGCGACGAGATCGTCCAGACGCGGCACAGTACTAGGACGCCGGTCGACGGCGGGGCGTTTGGACGAGCCTCACGGCAAGCGGATGCCGCCGGTCATCTCGCGCAGCCGCTGCTCGAGCTGCTTCTGGAGCTCGTCCAGCCTGGCCCGCTGCTGCGCCACCTGCGCCTGCGCCCGGCTCTCGACCTGTGTCACCTGAGCTCGCGCCGCCGCGACCTGCTGGCTCACCAACGCGTCCACGCGGGCGCGCACCTGTTGCTCGGCGGCGGCGACCTGCGCGCCGAGCACGGCGCGCAGCCGTGTCGCGATCGCCTGGTCGAGATTCGAGCGGACGGCGAAATCGGGATTGTGGAGCGCACCCGAGATCCGGGCTTCGACATTCAGGTCCGAGATCCTGGAGATGGCGCTCCAGATCAGCTCACCGAGCCGGCTGTTGGCAAACCCGGAGTCGCGCGCCCAGGTCACGTTGCTCGAGCGAATGGCGAACCGCGCGTGAATCGTGTCGCCGTTCAGATTGAAGCCGAGCTGGGTGGTGCCGGAGCCGGGATCGAGCCGCAGCGGCACACCCGGCACGTCGAACGCGGGCAGGCGGATGCCGCCCAACGTCGCGCCCGCGGTGTCCACCGGGATCTCGCGGACGTGATTGAGCATGGCGCCCGCGGCGAGCTGCGGCCCTGTGGCACCAAGGGAGGTAGGGCGACCGTACAATGCGGGATCGCTGGTGAGTCCGGTCAGGTGACCCGCGTAGCGTTGCGGCTGCTCCGAATTCGGATGCAAAAAGAAAGAAAGCTCGGCGCTGCGCAGGAGGAACGCTGGCAAGGCCCGCTCCTCGGGGAAGCGGACATCTTCCCCGGCCCGGCGGACCCGCTTGGTGCCCGTCGCCGCGCGCGGCAAGAGACCGGGCGGCATGTAGCGCCGCGCGAGCTGCGCGTAGTACAGCACGCGCTCGAAGGGCTTGATTGTCCCCGGCGCAAACAGCGCGGCGCCCACACTCGGCGCGTCGAGAGTGGGGAGCTTCAGCAGGCTGCGCGCGAACGCGTAGTCGCGGCGCTTGGCGCTGTCGAGTCCCGCGAGGCCCGTCTGCAGGCCGGCCACGCCGGTCTTCACCGTGCGCTCGAGCGCGGTCACGCGATCGCTCGCGCGCTTGAGGCGCGTGATCGCCTGGCGTCCTTCGTTCAACGCGGCGATGTCCGTCGCGCGCGCGTGCCTGAGCTTTTCGAGCGTCGCGTTCGCCGAATCAATCGTCGGCCCCAGCTGGAGGCCCTCGAACGACGCCTGCCAGGCCTTCCGACTCGAATCCGCCCGCGCGCCGAGTGCTTCGGCGGCCGGGAGCGTGGAGAGACGACGCGGATCGAGCGAGTCGATGCTGATCTTCCCGGTCGCGAGCTGTAGCACGGGCACCTTGAACTGCTGGGCCCATTCGCGGGTTTCCGCCATCACCCGCCCCGCAATGCCGTCACCACCGGCCGACTTCGCGGCGACGCGGCCATCGGTCTCGCGCCGCGTTCCGAAGCGCAGCCCGTTGGCCGCAATGCGGTTGATGATCAGCTTCTTCTCCGTGAGCGGCAGTACGTCCACGTCCGCGACCAGCTCGTCGGCCTGCAGCAAATTGCGGAGCGCCTCGTGTGGGCTCGCGACCGTCAAACCGTACACCATGACTTTCCCGTGGCGCAGATCGAGATGGAGTTTCTGGATTTCGACTTTCGCGCCAAGGATCTGGGTGCCCACCTGTTCCGATTCATGCCGCGCGATCGAGTCGGCAAAGATCCACCAGAGGACTACGCCGATCACGAGCAATACGAGCAGCGGTCCCACTGCTCGCCAACGGAAGACCTTGAGACGAGGAGCCGGGGGCCGGGAGCCGGGAGCCGGAGCGGTCATGGCCGGAACATCTTGTAGACGTTGTACGCCTTTGACGCCATGAGGCCTTTGTAGAAGCGTGACTGGCGCACGCGCGCGCCAATCGTGGCTCGATAGCGGACCACGCCGAGACGCGTCGCGAAAAAGAGCGGCACCGCGAACACGACCGCGAACACCACGCTGCCGAGGACGACCGTGTTGTTGAAGTTCGTGAGCGGGACGATCGGCGTGTTGTATGCCGACGTCCAGAAACCGCGCAACGATTCCGCCAGCAGCAAGCGATGACCGATCCAGTCGAAGAGCGGATCCAGCAGAAACCCGATCGGGACGAACAGCGCCCAGCCCAGCATGCCCCCGGCAAAGGAGACATTGAGCAGAATCAGTGCGGCCAGGATCACCGCGTTGTGCAGGTTGAGGAGCGGCGTCAGACCGAGGAAGGATCCGAGCACGATCCCGGCGGCAAGCTGGCCCGGCGTGCCCTCGGAATGCAGGGCGCCGAACAGCGACTGGATCAGCTTGATGATTGCAAACATGAGCTAAGAAACGGCCGGCTGGCGTCGGTGCCAGTCCGTGCGATCCTGAAAGAGCCGAGCCAGGCTAACGAGTTTGCTCTCGTCGAATGCCCGCGCCGTGAAACTCAGTCCCGTGGGCAGCCCTTTCACGCCGAAGCCGTTCGGAACGGATATCCCCGGAACGCCCACGACATTCGTCGGGCCGATGACGTTGGCGCCGCCGGTGATGCCGGGCCACCCTTCGCGGAAGGGCTTGTCGAGCGGCGAGGCCACCGTGTTTCGCGTCGGCACCGCCAGCGCATCGAACTGTTTCAGG
>Ga0134066_10000128_pt1 | contig 10124 bp, 5 predicted proteins | sample 15_taG_22_FD_94462 | JGI IMG/M metagenome (GOLD analysis project Ga0134066, IMG submission 94462) | Grasslands soil microbial communities from the Angelo Coastal Reserve, California, USA - 15_D_Rain_20cm_2_09212015 | ecosystem: Environmental > Terrestrial > Soil > Grasslands ... | reverse complement strand
GGTGCCGTGCATCATGGTCCCGGCTTTTTCTTCCAGCGTCATGCGTCCCACGAGATCGCGCGCGCGTTGCTCGGGCGTGAGGCGCGAATCCTCATAGGGGTCGAGCACACCGTTCCTGTTGAGATCCCGGAACTGGCGACCGCCCTGCTGGATGACGGGGGCCTGCATGAGCAAGAGGATCGCAAACAGATTCACGGCGTGGATTTTGTCCCAATTGCGCGTGCGGCGCTAGTCGCCCGCGTGGGTCGGACATGCAGAAATGGGGTAGGGGCGCAGCATGCTGCGACCCCTACGTTGACTCGTCAGCGCGCCTGGCCGCCGGACGAAATCGACGTCATCTTCGCGGCTCCTCACCGGGCCAGTGCCGCGTCGGATCGGCGGGCCAGCCGTGGCGGGCTAACAGCGCGTCGATCTTCTCGTTGACGGGCGGGTAGCGCGCCGGCGGCGTGCCTCCAGCCGCGACCAGCGCTTCGACGATTTCCAACTGCTTGTCAGTATTCCCGCCGTGACCAGCGCGCCAGAGTGCCGCGCCGAAGACCGGCCCGTTCTGGGTCATAATGTCGGACCTCGCGCCGTGCTTCAGCAGCAATCGCACGACGTCGACATGGTCGCCGAGGATCGCGTAGAAGAGGGCGGTCTGCCCGTCGTTATGATGGCCATCGACATTCACGCCGCGATCGAGCAGGAACTGCACAATCTCACGTCGCCCGTAACCGGCGGCATACCGCAGGGCCATTTCGCGCCGGGAACCGTCCGCCGCATCGGCGAGCTGCTGCACGACGTCGAGCCGCCCGATTCCCGCCGCGCCGATCAAGCCCATACGGCCCCCGTGGTCGGCGAGGTATTCGGCGGCCTCAGGGCAGCCGTTGGCGAGACAGGCGTACACCGCGTCGGCGCCTTTGCCGGCCAGATCGGGGTGCTCGATTTGGGCGCCGTGCTCGAGCAACACCTCCATCACCGGGATCTGGACTCCGGCTTCCTTGGGCGGTGTGCTCGTGGCCACGAGCCCCAGCGCGGTACAGCCGCCGCCGTAGACATCGGCCTCGGCTTCGATGTCCGCGCCGGCGTCCAGGAGAATTTTCGTGATGCGCGCGGCGTTCGGCGGCGATTTCTGACGGTAGCCCTCGACGCCGTTGGCTGAGACATAATGGAGCAGGGTGGCGTTGTGCTCGCGCGTCGAGCGCGCCCGGATCAACCCGGGGTTCTTGCGCAGCAGCTCTTGAAGTTTGGCCTCATCACCGCGGATGATGGCTTCGGCCGCCGCTTCGAAGTCCGCCGCGGCGGTGCCGCTCTGCGCGAGCGCAGCGAGGTGCGCCGCAAAATCCGGCCAGTTCCTGAAGCCGTGCGAGCGCGCCAGCACAAATTGCGAGTCGGCGAGCACGCAACGGCGGCCCTCGCGGTGGAGCGTTCGCTTGGCGAATTCTTCCACCTCCTGCGCCGCGCGATCGATGTGCCGCCGACTCGAGCCGGCGAGCAGCGACGCCATCCAGCGATCGCACCAGGCGGCTACGTCGCGGTCGCCAGACTGGCAGGCTTTGACGAGCTCCTTGGCGAGCTTCTTGTACTGCTCGATGCTGGGACTGGCGGGAAGCGGTAATGCGCCCTGCGGATTGGGAAACATACGAAACTCCTCTCAGTGCATGCCCAGCGTCCGCGCTGTGTGGGCTGAAAGAAGTTCGTCGCTCGATTGTGACTGCAGTTGGGTGGGCACGGCCCTTTCCCGCGGACAGGATGCGCCCCTAGCGCATCCCGAACACTAGTGGGCAGAATTGCAGGCGCAAGTCAACCAGGGGAGGGGGAGCCATGAGCATCGACCGTCGTGCTTTTCTCCAGAACGCCACCGCCGCAGCCGCCGTCGTGACACTTCCGTCCTTCCTTCGTGCTCCGCAATCCGACCTCGCGCCGATCTTCCGCGAAGTCGACCGCCGTCACGATGAAACGGTCCAGCGGCTTCAGGAATGGATGCGCCAGCCGTCTATCGCCGCCGAGAATCGCGGGATGACTGAAGGCTGTGACTTGACGATGCGGCTGCTGCGCGACGCCGGGTTCCAGCAGGTGACCAAAGTGCCGAGCGATGGCCAGCCAGGCATCTTCGCGACGCTCGACGCGGGGGCGCCCAAGACCCTCGGCCTGTACTTCATGTATGACGTCAAGCAAGTCGATCCATCGGAGTGGTCGTCGCCGCCCTGGGATGCTGCGCTCGTGGACCGGCCCGGCCTGGGCAAAGTCGTCATGGGCCGCGGCGCCGTGAACCAGAAGGGTCCGGAGGCGACGTTCATCGCCGCGCTGCATGCGATCCGCGGCGCGAATCGCAAGCTCCCCGTCAATCTCGTGCTCGTTGCCGAAGGCGAAGAGGAAATCGGCTCACCCCATTTCCCGCAGATCGTGCGGCGACCCGAGGTGCTGGCGGCGCTGAAGAACGTCGTCGGTATCTCCATGCCCTCCGCCTCGCAGGGGCTCGACGGGCAAGTCACCATGACGCTCGGCGCCAAAGGCGTGATCGAGGTCGAGCTCGTGTCGAGCGGCGAGAAGTGGGGCCGCGGGCCGGTGACCGACATTCACTCGAGCAACAAGGCGCGCGTCGACAGCCCGGCGTGGCATCTCGTGCAGGCGCTCGCGACGCTCGTCTCGGCCGACGGCAACGATCCGGCGATCGACAATTTTGCCGACAAAGCGCGGCCGCTCTCGACGGATGAGAAAGCGATGATCGCCGCCGCCGCCGCGCGCATGGATGAAGGCGCCGCCAAGAAGCAGCTTGGCATTCAGCATTGGGTGGGCGACGTGAGCTTCACTGAAGCGCTCGAGCGCCTGATGGGCCGTCCCACCGTCAACATTGAAGGCCTGGTCGGCGGATACACGGGGGTGGGCGGGAAGACGATTCTGCCTCATCGCGCCGTCGCGAAGCTCGACCTGCGTCTGGTGCCCGACATGACCGCAGCCGACGCGCTGGCCGCGCTCAAGGCGCACCTCGCCAAACGCGGCTATGGCGACATCGAGGTCAACATGTCGGGCGGCTACGATCCCACGAGCACGCCACGCAATGCGGCGGTGATTCGCGCGGAAGAAGCGGTGTACCATCGCGCGGGCATCGATCCGATCCTGCTGCCGCGCAACGCCGGCTCATGGCCCGGCTACGTGTTCACGGGCGAGCCGCTCAAGCTTGCCGCGAGCCACTTTGGTCTCGGCCACGGCAACGGCGCGCACGCGCCGGATGAGTATTACGTCATCGAGGCGAGCAACCCGAAGGTGCAGGGGATCGACGGCGGCGTGAAGTCGTACGTCGAGTACTTGTTCGAGGTGGCGCGGACGCGATAACCTAGGCCTGCTTCTTTCGGCGCGGCTTCCGTTCCTCGGTTCGCTCCTCGGCCCGATCCCCGGCCCGCGTCTGGCTCACGCGGGCGACTATCACCTGGTTGCGGCCGGCGCCCTTCGCTCGGTACATCGCCGCGTCGGCGGTCGCAATCAAGTCCTCCGGCGTGTCGCCCCCATCCGGGTACTCGGCCAGACCGATACTCACAGTGAGCCGGCCTTCCCCGAGCTCTTCCTGTGCGACGCGCGCGCGCACGCGCTCCGCCACGATGGCCGCCGTCGCGAGCGAGCACTCGAGCAGCATTACCACGAATTCTTCGCCGCCGTAGCGCGCGACGCAGTCCACCGCGCGCGGTCCTGCGGAACACGTCCGCGATCTTCACGAGCGCGGCATCCCCCGCGAGGTGCCCGTGCGTGTCGTTGTACTGTTTGAATTTGTCGACGTCCGCGAGAAGCACCGTGAAGGAGCGACGCAGCCGCCGCGAGCGCTGCACTTCGCTCGCGAGCGTGCCCATCAGATGCCGGCGATTGTACAGACCGGTGAGGGCGTCGGTGAGGGAGAGCCGCTCCAACTCGCTCTGCCCCTCGCGCTCTCGCAGTCGTGCCACCAGCGTGTTGAACGCTCGCGTCAAGTATCCAAGCTCGCCGCCCCCGCCGGGCGGAAGCTCCACGGCGAGATCGCCGGCAGTCGCGCGTGCGGCGGCCTCCGACAGTCGCACCAGCGGCCGGGTGACGAGCGTGGCGACCAGGACGGCCAGGAGCGCGACGACCACCAGCAGTACAAACACGATCAGGGTGGTGCGCAGCCCTCGCCCATCGCCTCCTGCCGCGGCCGGGTTGCGCGGCGCCTCCGCCACGGCGGCCCACCGCAGCTGCGGAACCCGCCGCAACACGGCGACGACCTCATCACCCTGCGGTCGTGAATGCACGACCGGCTGCCCTTCGTGCTCGACGAGGTCGCGGAGGGTGGCCGCCGGCAGCGTGGTCTTCATCAGGTCTGCGGACGTGCCCGAAGCGCTGGTTACCAGGCGGCCCTGCTCAGTGATAACCGCTACGTCGCGGCCGCCGCCGGCGTGGTCCTGGAGCATGTCGCTCAGGCTGCTGAGATTGATCTTGCCCGAGAGCGCACCCAGCAGCTGGCCGTCATCCTTGCGGATCGGCACGGTCACCACGACCACCGCTTTGCCGACCGTGGCATCCCAGGCCGCGTCCCCGACGAGTGCGTCGCGCGTGCGCAGATTGTTCAGCTGATCCTGTGATAGCCGGAAGCCGGTCCGGCTGCCGCTGTTCGTCACGACTTGGCCGTCGAGACCGACGATCGCGAGGCCCTCGTCCGCCGGAAGATTCTGGCGGATCGAGGTGAGGTAATCGCGGAGCCGACCGACGGCTTGCGCGCCGGAACGCCCTGCGACGCGGGCCAGGTTATCGGATACGACGATGGGGCTGGCGCGCAGGCGCAGGTCGAAGACCCGCTGGTCGATCCAGACGCCCAGCTCGCGTGCCACATCGGAGCTCGCGCCACGCAGCTCGAGGTCGACGTTGTCGCCGGCCGCCGGCGGCTTTCCGGCGGGAAGCAGCACCGCCATTGTCAGCGTGCTGAACAATGTGGCTAACACCCCAAACAGCACGAACTTGCCGCTCAGGGTGGTGAGGTGCAGCGCGCGCAGCCAGCGGCTGCCGAATTTTTCCCAAAGGGTCACGAATTATGGCCTGAAAGGACAGACCAAGATCCACTTTCGGGCCGGGCGCGCAAGGACGGCGTAAGCTCCCGTGTTTACTTGAGCTTACGGACCCCCGGTCGACGCCTGCTCTAGCGGTTCGTCGTGTTGTCCAAAAACGGCCGGTTCGTGGCCGTCGTAGACGTGATGGTGATGTCCCCGCGCGCGCCAATCGTGTAGACCCGCCCTCCGCTGAGGGTGACACCTGTTCGAACGATCTTGCTTGTCGTCGAGTCCGTATAGCGGGCGGCGAGATCGTAGACTCCCATCGGCACGTCCGTGAACGTTCCAGCTCCTTTGTAGGACACGGGTCCCCCGATGACTACCCAGGCGGCCGTGGTGTCGGCGGACGGCCGGCGGTACAGGGTGAGCGCGTTGGCGTTCGCGATGGCGTGAACCAGTCGCACCTGCGCCGCGCTGTAATCGATCTGCGGCGAATACGCATCTTCGACCACGAATCCGTCACTACTCTTGGTCGTCGTATTGTAAAAACCGCTGAGATACAGCGAGTACAACTTGCCGTCCGCGATCGCCGTGGGAATCGACGCAATCGCCAGATCCTTGTCCGTGGTCGCGGCGATTTTCCCGGTCATCGTATAGTTGCCCGGCGCGATTTGCGAGTACGCGCCGCCATTGCCCACGCTGCCGTACGTCACACCGGTCGTCGCCTCACTGCCGGTTGCGGACAGAATAGCGGTCATCTTCACGTTGCCGGCGTAAAAGTTTACCCCGGGCGCGTTCACGCCAAAGTTGAAGAACTTGATGCGCGATGCCTCGAGTGAGTCTGTCGGCAGCACCTGCACCGGATTCTCCCCGCACGCCGCGAGCAGGAGGGTCGCGGCCAGTATCAGGTATTTGGTCATTTCTCGGTAATCCATAAAGCTGTGGTGTGATAGTCGGTGGCGAGCCCGCCGATGGCGTCGAGTGCGTCACGGTTCCAGACGTACTCCGAATTGTACCGTGGACGGATGCGCTGCACGAGCTTCCCAACGTTGTCGGCATACAGTGCGGTCGGTGGCGTGAACCCACGAAATACCTGGACGCCACCATCCGGATCGGTGTAGTGATACCGACGCATATCCATCCACAGCTCGTTGTGTCCCCAGCCCCACAGCGCGATGAACTTCTGCGACATGATGTGCGACAGCGTCACGGTGGCGGGCACGATGTTGGTATCGGCCAGGAACGTCGCTTTCTCGGCGGCCGTGATCTGCGACGGCGTCTGGCCGGCGTCGAGATTGCGGGCGTTCACGAAATCGATGTGCGACGAAATGCCCTCGAGGTACGCGGTGCGGGCCAGCGCGGCATTTCCCGATTTCAGCGCCGCTTCGGCCTTGATGAACTGCAGCTCTGCGTACGTCATCACGGGCAGCTTCGAGCGGTCGGCGAAGATGTACCGGGACGGCGAGCTCGGGCTGGGCTGCGCGACGTAGCCGAAGAAATTCCTCGGCCGCTGGGGCGCGGTCAGTGCGCCGAACCCGGACGCGTTCACGTCGAGGCCGCGGTAGGTCGTGTTCGCCGAATCGATCGCCAGCATCCGACTCATCCGCGGATCGACCGTTCCTCCGAACTGCGTGCCGTTCATCAAACCCACGATGAATTGCGTTTGCCGGTAGAGCGTGATGTTGTTTCTGCTGATCCCCCAGAAGTTGCAGTCGGCGAAATCCGTCGATGTACACGGATAGGCGAGCAGCGGATCATCGGCATTGCTCGTGAACGACGAGTCGACCAGGCGGATTACCCGGGCGGGATCGTAACTCGCCTTGTTGGAATAATGATTGAGGGTCAGCGCCAGCATTCCGGAGGCCAGCTTGAGCCACTTCGTCCGGTTGCCGTTGTAGATTTTGTCGCCCACCCCCAGGTACGACGCGTCGACGGCACCGTCGGTCCGCTGGAGCAGGACGATCGCGCTGTCGAGCAGGCGCTCGACCTCTTGATAGCTGTACTGCTGGGAGTCGTAGTCGAATCTCGTCCGCGTCTGATCGATGGCTTCCTTGACGATGATCTCCCCGTGAAGATCGGTCAGGACCTGCCATCCCCACGCCTTCAGAATCATGCCCACGCCGAGCAGATCCCAGCGCTGCTCGGCCTCGGCCTTGGTGTTCATGTCGATCAGGTTCTGGCCCAGCGACCAGTAGACGTCGCGCCACTGCTGCGCGCCGTTATCGCTGCCGGGGTCGTAACCCATCTTGCCCCACGTGCTCGCCGGTGACGTGGCGGTCGACGTCGAGTACCACTCCTGCGCGTAATGCCCGACGAAGCGGCCGTCGAACTGCGGCGACGTCACCATCCAATGCAGCATCGGCGGCAGATACAGATTCGCCGACACCGACTGCGGTCCGTTTGGATTGGTGTTTACGTCGAGGAAGCTTTCGCACGCGCTCACGGAAACGAGGCCGGCGATCAAGACCGCGGTCCAGGTCTGTTTCATCGTCAAAACCCCACGCTGACGCCGAAATTCACGGCGCGCGGCATCGGGAAGTTCCCGAAATCCATGCCCACCGCCCCCGATCCACCAACGGCGGCGGTATTGCCGTTCACGATCGGGTCGAAGCCGGAATAGTTGGTGATCAGGAACAGGTCGGTGCCCGTGAGATACACGCTCGCATTCCGGGCGCCGACCAGGCGGCCGGGGAGCTCGTAGCGCACCGTGAGATCCCGGAGCCGGAGCCAATTGATGTCCTTCTCGATGTACAGCTCTTCACTCATGTTCGTGTAGTAGGCCGTCTGAACGCTCGGCACGATCACGATATTGTTCGGCGTCGGATTTGCGCTGTTCTCTCTTCCGTCGCGCAGCACGCCGTCGAGCACGCGCGGCTGGTCGCGGTCCAGCGTCTCCATGCTGAGGCCGTGCGTCGTGAGGTAGTGCTGGGTCGCGTTGAAGACGTCGCCGCCCTTCCGAATGTCGAGCAGGAAGTCGAGCGTGAATCGCTTGTACCGGAACGTGTTGCCGAGCCCGATGGTGAAATCGGGCTGACGGTCGTAACCGGCGTCGATGAATGTGGTGGAGCGAATCGGGAGGCCCGTTGCCGGATCGATCAACAGCTTGCCCTGATTGTTCCGGAGGTAGTAGAAACCCGTCAGCGACAGCGTCGAGAGCCCCGGCATCGTCCCGTTCCGCACGTTGCCGTAGAGCCACGTATCCGACACGTACGATTCCGGCAGGTCGTGGGGCAGCGACGTCACGATGCTCCCGGCGCTCGTCCAGTTCATCGTGACATCCCAGGAGAACGTGGGCTTCGTGATCGGCGTGCCGCGCACCGTCAACTCGAGCCCGCGGCTGCGCGTCTCGGCGCCGTTCAGGTTGAACAGAATGAAGCCTGTGCCGTAGCTGCCGCGGATATCGTTGACGATCTGGTCCTTGGTGACGGCGCGGTAGGCCGTGGCATCGAGGCCCAGCCGGTTGTCGAAGAATGACAGCTCCATCCCGCCTTCGACGGATTTCTTGAACTCGGGCCTCAGCGCGAGGTTCGGTCCCCAGAAGTCGTAGCCGTAGCCGCCGAACGCCGTCGTCTTGTACTGGAGCGCCGGCCGGTAGGCGTAGGGCCGCGCGTCCTTGCCGACGGCGGCAAAACCGAGCCGAAGCTTTCCGGTGACGAAACGGCGGACGCTCGGGAACGCGTCGGAGAAGACGAAACTGGACGAGATGGACGGATAGAAGAACGAGTTCCGCGGGTGCGGGATGGTCGAGGTCCAGTCGTTCCGGCCCGTCAGCGTGAGGTACCAGAAGTTCTTGTAGTCGAAGACCGCCTGACCAAAGAAGCTCACCACGCGGCGCTGCTCGATTGTGTTCAGCGTCGAGCGCGTCGACGTGTTGTTCATCGAAATGAAGTTTGGATCCAGCCAGTTGATGCCCGTCGCGGCATCCGTGGTTGTCTTCAAGGCCGTGACCTGGTTGCCCACGAGACCGCTGATCGAGAGACTCTGGGTGACGGGCCGGTTATAGACGTTGAGAATGGTCAGCGCGCTCAGATTGCGGGTAATCACATCGGCCTGATCGAGCAGGCCATTGAACGTGTAGCCGATCGCGCTGCCGGGGTCGCGTACCAGCTGGTTCTGATTGGTATAGCTGTCGGAGCCGAGGTTGGTCTTGATGTTGCCCCAGGAAAACGGCGAAACCACGAAGCCGACGTTGGCCAGGAGACGGTTGGTTCTGGCCGTGATCGGATTCTTTTCGACGTTATAGTAGGGATTGTCGTTCTCCGCCGCGGCCGACAGCGCCGTCAGGCGGCGGCGGGTCCCGGCGGGAGTCAGATAGTTCTTCGCGTCATCGTCTTGGGGCCACACCATCAGGCCCATCAGCGGGCCTGCGTCGCCTTTGTAGACCTGATCGTTGGCCGTGTAGGTGTAGGTCATCGACAGATCGGTGGTCAACCACGAATTGATCCGCGCCTGGGACGCGCCCGTGACGTTCGTGCGATTGTAGCCCGAATTCGGAACGACGCCCACCTGTTTGTCGAGCGCGGTGCCCAGCCGGTAGTTGATCGTGTTGTCCGCCGCGCCGCCGCTGAACGAGAGGTCGTAATTCTGGCTGACTCCGGTCTGGAGAAATCCGCTCACGTTGTTATAGAACTGCGTGCCCGGAGCGTAGGGCGCGCCGAAGTACAGAAAGTTGAGCGTCGTGCCGTCGACCGCCGTCGTCGGACCGTAGGCCCGCTGCAGCTCCGGCTTGACGCCCGTCTTTTCGATTCGCGTCCCCACGCGAAGCTGCCAGCCCCCGCCCGCGTGCCCGCGCTTCGTTGTGATGACGATCGCGCCGTTCGCCGCATCGATTCCGTACAACGCCGCGGCCTCCGGGCCTTTGAGCACGGTGAGCGTTTCGATGTCGTCGGAATTCATGTCGGACGCGCGATTGCTGAAGTCCACGCCGCGGTTGCTGAACGCGGTCGTGGCGCTCTTGTCCGACGCGAGCAGGCCGGTGTTGACGGTGCGATTGTCCATGGGCAGCCCATCGACGATGATGAGCGGCTGATTACTGCTGCTGATCGAGCTCACGCCACGGATGACGATCGATGTCGACGCGCCCGGCACGCCCGATGTGCTGGTGACGTCGACGCCGGCAACGCGTCCCGGCAGCGCGTTGAAGAGATTCTCGCG
>Ga0134066_10000126_pt1 | contig 10254 bp, 18 predicted proteins | sample 15_taG_22_FD_94462 | JGI IMG/M metagenome (GOLD analysis project Ga0134066, IMG submission 94462) | Grasslands soil microbial communities from the Angelo Coastal Reserve, California, USA - 15_D_Rain_20cm_2_09212015 | ecosystem: Environmental > Terrestrial > Soil > Grasslands ... | reverse complement strand
CCGACGGAAGGCTGCAGCGTACCGGTTGGCGCACCAACTGCCTCCGGCGGACGCAAGCCGCGGTTGTCATAGTTGGGATCGATGCCCTGCGGCGGACCGCCAGGACGATCGGCGTAGATCACCGGCGGCGGGCCGGCCGGGCGGCCATAGCGCGGATCGTCCGGTGAAAGGATCGGACCGGTCGGCGCGGCGGAGTAAACCGGCGGGGCGCCGAGAGGGCGGCCGTAGCGCGGATCGTCAGGCGAGAGCACCGGGCCGGGCGGCGGCAGCGCGGCAGCGCTGGCGGGGACGCTGAGTGCGGCGCTCGTGGCCATGGTGGCGCGACTCACCATCGGCCGGAAAGCGTACGCCACGGTCGAAGCCCGGGCGCACGAGATCCTCGCGGAAGCCGAGCAGCTGCGTACCGAGCTGCGGCGCCTGGTGGATGAGGATGCCGCCGCCTACGAGGGAGTCACCCGCGCCTACAAGATTCCCAAGAGCGATCCTGGTCGCGCCGCGGCGATCGACGAGGCATTGCTGGCGGCGGCCCGGCCTCCCGCGGTGGTCGTCAAGCGCGGGCGCCGTCTCCTGGCACTCGCCCAAACCATCGAGCAGATCGGAAACAAGAATGCCATGAGCGATGCGCGCGTGGCGGGGATGCTGGCGAAGACGGCGATCGACGGTGCTTCGGAAAACGTGAATGCGAATCTGGCTGGGATGTCGGAGCCGGCGCGAGCAAAGGCATCCGGGCTCGGCTAAGCCGTCGTCAGGATCCTCGGGCCATTGTCCGTCACGGCCACGGTGTGCTCGAAGTGCGCCGACAGCGAGCCGTCCTGCGTCACCACGGTCCACTTGTCGTCCAGCGTCCTGATTCCCGAGCCGCCGATGTTGATCATCGGCTCGATCGCGATCGTCATGCCGGGCACGAGCCGCGGGCCCCGCTTCGGCTTTCCGTAGTTCGGCACCTGGGGCTCTTCGTGGAACGACGCCCCGATGCCATGACCGACCAGCTCGCGCACCACGGAGAACCCCGCCGCCTCCGCCACCTGTTGCACCGCATGTCCGATGTCGCCCACATGATTGCCGGCCCGCGCCTGCGCGACACCGGCCGCCAGCGCCTGCTGGGTCACGTGCAGCAGCCGGGCAGTCTCCGGCTTGATGTCACCGACCGGAAACGTCGCCGCCGAGTCGGCATGCAGCCCTTCCACCCACACGCCGACATCGATGCTGACGATGTCGCCATCGTGCAGCACGCGTTTGTGCGACGGAATGCCGTGCACGATTTCCTGATTGATGGATGTACAGAGCGTGGCGGGAAAGTCGTAAAGTCCCTTGAACGACGGCTGCGCGCCGGGATGACTGCGAATGAAATCCTCGGCCAGCTGATCCAGCTCTTCCGTCGTGATGTCGGGGCGAACGTTCTGCTGCACCAGCGCCAGTGTGGCGGCGACGATGTGGCCGGCGGCGGCCATCGTCTCGATCTCGCGCGGCGACTTGATCGTGATCATCGCCCGATGACGCGCTTGATCTCCCCGGCGATTGCGTCGACCGTCCCGATGCCGGGCACGCGTTTGATGATCCCACGCTGCGCATAATGCGCAATGAGCGGCGCGGTGTCGCGCTGGTAGATCTGCAGGCGGTTGCTGATCGCCTCGGGGGTATCGTCGGAGCGGCCTTCGACTCGGGCGCGCGCACGCATGCGGCGCACGAGCTCGTCTTCGGTGACGTCCAGGAGCAGGATGTGGTTCAACCGCTGCTGCCGCTGGGCCAGGGTCCGGTCGACCAGCTCGGCCTGGGCCGCGGTGCGCGGGAATCCGTCGAGGATCGCGCCGTCCTTGGCGTCGGGACGGTCCAGCTCGTCCTTGATCATCCCGAGAATGACACTGTCGGGGACCAGTTTCCCTTCATCATAGTACTTCTTGACCTCGAGCCCCAGCGGCGTCCCGTCCTGCATTGCCGACCGGATGAGGTCGCCGGTGGTGATCTTGGGCAGGCCCAGGCGTTCGGCGAGAATCTTTCCCTGCGTTCCCTTCCCCGAGCCGGGCGCCCCCAGAATGAGGATGAACACAACTACCGGCGGAAACGAACCCGCGAGGCGCCCCCACCGCTGCCGGTGCCACCACCCTTCATGAAGCCGTCGTACTGGCGCAGCAGGAGATGCTGCTGCACCTGTTGCACCGTATCGAGCGCTACACCCACGACGATGAGCAGCGCCGTGCCGCCGAAGCCGAACGGCATGTTGAGCGTGTTCTGAATGATGATGGGCAGCAGCGCGACGAACGTGAGGAAGATCGCGCCCGGCAGCGTAATCCGGGACAGCACTTCATCGATGTAGTCGGCGGTGGAAGCGCCCGGCTTCACGCCGGGAATGAACGCCCCCTGCTTCTTCAGGTTCTCCGCGAGGTCGACCGGGTTGAAGATGATCGACGTGTAGAAGTAGGCGAAGAACACGATCAGCACCGCGCTGGACACGATGTACCACACCGACGTGGTGTTGAAGTACTCGGCGAAGTTCTTCAGCCACTGGACGCCGCTGAACGTGGCCACGGTGCCGGGCACGATGATGAGCGACTGTGCGAAAATGATCGGCATCACGCCCGCGCTGTTGATGCGGAGCGGGATAAACGTCTTCTGACCTTCGCGAATCCGGCCGCGGCCCATGACCTTGCGCGGGATCTGCACCGGAATGCGGCGCGCCGCGACCGTAATCGCCACCGTGCCGGCGACGACGAGCACGCACATGATCAGCACGATGAGCAGCACCGGGAAGCTGAGCGTGCCGGTCTTCAACGCTTCGAAGGTGTTGACCGTTTCCGGCAGAATGCGCTCGACGATCGAGAAGAAGATCAGGAGACTCATGCCGTTGCCGATGCCTCGCTCCGTGATCTGCTCACCGAGCCACATCACGAAGACCCCGCCCGTCGTCAGCGTCAGGACGGTCGTCATGCGGAAGGCGAAACCCGGATGGGCGACGGCATTGGGCAACGACTCGGTGAACACCGCAAAGCCGTACGCCTGGAAGACGCACAGGACCACCGTCACGTAGCGGGTCCACTGCGTGAGCGTCTTCTTGCCTTCCTCATCGCGCTGCATCTTCTCGATGATCGGGAAGACCGGCCCGGCCAGCTGGAACACGATGCTGGCCGAGATGTACGGCATGATGCCGAGCGCGAACACGGTCGCGCGGCGCAGCGCGCCGCCCGAGAACAGGTCGTACAGCCCGAACAGGGTGCCCGAGCCCCGCGAGCCGATGAAGTCGGTGAGGGCGTCGACATTGACGCCCGGCGTCGCGATATGCGCCCCGATCCGGTAGATGACGAGGCACAGCAACGTGAACAGGAGCTTCTCTTTGAGCTCCGGGACCTTGAACAGATTGGGGACAGTCGACGTCACGCGATCGTTCCGCCGGCCTGCTCGATCTTCTGTTTCGCGCTCGCGGACACCGCCACGCCCTTCACCATGAACTTCCGCCCCTGGACCTCACCCGTGCCGAGCAGCTTGATCGGGTGATCGGGACGGCGCACGAGGCCGGCGCCGAACAGCGTCTCGGGCGTCACTTCGACGCCCTCGGCGAGCAGCCCCAGGTGCCGCACGTTCACGACCTGCGCGGGCTGTTTGAACGGATTCGTAAAGCCGCGCTTGGGAATGCGCCGAATGAGCGGCATCTGGCCGCCCTCGAACCCGGGCCGCACCTTGCCGCCCTGGCGGGCCGTCTGGCCCTTGCCGCCGCGTCCCGCGGTCTTGCCGATTCCCGATCCCGGACCGCGACCTTTGCGGATGCGCGCGCGGTGCGAGCCGCGCGGCGGCCGCAAGTCGTGCAGCGCCAGTCTAGGATACTGGATCTCGGAGCCGGAAGCCTGGGCTCTCTTCTTCAAGCGCGGCTTGCGTGTCGCTTTGGCTTTCGCCTTAGGCATTTGACTTCTTTCTCCCCCGCGGCTTGGCCGCGGGGCGTTGCGTTTCTTCGGATCCCGTCGCTGCCGTCACCTCGACGAGGTGACGCACCCGTTGCAGCATGCCGCGCAGCGCCGGATGATCGGCGTGCACAACCACAGCCTGGTGATGCTTGAGGCCGAGCGCCGCGAGCGTCCGCTTCGTCCGCTCCGGTTTGCCGCTGCCCGACCGCACCTGCCTGATCTGCAGCTGCCCCGATCCCACCGGAGGAAGGACAGGATCGCGGCCCGGTTTACGCTTCCGATACTTCCGGGTCGGGGGCAGTCTACCCATGGCCGGCTCCGGTCGGCCCGGTCGCTTCCTGGCGCGCGCGATAGTGGATCGCTTCCAGCTCGACGCCGCGCTCGCGCGCGACACGGCGCGCCGTGGTCAACCGCTTCAACCCGTCCATCGTCGCCCGCACCATGTTGTGCGGGTTGGTCGAACCCAGGCTCTTGGTCAGAATGTCGCGGATGCCGGCGCACTCGAGCACGGCCCGGACCGGTCCGCCGGCGATCACGCCCGTTCCCGACGCGGCCGGCTTGAGCAGGACGCGGCCCGCGCCGTGCTCGCCGATGATCTCGTGCGGGATGGTGCCGCCTGTGAGCGGCACCTCGTTCATGCGGCGCCGCGCGGCTTCCACGGCCTTGCGCACCGCTTCGCTGACTTCATTCGCCTTGCCGGTCGCGATCCCGACCTGACCTTTTCCATCCCCCACCGCAACCAGTGCGTTGAAGGAGAAACGGCGACCACCCTTCACGACCTTCGCGACGCGATTGATCGCGACGACGTTCTCGACCATGCCGTCGCTTTCGCGACCGCCGCGGTCGCCGTCACGCCGGTCACCACGGCCGCGCCCACCCCGGCCGCCGCGGCCGCCCGGTCCACGCGGACCGCCGCCCCCGCCGCCACCCCCGCTGCGTGGCGGCCGGCGCTCTTCTGTTGCCGCCGCCGGCTGGACGTCCGCAGCCGGAACGGTCGTCGACGCTTCCGTGCCTTCTTTCGGATCTGCCATTAGAACTCCAGTCCGCCTTTGCGCGCGCCGTCCGCGACAGCTTTGACGCGCCCGTGATACTGATAACCGCCGCGGTCGAATACGACTTTGGCGATGCCTTTTTCCTTGGCCTTGCTCGCGATGAGTTTCCCGACCGCGAAGCTGCGCGCGACCTTGCCCTTGCCTTCGATCTGCATGCCCTCGGACGTGTCCGTCACGCCGGCGAGAGTCACGCCGCGCTGGTCATCCACCAGCTGGGCGTAGATGTGTTTGGACGAGCGGAACACCACGAGCCGCGGCCGCTCCGGCGTTCCGGCGATTTTCTTGCGGACGCGCAGATGCCGGCGATAGCGGCCGTGCTCAGCGGTTTTGATCTTGCGAACGGAGCGCATGGCTTATTTCGCCGCCTGGGCAGTCTTGCCCGCTTTGCGGCGGACCTGCTCGCCGGCGTAGCGGATACCTTTGCCCTTATAGGGCTCGGGCGGGCGGACATTGCGCAGCTCCGCGGCCACCTGGCCCACGAGTTCCTTGTCGATGCCCTCGATCTTCACATTGACGTTGTTCGTCACCGTGATCTTGATGCCCTTCGGTGCGTGGTAGGGGACGGGATGCGAGAACCCGACCACGAGCTGAACCCCGAACGGCTTGGGCTCGGCCTTGTAGCCGACGCCCTGGATCTCGAGCGACTTCGCGAAGCCGGTCGTCACGCCTTCGACCATGTTCGCGACGAGCGTGCGCGTGAGGCCGTGCAGCGCCTTGTGGCGCGCTTCATCGGACGGGCGCTTCACGACGACGGTCGAATCTTCGAGCGACAGCCCCATGTCTTCGTGCAGGGTCCGGGCGATTTCGCCCTTCGGTCCCTTCACCGTGATTTTGTGCCCGTCGATCTGCGCCGTTACACCATTGGGCAGAGCCACCGGTTTCCTTCCGATTCGTGACATCCCTGGCTCCTGACTCCAGATTCCCGTTTACCAGACCACGGCGAGCACTTCGCCGCCCACCCGGGCGGTGCGCGCTTCGCGGTCGGTCATCAGTCCCTGCGGCGTGCTGAGGATCGCCATCCCCAGGCCGTTCTTCACGCGCGGAATCTCGCGCGCCTTCACGTAGCGACGCAGCCCGGGCGACGACACGCGCTGCAGCTCCCGAATCACCGGGGCATCGTTGTGGTACTTCAGGTACAGCCGCAACAGGCCGTGCTGGCCGTCGTCCAGGACCTTGTAGTCCTGGATGTAGTGGTTGTCGCGCAGAATCGCGGCGATCGCGACTTTCAACTTCGACACCGGCATGTCGACCCGGCGGTGGCCTGCGAGGCAGGCGTTCCGCACGCGGGTCAGCATATCGGCGACGGGATCAATAACGCTCATCTCGTGTCCCCCGTCCTACCAGCTGGCTTTGCGCACGCCGGGAATCTCCCCGCGCAACGCAAGCTCACGGAAACAGATGCGGCACAGCTTGAACTTCCGCAGCGTGCCCCGGCTGCGGCCGCAACGCTGGCAGCGGTAGTAGCCCCGCACCTTGAATTTCGGACCCCGCTTCACCCGCTCCATCCACGCCTTCTTCGCCATGTGATCTCCTAAGCCGCTTCCACGCGGAACGGCATGCCCAGCCCTTTGAGCAGTGCCAGCGCCGCGTCGTCGCGGCCGGCACTGGTCACGAACGTGATGTCCATCCCGTGAATGCGCTCGACTTTGTCGTAGTCGATCTCGGGGAAAATCATCTGCTCCTTGATGCCCAGCGTGTAGTTGCCGCGCCCATCGAAGCTCTTGGTGGGCAACCCGCGGAAGTCGCGCATGCGCGGCACCGCGATCGTAATGAACCGATCGAGGAACTCGTACATGCGGCCGCCGCGCAGCGTCACCGCGCAGCCGATCGGCTGGCCTTCGCGCAGGTTGAAATTCGCGATCGCTTTCTTGGCGCGCGTCACCACCGGATGCTGGCCGGTGATCGCCGCCAGCTCCGCCACCGCCGCGTCGAGCCCTTTGGGATTCTTGGACGCGTCGCCCATGCCCACGTTCAGCACGATCTTCTTGAGCCGCGGAACCTGGTGCGGGTTCTTGAAGGCAAACTGCTGCTGCAGCTTGCCGCGCACCTGCTGGTCATAGAACTCTCTCAGCCGGGCCGGCGGCGCCGGCTCGACCGGCTCCGCGGGCTCGGGCGCCTGTTCCGCCGCCGCCGCCTGCTGCTTGCCCTTCTTCTCCTGCTTGGGCTGCTTCGGCTGCTGCTGCGGTTTCGGCTTCTTCTCGTGCTTCTCTTTTTCGTCAGCCATCGCTATCTCACTCTCGGAATCGGCTGGCCCGACTTCACGGCAATGCGCTCGAGCTTGCCTTCCTTGTCATGGCGCCGCCGCACCCGCGTCGGCTCCCCCGATTTCGGGTCGAGCAACATCACGTTCGAGGCCGCGATCGGCGCGGCGAACTCGATGATCCCGCTCTCGCCCTGCGACGTCGTGGCGCGCTTGTGCTTCTTGACGACGTTCACGCCCTCCACCACCACCCGGAACTTCTTCGGATAGACATGGAGGATCTTGCCTTCCTTGCCGCGATGCTCGCCGCTGATCACGCGCACGATGTCGCCCTTGGCGACATGCAGCTTGTGCCGCTCCGGCACCGGCTGCGTCCGCTCCCGCCGGGATTTCTTGTACACGAGCGGCTTCATGTCAGATCACCTCCGGCGCGAGCGACACGATCTTCATGAATTTTTTCTCGCGCAGCTCGCGGCCCACCGGGCCGAAGATGCGGGTCGCGCGCGGCTCGCCTTCGTCGTTGATCAGCACGGCGGCGTTCTCGTCGAACCGGATATAGGAGCCGTCCTTGCGCTTGGTCTCCTTGGCCGTCCGCACGATCACCGCTTTCGCCACTTCGCCCTTCTTGATCTGGCCCGTGGGGATCGCGTCCTTGATGGTCACGACCACGACGTCGCCCAGCCCGGCGTAGCGGCGCTTCGAGCCGCCGAGCACGCGGATCACGAGCGCGCGGCGCGCGCCCGAGTTGTCCGCGATCTTGATTTGCGATTCTTGCTGCACCATGGCGTTCTCCGCTTACTTCGCGCGTTCGATGATTTCCACCACGCGCCAGCGCTTGCGCTTGGATAGCGGCCGCGTCTCCACGATGCGCACCGTGTCACCCAGCTTGGCGCCCTGCTCGTCGTGCGCGGCGACGGTCTTCGTCCGATTGACCTGCTTGCCGTAGAACCCGTGGGCAAAGCGACGCTGCATCGAGACCGTGACGGTCTTCTGCATCTTGTCGCTCACGACTACGCCCGTCCGGATCTTGCGGCGTCCGCGTTGGACCTGCTCCTGCTCCTGCGTCATGCCGAGGCTCCCTGTTGTGCCCGTTCCTTCAGAATGGTCTCGATCCGCGCGATATCCCGGCGGATCGTGCGCAGCTGGAGCGGATTCGGGAGCGACTCGGTCGCCCGGCGGAACTCCAGGCGAAAACGCTCCTCGGTCAGCACGGCCAGCTTCTGCGTCAGCTCTTCCGTCTTGAGCTCGCGCAGCCCCTCGGGCCGGTGTTCGCGCTGCTGCGCCATTTACCGCTCCTCCCGCTTCACGAACTTCGATTTCACCGGCAGCTTGGCCGACGCGAGCGCCAGCGCCTCGCGCGCCGACTTCTCGTCGATGCCTTCCACCTCGAACATGATCCGGCCCGGCTTCACGACCGCCACCCAGCCCTCCGGGTTTCCCTTGCCTTTTCCCATCCGGGTTTCGGCGGGCTTCTTGGTGATCGGCTTATCCGGGAACAACCGGATCCACACCTTCCCGCCGCGCTTCATCTCGCGGGTGAGCGCGACGCGCGCCGCCTCGATCTGCCGGTTGGAAACCCAGCCGGGATCGAGCGACATGAGACCGTAGTGACCGAACGCGACGGTGTTGCCGCGCGTGGCCATCCCCGAGGTGCGGCCCTTGAACCGCTTGCGAAACTTGACGCGCTTCGGTGCGAGCATGGTCTAGACGCCCGTGGAATAGGTGCGGCCGTGGAGGTCTTCGGTCACTTCGCCCTTGAAGATCCACACCTTCACGCCGATCGTGCCGAACGTCGTCTTCGCCGTGGAGGTCGCGTAATCGATGTTGGCGCGCAGCGTGTGCAGCGGCACCCGCCCCTCGTGATAGCCTTCGGTGCGCGCGATTTCCGCGCCCCCCAGCCGGCCCGCCGTCTTGATCTTGATCCCCTGCGCGCCCATCCGCATCGCGCTCTGCACCGCGCGCTTCATCGCGCGCCGGAACGAGATGCGCTGCGTGAGCTGGTGCGCCACGCTGTCACCCACCAGCTGCGCGTCCAGCTCGGGCCGCTTGATCTCTTCGACGTTGATGCCGACTTCCTTCCCCGTGAGCTGCGCCAGCTCGTCGCGCAGCTTGTCGACTTCCGCGCCCCGCTTGCCGATGACGACGCCCGGCCGGCCGGTGTGGACCGTCACGGTCACCTTGCCCGGCTTGCGCTCGATGTGCACGTCCGCGATCGCGGCGTGGCTCAGGCGCGTCCGCAGATACTTCCGGATCAACTCGTCTTCCTTGAGCAGCTCGGGGAAGTTGTGGCGCGCGAAATAGCGCGAGCGCCACTGCTTGACGATGCCCAGGCGGAACCCGTAGGGATGTGTTTTCTGTCCCACTTACTTGCTCGCTTTCTTTTTCTTGGCGGCTGGCTTTTTCTTGGCCGGCGCTTTTTTCGCGCGGGGCTTCTTCTCTTCTTTTGCTTTCGCCTCGGACCTGGGAGCAGGCGCCGGCGGCGCCTGGACCCCGGCCACGCGGATCTCGACGTGGCTGGTGCGCTTCAGGATCGGCGTGCCGCGGCCCATCGCCGCCGCCGTGAACCGCTTCAGCGTCTGGCCTTCGTTCACCACGGCGTAGCTCACGCGCAGCGTGTCGGCATCGAACGGCGCGTTCTCCCGCTGCGCCGCCTGCTGCGCATTGGCGACCGCCGACCGCAGCACCTTATGGATCTGCCGCGCGGCCCGCTTCTTGGAAAAGCGCAGGATCGCGTCGGCCTCGGGCACCGCGCAGCCGCGGATCAGGTCGATCACGAGGCGCATCTTGCGCGCCGACTGCCGCACGCCGCTCTGAATCGCTCGGGCTTCCATCGCTTACTCCTTGCCCTTCTTCTCGCCGGCGCCGGCAGCGGCTACGCCGCCCTCGGGCGCCGCTTCGGCTTCGCGCTCCGCCGCCGAGCCCTTGGCGCCATGGCCGCGGAACAGCCGCGTCGCGGCGAATTCGCCGAGCTTGTGGCCGACCATGTTCTCGGTGATGTAGACGGGGATGAACTTGTTCCCGTTGTGCACCGCGAGCGTGTGGCCCACGAAGTCGGGCGTGATCGTGCTGCGCCGCGACCAGGTCTTGAACACCTTTTTCTCGTTCCGGT
>Ga0134066_10000121_pt1 | contig 10393 bp, 7 predicted proteins | sample 15_taG_22_FD_94462 | JGI IMG/M metagenome (GOLD analysis project Ga0134066, IMG submission 94462) | Grasslands soil microbial communities from the Angelo Coastal Reserve, California, USA - 15_D_Rain_20cm_2_09212015 | ecosystem: Environmental > Terrestrial > Soil > Grasslands ... | reverse complement strand
CTCGGCCCCGTACTGGTCGACCTGCTCCTTCAGCTCGGCGAGCTCGGCGCTGCTCACCCGGCGACTGGTAAATGCGCCGGCGATGGTCCTGACGATGACCACCAATGTCATGCCGGCGATCGCGAGCGCGAGGAGGAAAGTGGGTTCCTTCATATGCGGAAGCTCCGCCGTCGGCTAATGCTGGTCAAGCATGGCGGCCAGCACGGTCTTCTTCGGTCCCGCGCCGCCCGCAAAGCCGCTCCGCCCCCGCGATCCATCGAGCCCGTTCGCCCCGTCGGCGCCGTTCGGGCATGGCTGACTGTTGGCGTCGAACAGTCCCGCACCGCCCATGCCGCCACGACCACCGTAGCCGCCGTCGCCGCCCCGCCCACCGCTTCCGCCCCAGCTCGCCGTCTTCACGAGATTCGCGAGCTCCGGCCGATTCGGAGGAACGGTGATCGTGATCCGGCCGCCGTTACCACCGTCTCCGCCCGGCGCGCCGTCTGTGCCGTTCTGCCCTTGACCGCCCGCCTGTCCAGGACATCCGGCGGAGCCGGGGAGACCATCCGCGCCATTCGAGCCGGCAGCTCCATTTCCGCCATCGCCGCCCTGCGACTCCACCACCAGCCACTCCGCGGGCCCAATCGCGCTCGAATCCGCGAGGACATGGACCGGACGCGCCGCGCCAACCTTGATCTCGGCGACGTAGAGCCGGTTGTAGAACGGCGAACGCTGTACGTCGAGGCGGACCGTCACATCCGGACCGTTGTCGCCGCTAAAGCTGCCAATTCCGGAACTGCCCGAAAAGGCGAATCGGTGCGGGAGGCAATCGTACACAGGTGGGAGCACGACGGTGCTCGTGATGCCGCGATTGGCGTGTAGCGTGGCGGTGAGGCGAAAACCGGTAGACTCGGTTGCGAGCGGATCGGCCTCGGCCGCCCAATCACCGTCGTCGCGCGCGACCGCATCGGGACTTTGGCGCTCGAGAAACTGCACGTGCAGCGCGGGCGGCTGTTTGGTGTTGTAGGAATTCGCGAACGGCAGCGTCGATCCATCGGCGAGGATCGCCTCGTAATCGGCATGGATCGTTGCACCGGGACAGGCCTTCGGCTCATGGGGAATGATTCGGATCTGGCGGATCTGCTGGACGAGATCCGCGTCTGGAGCGAAGTCCCGGGGTGGTTTGCGAGTGCAGGCAAGCGCGAGGAGCGCGATGCTGGTCGAGAGCAGCGGCATGGACACACGACGCATAGGGTCTCCGGATCTCTCCCTTGTGTAAGTCTACGCCGGTCACCCGCCGTGTGTTGGCAGAGCGCGTCTTTAGTACGCCGCGGTTTTATGCAGCCAGCGGACACCGGCGCACGTAACGTCATAGCGCGTGCTTCGGACCCGAGCACAACTTCCGTCACTTCACACCCACTACCATTCCGACGGACCGGCGCTAGTGTTGCACCGGACTTAAAACGAACTGTTTAGGCGCCCTGATGAATCTTTATGCGATCTCCCTTGCCATAGGGGCCGTCGGATTTCTCGCGATGGCCCTCACCGGCCTCGGCCGCCACGGACACGCGCACGCGCGTGGCCCGGCGCATGGGCATGGGCACGCGCACGTCGGCGCCAAGCACACGCATCAGATCCATGCGAGCAACGCCCGCGCCAGCGCGGTCTCCTGGCTCTGGAGCCTGACGTCGCCGCGCGTGCTGTTCAGCCTGCTGATCGGCTTCGGGACGACCGGCCTGGTGCTGCGCAGCGCGCTGTCCAGTCCCCTGACGCTCGCGGCTGCCGTCGCCGGCGGGCTCTTGTTCGAGCAACTGTTCGTGGGACCGGTGTGGAATTTCCTGATGCGCTTTGCCTCGGCGCCCGCGCTCACGCTCGAGAGCGTGCTCCAGGACGAAGTGCAGGCGGTGACGGGATTTGACGCGAACGGCCACGGACTCGTGACCGCGGAAGTCGACGGGCAAGTCGTGCAGGTGCTGGCGACGCTGCGTGCCGAAGATCGGGCTACTGGTGTCCGCATCCGTGCGGGCGACCGCCTGCGGGTGGAGGAAGTCGACGGTCGCCGTAACCGCTGTGTCGTTTCTCCCTTGCTGTGAGGTGTCTATGATGCCCCAATGGCTCCTGGTAGTCGCGATTCCGGCCGCGGTCCTGGTGCTCGTGCCGCTCATCGTCGCAGGCTTCCTGCGCGACGTGGACGCGGGCACCATCCGGATGGTCAGCTGGCTCAACGGCTCGACCGTGATCTATCGCGGCCCCGGAAAGTCGAAAGAGATCCCTCTGCTCACGACAGGCACCACGCTGTCCAGCAAGGTGATCAACGTCGATCTCGACATCACCGATCAGACGGCGGATCTGGACGAGTCGAGCACGCCTCGACCCATCAAAGTCCGGGTGCTGGCGAGCGCCATCGTGTCGGTCGGTGATTCGGATACGATGATCAAGACGGCGGCGAACCGTTTCTTCTCCAAGCTGGAGGTGGAGCAGCTCAACACGCTGACCGATCTGCTGACCAGCTCCGGCCGCCGCGCGATCAACCTGCTGACCCACGACCAGCTGTTCTCAGCCAAGTCCGCAGCGCATGCGCGGACCAATCTGCCCGCGGTGCAGCCGACCGCGCTCGCCGAAGCTGAAGACGAAGACGATCCGCTCGCGATCATCATCCGCAAGGCGTGCTCGCGCGAGCTGACCGACCTCGGCCTGGTGTTCAATTCCCTGAACATCAAGGTCGTGCAGTCCGAAGTGGCGGACGCCCGGCGCCGGCAGTCGGCCGCCGAGGCCCAGGCCAACGCGGACATTGTGTCGGCCCAGCAGGCGCGCCGGTCCAAGGAAGCCCAGCTCGACGCGGAGCGCGCGATTTCGGACAAGCAGCGTGAGCTCGAGCAGACGAAGGCGGCCAACGCAGCCCTCGTCGCCCAGGCCGAGGCCAAGCGGCAGGAAGCGATGGGTGTGCAGCGCGAAGCCGAGCTCGATGCGACGCAGGTGGCGCAGGCCAAGGCCGATGCGGAGAAGGTGCGGATCGAAGTCGAGGCCAAGGCGAGGGCCGAGGCGATGCGGATTACGGCGATCGCGCAGGCGACTGCCGAGAGCATCCGGCAGGTCAACGAGGCGATCAAGGCCGGCGGCGACGCCTATTTCCGGTATCGCCAGATCGAGCTGTTGCCGCAGATCGCGCCGATCATCGCCGAAGGGCTGGCCGACGCGAAGCTGATCACGATCTCGGGCGGCGGGGCAGGCGCTCCCGAGACGACCGCGCAGAACATCACGGCGGTCATTCAGACGGCGCTGGCCGCACAGCTCGTGACTCGCGGTGGGTTGTTGGACAGTGCACCGGGGAATGGCGGAGAAAAACTGACTAATGCTGCTACGCGGCGTTCCTAATACAAACGGGGGTTAAGCCTTTTTTCATCCCCTCGATGGATGCGACTCAAAACCCCGGCGGGCGAGCTTTGGAAAGCAGTTCGCCAGAGTCGAATGTGTTTGACCTTTGCATCGGAGGGATTGTGAGAAGCACGAACCCGAGTAACCCGGGACAGGGCGACCGCGAGAAGCAGGGTGGTCAGGGTGGTCAGGGCGGTCAGGGTGGTCAGGGCGGTCAGGGTGGTCGGCAGGGCGGTGGCCAGCAGGGTGGCCGCACCCCCGGTCGGCAGGACCAGGACCAGGATTTTGGACAGGGTGGACGTCAGGGCGGCGGCCAGAACCGCTAACCCTTCACTATGTTCTCGAAAAGGCCGCGATGTTCGCGGCCTTTTCATTTTCTGGAGGATCGTACCCGCCATCCGCGCGCAGCAGCCACGCATTCGGCGTCGCCAGCTCGGCGGTCAGCACGGTATCGAGACGCCGCCGAGCGGCGGGATCGTAGACCGGCGCCAGCACCTCGACCCGCCTCCGCAGATTCCGCGGCCGCCAGTCGGCCGAACCGATGTAGTACTCCTCCGCGTCAGGCGCCCCGTTGGCAAGGTGGTAGATGCGCGCATGCTCGAGGAAGCGGCCCAGGATGCTGACGACCCTGATCCGCTCCGACAGTCCCGGCACACCGGGACGCAGCGTGCAGATCCCGCGAACTACGAGATCGATTGCGACGCCGGCTTGCGAGGCGCGATAGAGCGCCTGGATCACCGTGGAATCGGACAACGCGTTGAGCTTGGCGCGGATCCGGGCGGGACGGCCCGCACGGGCGTGCTCGGCCTCGCGATCGATCAGCGCCAGGATCCGCTCGAGCATGTCGGTCGGGGCAACCAGGAGGTGCGGCAAATTGACCTGCGGGGCATAGCTCGATCCGGTCAGCTCGTTGAACAAGGTGTGGGCATCGGCCGTGATGCGCGGATCGGCGGTAAAGAGGCCCGCGTCGGTATACACGAGTGCGGTGGCGGCGTTGTAATTGCCGGTGCCGATGTGTGCGTAGCGACGCACTCGTCCGTCCCTGGTGCGGCAGACGACAAGTGCGAGCTTGGCGTGGGTCTTGAGACTCACCAGCCCGGTGACGACGTGGATCCCGTCTCGCTCGAGATTGCGAGCCCAGCTGATATTCCGCGCCTCTTCAAAGCGCGCCTTGAGCTCCACGACGACCGATACGTCCTTTCCGGCCGCCGCCGCGCGGCGCAGGGCTTCGGCGAGCGGGGACGTCTCGCCCAGACGGTAGAGCGTGAGCTTGATCGCCTGGACGGCTGGATCGTCCGCGGCTTCCGAGATGAACCGTTCGACGGTGGCCGGAAACGAATCGTGCGGATGGTACACGAGCACGTCGTGCTGATCGAGCTGCGCGGCGATCGGCCGGGTCGGCGCAAAGGGATCGACCGTGGTCAACGGCGGATAGTCCGGTAATCCACCGTCTGCGGCGATCTCGAACAGGCCACTCAGATCGATGGGACCATCGGCGACGTAGACGTCAGCCGGATTGAGCGTGCTGTCGCGCTCGCTCTCTTCGAATCGAAGCTCCCGCTGCAGCAGGTCCCGTAGTGCCTGCGGCGTCGTGTGTTCGAGCTCGACGCGCAGCACGGGACTCTGCTTGCGACGGGCCAGCTCTTCTTCGATCGCCTGGAGGAAGTTGGCGGTCGTCGTCTCATCGAGCTGCAGGTCGCCGCTGCGCGTCAGGCGAAAGGCGTGCGCGCCGGCGATCGTGCGCCCCGGGTAGAGCAAGTCGAGATTCGCCCGCACCAGCTCTTCGGTAGCGATCCAGCGCGAGGAGCCGAGCGGCACGAACCGCGGCAGCTCGGTGGGCAGCCCCACGATCGCGTAATGGACCGGATCCGCCGGGCGGTCCCGCATTGCAACGAGCAGGGCGATCTGTCGGTCGCCAATAAAAGGAAAGGGATGGCCGGGCGCGCGCGTCAGCGCCTTGGGACTGACAAAGGGGATGATGGCTTCGGCGCAGCGCGTGCGCAGCGCGGTTCGCTCCGCGTCGCCGAGTGCGTCCCACCGCAAAATGGCCGGATGACCGGCCGCGGACAGCTCGTGGTAGATGCGATACTGCCGCGCGGTGAGCGGATGCAGGCGGACCGCGATGGCATCGAGCGTTTCCTGCGGCCGGAAGCCGCCGCCGTGCGCCGAGCGCGCCGTCTTCCCGGCGGCGACGAGCTGCTTGAGCGCGCCGACGCGCGTCATGACGAACTGATCGAGATTGCTCGAGAAGATCGCGAGGAAGCGGAAGCGCGCGGCGAGCGGAGTCGCCGGGTCCTCCGCGAGCGCGAGCACCCGGCTGTTGAACTCGATCCAGGACAACTCGGGATTCAGGAACTGATCGGGCGTTTCGCGCGCCGGATCCTTCGATTCCTCGGACGGCAGCGCGGCCCGGAGCTCGGTCAGCGTGACGCGGCTTGCGCGCGCGACGTCCTCCGGGGCGGCATCGACGTCCGCGCCGGTTTCGAACGCCGCACCCGACCACTCGGGCAGCAGCGGCGAGCGTGCGGCGACGCTGAGGGCGGCCAGCGTTCCGGGATCGCGCAACATCGGCGACCCGACGCGCGCGAGCAGCTCCGCCGGCGCAAACCATTGGAAGTTGCCGGACGTCGAGTTGCGGTGCAGTCGCCGCGCGGTCCACACCTCCAGCGGGACGCGATCACCCGAGCGCGGCACGACGCCGAGGAGGCGGAGTTGTCCCTCGCCCCCGCCGGCGAGCTGCCGCAGCGCCACGCGGCACGCCTCCTCGCCGCTGCCCTTGGCGATCGGCAGACGCAGCTCGGCGCCCGCGCGCCACAGGCCGATGCGGCCGTGTTCGACTGCGACGAGCGCCACTTCGCGCTCCCCGCGGAGCTCCCGGGCGGTGGATTCCGCCTCGGCGGCGTCGAGTGCGGCACGGACGCGGAGCAGCGGCTCCGTGCCGCTCACCGGCCGGAGCCGATACATGTCTTCCAGCTGCGCGCCGGCGCTTCGCGCGGCCGCTCGTCCGGCGAGACGCGGTCGAAGCGAAATCTCATAGACCCGGGCGGTCAGCTCGCCGCGGCGCGCGGTGATGCAATCGGCGATGAGATCTCCGGACGGCAGCGGAATGAACGGCAGGCGCAGCGTACGCGAGGTCCGCTCGATCTCGCACTCGATCCACGCCGCGAGTCTCGAGGGATCGGTCAGCGCGCGCAGCGCGCGCGCCGGGGCCGAGTCGCCGGCGAGCGCGCGTGCGACATCCACCTCCCGCAGGCGTTCGTCGAGCGCGGAAGCATCGGGAAGCGAGACGCGGAGGCGCTGCTCGCCATTCGGCGCAAAGCGCACGCGGCAGCGCGCGCCGAGCTGGCGGAGGTCCCCGGCGGTGGTGTCGTAGTAGACGTCACGGAAGAAGACGGTGCGCGGCGCGCCGAAGAAGCGGCTCGACTCGCTCACCACGCGCCGGAGCGTGTCCTTGTCCGGTGCGTCCCAGCGCAGCGTCACGGGCCGCGTGGTTCGAAGCGCGCGTCCGTCACCTGGCTGCTGGGCTCGTTCCGCACGGCCGTGACCAGCGCGTCACCACTCCCCTCGCGGAACAGCTGGACCGCGTACGTCAGGGCGGTGGGCTCGGAGTGGATCAGCTTCCAGCGCTTCGCATGGCGCTCGAGGATACTCACGACGACCGGCTCGAGTCCGGGAGCCCACGCCGCTTCGACCACCAGACGGCCGCGGAAGCTCGAGGTGTCCGGCTCAGAGCCTACGTCGAAGCGCCACAGGATGAGGACGACGAGGAGAAAGATGACCGTCACCACAAAACCGACGGAGAACGACTGGACCCCGGCGGCGAGGCCGACGGCGATCGCGAGGAAGATGTAAACCGCGTCTTTCGTGTCTTTCAGCGTGTTGCGGAACCGCACCGCGGCGACGATGCCCGCGAGACTGAACGCGAGCGCGACGCTGTCGCGCACGATGAGGACGACGCCCGAGATGACGATGGGAAGCACGATCATGGTCTGCACGAGCGAGGCGTCGTAGCGCACTTTGGGTTTGGTGCGCATGTACGCCCACGCAATGGGGCACATGAGTGTCAGCGCGCCGATCACGGCGACGGCAGCCGCGCCTGGAGTCTTTTCGGCAAAGTAGGGTCCCCATTGCGGCAGCGTCCGTGCCACAAACCGGGCGGCGACGGCGAGGACCAGGTAATAGGCCGTCAGCCGGAGGATCAGACCGGACGCGCGGCGCTCGCTCATTTGGGCATGGGCCGGCATCCGCGCACGAACTCGCGGTTCACCGTGCCGGGATTGCCCAGCACCTGGTAGAACTGATCGAAGTATCCCAGCATGTCTTTGACATCGTTCGGCGGCAGGTCGGGGACCGCGCGGACGGCCGCATAGATCGAATCTTTGGCCGCGCGAAAGCGCGCGAGGGCCGGTTGCAGAATGCTGTCGGGCTGGCAAAAGCCGCGATACACGCGCTGGCGCACCGACTGGATGTTGAGCTGCGGAGGCGGCACGGCGTACGGTGCGTTCACGGCGCCGGAGAAGTCGTAATCGTAGGGCACCGCAATCACGGGCCTGGGATCCTCCTTCCGCTGGAAGATCGCGATGTTGTGACGCTTCCACACCGACCAATCGTTGTTGCCGATCAAGTACTGGTAGACGGCGACGAGCGTCATGTACGACGGCTCCATCACCGGATCGTAGAGATTGTCGGCGTTGAGCGGATCGGATGCGATACGGCGCGCGAGCGCGACATCGGATTCGACCAGGATGCCGTAGCGAGTCACCGTGTCGTGCCGCGCCGAATCGACGTACGTGACGTGCGCGAGGCGTACGCGGAAGCTCGTGTCCGTGACGGCATTGAAGACGCGATACACCGCGTACTCTTTGAGCAAGTTGTGCTCATACAAGCGGTCGCCCTGGCAGTGCGTGACGAGCTTCAGCCGGTCCTCACCCTGGAAGGGCGTGTCTTTCACTTTGTGCGACGGCAGATCGAGGCGGATCGGCGGGAAGCTGCAGGTCTTCAGCCGGTAAATGCCGCGCGTCCGGAGCTGCACCGGCACGCTGCCGGTGTCGGCGCCGGCGCCAAAACGCAGGACGCCGGAGTGCTCCTTGCGTTGGGTTCCGCGATCCCCCTTCAGAGCATGGAGGTCGGCTTCGATCCGCAGCGTGAGCGGCGTGCTCTCGTCGAACAGGTGCGAGGGCAATGGCGTGTGCGTCGCCTTTGGGGCGGGATTCTGCGCCTGCGCGCCCCCCGCGGCCCCCAGGACGGCGCAGCAGTATAGAAGAAGGATCACGCAGCCGAAGCTACGTGGATACGCGGTTTCGGCCAGCCTCTTTGGCCCGATACAAGGCCTTATCGGCGGCTTGCACCACCTGTTCGGGCGATGCGTTCCGATGATTGCGCTCGGCGACGCCGATGCTGACCGTGATCATGATCGCCTGACGACTCTTGCGACTCTTGTCGGTCCTGGGCTTGAGCCGCGGCCGGAACCGGCGCCGCATGGTGAACCTGCTGGTTTCGACCGTCTCGCGCAGCTCCTCGAGGTGGGGCACGCATTCGTCCTGGCCCTTGCCGGGGTAGACGAGCGCGAATTCCTCGCCGCCGTAGCGATACGCGGTGCCGCCGCCCGATGCCTGCGCGAGGCGCGCCGCGACGAGCCGGAGGACGTGGTCTCCCGCATCGTGGCCGTAGGTGTCGTTGAAGCGCTTGAAGTGATCGACGTCGACCATGGCGACCGTGAACTGTCCGGAGAGTCGCGGCAGGGCTTCGTTCAGGGCGCGACGGCTGGGCAATTCGGTCAGGCCGTCGCGGTAGGCCATCATGTAGGAGGCTTCGATCACGGCGACGACGAGTATGAGCCCGGCGGTGGCGAGCCAGATTTCCTGGCCGGGCCCGGCGGCCGGCCACGAGAGTGCGGCGAACACCGCGATCAGCGCGTAGGAGTAGCCGCGCACCGGCGATTGCGGCTCACGCCACCACGCCAGACACAGCAGGACGCCGATCGCGACGAAGCAGATGACTGCCGGCTGTCGCAGCGGGGTCCAGCTGGTCAGGCGGCGCGGGAGCACATGCGCGCCCAGGAAATCCAGCGCCTTGTCGGGGAACGACTTTGCAATGAAGAGGACCAGCAGGACTTGCGCGGCGAGCATCACCCAACGGAGCAGACCGGCCGGTGTGAGTGTGCCGCGTTCGGGCAGCAGCGCGACGAGGGCCAGGTTCACGGGCAGCAAGAACGTCATTGCATGAAACAGCACGCGATCGTAGGGCGTCTCGATCGGCTGTACGAGGATGTATTCTGTGAGCGCGAGCAGTGCGATCGCGAAGACCAGGCGGGAGCGATTGAAGCGCCAACCGAGGAGGAGGCCCGCCGCGACGACCGCGAAGGGGAAGACACGGTCGAGACCGTTGGCGGTGCCGCGCAGCGCCGGATGCAGTACGAGCAGCGCCGCGGCGCCGAGAATGAGGACTTCAGGAACCAGTTTGGCGAAGAAGCGCTTCATCGGGCCAGTAATCTAGAGGTCGACGCGCTCTGGCGCCGAGCGGCCGATGGGTTGACCGACTCCGCGCGGGCTGGCGATATTCACCCGCGCCCTCCGATGGCGGTATCGTCTAGGGGACTAGGACGGAGCCCTCTCAAGGCTCAAACACGGGTTCGAATCCCGTTACCGCTACTTGCTCCGCCTCCATCGTCTAACGGCTAGGACACCACTCTTTCAAGGTGGGAACAGGGGTTCGATTCCCCTTGGAGGCATGGGTCAAGAATCTGGATCTAGGATTCGGGAGTCGGGGACGCTGACTCCAGGATCCTGACTTCGATCAGTCCTCGCTCTGGTACTCTCTCTGCACCACGCAGTTACCGCCGGAATTCTTCGCTGAATACAGCGCATGATCCGCGACCAGCATCATCTGGGCGGCTGACGCGTCGGCGGCGTCGCGGGGGAGCTCGACCAGGCCGCCGCTGACGGTCACCATCGTGGACGCGCCTTCCACGAGGTTGCGGCGGATGCGGGTCGCCACGATCAGTCCCGCCACCGCGTCGATGTCGGGGAGGATGATCGCG
>Ga0134066_10000115_pt1 | contig 10574 bp, 7 predicted proteins | sample 15_taG_22_FD_94462 | JGI IMG/M metagenome (GOLD analysis project Ga0134066, IMG submission 94462) | Grasslands soil microbial communities from the Angelo Coastal Reserve, California, USA - 15_D_Rain_20cm_2_09212015 | ecosystem: Environmental > Terrestrial > Soil > Grasslands ... | reverse complement strand
CTCCCGCACCATTTCATCGTCGAGCAGCTGCGGTACCGCGAGGACGGTCTGCGCGCCGGGCGGTCCGGCCGCAACGATGCTATAGCCCACACGCGTGGGTGGCCCCGCAGTCCTCGCGTCCATGGTGATCTCGAGCTCGTCCGCGAGCGTCACCCGGAACGCTTCGGGGTTCAGGAAAGGATCGACGAGGCCGAGCTCCGCCAGCACCGGTGAGCTGGTCGCGACCAGCAGGCCTCGACGATACAGCCACAGCTCCGCGTCGAGCCGTCGTCCCAACTCGATCATTGATTGCCGCGCGTCGTCGGGCCGACCCTGAGCGATGTTCTCCGCGCCGCTCGCCGCGTCGCGTAGCGTCTGGCGAATGAGCAGATCACCGGAACGTCGTGCCTCATCGGTGAGCCGCGCAAAGCTCCACGCGGCAAAACCGAGGATCGGCAGCACAAAGAAGCCGGCGAGCACCGTCGTGAGCTGCGCGCGATAACTCGTCCGCAGTGTTGTGACGATTGCCGGCACCGGCGCGCGCCACCCGGCAGCGATGATGAGGCCGAAGAACCACACCCCGGCGAGCACCCCCACGTCGAGCCCCACCACGAGCACACCGCGCACCAGCAGCGCCCACGGACCGCGCAGCGAGACGCGGAGGTGCACGTGCCGCACGCCGTCCGGAAGCTCGACTTGCCGCTCGCCGCGCGCCGACCACCCCAGCCGCCGCCACTGGAGTGCGCCGCCCGCGCGCGGCGCGGTCACGCCGGCAATGGGTAATGAAAGGGAGATGGTGTAGGGAGGCTCGATGCCAGGATCGCCGCGCAGAAAGCGCGCAACACGATCCGGCGGCAGCAGTCGCGTCCGCGGACCGACACCGACGGTCAGAACGGTGCCGTTGCGGAGCGGCGCAATGAGAACGTAGTGAACGCCGGGGATCTTCTCCAGCGGCTCGATGCACGGTCCTTCGACCGCAGTCTCCGCGAACTTGGAGAGCAGTCCGGGACGGAGGTCGAGACTCGCCAGACGAAGCTCCGCGATCAAGTCCCCGCCGCTCCAGAGCCCGAGCATCGCCGGGAAGTCTTCGGCAACGAGGGGCGAAGCAACCCAGAGCGCGTACAGCTCGCTGGCGTTACGGGGTGGTGGCTGCGAAGGAGCGAGCACCTGTTGGCTGAACCGCTCGAGCAGCGCGACCGCGACGGGGTCACCTTCTTTTCCCAGCCGCAGGGCATCGCGGCTCGCCAGCGACAATCGTCCCTCGATCGCGGCACCCCAGGCAACGAGTGCCGCTGCCGTACCCGCGACGATCGCCATGCTGACGAGCGCCCAGCGCCGCGGCGCGGGCAGAATCACACCCGCGAGCGCCGGCAGCCAAAGGAACGTGTACCACTCGGGCCAGGCGCCGTTCGGACTCCACAGCCAGAGGCCACCGATCGCCGCGAGCGCCCCCCACGCACAGGCCGCCGGCAGCACCCACGTGATCCGCTCCGGCTCGCTGGATCCCCGGACCAGCGCCGCGGCGAGCAGGATGAGCGCCATTGCGGTGACGGCAAGCGCCACCTGCCACGACAGCCACAGGCCGATACTCACGCCGCTCGCCGGCGGCGCGATGCCCCGGCCGAAGTAGCGGACGAGATAGGGCGCGGCAATAAGCAGCAGGGCCGCCGCGGCGATCCCCCACCAGCGCCGCTCGATCCCGCGACGCCGCAACCAGGTGGCCGCCACGAGTAATACGACGCCCACGACGAAGAGCGAACCAGCCGACGTGCCGATTCCCGCCAGGGGCCGGTAGAACGTTGCGGGGGAGAAGAAGGCAGCAGGCCCGACCGGAGCGCGGAGCAGCACCAACGCCGAGACCAGCAACACGCCCCAGCGCCAGGTGCCGGGCGCTGCCGCGCCGAGCAGCAGGAGCAGCATCATCCCCATCGCGAGGCGCGCCAGCCACGCGGTATGCGCGAGTGCCGCGAGCTTGGCATCGCCCTGCGACAGCGGGATCGTGAGGACCGAAAACAGCGTGTCCCCATGCTCGCAACCGCTCGGCGGCGGGCAAATCTCGAAGACGCTCGAGTCGCGTGGCCCTTGCCCTGCGGGGAAAAAGTGGAGCGACACGTCGTGCTTGCGAGCAAACGCGGCGGCCAGCGATTGGTCGCCGTCCGCGATCGCCGGCCCGGCCGACAGCAGCACGCTCCCTACCGATGTCCCCGTTTGCGTCTGGCGCCGCGCCTCGAGCAACGCGTAGAATGGAGACATGACCGCACGCAGCTCGGTCGTGTCCTGCTCGGGAATCACCCGATGGCGCCCGGCCCACGCGACGGCATGCGCATCGGGAGAACTCTGGATGACGGCGACGCCGCGCTCGATGGGGAAGTCCGACGCGACCGCGTCCTCGAGTCGATCGAAGACGGCTTCGCGCGGCAGCGGAGCCGCGCTGGCTCCTCGCTCGGCAAGCCGGCGGGCCTCGGCTATGGCCTCGCCAAGCAACTTTTGGAGCGCGCGCGAGGTGCCGGGCACGCTTTGCTCGCGCAATGTGGGCCAGCAGCACTCGATCCGCCATACGCGGAGCGCCCCGCTCACCAACACGGCTCCGAGCACTACGCTCGCCGCCGCGGCACTGATGGTCAGAGGCTGCCGCAGCGCGGGCGGGCGCAGCGCCAGCACCAGCGCCGCCAGGCCGGCGACGCCTGCCAGCCAGGCCCACACCCCGGCATCGCTGCGCAGCCATTCCGCTGCGGCGAGACTCGCCAGACAGCCGGCGATTACGACGTGAGCTTGCCGCTGCACCTGAGTGTCCTCACCCCCGATGCCGTGCGTACGGCGTTGGCGCGCGACTCAAGACTCCTGGTGCCGGTGGGCACCTGCGAACAACACGGCCCGCACCTGCCCCTTGGCTGCGATACGTTCATCGTCGAGCGGCTCGCCGACGATCTGTCAGCGGCCTTCGGAATCCTGAGGGCTCCGACCATCGCCTATGGCGTCAACACGGCGACCAAACGCCCCTACCCCGGCAACGCCACCGTGCGCCGCAAGACCCTGCATCGCTGGATGAACGATCTGCTCGGCTCATGGGAGCAATGTGGCGTGGCCGCTTTCATTATTCTTACCGCGCACGGACACGATCCCCATCAGGAAGCTCTCTCCACGCTCCGCACCCGCCAGGCCCGCGTGTTCACCGTCGATGTTTTTGCGCTCGACTTCACCGGTTATCTCGAAGATCCCAGCGGGCCTGTGCACGGCGGCGAGCTCGATACGTCGCTCATGCTGTACCTCGCCCCCCAGCTCGTCCGCATGGATCTCGCCAAGGACTTCGAGCTCTCCGAGCGCCAGGTAGCCCGCTTCCGGCACCGCGCCGCGGGGTCGGTTCCCGCCCACTCCCCGGGTTCCGTAGGACGCCCCAGCCTTGCATCGGCCGAAAAGGGCGCGCGCCTGTATAAGATGATTCATGATCGCATCGCGACGCGAGTCTTGGGAGCGGTAGCCGCGTGACGACGGGGTTGCTCGTTCTCGCGCTGCTCCAACAGCCCGTCGTTCTGGGAACCCCAGTGGATGAGGGGGTCCTCCTGGTTCGCATGGACACGCTCGAGGTGGCCCGCGAGTCTTTCCGGATCAGCCGTGGACGTCTGTCAGGTGGTACTCCCGGCTGGAGCCTCGCAACCACGATCCGGTACGATCGAGCGCGGCCCGTGATCGTGCTGTCCCCCATTCTCGAAGTGAACGATGACACGATGCCGGTCACGCTCCAGTACGACGTTGCCGATCCGCGCCAGCCGTCTCACATCCTCGGACAACTGGGTCGGGGTCGCTTCACCGTCCGGTCCGTCGCGAAGGACGCGGAACGGGCCCGTGAGTTCTCCACTGGAAAGCGCACGGTCGTCCTGGATGATTCGGTCTTCGCCCTCTATCTGTTCGCCGGCTGGATCGCGTCGTCCCAAGCGACCGAGCTCACGGCCATTCTGCCGCGCGCACTCAAACGCGAGATCGTCCAGGTGCAGGACCAGGGAGTCAGCCCCACCACCCTGAACCGCGACCCGGCGCGTCTCCGCCACATCACCGTTACCCGGGAGTCGGGCGAGACGGTCGAGCTGTGGCTGGATAGCGCGGGCCGCCTGATGAAGGTCGAAGTGCCCTCCCGACGCCTCATTGCGGAGCGTGTTGCAGGCGGCTGACCTTGCTGCTGCGGTTCCCCGAACTAGGTTCCGTCGCAGGCCGAAACCCCGTTTAGGACTCGCGCGTAAGGGGGTCCGACCTCACGACATATCCTTGCAAGGACGACCATGAAACACGTGATGATCGTGGCGGGCCTACTAGCGGCCAACGCCACCCCCATTGCCGTTGGAGCACAACAGCCCACAGCGCCACCCCCCCCCGCCATTGCGACGATCCGCCAGCCGAGGGCGGCGCTTTCCCTCGCCGATGCCATTGCGGTCGCCCGGGAAAACAATCCTCTCTATCGGCGCGCCGAGAACAACAGGGGCCCGGCTGCGTGGGGCGTGCGCAACGCCTATTCCAGCCTGTTGATTCCCAACGTCCGCGCATCGGGCGGGATGACCTACAGCGGTCCAGGCTCGCAAACATTCCTGGCACAAAGTTTCTCCCAATCGGGCTCGACCGTCGCTTCCTTTTATGAGCTGGGTCTCTCGTATGAGCTTTCCGGCGCGACGTTGTCGCAACCGGGGTTGGCAAAGGCCCAACAGCGCGCCACAGATCAGGATATCGCTGGCGCCGAGAATGTCCTCATCACCGGCATAACCCAACAGTACCTCACGGTGCTTCAGGCAATCGCCCAGGCGGACCTGGCGCACAAGACGCTCCAACGCAACGAAGAGTTCCTCAAGCTTGCCAACGCACGATACGGCGTCGGTCAGGCCACACTCATCGACGTGCGGCAGGCGCAGGTGGCACGCGGTCAGGCTCAGGTGGCAGTGCTGCGGGCCGAGACCGTGGTGAGCGTCGAGAAGCTCCGCTTGTTCGAGCAGATGGGTGTCACGCCACCGCTCGACATCACGGAGGTGCAGCTCACCGATACGTTCACCGTGCACGCCCCGCCATGGCAGCTGAAGGAGCTGTTGACGATGGCTGAGCAGCAGAACCCGGTCCTGAAGGCGTTGCGGGCACGAGAGGACGCCGCCGCGTGGAATGTTCGGTCGACGGCGTCGGCCTGGGGTCCCGTCGTGGCCCTAACGGCCGGATGGTCCGGCTTTACGCAGCAGTTCACGAACGTCGATCCGTTGATTACCGGCGCGCAGAACACCGCCAACATCCAGTACGGACGTTGCCTGTCCAACGACTCGGTTCGCGCAGGTGCGGGGTTGTCGGCGGCGGGCTGCGGGCAGTACTTGTGGAATCCGGTGGTCGATGAGAAGGCGCTGCGGGACGCGAACTCGGCCTTCCCGTTCCAGTTTACACAGCAGCCATTCCAGGCACGCCTGACCGTCAGTCTGCCGATCTTCACGAACTTCGGGCAAGAACTGCGCGTATCGCAGGCGCGGGCGGATCACAACGACCTCGAAGAATCGGTGCGGGCGCGCGCGCTGGGTGTGCAAACCGACGTGAGCCAGGCCTACCTCACCCTGCAGGCCGCGTATCAGAGCGTCGGCATACAGGATACCAACCGCACGGCCGGGCGGGAGCAGCTGCAGCTCGCCACGGAGCGCTACCGCGTAGGTTCGGGGACGTTCTTCGAGCTGTTGGACGCCCAGGTTCAGGCCCTGCGTGCCGAGAGCGATTATGTGAACGCGACGTACGATTATCACAAGGCCGTGGCCGCGCTCGAGGCGGCGGTCGGCCGTAGCTTGCGTTAACCCGAGAGGATCGAGTTCGACATGTCCAAGCGAAACAAAGTGCTGCTCGGCGGGGGGATCGGGGTACTGGTCGTGGTCCTGGTCATGGTCAGCGCCAGCGCGAAGCGGGAAAAAGGCGTCGAGGTGCGCTTCGAGACCGTTGGTCGCCGCGATCTCGTCGCCGCCGTCACCGCCAGCGGCAAGATCCAGCCGAAGAAGAAGGTCGACATCAGCGCCGACATCACCGGCCGGATTACGCGCATTGCCGTCCGCGAGGGCGATCTCGTCCAAAAGGGACAATTCCTGCTGCAGATCGATCCGACGATCTATCAGGCCAACATGCAGCGGGCCACCGCGGGGATGTCATCGGCCGAAGCCCAGGCGGTGCAGGCGCGCGCGACGCGCGATCAGTCGCAGCGGGCGCTGCAGCGCACCAAGGAGCTGCGGGAGCAGAATCCCAACCTGATATCCCAGGAGCAGCTCGAGCAGGCGCAAACTGCATTCGACATCGCCGATGCGAACCTGACGGCCTCGCAGCACCTGGTCGAGCAGGCGCGCGCCGGCCTGCAGGAGGCGCGCGATCAGCTGGCCAAGACGCACCTTATCTCCCCGATGGACGGCCGCGTTACGCGCCTCGCCGTCGAGGAAGGTGAAGTCGCGGTACCGGGAACGTTCTCGCGCGAGACCGGTCTGTTGCTCACCGTCTCCGACCTGTCCGTGATTCAGACGACGGTGCAGGTCGATGAGACGGATGTCGTGCGGGTACAGCTCGGGGACTCCGTGGAAGTCACGATCGATGCATTCCCCGACACCACGTTTGTCGGGCGCGTCACCAAGGTCTCCAACAGCGCCATCCTGAATGCGGCGTCCGCGGCGACCGGGCAGAACGACCGCGCGGTCGACTATCAGGTCGAGATCACGCTCGCCAATCCCCCGGCCGCGGTGCGTCCCGATCTCTCCGCCACCGCCCGGATCGTAACCGAGACGCGCAAGGAAGCGTTGGCGATCCCGATCATCGCGCTCACGGTGCGCGAGAACACGCCCATCTCGACGGAGCAGAAGACGGCCGCCTCCGGCGGACCGCCGCGGGCCGAGGCCGCGACGCCGGACACCAGCAAGCGCGCCGGGTCGCAAGGAAAAAAGAAGGAATCGGAGGGCGTCTTCGTCGTCCACAACGGCGTCGCGACGTTCCGGCCGGTGAAGGTCGGCATCGCCGGCGAAGAGCATTTCGAGGTCGTGGAGGGCGTCCGCCAGGGCGATACGATCGTGGCTGGCCCGTACCAGGCGGTCCGCGACTTGAAGGAAGGTGCGCGAGTACGTCCCAGCAAGGAGTCCAGCGACACGGCGAATCGGAAGCGCTCGTGAGCACCGTCCAGCAGTTTCGCACGGGCGACACGCCGCTGCCCGACGTCATCATCCTAACGCACAAGTTGACGCGCGAGTACGACATGGGATCGGAGCTGGTGCGTGCGTTGCGCGGCGTCAGCGTGCAAATCCGCCAGAACGAGTACGTGGCTGTCATGGGACCGTCAGGGTCCGGCAAATCGACGCTCATGAATCTCGTCGGGTGTCTCGACACGCCCACGAGCGGCGAGTATTGGTTGAACGGCCAGAAAGTCAGCGACCTCGCGGACGACGAGCTGGCCCGCATTCGCAACAAGGAAATCGGCTTCGTGTTCCAGACATTCAACCTGCTGCCACGCGCCGATGCGCTGCACAACGTCGAGCTGCCGCTGATTTACGCCGGCATCTCCGCCCACCAGCGGCGTGAGCGCGCGGCGCAGGCGCTGCAGCGTGTCGGCCTCGGCGACCGCATGGATCACCGCCCGAACGAGCTGTCGGGCGGGCAGCGCCAGCGCGTCGCCATCGCCCGCGCGCTGGTGAACGAGCCGTCCATCCTGCTGGCCGACGAGCCGACGGGAAACCTCGACTCGACGACCAGCACCGAGATCATGGGCGTGTTCGCGGAGCTGCACCGCCAGGGACAGACGGTCGTGATGGTCACCCACGAACACGACATCGCGGCGAACGCGGCGCGCGTCATCACGCTGCGCGATGGACTCGTCGCCACGGATCAGCGCCAGGCGGCCTGAGTGCGGGCTTTCGAGGCCTTCCATCTCGCGATCCAGACGATTCGGGCGCAGAAGTTGAAGAGCGGCTTTTCGCTGCTCGGCGTCTTCGTCGGCGTGTCGTCGCTGATCGGCTCGTGCTCGATTGCCAACGGCGTCAATCGCTACATGACCGAGAAGTTCGCGCAGACGATTTTCGGCGTGAACACGTTTCAGCTGCGGCGCCGGCCCATCTTCACGCCCAACGTGCCGGACTCGGTGTGGCGGGCCTGGCAACGGCGTCCCCGCATCCGGTTCAGCGATGCGGACGCCGTGGAGGCCGGGCTCACCGTGCCGGTGATCACGGCGTGGCAGTCGAGCGACAACGTCACCGTGTCGTTTGGGAATAAGGAGGCCCGGGACATCGAGCTCACGACCGCGAGCGAGCGCTATTTCGACATCAAGAACCTCCGCATCGCCACGGGACGGGCATTCACGGGGGAGGAAAACCGCTCCGGCACTCCCGTCGCGGTCCTGGGCGAAGCGGTTGCCAAACGGCTGTTCACCGACCGGCCACCCATCGGCCGCAACGTGCGCATCGGCGGCATCCCCTACCGCGTCATCGGTGTGGTGGAGCATCAGGGCAGCCTGATGGGATTCCCGCTCGACCGGTTCGTCGTGGTGCCCGCGCTCTCGCCGGCGCAGAATCTGGTGAATCCGCCGGGCATCGTGGACGCGTTTCTCGTAAAGGCGAATTCCGAAGGGGAGATGCGTGAGGCGATGGCGGAAGCGGAGGGGATCATGCGCAGCCGCCGCCACCTGCGGCCGCAGCAGGACAACAACTTCGTGCTCGATACGTCGGAAGGCGTGCAACGCTTCTGGGCCGGCATCAGCCGCATCATCATGATCGTCATGCCGGGCATCGTCATCGTGTCGCTGGTGATCGGCGGCATCGTGATCATGAACATCATGTTGATGGCCGTCGCCGAGCGGACGCGGGAAATCGGGCTGCGCAAATCGCTCGGCGCGCGCCGTCGCGACGTGCTGCAACAATTCCTCGCTGAATCGACCGCGATCGCGACCGTCGGTGCCGCCTTCGGGATCGTCGCGGGGATCGGACTGACCGTGCTCATCAATGCGCTTTCTCCGTTACCGGCCAGCATCTCGCCCAGCTCGGTGATCGCCGGCGTCATCATGGGGGCCGGCGTCGGTGTGGTGGCCGGCGTCTATCCCGCCACACGAGCCGCGCGGCTCGACCCGATCACCGCGCTGCGACAGGAGTAGTCCATGACGCCCATCTTCGAAGGCGTCGGCATCGCGCTCACGTCGCTCCGCGCGCACAAGATGCGCGCGTCACTCACCATTCTCGGCGTCGCCATCGGCGTGACCGTCGTGATGGTGATCGGCGCACTGATCAGCGGGTTCAACAAGGGGATTTCCGACATGCTGGCCTCGCTCGGACCCAAGACGTTCTGGGTCGGGCGGTACTGGGGCGGCCAGAACGATCAGGATCCCGAGGATCCCCAGCCCTGGCGCCGGCGGCCTGCGATCACGATGCAGGAAGCCGACCAGCTGACGCAGCTGTCCACCGTCGCCTTCGTCGTCGTGGACGAGTGGACCTCGGCGGACATCGAATTCGAAGGCCACCGGTTGGCGTCCATCGGCATCCGCGGGCGCAACACCGAGTGGCCCAAGATCGAGGGCGGTCATATCAATCCGGGTCGGTCGTTCACCTATCTCGAGGATGCGTCGAACGCGCACGTGGCCGTGATCAACAGCAAGCTGGCGGAGAGTCTGTTCGGCCAGCGCGACCCGATGAACCGGCGCATCAGGATCGGCGGATTGCCGTACGACGTGGTCGGCGTCTACGAGCCTCCGCCGCGCCTGTTCGGGGACGACGACCAGCCCACGGTCATGATCCCGCACGGCACATTCGTGAAGGATCTGCACTTCTGGCCCGGCTGGATGAGCATGTTCGTCGTGCCGCAGGACTCGGTGTCGCTCGACCGCGCCATCGACGATGTCACGATGGCGATGCGCACGATGCGTGGGCTGCGGCCCGGCCAGAAGAACAACTTCGACGCCATCACGCAGGAAGTGTATACCAAGGCCATCGACGACTTTACGAAAGTCGCGCGGATGCTGATGTGGGCGCTGTCGTTCGTGGGATTGATGGTCGGCGGGATCGGCGTCATCGCCATCATGATGATTTCCGTCACGGAGCGCACCCGGGAAATCGGCGTGCGCAAAGCGCTCGGCGCCATGCGCCGCGAGATCATGTGGCAATTCCTGGTCGAAGCGGCGACGCTGACGCTCGTCGGGGGCTTCATCGGCATGCTGTTCGGGTGGGGCATCGCGTTCCTGCTGCACAACTTCACGCCCGTGCCCGCGTACGTGCCGCTCGGGTCGATTTTCGTCGCGTTGCTCATGGCCGGATTCACGGGACTCCTCTTCGGCATCTACCCGGCGAGTAAGGCGGCCAGGCTCGATCCGGTCGAGGCACTCCGGTACGAATGAGGTTTATCGAGGCGGTTCGCCTCGCCGTTCAGACCATCCGCACCCAGAAGCTCAAGAGCGCCTTCTCGATCATCGGCGTCTTCATCGGCGTCATGTTCCTCATCGCGGTCGTGTCGGTCGTCCAGGGGATGAATCGCTACATGACCGACAAGTTCGCGGGCACGCTGCTCGGCGTGAACACGTTCCGGCTCCGCCAATTTCCGGACGTGCAGATCGGCAACGTCACCGATTCGATGTGGCGCTCGTGGAT
>Ga0134066_10000105_pt1 | contig 10987 bp, 9 predicted proteins | sample 15_taG_22_FD_94462 | JGI IMG/M metagenome (GOLD analysis project Ga0134066, IMG submission 94462) | Grasslands soil microbial communities from the Angelo Coastal Reserve, California, USA - 15_D_Rain_20cm_2_09212015 | ecosystem: Environmental > Terrestrial > Soil > Grasslands ... | reverse complement strand
CGCGCAATGCTGCGACGCGACAGGGACGGATAAGGCGGATATTTGAAACACAGATTCTTAAATCTGTGGAGGCTCGCCCAGAAAGCTCACAAGTGACTAACAAGCAGCGACGGCCTGCAAGCTGTCGAGCCGTTGTAGGGCGTCTGTGTCAGACGCCGACGTTTCACAGAATGGAGACGCCGGGACGCGAGCGACATGGACGGGCAGCCCGCGAGGGCGAGAGACCGCGAGCGAGCGGGTCAAACGCCCTGTAATGCGAAGCTCAATCGCTCAGTTCGACATTCCAGTACGCGAGATCGACAAAGTGTTTCCAGAGGTCGTGCTGCGGCGCGGAAAAGGTAATCTGGACGAACGGCCGCCATTTTGGCCGTTTGGGTTTGCGGACCAGGCTCATGTGCGCTTCGCTGGGGAGCCGGTTGCCTTTGCGCGTGTTGCAAGGAATGCACGAGCAAACCACGTTCTCCCACGTTGTCGTCCCTCCGCGATCGCGCGGCACAACGTGATCGAGATTGAGCTCGCTGCGATCGAAAAGTTCGCCGCAATACTGGCAGGTGTTCTTGTCGCGCTCGAATACGTTGTGCCGGGTAAATTTCACTTCCTTCTTTGGAAGCCGATCGAAAACCAGAAGCACAATCACCCGCGGGATGCGAATCTTAAACGAAATGGTCGTGACAACCTCATGGTCCGGCGCGCTTGCCGACAAGTCACGCCAGCTTTCGAAATCATGCGTCATGAAATTGTTCGCCTCGTCCGATGAAACAATTTGAGCGTGCCCCGCGTACACCAGCGCGAAGGCGCGACGCGCCGAGCAGATGTTCACCGCCTGCCAGAGGCGGTTAAGCACCAAGACCTGACTGTTTAACACAGTATGCACATCTCTACGGGAAACGCGTTTTGCGGACTTCCACGTAAATTCGCGCGACGGTAGCATTCGGCTTTTTCGCTGTCAACGGGGCCGGCTTGGACTAACCGCGAATCAACAGCCGCCTTCGCCCGCTTCGGCGTGCCAGGCGGATAGACACAAATGATAGAAGACGGCAGACTTGCCCATTAAACACACGAATGACACGAAAGGTTTGGTGATTTCAGATTTCGAGATTTTCGGATGAATTCGCGTGTTTAGTGGGCTACCGCGTGCTCTGTCATTCCATGGATTCTTTATCGTGTAATCGGTGGTCAGCTCTGCTTTTTTCTCTGATTCGTGTTTATTAGTGTCGAACCTGTCGCGCCGTAGCCTCGTGCGAAGGCGGATTCGTGGCTCAAATGAAAGCGCAGTTTCCTACCGAGCAGACTAAGTCCGGCGAATTTCAGCGGCAGCAAGATGCGTTCCGTGAATGGGTCTCCAATGACGGATCAACGCCCTACCCCGCCGCGGCGGGCCGATATCATCTTTACGTCTCGCTGGCATGCCCGTGGGCCAGTCGCACCGTAATTTTCCGAAAGCTAAAAGGACTCGAGGAAGCGATCAGCATGACCATTGTCGACCCGATCCGTGACCAGAATGGCTGGGCGTTTCGCGATCCGAGTGGCAAAATTCCACTGGGCGCGCCGTTTGAATCAACGGATCCCATCAGCGGTTTCCAGTTTCTGAGCGAAGCATACAAGACGACCGATCCGAACTACAACGAGCGCGTCACCGTGCCGGTGCTCTGGGACAAACAAACGAAGAAGATCGTGAATAATTCGGAGGACGATATCTGCCTCATGTTCAACACGGCGTTTAATGAATTCGCCCGGAACAAAGATCTGGACTTCTTTCCAAAAGATATCGAAACCGAGCACGCGGACCTCTGCAGCTTTTTGCACGACACTGTGAACAATGGTGTTTACAGAGCCGGTTTCGCCACGCGTCAGCGGCCATACGAGGTTGCCTCCCGAAAATTATTTGAGGCACTCGATCAACTGGAGGAACGCTTGTCGAAGAGCCGGTTCCTTTTCGATAATCGCATCGTCGAATCCGATTGGAGATTTTTCTGCACACTCGTCCGATTCGACGTCGTTTATCACGGCCACTTCAAGTGCAATCTGCGCCGCATTATCGATTACCGAAATCTGCAGGGTTATTTGATGGATTTATATCAACAGCCGGGCATCGCCGACACGGTCAACTTCGACCACATCAAGCGTCATTACTACATGACGCACACTGAAATTAATCCGACTCGAATCGTTCCCATCGGCCCCTTGCTTGATCTGGGGAAACCGCACAATCGCGAACGATTGGGGTAGCACACGCCTCCGGCGTGCTGGCGAGCGCGTCTCGCGATCGCAAACTTTCTCTTGGCACAATACGTCCTTGTCGAGTCGTGAATTTTTTGAAAGCCTGTTTCGGCGCGACGCCGAAACCAACACGCCAGAGGCGTGCGCTACCCTGATTGCTTTAACGCCACGAGGCTCTCTGGCGCGCACGATGCCTTGCTCTCCAGAATGCTTCGATCTGTTCCAAAGTGCGCCCCTTTGTTTCTGGAACAAAATAATAAGCGAAAAGCCACGAGGCCACTGAAGCGAGCCCATAGAGAAAAAACGTAGAGCTCGCTCCAAGTTTCTCGACCAATGTCAGAAAGGTAAGCGAGACGATCAGGTTTGAGGCCCAGTTGAACGTGGCCGCCGTACCCTCGGCGACTCCGCGAATTCTTAGTGGATAAATCTCGGCGATCAAAAGCCAGAAGATCGGTCCGAGGCTGATTGCAAACGAAGCGACATAGCCCATCAGACAAATCACAGCGATCCAGGCGAGCTGTCCCGATGGATACCGGAAACTCAAACCGAGCGCGCCAAGCGTGATGATCATTCCGGCGATACCGACCAGCAACAGCGGGCGGCGGCCTGCCCGGTCAACTAGGAACATCGCCACGATTGTCATGCCAACATTTACAACGCCGACACCCACGGTTGCCAGGATCGCGCCAGAAGCGGAATTGAATCCGGCGGTCTGAAGAATTTTCGGTGCATAATAAATCACCGTGTTGATGCCGGTAACTTGTTGGAAGACGGCGAGACCTAATCCAACGACGAGAGCTGGGCGAACCTGCCGACGCAGCAAATCGGTCCAGTGTCCGCCCTCAGTTTGTTGCGCCAGGCTCGCCTTGATCTCTTCGATCTCGGCGTTGACATCGCCAAGCTCACGGATGCGAACGAGAACGCGGTGCGCGACGTCATGATGCCCGCCACGAATGAGCCAACGCGGAGTTTCCGGCAGAAAAAACATGCCGGTTCCGAAGACGAGCGCCGGAGCGACGGCGAAACCGAGCATCCATCTCCAACCTTCGACGCCCGCAAAAGCGTAATCGGTCAGATATGCAACGACGATGCCAACGGTAACAGCGAGTTGAAAAAGCGATACGATCCAGCCCCGCGCGTGCGGAGGCGCAACTTCGGATAGATAAACCGGAACGTTTGTCGATGCGAGACCAATGGCCAAACCGAGAACGACTCGGCTGACGATCAACACGGGAGGCGATGGCGCCACCGCGCTGGCGAGCGCGCCAATACCGAAAATTGCAGCCGTCACAAGCAAAACTCTTCGCCTGCCGAAGAGATCGGCGGCTTTGCCGCCGACGATTGCGCCAAGAGTCGCTCCCAACAGAACCCCACTGACAACAATTTCCTCGGCTACAGTCGTTAGGCCAAATTCGCGCTTGATAAAAATGAGCGCGCCGGAAATGACGCCCGTATCGTATCCAAACAGAAGACCGCCCAACGCGGCGAACGACGCTGCGATGTAAACGAACTTCGTGCCACGCAGAGCATCCCTTAACGTAGCAATCTCCTTGTCGGCCATAGCTGTCGATCTTACTCAGTCATACAACCGCGAGAAGTCTGACAACCGATCCATGATTTCTCAAAGAAATTGGACGGCGCGGCGATTTCGGTGTACGGGTCCCCCGCAACGGTGAAGATGAACGAGGATCGAACCAGAGATTCATATCCCGGTAAAAGCTTGCGTATTCTGGTCGTCGAAGATCACGGCGACACCCTGCAAGCCTTGTCCAACCTGCTTACGCATTTCGGCCACGAAATTTCCGTCGCCGATGATGCGGAGAGTGCACGGAAGATTATCCGTTCAAAAGAGTTCGATGTCGTTCTGGCCGATATCGCCCTGCCGGACGGCAGCGGCTATGATCTGGTTGCCGAGGCCAAACGAAAACGACCCGTTAAAGCTGTAGCGCTCACCGGATTTGGAACGCCTGATGATATTGAGCGCGGCAAAGAAGCCGGTTTCGATTTTCATCTGACCAAGCCGGTGGACTTTCACGAACTGCGCGCCATTCTCAGCCAGATTGCTGCGTAGCGATTGCGCGCGAAGGGTAAGCTCGCCGCGGTGAGCGAATCAATCGAAGCCCAGGCCTTGATAATTCCCAAAGAGTCTCATGCGCTTGCGATCCCCGCGTTGACATGGCCTGCGAGGATGGTTCGTAGTGTGTTTGCCTTAAAACAAGTCGCCCCGCGTGCACAAACACGCGGGGAACTCATTCAGCCTTTAGGCGGCTCGCTGTTGGCGAGAGGGTTGTGGTACCGCGCCAAACTCAAGAACATCCTCGGAGATTTTCGTGATCGCCCAGGGTTCTGGAGTAGCCTGCAGGACCACATTGGCTTCCATGATCTTGCGACCGACTGGCCGCAATGATTTAATGGAGAAGCCTTCCGCTGCTGTCACAATGTAGCCTTGGCCACCTTGCTGGCAGAAGAATGTGCCGCTCTCTCCGCGCAACGCCTCTGCCAAGTCGGGATGTTGAATTGTCCCATTTATCGGTAGTTTCGTTTGCATGTTAATTTTGTTCCCTTCTGCTTGCGCCTGTCGTCTTCATGACTCGGATCGGCCAATACTTTGTTTCTTGGTCAGTGATGCTTTTTACCTATAACGTCGGTATACTTACTCTGGCCCATGGAACTGCGTCACCTTCGATACTTCGTCGCGGTCGCGGACGCACTTAGCTTTACAAAAGGCGCGCGAAAGTTGCATCTCGCTCAGCCCTCGCTCACCCGCCAGATCAAAGATCTCGAAGAGGAAATCGGCGTGCGGCTTCTTGATCGCACAAAGCGGGAGGTCCGCTTGACCGAGGAAGGCAAATCGTTCTTGGCCGATGCGAGACGCGTTCTCGCGCACAGTGCGGAGATTATTGAATCGGTCCAGCGCTTAAGTCGCCACGAAGTTGCCGCGCTCAATATTGGATACGTCGCGGACCTTTTTTACACCTTGCTTCCGATCACTCTCGCCACGTTTCAACGCTCATTCCCAACGGTCTCGATTAATCTTTTCGAAATGACATGCGGCGATCAATTTCGTGCGCTCGAGAATGGTAAGATTGATCTGGGTTTTGTGGGATTACGAGAGCCGATCGAAGAGCGCGGATTGCAATTTCGATCGATTGCCTCGTATAAAACCGTCGCGGCGTTGGCAAGAAGCAATCCCTTGGCAAAGAAACCAATTATTAAACTCCGAGACCTGGAACCCACGTTCTTCATCGGTATGTCGGAGAGAGCTTATCCGGGTTATCGCCATTGGTTGACCACGACCTGCCAGCAGGTTGGCTTTACGCCCAAAGTTCTCCAGGATGCCGATATTGAACGAGCACTCATTCAAGCGGTGGCAGCGGGCTTGGGTGTCGCTCTTTTACCCGATCAGGTCAAAAAACTGCCGCACGAGAATGTCGTGTTCAGGCCATTAAGTCCGACAGTGGTGACCGAATCGTGCATCGCATGGAAAGCCGAAAATCGTTCTGCTGCGCTCAAAGCCTATGTGCACATCGTGAAAGAACGGGCGCGAGCTTGCGCTAACCTCTTTGCAATCGGCAATCGAAAACCTAGAATCGAAAATGTCAGCCGTCCCCGTAGTTCAACGGATAGAACAAGGGTTTCCTAATCCGACCGGTTTTCGCTCGCACGAGGGAAGCAGAGCCAGCTGAAATCGTCAGAAAGCGCCAATTCCTGCCTAAAACGGACATTTATCTGGCAATAAGTGGCGACGAAAGGCGAGCAGAATAAATGAAACCGCCAACAATTGACCCTTAACCAAGGTCGTCGCGAGGTAAAAGATACCGCGCTACCGAATACGTGACCGATTCTTTCCACCGGGTGATATTACCCACAAAGAGCCGGTGCACCCAGCTCCGCTAAAACTTTGACCCCAGGGAACAAAGAACTCCGTAGTGCGCCAGGCTTCGCAACCAGCGAGGACGGGCCAAGCGCCAGTCCTCCGTTGCCCGGAGTCTAGGCTCTGCTTAATGGCTTCTGCGATTTTAGTTGAAAAAGAGGTAACCCGTCCCTAACCTTACTGGGCGATCGCCGATGGCCAACCAAACCACATTGGTAGAACGGATCGAGGCTCGCGTACAAAAAAAGGACGGTGGCCAGATCGTGGTTGGCTCACACGTCCTGCGAATCGATTCAGTCCACGGAGGAATCGTTGATGTGATCGCAACGAGGCAACAGCCTCGACCCACGGCGCGTCCAGTCCCGATCGAGCTTCGACCGCGGCCGTTTCCGGCTATTTTGGATCGCAATGAAGAGAGCGCAGCAGCGATTCGCGCGCTGGAAAGTCTGCAGTCGGTGGAGCTTTTTGGGGAGGCAGGAATAGGGAAGACTGTTGTTTTGCGCTATTTGGCGTACACGATTAATTCTAAGCTTTTCCGAGACGGTATCATTTATCGGGAGATACGCGGCGTTCCGCCTGACGACGTACTCCAGCTGCTCTGGGGTGATTTTTTCGAATGCGACATTCCTTTTAAACCGACTGACTCGCAATTACGCCACGACTTGCAGAGCAAAAACGCTTTGGTTATGCTCGACGCGGCCGAATTAACGCGCACTGAGGCGGAGCGAGTAATGAATGTCGCGGCGGCGTGCACGTTCTTGCTAGGTTCTCCTGAGCGGCATTTGTGGGGCAGTGAAGCGCACGCGACGCCGCTCGCTGGTTTGCCGGCGAAGGATGTAAAGACACTGATCGAGCGAGAGCTAAGTCGCCCTTTGACGGGTGATGAAGCGTTGGTCGTCGAACCAATCACGGTCGCATTGAAAGGAAATCCTCTGCGCATCCTTCAAGAGGCTGCACTGGCGCAGTTGAATGGTCACTCGCTGACGAGCCTTGCGCAGGATTTGCGATCAGATGGTTCACCAGAAAAATTAGCGGAACATGTCACCGCACCGCTTACCAGCGTGCATCGCCGGATTCTTTCCACCCTCGCAATTTTTAATGGTGCTCCAGTGCAAGCAACAATGCTCGGCGAATTACTGCAGATCGACGATGTCGAGACGATTCTGGAAGAACTTGAAGAGCGCCACCTAGTGCGCACGCACGCGTCTTTCACGCGGCCTCAACGGATGGGTGCGACCGCCGGATTTGCTGAAGACGAACGGGCAGAATTTCGCGACCGTCCGCTGGCAGCAAAACTCACACAGCCATTACAACCGCCAATTCAATTTGCTTTCCTGAGCTATGCTCGTGAAGACGCCGAGTTCGTGCTGCGTCTTGCCAAAGACTTGCGGGCGGGAGGAGCCCGCGTGTGGGTAGACCAACTCGACATCGCGCCCGGTCAGCGCTGGGACCGTGCCGTTGAGGACGCTTTGGCAAAGTGTCTCCAACTCGTAGTGGTTCTTTCGCCCTCCGCCGTGGAATCCACTAACGTGATGGATGAGGTCTCCCTTGCGTTGGAAGATGGCAAAACGGTTGTCCCTGTCCTACATCGCCAATGTAAGATTCCATTTCGACTGCGCCGCTTGCAGTACGTTGATCTCTCGTTGGACTATAAGGCAGGCCATGATCGACTTCTTGAGACGCTCGGGTCAGGGGCGGTAGGAACTGGGAATGTATCGGGGTTGTTCGAAACAACGCGCGGCGTCGTAGAGCGGTCGCAAGCGCGCGCGCACCCGGAAAAGCCTGAAGATGCTGTGGATGTGCGCAGCCAGCGGCGTTACACCCTAGCCGGAGAATTTGCTCTATTCATGCCGGAGCCGGCGGAGGCAACTGAGGAGCGCAAACGAGCCGTCGCCTATTTTGCAGATTGGGTTTCAGGGCCGCGCCAGCGCGACGTAAAAACAATTCTGGAAACAGTGCCCGTTCTGATGCACAGCCTGCGCTGGGGCGTCAAGTTTGGCATGGCAGCGGAGGTCATGCGCATAACCAGGTCGGTGGAGCTCCCATTGGTTTTGACCGGTCGCTGGGAATCCTGGACGAATGCCTTGTCTTTAGCCGCTCAATCCGCGATTGCCGCAGGCGACAAGGCCGCTTTGGGATGGGTGCGTCATCAAGATGGCACGAAAGCAATTTGTGAGGGAAATTTTTCCGAAGCACGGCAATCGCTTGAGCAAGCTCTGCAAATACGCGAAGAGCTTCGCGACAAAGCTGGCGCAGGCATTACTCGCCACAATCTGAAGTTAGTTGCCCCTCCGACAATTCCAACGTGGAAGCACTGGAAGTTACTCGCTGGCTTGGTTGCGGTAATTTGCGCGGTCATCGTTGCCGTGGCCGTCGCATCGAAGTTCCGCTTGTGGTCGCCATCAGCGACTCCAGCACCGACAGTAACTTCAACAACCACACCGGCACCGCCATCAGCGACTTCAGCACCGACAGTAACTTCAATAACGACACCTGCACCAACAGCAGCGACTCCAGCTGTGGCGGTACCAGTGGCAACACTGCCGCCGGCAGTAGCGACTCTAGTCCCTACCATAACTCCAGCCGGGACAACGCCGCTACCGTTGACTCCTGTAACTCCTTCGATAACTGCGAACCTTCCTCTCAACCCCTCGCTAATGGCGCGAATTGTCAGATTCGCGGGAACTCCTACAACGATTGTTCGCGGAGAGAGTGCGAAGCTCTCTTACAAATTGGAGAATGCCGAACACGCTTCTATTGATCCTTCAGTCGGTAAAGTCGATTCGACTGAAGGGAATCTTAGTGTCTCACCGGTGGAGCGTACCGAATATACCCTGACAATGTTCGGTCGCGATGGCGTAACAGAACGGCAGCGAATCACGATCGACGTTCAACCCAGACGACGCGAAAAACCGAAGAGTGAGGTAGCCAAAAAGCGCGACAAGAGCTCTCCTACTCCAGGCCCACGTGTTCGCGACTCATCGGCCGGCACACGTGGGTCTACCAGTGCGCCAGGCCAGCGCGGTTCGCTACAGATCGGGATCGGTCCCGCTGGCGTCCGAATCCCAATCGGTGCTGGCACCCGTGCGCCTACCCCTACGCCAACGCCACGCATTAAGATACAAACCGGGATCGGACGGGGGTCCTACCTGCCAGACCGGCCTTGAGGACGGCCAGCAGATAGGCGTTGCCCGAACTCATACAATGGCCATGCGCGTTTCCGCGCAAAAGCTCGCACTGAATGAACGACGCCGAGTGACACCACCTGTCAGAAACCACTAGCAAGGATCTGATCATTTCGACGACGGATTTGTTCAGGGACGACTTCCTCGTAAACCGCGGCAAAATTCCACTCATCTTGAGGGCTTTCATCGGGTACTTGAAGGGCGATAAACCACCGATTCAGTAAGCAGAAGTGCCCGATCAACCAAGTAACCTCTACGATCTGGGCATCGACGTGACGAGGCATCTGTTCTGTCGTGAGGTCTTTCAGTTTGTCGTCTTTTAGATTGTGTTCGGTTAATACGCGGCGCAGCTCTTGGAACTCCTGGTCGGTCACGAGATGAGCATCCCTTGTCACCTTCGCCGCATAATCGAGCACGACGCGTTCTCGCTCAGTGTAGACTTCACGGTGTTTTTCGTGTTCATGAAGATGCAAATATTTCGGTATGGCTTCGTCTCTGCGGCCAGCATCCGCAAAGAGACTCAGCCCGATAACTGAATGATGGGTTACCGAATAACGCGCTCGGTTAATCAGCGAGGTCCGAGAGATCACAAGTTCTTTGATGAAGCGGTCGTTGAACCCTGCCTCTTGGATATCTCCGCGCAAAGTGCGCGGATCGAAGATGAAGGTGTTGCAGTACTCGACTTCCGTTTGCAGGAGGCGGGGTGTGTATGCCATTACCTTGCAAAGATTGTTGGGATTCCCTCCCCAGGTGAGCTCTCCGGTCATCATTCCGGCCTGTGTGTAAGGATCCAGTTCATCGCGCTGCAGTGGCCGAATACGGGTCCAAGGCCCTTGTTTGATTTTCGTCATAATTCTATGGCTTTCGTTGGGATTTAAGCGTTACTGCAATGAATTGGTTTCTGTGTGACTCCGTGCTTCCGGTTGCTTCTACAAAGTTTTGACCTCGTTCTGTAGGCCGAGGGCATGATCGTAAACTTATCGTTTGTCCCTGGGCTTCCCGGGACTCTTTGGCGCGCGTTGTGTAGATCTTGCTTGTCTAGCGTCCGCGACCGACGCGCCGGACTCGTGTTTGCGCAGATCCCATAAAAGCCAATCGTCGTTCCGCACGAACTTTCCCGTAGCACGATCCCACTTGAGCGGGAGCTCACGATTAAGCTTTTCAAGGAAGGGAAGGAGCGGCTTTTGCGGCGGGTGATCCTCTTCGTTTTTATCGAGTGAAATTTCCGTCCATCCAAACCGCTCGCGGTAGTGATCGAAACCGAAGCCGTCGAAGAATTGTTCACCGCCCACCAATGGCATATACCAAAGGCTCGGGCTCGCATTTTTATTCTCCTTGATGGGAACTTGGGTAACAAGATCTTCGAGCAGTGCCGTGCCTTTGGCGTCCTTCGCTAGATGTTCCTTGAGACGTGAAAGCGCCGGGAAACTGACGTATGGACTGACAAACAGCACGGGCTTGCGCTGCTCGTTCGCTAGGATGATCTCGTGAGGAGTGCCGACACTGTAGACGTTCGTCGGGCAGTAACAAATGATGAAGTCGCTCGTGTCCACCATCCGAAGATCAATATGGAGCGCGGGCCAGAAGCTCTCAGCTACTTGTGCGCGAGCCGCGGCACCTTCTTCTCCGCCCTTATAGGTCCATGCCACCCGGACATCTGTCGTTCCTTCCCCTTCGCGCCCGTAATCATGCATGGCCCGAATCTCTG
>Ga0134066_10000102_pt1 | contig 11157 bp, 10 predicted proteins | sample 15_taG_22_FD_94462 | JGI IMG/M metagenome (GOLD analysis project Ga0134066, IMG submission 94462) | Grasslands soil microbial communities from the Angelo Coastal Reserve, California, USA - 15_D_Rain_20cm_2_09212015 | ecosystem: Environmental > Terrestrial > Soil > Grasslands ... | reverse complement strand
TCTAGCGCCAGCGGCGCTATTTCACTTTTAGCTTGAGGGCATCGCCCCAGGAATTCGAATCGCCGTGTAAACAAGCGCTGAAAATAAATCCTAGGACGTAGCCCCAGGCTCAAGATTGAATGCTGCGCCTTTGGCGCGAAACACAAACTTTGCTTTAGGCGGATCAGATTTAGAATTTTCTATTTCTCGTTTTTCTTCGCAATCGGCGATCAGGAATCTACAGTTTGAATACAAAATGAGCCGGATCCGATTGTTACCAGAGGCGGTGGCTAGTCAGGTGGCCGCGGGCGAAGTCGTGGAACGTCCGGCGTCAGTATTAAAGGAGCTGATTGAAAACAGCATCGACGCCGGCGCCCGTAAGATCGATATTCTCATTCGTCGTGGCGGAATCTCGCTGGTCCGAGTCGTCGATGACGGCTGCGGGATGGATCGCGATGACGCGTTACTGTCGCTGGAGCGGCATGCCACGAGCAAGATTAGATCGGCTGCCGATCTGCAAGCGGTGGCCACATTGGGATTTCGCGGCGAAGCATTGCCGAGTATCGCCAGCGTGTCGCGATTTCGTCTGACCACGCGAGAGGCCGGCGCAGTCGCAGGAACCGAGATCGTCGTCAACGGTGGTAAGATCGACATCGTGCGAGATGGCGGCGAAGCGCCAGGAACTCAAGTCGAGGTGCGCTCGCTTTTTTATAACTTGCCTGCGCGCCGAAAATTTCTTCGCTCTGAAAACACGGAAAGCCGTAACATTGAACACCAGATTCATTTGCAGGCGATCGGTCATTCCCGGATCGGTTTTTCTTTGTTACGAGACGACCGCATGTTATTCCAGGTGCCGTCGGCGGCGACACTGGGCGATCGAATCCGAGACTTATATGGTATCGAGTTACTGCAGCGCCTTGTTGAAGTAAACGGCACACCTTCGCGAAATATTCGCGTAGCCGGATTTATCGGGCAGGCAGGACTAAGCCGGCAGACAAGGTCGCAACAGCTCGTCTTTGTAAATGGCCGCGCCACTGAGAGCGGGCTTCTCACGGCAGCACTTCGTGAGGGTTATCATACCGCTCTGATGAAAGGCCAGTATCCGGTAACGTTCCTCTTTCTCAAAATCGATCCCGGGTCTGTTGACGTAAACGTTCACCCAGCAAAACGCGAAGTACGTTTTCGCGATCCGATCGCAGTCCGTGAAGCAGTCGTTCGCTCGATCCAGCAAACTTTGGAACGCGGCCGGGTCGGGTGGCAGGAAAAATTTCGCTCGCCTTTGACCAGACCCGCAGCTGTTCCAGAAAAACGAACCTCCGACTTGAAGTTACGGCCCGAAATACCAGTTCCAGAAGAATCCCATCGTGAATTGCCACATCTAGCTCCGGCTGTGGCCGGGATCGTGACTGTAGCCGGAGTCGTTGAATCCGGCCGCCTGCCAACTCCCCGCGTCGATTCGACGGACGATGCGCTTGCCGCACAACGATCGCAACAGCTCGCTGTCCAGCAGCAGTTTCAGATCATCGGTGTGTTAAACAAGCTTTACGTCTTGATGGAAAACGCCGATGGGCTCGTCCTCGTCGATCAGCATGCTGCGCACGAGCGAATTCTCTTTGAAGAGTTGCGGCGAAGAATGGAGGAACACGGGGTCCCAACGCAAAAGCTGCTCTTACCTCACACATTTGATGTGCCGCCGCGCGATGCCGACTGGATTGAACGCAACATATCGATCCTTCAAAAGATGGGAATCGGCATTGAGAGTTTCGGGCCAGGCACGTTCAAGATCGATAGTCTCCCTGGTTTCTTGAGCGTCTCAGATCCGGCCCAATTCATGCGCAAAGTGATTGACGACCTAAAAAGCGCTGGCAACAGCACCTCACCGATGCGGTTAGGTGAGGAGATGATTGCCAAGACAGTTTGTCGGCACGCCGTCAAAGCCAATGATCCGCTGCGTTACCCCGAGATAGAGAAACTGATTCGCGATCTGCTTGAGTGTGATTTGCCTTATTGCTGTCCCCACGGACGACCTACCATGATTCAGATTTCGCTGACGGAATTGGAGAAAAAATTCGGTCGCAAGATATGATTATACGTCAATTCTTGCCTCAACGTTGCGAACCCTGACTAATAACGAACGAAGCCTCAATCATCGAATGAGGAAACATCAGCTGCGCCTAAATTCTGACTTCGTTATTTTTCCAACCCAGGTCGCAGCGCCACTGTAGCTTCGCCTGGCAGCATCCACTGCTCCGGACTGGCGGTTATGGGCGAACCTGCGCCGCCGTAGCGGGAAGACTCGCTCGTCCAAAGTGTTTCCCAAGTGCAGCCCAATGGCGGCGCGAGGAGAGGCTCTGAAGCAGGATGCAACACCTGGCGCTCTCCGAAATTGACTAAAAGCAGACGATCGTCATTGGTCTTGGAAAAATATCTGAGGACGAAACTCGTCGTACCCAAGACTGCGCCATCGATGCCGCCAGGAATTTGCTGGCGAAAGCGCGGATCTTCCCGTCGCAATTTCAAAAGGTCGGTATGCATATCGTAAAGCTGTCGATTTTTTTCGCGCTCGGAAAAATCGAGTTTGCAGCGAACGAATACTTCCGGATCGTCCGGCGTCCGCAAAGTTGTTAAAGCTTCTTGCTCAGGAAGTGACAGGAAGGGCGCCAGCCACTCGGCGCGGCCTTTCCGAATGGCGTCGCGCACGGATGCATCGCCTATGTCGGCAAAAAACATGAACGGGCTCGACGCGCCGAACTCCTCTCCCTGAAACAACAGCGGTGTCCAGGGTCCAAGCAAGAGAAGCGCCGTCATCGCGCGATAACGCGCGGGTGAAGTTTGAAGACGCACTCGTTCGCCCGGTCCGGTATTCGCGATTTGATCGTGGTTTTCGATAAAACAGACGAAAGCCTCAGGGGGAATGTCGAACGCGGACGATCCACGCAATGCTTTTTGCCATGAGAGCGCCTGACCTTGATAAAGGAAACCGTATTTCGCCGCGGAAATGAATTCCTGTGGCGTACCGCGGTAATCGCAAAAGTACGCTTGCTTGCGACCGGTCAACGCGACTACTGCGCTATGATGAAAATCGTCGTTCCACATTCCATCTAGATCGTCACCACCTTCGGTACGCGGGCGTACCATTTTCGCTTCCTGCAAATCGTTCTCGGCGATCAGAAGAATTGAGCGCGCGCCAGCCGCCTTGCGCGCCGCGCGCCCGACTTCGCTAATAATGTACTCAGTCGATCGATCGTGAATGGCGTGTAACGCATCGAAGCGAAACCCATCGAAATGAAATTCCTCAACCCAGTAACGCCCATTGGTGATGAAGAACTCGCGGACCGGTCCCGAATTCCGGTCATCGAAATTGATCGAGTCGCCCCATTCATTTTCGTTTCCGCGGATTAGATAATCGTCGGAAAAAGCGCTGAGATAATTTCCGTCAGGTCCAAAGTGGTTATAGACGACGTCGAGGATCACACCGAGGCCTAACGAGTGCGCGCGATCGACGAATGCACGCAAATCATCCGGCGTTCCGTACAAATGTGAAGGCGCGAACAGATCAACGCCATCGTATCCCCAGCCGAACTTCCCTGGGAAATCGGCGACCGGCATCATTTCGATCACGGTGATTCCGATGCGCGCCAGCTCCTCCAACTGTTGCGAAGCTGCGGGCCACGTTCCCTCCTTTGTAAACGTGCCGACGTGCATTTCATAAATGACCTGTCCTTTGAGCCCCGCGGCCGGGACGCCGGGCCACTGCGAATCGTTCCACTGAAACCGCGTCGGATCGACAATGCAGGACGACCCGTGAGGTCCATCAGGTTGAAACCGCGACGCAGGATCCGGGTAAAAATTCTTGTTTACGTGGAATCGATAGCGATCGCCTGCACCAGCTTTGACAGCTCCGAAAAAGTATCCGTTTTCTTCGGCTTCGAGTCCTTGAAATGTTTGCCCTGAAGTTTTCGCTGCGCTGCCTTCCAGAATCAGGTCCACACGCTGGGCCTTTGGCGCCCAGACGCGGAAGTGGGCTTGGTCAGGCCCGATTAGTTCTGCGCCAATTGGGTAGCGACGCCGCACCCGGCGAGTTTCTCGCGTGCTGTAAAGCATGGGTCATCAAAGATGCGAGCGCTTGCGTACGAAGCAACCAAGGATCCCAAATGCTTTCGGGGTTGATCGCCTGGGTCGAACTGTTTCAGAATACGCGCCATGAACGGAGTCAGACCCAGGATCGAAATCTTCAGACCTTTTGGCGAAGCGTTCGACCTGACGAACAAGATTCTATTTCAACCGTTCGACCTGAAAAAATGGCTTGTAATTGGTTTCGCGGCGTTCTTGTCCGGACATTTGGCAGGGGTTGGCTTCAATTTCCCATCGCCATTCGGCAATTTTCAATCGCATCGGACGACTCCGGAAGTGATTTCACCTCACTTTGAACAATGGAAACCGTGGCTCGTGGTGGCCGTCGTTGTGCTTGCGCTGTTTTTTTTCGCGTTGGTAATCGCGCTGACGTGGTTGAAAGCGCGCGGTAATTTCATCTTTACAGACTGTGTTGTTCGAAATCGGGCGGCAATCGTGGAACCATGGCGCGAATATCGGAAAGAAGGGAACAGTTACTTTTTATTCCAGCTCGCAGTCATGTTTGCCGTATTGCTATTGGCAGGGCTAATCCTGGCAAGCTTTATCGGGCTGGCCTGGTTGAAACAAGGCGCGGGTGAAACGGGATCGATTACTCTCATTGGACTTCTCGTTTTCCTTAGTCTGTTTTGGGTTTCGATTGTCATTTTTGTCAGTATCGCCACCTATTTCATGGTGCCGGTGATGTACCGGAGGCGATGTCGAGCAGTAGAGGCGTTTCGCGATGTAACGCGTCTGATATGGCATCACCTGGGCTCTTTCTTTTTGCTTTGCTTGTTTGGGATGGTTTTGATTCTGGCTGTGCTAATGATTGGCGCGATCGTGACATGCGCGACCTGTTGCCTGGCTGCGCTTCCCTACCTCGGGACAGTTATATTGCTACCATTATTCGTATGCTTGCGCGCGTTCGGGCTCCTGTTTCTTCGCCAGTTCGGTCCGGATTACGATGTCTGGGCGAGTTTCATGCCACCGGAATTTCTGCCTATCTTGTCAGGACCGCTGCCTGCGCCACCACCAACGACCCCTGAGCCGAATCCGCCGCCTGAGCCACCATTGCCTCCAGCCATGTGAAAGAGGACAGGCAAAGTCTGAAGTCCAAAAAAGATTCGACCGTATTAGTCGACTGTCCTAAGAATCTCTTATGAAAAGAGAGTTTATCCCTTGTTGTTTCAGCTTGGTTGCAGCTGCTTCCATTTGCTTTGGTCAGGAAAGTCGGAGTCCAAGTCCAAGCCCAAGTCCGACTCCGTTCAAGACGATCAGATCAGCAACTAAAGAGGCCACAATTACGAAGTTGGAAAAGTCGGTCACCGACGCGTTTAAGAACAAACAGGCGAAGGCGTTTAGGGATTATTTGGCGCCCGAGTTTAGCGCGATCGACGCGGAAGGAGTCAAAGATGCGGATGCCGAAATCGCGGACATGCAGAAGACTGATCTAAGTAACTACTCGTTCGCCGATATGAAAGTGGCGCTTCTAAGTCCCAAAATGGCGGTAGCTAGCTACAAAGTCACTACCCAATCCACCTCATCCGGGCGGGACACATCAGGTACCTATTACGCGGCTACAGTGTGGAACAAACGTGGCGCAAAGTGGCTAGCTGTTTTGCACACTCTTGTTAAAGCGCAGTAAGATGACCAGTCGGAAAGACCATTATTCTACTTATTTGCGGCTATCCTATTTCGTTCTGACTCTCGGATGAAATCTTTAAGACTCCCTCTCGCGGTCTCTGTGACAATATTTGTGGGCGCTTTGTTTGCGCAATCATCCAACCTAACGATGAAGGCAGTTGTTGTGCATGAGTACGGTGGTCCTGAGGTATTGAAATACGAAGAGGTGCCGCGACCCGAGCCAAAAGAAGATCAGATTCTCGTGCGCGTAATGGCGGCGGGTGTGAATCCTGTCGATGCCCTGATCCGATCGGGAATGTTTGCGAAATATGAAAAGGACGTTTTCCCAATCATTCCGGGCGCGGACATTGCTGGAGTCATTGACAAGGTTGGAAGCAAGATCACGAAATTTGAAGCAGGCGATCCTGTGTTTGCGTACGTGAGCCTAAAGGGAGGCGGCGGCTATGCAGAGTACGCGTTGGGTACTGAACGTGACACGGCAGCCAAGCCCAAATCGCTCAGTTACGTCGAGGCTGCAGCAGTGCCGATCGTGGCATTGACTGCCTGGCAGGCGCTAGTTGACACCGCCAAGCTCGCCGCAGGCCAGACAGTTCTTATTCATGGTGGATCGGGCGGAGTTGGAAGTTTCGCGATCCAAATAGGCAAAGCGCGCGGGGCGAAGGTAATCGCGACTGCATCGACCGCCAATCAGGATCTCCTCAAAGAACTCGGGGCTGATGTGGCGATCGATTATACCAAGCAAAAGTTCGAGGACGTCGCGAAAGATGTCGATGTAGTGCTCGATTCAGTCGGGGAAGATACGCTGGCGCGTTCCTACGGGGTAGTAAAGAGAGGCGGATTTATTGTGTCGCTAGTGGCGCGCCCAGAGCGGGCTGGGCTCGACAAACACGGTATCCGCGGTGCAGCACTCAGTGTGGAGCCAAATTCAGATGAGCTGGCGCAAATCGGCAAATTGATCGACCAGAAGAAAATCAAAGTGATTGTGTCGCAAACGTTTCCGCTTTCTGAAGCAACGAAAGCCCAGGAACAGGTGGCGACTGGTCACACGCGCGGCAAGGTTGTTCTCAAAGTTGCTGACGAGCCGAAGTAGAACCCATTCCTAGATGCTGCTGTCATGTTGAGTGAAGCGATACACCTAAAGCTGTGGTATTGGAGTCGGCCCGGGCAATGATCAGAGATTCTTCTCCCGCGACTGCGGGATCAGAATGACATTATGAGGTCGATTGTCATAGCCTGCGAGTTGCCCGTGGTATAGGAGAAGCGATGAACTGGGACGCGATTAGTGCCATCTCACAATTAGTGGGTTCGATCGCTGTGGTTTTGTCGGTGTTATACCTCGCGTTGCAAGTGCATCAAAGCACACGGGTTGCCAGACTCGCTACCCAAGACGCCGCGGCCACCGCTTTGCGCGAGGTGACTGCACCTTTGATGGAGAACGCGGAACTGGAACGCATCTGGCGGATAGGCCTGGAAGATATCGGCTCGCTCTCTGTTGAAGAGCGGGCTCGCTTTTTCCACGCTGCCTATCAATTCTTAAAAGCGTTCGAGACAATTCATTTTCATTACGTTTACGGATTGATGGACAAGCAGCTTTGGGAAGGCTGGCACGGACTGCTTCGGCATTACATTGCTGCGCCCGGGATGGCTCAGTACTGGAATCTTCGCCCTGAAGTTTTCTCCGAGCGGTTTCGAAATTTTGTTAACTCGCTCGAACCCCCGACAGAGCAACGCACCGTGGGAACTCTTTTTGGTGAGGAACGAAAATAATGGGCCGCTTCCTTGTTTCAGAAATAACACACTAGTGGCTGCGATACATTGAAACTGGCGCGAGGACGCGTGCGCACTCCCAAAGCTTTCGCGAAACAGCGCGCAGATCTCCTGTCGATGTCGCATGAAGTGCTTTTGGAGTGCGATGCGTCCCCGCATTGCTTTTTTTAGCGCACTACAAACCTACCCAGGGTTGTTACTTACACGGCCCGGGCACAGGAATAACAAATTTGCCGTCTTTCTCGGCTATGAAGTTTTCGCTGGTGCTGGTTGAGCTGCCGTTGGCGTCTTTTTTCTCGACCTTGATGATGAGCTTTTTGGTCGGCTTAAGTGTCAGGCAAACTTTGCCACCCGTCGGCGAATCCATTGGCGTCGCGGCTTTCTTTGCGTCCTCGGGCGTAAGATCGACAAGCTCGATGTTGGCTATCTTCTCTCCGGCTTCTCCTGACTGCATCATTTTGTAGAAACCGAGAATCGCCGGGTCGGCCCCTTGCGTGTAAAGGAACGATTCCAATGTGGCGCTGTCCTTCCCCTCGAACGCGGTTTTGTATTTGTCGGTAAAGGCCTTCTCTTGCGGCGACGTGCCAGCGAAAATCAGCAAGGTCATCGTGACAAGCAATGCGCAAAGCAGACTAAGGAGTTTGATCGAGGTGTTCATGGCGCAACCGTAGTGGGTTTGGTTTTCAAGAGGCAAGCCAATTCGGGGACAGAAAAATCTTTGCCGATTGGTCTTCTGCAGGCTATTGCAGTTGCCTTCTGGAATTCAAAGGCGGCGGACTAGAGACTCCGAAAGGTTTCGCGAGCAGGCCGCCGCTCCTTGTTATGAACATTCACGAATACCAAGCCAAAGAGCTGTTGCAAAAATTCGATGTAGCGACCACGCGAGGGAGGGTTGCATCGAGTCTTGACGACGCTGAGCAAATCGCGCGTGAACTCGGCGATGTCGATATCGTTGTTAAGGCGCAAATTCACGCCGGTGGACGGGGCAAGGGCACCTTCAAGAATGGATTCAAGGGTGGTGTGCATATTCGCAGGACGCCAGACCAAGTACGCGACGTCGCCTTGAAGATGCTTGGTCAAATCCTGGTTACGCACCAGACGGGACCAGCCGGCCGCAAGGTAAACAAACTGCTCGTAGCGGAATCCGCCGACATTGCGCGCGAGATTTACTTTGCCGTCTTGCTCGATCGAGCCACAGCCGCACCTGTAATTGTCGCCAGCACCGAAGGCGGGGTTGAAATCGAAGCCGTCGCGGCTAAATCGCCGGAAAAAATCATTCGTGAACCAATCGATCCATTGGCAGGTCTGCAGCCATTTCAGACTCGGAAATTGGCGAAACAACTTAGCTTTGAGCCTTCACAATTGAAAAGCGCTTCGAAATTATTCGAAGGCCTCTACCGCACGTTTGTTGCCTACGATTGTTCGATGGTCGAAGTGAACCCGCTCGTCGTGACAACCAAAGGCGAGGTCCTCGCGCTCGACGCGAAGTTTAACTTCGATGATAACGCGCTTTATCGTCATCCAGAAATCGCGGCGCTGCGTGATATCGCAGAGGAAGATCCGCGCGAAGTCGAAGCTTCGAAGCATGGTCTTAATTATATTGGTCTCGACGGAAATATCGCCTGCCTGGTGAACGGCGCCGGGCTGGCGATGGCCACGATGGACATCATCAAGTTTTATGGCGGCGAGCCGGCCAACTTCCTCGATGTAGGCGGTGGCGCGACGGAAGAGCAGGTGACCGAAGCCTTCAAGATTCTGATCGCCGATAAAAAAGTAAAAGCGATTCTGGTCAACATTTTTGGCGGTATCATGAAATGCGACATCATTGCGCAGGGAATCATCAACGCAGCAAAAACACTAAAGTTATCGGTGCTGCTGGTGGTTCGCCTCGAGGGAACGAATGTCGAAGCAGGAAAAAAATTGATCGCGGATTCGGGTCTGGCCGTCATTGCAGCCGACGATTTGGCCGATGCCGCGCAGAAGGCCGTGAAAGCGGCAGCAGGAAAGAAATGAAAGCGAAGAAGATTGCATTTACTGGAATTCCGGTAACGGACATAAAACGCGCACGAGCCTTTTACGAAGGAGTGCTCGGGCTCACGGTTTCGGGTGAATTTGGCGAGGGTGTTTGGACCGAATACGAGATTGGTCCCGATACGCTGGCCATCGGCAGCGTGGGCGATCAATGGAAGCCATCCGAAGATGGCACCAGCGTCGCTATTGAAGTCGAAGACTTTGACGCTGCCATCAAGAGCCTCAAACAAGCGAAGGCTCGATTTGCCGTCGAAGGAATCGAGAGTCCGGTGTGCTGGATGGCCGTCGTGCAGGATCCGGACGGTAACAAGATTATAATTCACAAACTCAAACCGAAAAACGAGAAAGGAATCTGCAAATGATTACGAACGAAGTAGCTTTCGTCGCCATCGCGGTTTCTGACAAAGAACGCGCGCGGAAATTTTATCAGGAGACACTCGAACTCGAGCCTACGTCCACTCAGATGGATGGTGCATGGGTCGAGTATGATCTTGGCCCCGTCACAATCGGTGTCGGCTGTCATCCGGCCTGGAACCCATCACGCGATGGAACAACGGTCGCCTTTGAGGTCGAAGATATCGACGCCGCGATCGATAAACTTAAAGGACGCGGTGTCAGCTTCGATATTGAAAAGACTGAAACGCCTGTGTGCTGGATGGCGCAATTTCGCGATCCAGACGGAAACAAGCTGGTCATTCACAAGCGAAAGAAATGACGAAGCACGAATGACGAATGCCGAAGGAAATCGGAATGCTCAAATGACGAAGGTCTGCGAGTTTCGTTTTGTTATTCGGATTTCGTCATTCGTAATTCCTTCATCATTCGTCATTCGTCATTTTCATCATGTCTATTCTGGTCGATAAGAGCGCCCGCCTCGTCGTGCAGGGCATCACTGGAGGCGCAGGGGCATTTCATACACGGCAATGCATGGATTACGGGACCAACGTTGTCGCCGGTGTTACTCCAGGCAAAGGCGGGCAGATGTTCGATGGCAAGGTGCCAGTGTTTGATACAGTCTCGGAAGCGCGACGAGAAACTAGCTGCAACGCCTCGATGGTTTTTGTGCCCGCTCCGGCGGCTGCTGATTCAATTCTTGAAGCCGTGGATACAGGAATAGAACTGGTCGTTTGTATCACGGAGGGAATTCCAGTGATGGACATGATGCGGGTAAAAGCCCTGATGCGCGGAAAGCAATCGCGACTGATCGGGCCGAATTGCCCGGGGATCATTACTCCGGGCGCATGCAAGATCGGCATCATGCCGGGGTACATTCACAAGCCCGGCAACATCGGTGTGATCTCGCGCTCCGGCACGCTCACTTACGAAGCAGTCTGGCAACTCACTTCGCGCGGTTACGGCCAATCGACTTGCATCGGGATCGGTGGCGATCCCATCGGCGGGTTGTCGCACCTCGATTGCGTGAAACTGTTCAATGAAGATCCCGGCACGGATGCGATGATCTTGATCGGTGAAATCGGCGGCTCGGCGGAAGAAGAAGCCGCCGAGTGGATCAAGAAGAACGGCGAGAAACCGGTCGCGGCTTTCATCGCGGGAATGACAGCTCCACCAGGGCGGCGCATGGGGCACGCCGGCGCGATTGTTTCGGGCGGCAAGGGAACTGCG
>Ga0134066_10000100_pt1 | contig 11198 bp, 10 predicted proteins | sample 15_taG_22_FD_94462 | JGI IMG/M metagenome (GOLD analysis project Ga0134066, IMG submission 94462) | Grasslands soil microbial communities from the Angelo Coastal Reserve, California, USA - 15_D_Rain_20cm_2_09212015 | ecosystem: Environmental > Terrestrial > Soil > Grasslands ... | reverse complement strand
TGCAGCGCCGCATCATGAACAACGCGGGCGGCGGCCGCATCGTCGCGCCGGCGTGGACAAAGTTCATGCGCGACGTGTACGAGCGTCGGCCCGCGCCGGCCGACTGGGTGCGGCCCGACGACCTCGTGACGCGAGAGATCGACTGGTCGAACGGATTCCTCGCGACGCCGTTCTGCCCGCTCGAGGTGCGGCGCTGGGAGTGGTTCTATCCCGGCACGGAGCCTACGCAAGTGTGCCAGGTCCACTCGCCGTTCGGCGTCGGCGTCAGTCCCTAACTCCGTGCTCCGCATTCGAGCTGGCCGGGTGCATCCGGTGACGGCGCCTTCCATCGAGGACGGCGCCGTTCTCGTTGACGGAAGCGGACGGATCTCGGCGGTCGGCCCGAACAGTCTAGTGCCCACGCCGCGCGCCGCCCGCCTCATGCACTTTCCCGACGCCGAGCTGACACCGGGCCTCGTCAACTGCCACACCCATCTCGAGCTGACGCATCTCGGCGGCGGCGCGAAGCACGAAGAGCCGGAGTTCCACCGATGGATCTGGCACGTGCGGACGCTGAAGGACGCCACGAGCGCCGCGGGGTTTTATGAGGCCGCGCTGGCCGGCGTCCGGGACTGCTGGGCGCGGGGCGTGACGTGCATCGCCGAGACGGGCAGCACGGGCGCGGTGATGCGCGCGCTGCACGACCTGGGTGGCCGCGGCATCGTGTACCACGAGACGTTTGGTCCCGACCCGGCGCAGTGTGCCGCGAGCATGGAAGATCTCGAGACCGCCGTCTTGCAGCTTCGCCGTCTTGCAACTCCGCAACTGATAGTTGGGGTCTCGCCCCATGCGCCGTACAGCGTGAGCGCGCCGTTGTACCAGGCGACCGCCGCCTTCGCGCGCCGTGAGCGACTCCCGATCGCGGTGCACATCGCCGAGTCGCCGGCGGAAACCGAATTTGTGCGCGACGGCGCGGGACCGTTCGCCACGCTCTTCGGGGCACGCAGCATTCCGGTCGAAGCCCAGCACTGCTCGCCGGTCGCGTACCTCGAGCGACTCGGCGTGTTGGGACGTGGCACGCTCTGTATCCATTGCGTCCAGGTAAGCGAGGCGGACGTCGAGCTGCTTCGCGCCGCCGGTGCCGCCGTTGCGCATTGTCCGCTGTCGAATGCGGCGCACGGACACGGCCGCTCACCATTCGGGCTGTTCCGCATGGCGGGTGTACCGGTCGGACTCGGGACCGACTCGGTGGTGAGTACTGGTGAGGTGAACCTGTGGGCGGAGGCGAATGCGGCGGGCCTGTCCGGCGACGGGGCGCTTAGCGCGCTTACAATAGAAGGAGCGCGCGCTCTGGGCCGGGAAATGGAGATCGGCTCGTTGGAAGTCGGGAAGGCCGCCGATCTCGCGGTTTTTCCCTTCGCCGCCTTTCGCCGCCCTTCGTCACCCTTCGCCGCCCTGACCATAGTCAGCGGCCGGATCGTGCATCAGATTTCCGCAACATGAAGACACAGCGTCACGCGGCCATCCTGCAGATCGTGCGCGGGGAGACGGTCGGCAGCCAGGAACAGCTGCGCGAGCGTCTCAAGGCCGAGGGCTTCAACGTGACGCAGGCGACGCTGTCGCGCGACATCCGCGAGCTCGGCCTCGCGAAAGTCTCCGCCCCGGACGGCGCCTCGCATTACGCGGCGACCCCCGAGGGCGCGCCCGGGGTCCGGCCTCACCTCGAGCAGCTCCTGCCAACGATGCTCGTGTCGGCCGAGGGCGTCGGTCCGCTGCTCGTGCTGAAGACCACCACCGGCGCCGCGCAGGCGCTGGGCCTCGCGCTCGACGGCGCGGGGTGGAGTGAAATCATCGGCACCATCGCCGGCGATGATGCCATCCTCGTCATCTCACGCAGCGAGCGAAGCCGCCGCGCCGTCCAGACACGGCTGCAAGAGCTCGGGGGACTTCCCGCATGAAAACTCGAACGCTCGCCCTGATGCTGTTGCTGCCGACATCCTGTAAAGCGCAATCACAACCTCCACCATCCTCGACAACCTCGACGACGCAGAACGTGCTCACGGACGCCGAAAAGGCCGCCGGGTGGCGACTGCTGTTCGATGGCAAGACAACGACCGGCTGGCGGAATTACGGCAAGCCCACGATCTCCGATGGGTGGACCGTCCAGGACGGGGCGCTCACGCGCACGGGGGCCGGGGGCGACGTCATCACGACCGATCAGTTCAAGAATTTCGAGCTCAGCATCGACTGGAAGATCGAAATCGGCGGCAATAGCGGAATCTTCTATCGCGCAGTCGAGGACAGCGACGCGATCTACTGGAATGCCGTCGAAATGCAGGTGCTCGACGATGCGAAACACCCCGACGGTCAGGACCCCATGACGTCGGCGGGCGCCGCCTACGACCTGTATCCCTCGCCAAAGGGGCACGTCCATCCCGGCGGCGAGTGGAATACGGCGCGACTCATCGTGAACGGCAATCATGTGGAACACTGGCTCAACGGTGCGAAGCTGCTCGAATACGAGCTCGGCAGCAGGGACTGGGATGCCAGGGTCGCGGCGAGCAAGTTCAAACCGCACCCGCAGTTCGGCAAAAGTCCGCAGGGCCACATCGGGCTGCAGGACCACGGCAACGTGGTCGCCTTCCGCAACATCAAGATTCGAGTGTTGCCATGAGCAAACAGTCCCGCAGAGGCCCAAAGGTAGGGGCGCAGCATGCTGCGCCCCTATACTCTCACCCCATTTCGCGTCGCGAGTTTGTGGGCGACGTCGCCGCAGCCGGCCTGTCGTTCACCATCGTGGCGCCCCATGTGCTTGGCGCGCGAGGCCGGAATCGTCTCGCGCCGAGCGACAAGCTGAACATCGCGTGCATCGGAGTCGGTGGCATGGGCGCGAATGACGTGCGGGGAGTGGGGAAGACTGAGAACATTTACTCGCTCTGCGATGTGGACGACCGCCAGGGCGCGCAGTCGTTTCAGGCGTTCCCGCAGGCGAAGCGCTACAAGGATTTCCGCGTGATGCTCGATAAAGAAGGAAAGAGCATCGACGCGGTGACCGTCTCGACGCCCGACCACATCCACACCGTCGCCGGCATGGCGGCGATGAAACTTGGCAAGCATACGCGCATCCAGAAACCTCTGGCGCGTACGTTGTGGGAGGTGAAGCAGCTCGAGGACATGGCGCGCAAATCGAAAGTCGCGACGCAGATGGGCAATCAGGGCCACGCCGAAGAAGGCACGCGCCTGATTCGCGAATGGGTCGAAGCCGGACTCATCGGCACGGTGCGCGAGATCCAGCTCTGGACCAACCGGCCGATCTGGCCGCAGGCGATCGACCGGCCGCTCGAAGAGTACTACACGCCCGACACGCTCGATTGGGATTTGTGGCTCGGCCCCGCGCCCGCGCGGCCCTACAATCCCGCGTACGCGCCGTTCAAGTGGCGCGGTTGGTGGGATTTCGGAACGGGTGCGCTCGGGGACATCGCGTGTCACTCGATGGACGCGTCGTTCTGGACGCTGAACCTGGGCTATCCGTCGCGTATCGAGGCTGAGTCCACGAAGCTCTACCCGGAGACCGCGCCGGCATGCTCGCGGATCATTTACTCGTTCGCGGCGAAGGGCAGCCGGCCGCCCGTGACCGTGGTGTGGCGCGACGGCAGCCTCTACCCGCCGCGGCCGCCCGAGTACACCGATCCTGCCACATGGCCCTTCGACACGAGTGGGCAGCTGTGGATCGGTGATCAGGGCCGGTTGGTCGCGGGGATCTACGGCGAAAACCCCAGGCTGCTCGATGCGGCGAAGATGGCCGAGGTCACGGCGCATCCGGTGACGCAGAAGTATCCGCGCACCGAAGGCGTGTACGCGGAGTGGATCGCCGCGTGCAAGGGCGGCGCGCCGGCGGGCTCGAACATTCCGGACCACTCGGGTCCGTTGACCGAGATGGTGCTGCTCGGCAATCTCGCGGTTCGGACGGCGCAACCGATCGATGTGAACCCGCAGACGGGTGCCGTCCTCACGCCCGGGATTCCGGAGGAGAACGTCAAACCCAAATACCGGCAGGGATGGGGCTGGTGACCTGAGGTAGGGGCGCAGCATGCTGCGCCCCTACTTGCGGGCCCCACGTGCCACATGTATTTTTATACACCCATATGCATAAACAAACCAACGGCCGCCAGGGCCCCCTCGTGGTGCTCGCCTACTCCGGCGGGCTCGATACCTCCGCCATCGTTCCGTGGCTGCGCGAGCAGTACGGCGCGCGCGTGGTCTGCTACGCCGCCGACGTGGGGCAGGGCCTGGGCGAGCTCGACGGGCTGATTGCGAAGGCCAAACGCTCGGGCGCCGAAGACTGCATCATCGAAGATCTGCGCGAAGAGTTCGTCCGCGACTTTGCCTTCCCGACCCTGCGCGCCGGCGCGACTTACGCGCGCACCTATCTCCTCGGCACGTCCATGGCGCGGCCCATCATCGCCGCGCACCAGGTGGCCGTCGCACAGCGCCTCGGCGCCGACGCCGTGGCGCACGGCTGCACGGGAAAAGGCAACGACCAAGTCCGCTTCGAGCTGACCTTCGCGGCGCTCGCACCGGAGCTGCAGATCATCGCGCCGTGGCGCGAATGGCAATTCCAGAGCCGCGAAGATCTCATCAACTACACGCACGCGAAGGGCGTGCCCGTCCAGGCGACGGCCGAGAAGCCGTACTCCACCGATCGCAACCTCTGGCACTGCTCGCATGAGGGCGGGATCCTCGAGGATCCGTCGCGGGAAGCACCCGAGCACATCTTCGTGATGACGAAGAACCCGGTCACCGCGCCGGACGAGCCGGTGATCGTGACGATCGGGTTCGAAGCAGGCAATCCCGTCAGCGTCGACGCCGTTCCCCTCGGTCCAGTCGAGCTCCTCGAACAACTCAATGAAATTGCTGGGGAGCACGGCGTCGGCCGCGCCGACGTCGTCGAAGACCGGCTGGTGGGGATGAAGTCGCGCGGCGTGTATGAAACGCCGGGCGGCACGGTGCTCTACGCGGCGCATCGCGAGCTCGAGCAGATGACGCTCGACCGCCGCACGCTCCGGATGAAAGACGAGCTGGCGCTGCGCTACGCCGATCTGGTGTACGACGGCCGCTGGTGGACGCCGGAGCGCGAAGCGCTCGACGCGCTGGTGAGCGCCACGCAGAAAAACGTCACGGGCACGGTCACGCTGAAGCTCTTCAAGGGCAACGTCATCGTCGCGGGTCGCGAGAGCCCGTACGCGCTCTATCAGCCGTCGTACGCGACGTTCGGCAAGGACAACGTCTACAACCAGAAGGACGCCGAGGGATTCATCCGGCTGTACGGGCTCGCCAGCAGGATCGCGGCGGGACTCGAGGCCGAACGGACTGATGTCCCAACACGCTGACACGCACCACATGTGGGGAGGGCGCTTCGCTCTGGGTCCGAGCGAGGCGCTCGATGCTTTAAACCGGTCGCTTCCGGTCGATCACCGCCTCTGGCCGCAGGACGTCTTCGCGAGCAAAGCGTGGGTCCACGCACTGTGCCGCGCGGGCGTTCTCACGACCGTGGAAGAATCGCAGCTGCTCGAAGGTCTCGACCGTGTCGCGGAAAAACTGGCCGACGGCGCGGCCGTCGGCGCGCCGGACGAAGACGTGCATACGCTGGTCGAGCGGCTGCTCTACGCCGAAGTCGGCCCGGTCGCCGGCAAGCTGCACACGGGCCGCTCCCGCAACGACCAGGTCGCCACGGATCTCAGGCTCTGGACGCTGACCGCGATCGACGAGCTCGACGCCGCCGTTGCCGCGTTGGGTCGCACCCTGGTCACCAGAGCGAAAGATGGGCTCGACGCGATCCTTCCCGGCTACACGCACGGGCAGCGCGCGCAGCCGGTGCGCTGGGGGTACGTGTTGCTCGCGCACGCCTGGCCGCTCGTGCGCGACCGCCAGCGTCTGGCCGACGCGCGCCGCCGCACGTCCGAGATGCCGCTCGGATCCGGCGCGCTCGCGGGCTCCGGATTTCCGGTCGATCGCGTGTTGCTCAAGGAAGCGCTCGGCTTCCGCGCCATCTCCGCGAATGCCCTCGACGCGACGGGCGATCGTGACTTCGTCGCCGACGTGTTGTTCGCCATCGCGCTCATCGGCATGCACCTCTCGCGCCTGGGCTCTGAACTGATCACCTACGCGAGCGGTGAATACGGCTTCGTCACACTCGCCGACAACTTCAGCACCGGCTCGAGCCTGATGCCGCAGAAGCGGAATCCCGACGTCTTCGAGCTGGCGCGCGGCAAGGCCGGCCGGATGCTCGGCGACTGCGTAGCGCTCCTCACGACGTTGAAAGGCATCCCCGCGGGCTATCAGAAGGATCTGCAAGAGGACAAAGCACTGCTGTTCGACGCGGTCGATACGGTGGCCACCGTTTTGCCGGCCGTCACCGGCGCGATCGACACGTTGACCGTGAATCCGGAGCGCATGGCGGCGGCGCTCGATCCGGCGATGCGCGCGACCGATCTCGCCGACCTGCTCGTCGATGCCGGCGTGCCGTTTCGCGAGAGTCACGGACTCATCGGAAAGCTGGTGCGCGCGGCGGAACAGGCCGGTGTCGCGCTCGATAAGGTTTCGCCGCAGCTCGCCACCGACATTCATCCCGCGCTGGGACCGGCCCTGGCGCAGCTCGGCAGCTGGGAGCAGAGCGTCGAAAGCCGTGCTACGCCTGGAGGTGCGTCGCGCGCCTCCGTGGAGTCGCAAATCGAAGAGCTACGGCGCTCGTTTCAGCCGGCGAGCGTGTAAACGCGTCACTTGCTGCAACTTGTAGTCCGGTATTAGGATATCGGATGCGCTGCTTAGCCCTCAACGCTTCGTTCGAGCCACTGACCATGGTGCCGGTACGGCGGGCACTGCGGCTGGTCATCGACGGCAAGGCCGAGGTCGTCGAGGCCGAAGGCACGCCGGTCCACTCCGAACGGATGGCGGTGCCGCGCCCGGCTGTGATCCGGCTCGTGCGCTTTGTCCACGTCCCTCGCCGCTTCCGCCGCCAAGTCACCAACACATTCCTGTTTGCCCGCGATAACTACCGCTGCCAGTTCTGCGGCCGCTCGCAGCCGGAATTGCGGCAGCGCGAGTGCCTGACGCGCGACCACCTGGTGCCGCTGTCGCGTGGCGGAACGAATGCCTGGAACAACGTCCTGACGGCCTGCTCGAGCTGCAACACCCGCAAGGGTAATCTGCTGCCCGAGGAAGTCGGGATGCATCCGCTGCGCGCCCCGCACGAGCCGCATTTCGTGCATCTCGCGTGGGCTGTGCGCCGTCTGACGCGGACGCAGGCGAAGTACATCCGGCTCTTCTACGGAGCCGATGTGCTGGCCACGCTCGAAGCGCTCTAAATGGCGAAAGCTCCCTGGATCGTGGCGGGCGTGGCGGCTGCCGCGCTCGTCGCCGTGGTCGTCTCCACGCGCCCCGCCAGCGGCTCGATCCATCCGGACCCACGGCCCGGCATCACGGCCGAGAAGATCCTGCCGAACTTCGCGATTCCGAAGAATCCCGGCGCGCTGGAGGCGTACGCCGCGGCGCGCACCGCGGCCGCCACGCTCGACGGCGTGTACTGCCACTGCGATTGCTCGAAGCACTCCGGCCATCGATCACTGCTGACGTGCTTCGAGTCCGATCACGGCGCCTTCTGCGACATCTGTATGGGTGAGGCGATGGTGGCGAGCGGGATGGCGGCGCGGGGTCAGTCGCTGATGGAGATCCGGGACGCTATTGACCGTCAGTTCGGAACGTAGGACTCCGCGCCTCGAGTCGCTGCCGCGGTAAGCCCGCGAGCCGCACCAGCACGCGCTGCGCGCCGCGCGCCAACGCATCCCCGAAGTTTCCTTCGCCACTGACGGCCGGCCCGACATCGCCCGAGAGCCAGCGCGACAGTTCCTGCAGATCGGTGTCGTTGAGCGTCGTCACCTCGAGCCGCGCCACGAAGTAATAGCGCGCGCTGGACGACCCGCTCGGCCGCAGCGTGACCGTATATGGGATGTCGAGCGCGGCCTCGAGCTCATCGGGCGTCGCATAGCGCGTCACTTCGCCGCCCTGACGGATCAACACGAAGTCGTCCGCGAGCGGATCGTTTCGCGCGACCGCATCCCAGCTGATCTCTCGGATGAATTGATCGAACCAGCTGCCACGCACGCGCCACAGCTCGAGCCGGTAGTGCAATCGCAGCGGAAATCCCGAGCGCATCAGGCCGACGAATTTTCCATCGGCAAGCAGGCCCGTGCTGCGCACGCGCGGGAGGGTGCTCTGCAGCGTGACGGTGAGCGTGGGAGACTGCGCGGCCAACCGTCCGGGTGCGCTGAGCACCAGGCTGGCTGCCGCAAGCCAGGCGAGGCGCACTCTAGAACCGGTGCTCGAGCCGGACCGTGAAGCGCAGTTTTTCGCCGGTGGTTACCGCCTTGGCGAGGTAGACCCCGAATCCACTCCAATCCACACCCAGACCCACGTCCACGAGCCAACTCGCCAGCTCCGGAACCCGGCCGGCAGGCACCTGCCCGGGATTGTTGCCGACGAGCCACGACTGGCCCGTGTTGGCGAATACCACGAGGTCGAGACCCTCGAGCCAGAAGGGCGAGTGCTCGTCGCTCGGCGGCTCGTCACGCGTTCCGCTGCCGGGTTTGTAGCTCCAGTTGAGCTTCACATGGCCGCGGTACTCCGCCTGAAATGCCAGGACGCGATCGCACGCGGCGACCTTCGACTGCGCGAATGCGGGATCGATGATATTCCCGTTGCACGCAGCCTTGCGGAACGGCTCGCCGGGCATCGGCTCGGGCCCGCCGAGCGAAAGCCGCTGCTGCAACGGCAGCGGATCGCCGCCCATCCAGCCGCCCGCCACCATCCGCAGATGGATGCGTCCTGAGGGACTGATGCGCGCGTAGTGCCTGACATCGAGGAACATGCGATCGAACTGGTAGGAACCGTCGGTCGGAATCGAGTCGCGCACCGTCGTGGGAATGCCGGGATGCGGGACGACGTCGGAGCTGCGCGAATTTTCGAACGTGAATTGGGCGAGCCATCCCGCCGTCGGGTCCGCTTCGTCGTTGCGGGTGTCGAGCGTCGCGTTCGCCGCGATCGTCGTGTAGTGGCCCTCATCGATGGGCGGATTCGGTCGCCACGTCTCGGCGTTGCGGAAGATGGTCCACGGATCCTGCACGCCCACACTCGTGTGCCACTCCCGGCTCCCCTCGAGTGAGAGCGAGAGCGGGCGCTCGGGATGCACGAAGACGCGCGCTGCCCAGCCTTTGTTCAGGTAATAGTCGCGATAATCGCGCGCGAACAGGAACGAGCTCCACCCGATCTCGTTGCTGTGCAATCCCCAGTCCTCCGTCGGCGACACGACGTCGAACGCGCGCAGCGTGACGCCGGCCGGCCGGATGTCGCCCGACCGGAGCTCGCTGCGGAACATGTAGCCGAGATCGCTGCGCTTGTCGGAGAGGTCGCCGGCCGAGCGAAACACCCCGAGCGCGTCGATGCGCAACCGGAAGTTCTGCTGCAGCTTCCAGTCGAACACCGGCCCGAACACGACCGGCAGGCCTTCGACGCGGTTGAACGTGCCGCCGGTGGCGATCGTCAGCGAGGATCGCGAATCCGCCGTTCCCCAGGACACCTGCGCGCCGAGCGTCGGCAGCCGCCGGCGCAGATTGGGCGCGTACTCGATCGCATCACCCTCTTTGCGTAAGCGATAAAAAAGCGGCTCGCGATATTGCCGCAGCGCGCCGGCAACTTTGGCTTTGGCAGCCGAATCGACGCTGCCGCCGACGACGATCACGTCTCCGCTGACGGCCGCGCCGGTCTGGAACACCAGGTCGCCATTGATCACGACCAGCGTTCCCTGTACGGTGCCCGCGACGAACACGGGACCGCTGCGCACCGCGACATTCCCGCGCCACTCGTTGCCGCGTGGGAGCCGCGTGCGCCCGACGAGACGCGTCGTGCTCGAGTCGTTGTAGAAGCGGATCACTTCTTCGGAAACGAGGCGCGGCAGCGCGCGCGCTTCGAGCGCGGCGCTCGAGCTCTCCGGGCGGATGACGATCGTGGTGTCCTGCAGCGCCGCCACGGCCAGCAGCAAAGCGATCATAGGTCAGCTTTCGATCGAGTCGAAGGTGGTGCGCGGCGGCTCGAGGCCGAGCCGGCGCATCCGGCGGTAGAGGTTGGCGCGGTCCGTCTGCAGCCGTCGGGCCGCTTCCGCGACGTTGCCGCGCGAGACGGAGAGCGCGCGCGCGATCAGCTCGCGCTCGTATTGATCGAGCGTCTCACTGAGTTCGATGTCGCGCCACGGCGTGGCAACGGTCGGGCTTTCGGCGGGGGGGACCCGCGGCGCAGTACCGTCGCTCGGCAACACGCGAGCGACCGCGGCCGTGGTGATCGTGTCGTCCGGCGCGAGAATGGCCAGCCGCTCGACGATATTGGCGAGCTCGCGGACGTTGCCCGGCCATGCGTACGCCGCCAACAACGCCACGACGCCCGCGTCGTAGGTGATCGGGCGCCCCAGGCGCGCGGCGGAGCGGGCGACAAAATGGCGGACCAACGGGGCGATGTCCTCGGGCCGCTCGCGCAGCGGCGGGATGTGGATCGGCAGGACGTTGAGGCGGAACCAGAGATCCTGACGGAACTGCCCCTGCTTCACGGCCACGCTCAAATCCTTGTTCGTCGCGGCGATGACACGGACGTCCACGGCGAACGGCTTCTCGCCGCCCACGCGCTCGACGACGCCGCCTTCGAGCACGCGGAGCAGCTTGGCCTGGGCTTCGCCGCCGAGATCACCGACTTCGTCGAGAAACAGCGTGCCGCCATCGGCGAGCTCGAAGCGACCCTGCCGGCGCTCATTGGCTCCGGTAAATGCGCCGCGCTCGTGTCCGAACATCTCGGATTCGACGAGGTCGCGAGGCAAGGCCGCGCTGTTCACCGTGACGAAGGGCTTGCTGGCGCGCGCGCTCTGACGGTGAATCGCCGACGCGACGAGCTCCTTGCCCGTGCCCGATTCGCCGGTGACGAGCACGCGCGACTCGGTCGGCGCCACGCGCGCGATCAGCGCGCGCAGGTCGTCCATCGCCATGCTGTTTCCCACCAGCGGGTCGGCATGGCCGAGCTCGGCGTGCAAGCGCTTGTTGTCGGCGAGCGTGCGGCCCAGCTCGAGCGCGCTGCGCAGCGCCACCAGCACGCCTTCCGGCGTGAGCGGCTTCTCGAGGAACTGG
>Ga0134066_10000099_pt1 | contig 11224 bp, 10 predicted proteins | sample 15_taG_22_FD_94462 | JGI IMG/M metagenome (GOLD analysis project Ga0134066, IMG submission 94462) | Grasslands soil microbial communities from the Angelo Coastal Reserve, California, USA - 15_D_Rain_20cm_2_09212015 | ecosystem: Environmental > Terrestrial > Soil > Grasslands ... | reverse complement strand
CGCTTTTCCTTCCAGCGCCCCCGCCGGAAGAGCACGGCACTAAGCACCGCGAGCGTCGAAAACGCGATCGTGACCGCCCACGCCACGCCTTGCGGGCCGAGCCCGACGTGCCTGGCCAGCCACCACGCGAGCGGGATCTCCCACAACCAGAAGCAGAACAGGTTCAGCCACGTCGGGGTCCACGTATCGCCGGCGCCATTGAAGGAGTTGGTGAGCACCATGCCATACGCGTAGAACACATAGCCATAGCTGATAATGCGCAGGCATTGGGCGGCGATCGACGCAACCGTCGGATCGTCGGTGAACTGATTCGCGATGGGGTTCGCGAACGCGATGAAGACGAGCCCGGCGGCGCCCAGAAAGACCAGGTTGTAGAACGCCGCGCGCCACACGGCCTCCTCGCCGCGCTCCGGCTTCCCGGCGCCCAGGGCCTGGCCGACCATCGTGGCGGCGGCGTTCGCGAGGCCCCACGCCGGCAGCAGCGCGAAGATGATGATCCGGATCGCGATCTGGTATCCCGCGAGCGCGTCGGTACCGAACGATGCGTTGATCCGGGTGAGCCCGATCCAGCTCGCCATGCCGACGAAGACCTGGAACGTCCCCGAGCCCGACAGCCGCAGCAGCGTCCGCATCACGGCGGGCTTGAGCCGGATCTCGGCCTTGTGAATCACGACTCGTCCATCGCGTCGCCACAGCCGGTAGAGCTGATACAGGACGCCCGTTCCGCGGCCGATCGTCGTGCCGACCGCCGCGCCGAACACGCCGAGCCGTGGGAATGGCCCGACGCCGAACATCAGCAGCGGGCACAACACGATGTTGATCAGATTCGCGATCACGAGCACGCGCATGGCGATCGCCGCATCCCCCGCGCCCCGGAAGATCGCGTTGATGAGGAAGATCAGCAGAATGACGACATTGCCGCCGAGCATGAGGCGCGTGTAGCGGTGTCCGGTGGCAATCACGTCGGGCGCCGCACCCATGACCGCGAGCAGGTTGGGCGCGAGGATCGCGCCGGCCACGCCGATGATCGCCGCCACGATCACGCCGAGCGCGATGCCCTGCACCGCCGCTTCCGCGGCTCCTTCCGGATTCTTCTCGCCGATCCGCCGAGCCACCATGGCCGTCACGCCGATCGACAATCCCATCGCGCCCGTGTAGACGACGGTGAGCATCGACTCGGTGAGCGTGATCGTGGCGATGGCGATCGGGCCGATGTGACCAGCCCAGAAGACGTCGGCCACCGCAAACAGCGACTCCATCAACATCTCGAGCACCATCGGCACCGCGAGCAGGATGATCGCGCGGCCGATCGCGCCCGACGTGTAGTCGTGATGCGTGCCGCGGATCGCTTCGCGGACCGTTCGCCAGAAGCCCGCGGCTTGGCCGTCGCCGGTTTGAGTCGAGGAATGCGTCATGCGGGGCGGCGACCGAGCTGTGCACTCGCCCACAGTCCCGCCTGGACCAATGTCTCGGCGGTCGGACCCTCAAAGTGACTCACGCGGATCGCCGGGCGACCGTTCTGGTTCACGGCCACGAGATGCAGGATGGCAATGGTTCCTTCCGCGGGGACGTACTTGAGACGAAGCTGCGCCCCGCCCGCTTCGCCCCCTGAATCGAGCGTGATAGCGGCTCGCGACCGCGCGTTGTAGCGGTCGAGCCACACCTCCAGTATGTCCATCGCGTCTTTTTGAAAACCGGGTTCCGACATCCGCGCTCCTCACTGGTCGGCGCTGCGTGGTTGCGAGAAGCTACAATGGCCCTTGACTCGTCGCGACCGGGCCGCAATCGTGAAGGGACCACATAAGGAGGCCCTGTGCTCCGCTGGACTGTGGGGTTCTTCGCTGCCGCTGGATTCCTCGTTTCGACAACCGCCGTCGCTCAGCAAGTGACAACAGGTCAGAACATCTCCATTACCCTCCACGGCATCATCAGCGGTTCGGTGTTCATGCAAGACGCCGACTTTGGCACCGGAAACGCTCAGAAGGCGGAATACGTCACCGCCGAGCGGAATGCGTGGGTTCATGGCGGCGACGTCCGCAACACCCGGCTGTCGCTGGCCCTCGCAGGCCCGGAAGTCACCAGCGGGTGGCACGCCAACGCCACGGTCGAGCTGGATTTCTTTGGCGCCTACTCAGGCGGGGGAAATTTCGGCGACGAACAGCCGCAGGCGCGGCTCCGGCTCGCGTACGTGGATCTTGCCGGCGCCCGGACCACGCTGCGCATCGGTCAGGATTTTTCGCCGACCTTCGGCACCATCCCGCAGTCGACATCGCATATCGGCTACCCCCTGGGATGGGGATCGGGTGGGTTCATCGGATGGCGCTTCACGCAGATCAAGCTGATGCATACGCTGAGCCGTCCCGGCGCCAAGAAGACGACGAAGATGCAACTCGCGGTCATGAATGGGTCCTGGACCGACGAGGCTGGCGGCACCAACAACACCTTTAGTGCCGGCGAGCGCAGCGCGCCTCAGGCCGAGGCGCGATTCGACTATTCCGCAGGGCGCCTGACTGCCTACGTCGTCGGCCACATCGACACGAAGGATTTCGCGGCGGGCCCCAATTTGGTCAGCCGCGCCCTGGAGATCGGCTTCAGCACAACGCGAGGTGGCGTCTCAATCGCCGCCAACGGTCACTACGGCAAGGCGATGGGCCACCAGTTCGCGCAGGTCGTTCAATTCGGCGACATACGCGGATGGGGCGCCTGGGGGCAATTGGGGTACAACCTGAGCCCACACTGGAGCCTGTGGGGATTCTATGGTGCCGAGCGGCCGAACGAGACGGACATGACAAACAACGCTGTCACCGAGGCGGACGGAACCGCGATCGCGTTGGCAAATCGTCGCTTCAGCACCTGGCTGACCGTCCCCATGCTCCGGTATAAAGCCGGACCATACGCGCTTGGCTTCGAGTGGCTGCACAGCGAAGTCCAGGTGGGGCCGTCGGCGAACAACAAGCTGCGGGCGGGGAACCAGGTGCTGCTGAGTGTGCGGCTCGATTTTTGAAGTAAAATAAGGTGGCGTCGTCAGGGGGAGGACATGCCATTAAGCCGTCGTGACTTCCTGCGAGTCACGGCCGGTGCCGGTGCCGGCACCGCGATCGGTGGACTCGTGGGGCTCGGGGCGTCACTCGCACCCGCGCGCGCCCAAGCGCAAGAGCTCCGGATCCGGGACGCGAAGTCCGTTCCCAGCATCTGCCCGTTCTGTTCCGTCGGCTGCGCCACGCTCGTGCAGGTCAAGGGCGGGCGCATCGTCAATATCGAAGGCGATCCGCGCAGCCCCCACAACGAGGGCACCCTCTGCCCCAAGGGCGCCGCGATTTATCAGCTCCACGTCAACCCCAACCGGCAGACCAAGGTCTTGCATCGCAAGCCCGGCGCCGGCGGCTGGGAAGTCGTGGAGCTCGCGTGGGCGATGGACCGTGTGGCCGAGCTGATCAAGAAGACGCGCGACGACACGTTCATCGAGAAGCTCCCGAATGGGAAGCTCGTGAACATGTCGCCCGCGATTTTCGCGCTCGGCGGCGCGACGCTCGACAACGAGTTCAACCACGTCTGCCAGAAGTTCTGGCGCGGCCTGGGCGTGGTGGCGATCGAAAACCAGGCCAGGATATGACACAGCTCTAGCGTCCCCGGTCTGGGGACACGGTTTGGTCGTGGCGCAGCGACACTGTACCCGCGCAACCTCGAGCAGACGGACTGCTTGGTGATCATGGGCTCGAACATGGCGGAATGCCATCCGGTGGCGTTCCGCTGGCCGCTCAAGGCCAAGCTCAACGGCGCGAAGCTCATTCACATCGATCCGCGGTTCACGCGCACGAGCGCGATGGCGGACTTGCACGTCCAGATCCGGTCCGGGTCCGACATCGCCTTCCTCGGCGGGCTCATCAATTACGTGATCAACTCGCGGCACTGGAACACGGACCCCTTCTTCAAGGAGTTCGTGGTCAACTACACCAACGCCGCGACGATCATCAACGAGGATTTCAGGGACACCGAGGACCTCGAGGGCGTGTTCTCCGGCCTGAAGTCGTACAAGGAACCGGACTTCTGGCCCGAGAACGGCAACCTCGGCGCCTACGACAACGCCTCATGGGCGTACAAGCGCGGGCCGAAGGCGCCCGGCGCAGCCACGAAGGACCTCATCGCCAGGCGCGCCGGCCCTCCGTTCGACGATCTGGTACGCTCACTCAAGCCGGGCCCCGCCGAGCGGGACGCGACGCTGCAAGACCCGCGCTGCGCGTTCCAGCTGCTCAAGCGGCACTTCAGCCGCTATACGCCGGAAATGGTCGAGCAGGTCTGCGGCTCGCCAAAGGAAAAGTTCATCGCGGTCGCCGAGGCATTGCTCGCGAATTCCGGCCGGGACCGCACCAGTGCGTTCGCGTACGCGGTCGCCTGGACACAGCATACCTACGGCGTGCAGATCATCAGCTGCTGCGCGCTACTCCAGCTGTTGCTCGGCAACATCGGCCGGCCCGGCGCGGGCGTGATGGCGTTGCGCGGCCACGCCGCGATCCAGGGCTCGACCGACGTGCCAACGCTGTACCACTCGATCCACGGGTACCTGAACGCGCCCTCGGCGCTGCGGCCGCACGAGACGCTGCGGGACTACATGGCGGCCGAGACCACGCCGACGAGCTACTACGGCCACACGCCCAAGTTCCTCGTGTCCTATCTGAAGTCGGTGTACGGCGCGGCGGCGACCGCCGAGAACGACTTCGGCTACGACTGGCATCCCAAGATCCTCGGCGATCATTCGCACATCGCGATGTTTGCCGGGATGGCCGACGGCCGCGTCAAAGGGATGTGCTGCGTCGGGCAGAATCCCGCGACCTCGCTCAATGGCACGGCGACGCGGCGGGCGCTCCGGCAGCTCGACTGGCTCGTGGTGAAGGACAACTGGCTGACGGAAACCGCGACGCACTGGTACCAGGCGCCCGAAGTGAAGAATGGCGAGGTGCACGTCGGCGACATCAAGACGGAGGTGTTCTTCTTCCCGTCGACGCAGATCGCCGAGTACGACGGCAGCTTCACGAACACGCAGCGGATGCTGCAGTGGCACTCGTACGCGGCCCAGGCACCGGGCGACTGCCGCACCGACAGCTGGTTCTACCACAACCTGGCCAAGCGCTTGAAAAAGGCGTATGCCAACAGCACGCTGCCGCGCGATCAGGGGTGGAAGAACGTCACCTGGGACTTCGATCCCGATCCCAACGATCCGGTCTACGGCACAGCCCTGTACGCGGGGGAGATCAGCGCGCTCAAGGTGCTGCGCGAGATCAACGGATATCAGACGGCCGACCCGAAACAGCACCTCAAGGGCTTCGGCGATCTGAAAGACGATGGCTCGACGACCTGCGCGTCGTGGATCTACTGCGGCTGCTATACGGCGCCCGAGCAGAACCTGACCGCGCGGCGCGAGCCCGATCCGCCGGGCGTGCCGGGGGCGCACCTCAAGTGGGGCTGGGCGTGGCCCGCGAATCGCCGCGTGATGTACAACCGTGCGTCCGCCGACCTGCATGGCAACCCCTGGAGCGAGCGGAAGCGCTGGGTCTGGTGGGATCCGACGTTCGTGAACCCGCCCGACCCCAAGACTGGCAAGGCCGTGCCCCACGGGAAATGGGTCGGCTACGACACGCCAGACTTCGCGCTGACCAAGGCTCCGGACGCGCAGGCGAAACCCGATGGCATCGCGCTGGACGCCTTATCGGGCGCACAACCGTTCATCATGCGCGCGGACGGGCGGGGTTGGCTGTTCGTGCCGACGGGACTCGTGGACGGCCCGCTGCCGACGCACTACGAGCCGCATGAATCCCCAGTGCAAAACATGCTGTATCCGAAGCAGCAATCGAGCCCGGTGCACAAGGTGTGGGCGCAGGGCAAACCGTGGAACAAGCTCGTCACGGTGGGCGACCCGAAGTACCCGTACGTCATCACGACGTACCGGTTGACCGAGCATTATCTCGCGGGCGCCATGAGCCGGTGGCTGCCGTGGCTGGCGGAACTACAGCCCGAATTGTTCATCGAGATCGGCAAAGGGCTGGCCCAGGAGAAGGGGATTCACAATCTCGACTGGGTCGTGATTTCGACGCCGCGCTCCACGATTCGCGCCAAAGCGCTCGTCACCGACCGGATCGGCGTGATGCGCGTCGCCGGCAAGGCGATTCATCACGTCGGCATGCCCTGGCACTGGGGCTGGTCGGGACTCTCGACGGGCGACGTCGTGAATGACCTGACGTCCTGGGTCGGCGATCCCAACGTCTCGATCCATGAAGGCAAGGCGTTCGTGTGCAACGTGGAGCGCGCCTGACATGGTAACGATCACGCGCACGCGCGCCGCCGCGGCCAAAGAGGCGATGGGGTTCTTCACCGACACGACGGTCTGCATCGGCTGCAAGGCGTGCGAAGTCGCGTGCAAAAACTGGAATCAGCTGCCGGCCACGCACGGCGGCGTGTCGGAGATGTCGGGCGACAGCTACGACAACACGCGCAAGCTCGACGGCACGCACTGGCGGCACGTCAAGTTCATCGAGCAGTTCACCGGGCCGTACGAAGGCCGCTGGCTCATGATGAGCGACGTCTGCAAGCACTGCGTGAAGGCCGGCTGCCTCGAGGTGTGCCCCACCGGCGCGATCATCCGCACCGAGTTCGACACCGTCGTGATCCAGTCCGACGTGTGCAACGGCTGTCGCGCCTGCATCGCCGCCTGTCCGTTCGGCGTCATTGACATCAATCACGTATCGGGGACGGCGCAAAAGTGCACGCTGTGCTATGACCGTCTGGGCGTCGGGCTCGAACCCGCCTGCTCCAAAGCGTGTCCGACCGATTCGATTCAGTTCGGCACCATCAGCGAGCTGCGCGCGCGGGCGCAACAGCGCGTGCAGCAGCTCCAGTCGCAGGGCGTGAAGGCGCAGCTCTACGGCGACGATCCGAACGGCCCGCTCGGCGGCTTGAACTCGTTCTATCTCCTGGTGGACAAGCCGGAGGTGTACGGTTTGCCGGCGAATCCTCAGCTTCCCAGTCGCGGGCTCAAGAAGAGTATGACGTTCTCGGTCGCGACGGCCGCGGTGCTCGGTCTGCTGGCGTTAGTCGGGATTCGGAAACGGCGCATGGAAGAGAAGGAGAAGGAAGGAGTCATGAATGTCTGACGCCTTCTTTACGGGCTCGCCGCATTGGACCTGGTTCATCATTCCGTACTTCTTCGTCGGCGGCATCGCGGGGGGCGCGTTCTTTTTGGGCGCGGCACTCGCATGGTTCGGCCGCCCCGAGGACCGGCCCGTCATTCGGACCGCATATTCGCTCGCGTTCTGGGGCGCGGTGGTCTCCGGGATTCTGTTGACGATCGATCTCGGCAAGCCGTTCCGCTTCTGGCATATGCTGTTTCAGTCCGACCACTTCCCGCACCTCATGTTCAAGGGGTACTCGCCAATCTCGTTCGGCGCGTGGGCGATCCTGCTATTCGGACTGTGCGCATTGCTCGCCCTGATCGGGGGCAACAAGCTCATCGCCGGTCTCGGCGGATTGCTCGGCTTCTTCGTCGCGGGTTATACCGGCGTGCTCCTCACAGTCACGAACCGGCCGATTTGGGCCGACAGCCCGTGGCTCGGTGCGCTATTTCTCGCTTCTGGCGCGTCGACCGCGGCGGCCACGCTGATCGTGCTGGCGCCCCGACGCGGCGCCACGGCTGGCTCCCTCGCGTGGCTCGAGTCCTTCGACACCCGCGCGCTCGTGGTGGAGCTGATCATTCTCATCCTGTTCGTCGGTTGGCTGTGGCCCATTCGTCAGGTCTGGCTCAGCGTGTGGGGCGCCTTGCTCCTGCTGGGTGTGGTCGGGGCCGGGATTCTCTGGCCCCTCATCCTCCGGTTGAAGCGGCGGACCACCGGCGCCTTCAGCAATCCCGCGTTCATGGTGCTGGCCGGCGGTTTCCTGCTGCGGGTCGTGATTTTGCTGTCGTCCAACGGCATCCAGCACGAAACCGTGACCGCGACCGTGCGATGACGCGCGCGCTGATTCTATTGTGCCTGTTCGTTACCGCGGCCTGCGCCAGCCCCGAGGCGGCGCGCACGCGCGGCGGCGGAGCGGGCGCCGATCCCGGCAATCATGGCACCATCGTGCAACTGCACGCGGGTGCGAACATGTATGCCAAGACCCCCTGCCGCACGCCCAAGGTCAAATGCTCTGGCCCCTTACCAAACGCCGGCACGTAGCAAACCCGCAGCTCGCGCAGCGGATCGATCAGGTTCGCGGCCAGAACCCCGAATCTGAGCGTTGGCTGGGGTTGGTCGAAGCGGCGTTTGCGGAGGCTCAGGCTGGTGAAGCGTGGGCGCACGCCGCGGTCGGCATCGCCACAGACCGGCCGGTTCGCGCTCCATTGCTTCATCACGCGCGCATCACCGTGCGCGGCCGCGTTCTGCACCGCTGGTGTCGTGACGTGCTCGAGCTCGCCCTCGAGGGTGCACGCTCACGCGATCTCGAGCCCGTGCAATTGCTCGAAGCGGCGATCTGCCAGGATGATGAGCGCATCGATGGGATCGCGCAGAACGCGGGCATCGACGTCGCGAGTCTGCGCGTGATCGCACAGATGACCGCCCTGCCGTTGCTGCAGACGTGCGGCCGCGCACTCACGGAGCAGGTTCCCGCGTCCTGGTGGGAAGGTTATTGCCCTGTCTGCGGCGCGTGGCCCACACTCGCGGAATTCCGTGGCCTCGAACGCAAGCGCTGGCTGCGATGCGGCCGGTGCGCGACCGGCTGGGAAGCGTCGTGGCTCCGGTGTCCCTTCTGCGGGGAAACCGAGCACACGAACCTCGGCTACCTGGCGCCAGAGGAAGGTGAGACGACCCGGAAGGTCGAGGTCTGCGATAGTTGTAAGGGGTACGTGAAGTCGGAGCCGACGGTCAGGCCCCTGGCAGCGTGGGAAGTCGTGCTGGATGATCTGGCGACCGTGCCGCTCGAGGTGGCGGCGCTGGATCGGGGATACCACCGACCGGAACGGCCGGGTTTTGTGCTCGAAGCGCGCATCGTGCTTATCTAGAATGGACAAATCCATACATGTTGATATGACGGACATCTAGAATGGACAAATCCATACGTGTTGATATGACGGACACGCCCCCGACTTCCCCGCGGCCCGCCCAGATCTGTAAGGAGCTTTTAAACGCACTCGAGGCGTCGGAAGGGCGGCGCAAACGGCGCAAGCGCAACACGACTCCGGACGCTATCGGCTTGGAGCTCAAACGCGATTTATTGGTACGCGCGGTCGCGGCGGATCCCGATCCGGCCGGGTTCGAAGCGTGGTTGCTGGAGCAGTGCCAAAGCGAAGGCGAGCACGACGGCGGTACGCGAGCGATGGCGCTGTCGATCTTTGAGGAATGGCGGCTGGCCCACGACGCCGAATCGTTCCGGGAATGGCTTGCACAAGGAGCCCGATCAGATGACGCGAGCGCTGATACTTAGCGGCCTCGCGATGACACGCCCACCACGGCTACCAGCGGTCCGGCTTCCCCGCATCGGGAATAAACAGGCTCTGACCGAACTTCGCTTTCCCGAAATCCGCAATTACGGCCTGCGTGGCGGGCGCCACCAGAAAGTCCGCAAATGCCTTTCCCCCGGCCACGTTGATACGCGGCGCGTTGCGCGGATTCAGCTCGAGGACGTGATAGACATTGTAGAGGAGCGTGTCGCCCTGGACCATCGGCACGAGTTGGAGCTTGTCACGCCACGCGAAGTAGGTGGCACGATCTGAAATCGTGTACGCGTGCTTCTCGTCGGCGATTTGTAACGTCGCGCCCATCCCCTGCCCGGCTTCGATGTACCAACTCCCGACTCCTGGCGTCTGGATCTTTGCAAGCCGCCACAGCTTTTGCTCCATCTTGTGCGTACCCGACTGATCGCCGCGTGAGACGAACGGCTGCGCCCGCTCGCTGAGCCGCCGCAGGGCGGCGACCGCGTCGTTCATGCCGCGCAACCCGGCGGGATCGCCGGGCGGTCCGACGATCAGGAAATCGTTGTGCATGACCAGGCGGCGATTCACGAAATAGCCCGAGTCCGTAAGCACGCGCTCCGCCTCCGGGGCGTGCGCGAGCACGACATCGGCATCGCCGCGCCGGCCGAGTTCCAGCGCCTGACCGCTGCCGACCGCGATCACCGTCACGTGATAGCCGCTGCGACGCTCGAACACCGGGATCAGGGTGTCGAGCAGTCCGGCGTCGCGCGTAGACGTTGTCGTGGTGAGAATGACCTCGCGCGATTGCGGCGCCAGGGCTGCGAGCAGCATCGCGACGACAAGCTGAATCACCAGCGCACCTGCATCTGAAGCACCCCGCGATTGTTCTTGAGCTGCGTCACCTGCTCGTGAAACGCTTCGTAGTCTGCGAGCAGCTTGAAATCATCACCCTTCACGAAGTACTGGGCCCCCAGCAGGTATCCGGTGGAGCGATCCGTCCCTACGCGATCGTCCGGATCGAACTGCTGCACCCGGCCCACGAGCTGGACGCGCCGAGGGATCGCGCCGTACCCGGCGAGCAGGTACCAGCCTCGGATGTAGATGTCGGTGCTCCGATTGTGTTCCTGGATGTATTCGCCACGCGCAGTCCAGCGCTTTCCTTTATAGATCGCCTGCCCGTCGATGCCGGTGCTGTCGCTATATCCCTCGAACGCACCGCCGACGTCCAGCCCCTTCAACGGCGTGAGCACCGCGCGCGCGAAATACGCCATGCGGTTATCCGGGTTCGAGCCGCGATTGGGGCCTTCGCCGTTGACGACTGCCGTTTGCAGCGTCACCTGATCGACCGGCCGCCACTCCGCCTGCATGCCGATGTCCCGCTTGGCGGCATTGACAATGCGCGAGCGTTCCGTCGTCTCGAGGCTCGTCGAGCTGAGCAGCGACTCGAGCGAGAACGGCACGCGGAACTGTCCCACAGTGCCACCCCAGCGATGGTGACTCATCTTGATCCAGAGATCGGTGGCGGAAAGGCTGAGCGGGGACGCGGGGGGCGTGGCCGGCGCGCCGAGCGTGCGCATCTCGACCTGCGCGCGATAGGACGCCCACGCGGTGATGTTGCCTTCGACCGCAAATCGCGCGCGCCTCAGGAAGAACGTGGCCGAGTCGCCCACGGCCTGAAATCGCGGTTGGAGGTAGCCGGTGAGCTTGGGAGTGGTGGAGACGTTGGCGCTGCCTTGCGCGAACACCGCGGCGGGGCCGATGGCCACCAACGCGACGGCGGACATG
>Ga0134066_10000098_pt1 | contig 11230 bp, 10 predicted proteins | sample 15_taG_22_FD_94462 | JGI IMG/M metagenome (GOLD analysis project Ga0134066, IMG submission 94462) | Grasslands soil microbial communities from the Angelo Coastal Reserve, California, USA - 15_D_Rain_20cm_2_09212015 | ecosystem: Environmental > Terrestrial > Soil > Grasslands ... | reverse complement strand
AGTGAGTCCTACTTCAACGAAGCTGAGCGGCTCGACCCACGCAATGTTTCGCTGCTCACCCAGCATGCACAATCGTACATGATAGTTCGTCGTTTCTCCGAAGCGCTGCGGAAGTTTGATCAGGTGCTCGATGTAATACCCGGCGACCTGGATACACTTGCGCAGCAGGCAGGTATTGCCCAGGCGCAGGGCGACCTTCAGCGGGCTGCTGCACTACTCGCTCCGTTGCATCCGCCCGCCGACGACACGGGCGCTTTGGAAATACAAGTTTATCAGGCGATTCTGGAACGTCGGCCTGTACAAATGATCTCTCAGCTAAAGGAAATACTTTCCAAGCCTGATCCCGCTTTGGGTTATAACAATGGCGAGCTGCGCTTTTGGTTAGGCTGGGCGCAAGAAATCGCTGGCGACCATTCCGCGGCTCAGGAAAGTTTTCGGCAGGCTCGCGGCGAACTGGAACCGTTTCTTAAAGAACAGCCGGATAACTATGTTCTCATTGGCGATCTCGCGCTGGTCAATATGGGCCTCGGTGATAAAGCCGCGGCGTTAGATCTGTCGGAGCAGGCGATGAGGGTGCTCCCGCTCGAAAAAGACGTAGTGGATGGTCCCGCGCCGATCGAGATTTTCGCCCGGGTGGCCGCGCAAGTGGGAGAACGGGACCGCGCCATCGCCGCGTTGGAAAAATTGTTATCGATACCTTCCGAGGGCGCACTGGCTTCGCGCGTGCCGCTCACTCCTGCGCTGCTCCGGCTCGATCCGATGTTCGATCCGCTCCGGAACGATCCGCGCTTCCAGAAATTGGCGGCAGAACCTATCTCAAGATCTCTCTAAGTAACCACGCCAGAGCGTACGCTCCGCGGAAAAGAGATCGCCTCGACCCGCCTTCATGATTTCGGCGTGGCGGGCGCAGCCCGTTCGACTTCGCTCCCACCTTCGCACGACTTCGGCGTGGCAAGCAGGGCAGACTCATTGGCCGCTACAGATAACGGCATGGATCTATTCATCAGGCCGCACGCGGGCGGCCTGCATCGCAATGGGTACTTCCTGTTTGTGTATGGGAACCGCGTTGCAGTAACCTTCCCCGCATTGGCATGGACCCGGCTACCTTTCTTACCGAGCTGAAGCGACGCAAGGTTTACAGGGTCGCCGTCGCCTACGCGATCGTGGCGTGGCTGCTGATTCAAGCAGCTTCCATTTTGTTCCCGACTTTCGAAGCGCCTCCCTGGGTGATGAAGGTTTTTGTCAGTGCAGTCGTTCTTGGGTTTCCAGTCGCGCTGATTCTGGCGTGGGCATTCGAGCTGACCCCGGAAGGAATCAGGCGGTCCGAAGAAATTTCGCCGCGAGAGCCCGAGACGCCGAAAACTGGCAAATGGACCGCGATTATTGTTGCCGCCGCCCTCCTCGCGGCTGCGCTGCTCGCGTTTCAATTTGCGCGAACAAAAAGACCAGCGAATGCCGAACTGGCAAAACAAACCGCGCCAACTGCAACACTGGACAAATCAGTCGCCGTTTTGCCATTCGAAAATTTGAGCTCGGACAAGGAGAACGCGTTTTTCGCGCAGGGTATTCAGGATGAAATCATCACGACGCTCTCGAGAATCAGCGGGCTTCGCGTGATCTCGCGCACTTCTACTGCCCACTACCAAAGCGCTCCTGAGAATCTGTCTGAGATCGGTCGACAGTTACGTGTGAGCAATGTGCTCGAAGGAAGCGTCCAGAAGGCCGGCGATCGGGTGCACATCAACGTGCAGTTGATCCGAGCCGACACGGACGCCCATTTGTGGGCGCAAAGTTATAACCGGGAATTGACTGACATTTTCGGAGTAGAAGCCGAGGTTGCGAAAAGTATTGCTGACTCGTTGCAGGCCACGCTTTCACCGCAGGAAAAAGCTCGCGTCGAAACCAAACCCACAACCAACCCGGACGCTTACGTTCTCTATTTGCGTGGCCGCGATTACCAGACGCGACCGGATAACCTGCTGCAGGATTTCAAATCGGCTGCACAGCTTTACAAACAAGCCATTGCGCTCGACCCGAACTTCGCTCTCGCTCACGCGCGACTCTCAGCAGTGATGAGCACGATCTATCATTGGTTCGAACCGACACAGGAAGTAAAAGAGACTGCCCGCCGTGAAGCGGACGAATCACTTCGACTTCAACCTGATCTCGGCGAAGGGCATCTCGCGCTCGGCCTCTATTTCTATTACGAGGAGGGGAATTACCAGGACGCTCTGCGCGAATTGAATTTGGCAGCCAAGACTCTTCCGAACGATGGCGATGTCGGTCTTTACATTGCTGCGGTGAACGACGGCAGGGGCATTTCACCGAGGCTATTGCCGCTTACCACAAAGCTGAAGCGATTGATCCACGCAATTCCATTACGCTCTACGATGCCGCGCAGACTTACTTCGGAGTACGCGACTGGCCAAATGCCGTCAAAGGAATGGATCGCGTCCTCGCGCTCGCGCCCGACTCGCTCAATGTCAAAATACAACGCGCCTACATGGAGTTTTTCTGGAAAGGCAGCACGGCCCCGATTAAGGCAGTTCTGGAGAGCTTCGCGCCAAATCTCGATCCCGACGGGGTCGTCACCTTTAGTCGCTGGGACGTGGCTCTCATCGATCGTGATCCGGATGCGGCTGAACGCGCGCTGAGATCGGCACGGCTTGAGAACTTCGTCGCGCCCACCGGCATACCATTGCCAAAAAGCTATCTCGCAGGCTGTGTGGCGTTGATGCGCAATGATGCAGGGCGGGCGCAGCACGAATTAGAAACCGCGCGGCCGATATTGGAACAAATTGTGATGAAGAGTCCGCAAGACGGCATTCGTCACGCGCAGCTCGGTTTTCTTTACGCGTTAATGGGATTCAAAGATGACGCTTTGCGCGAAGGCCAGCGTGGAGCGGAATTGACGCCTGTCTCCAAAGACATAGTGAATGGAAGCACAGTTCAGGGGTTTATCGCGTTGATTTATGCGCGCAACGGCGATGCCGATCACGCTATACAGCTGATCGAGCGTCTCCTCACCACCCCGTTCGCGGTCGATTACGCTGACAACGGCATCACGCTTTCAGATCTGCGGAAGCGGTGGGAATGGGACCCGTTACGGAACGATCCACGTTTTCAAAAGATCTTAGCGGAGCCAGAGCCCAAAACCCTGTACAAGTAAGTTGAGCGCTTCCAAGAGTTTCGCGCTGAGACAGCGGAGACTACAAAAAATGAAATCGCAGCACACTTCTTTCTTCGCGGCATTCGTTCTTAGTTTTACTTTGGTCGGATCAATGTCTGCACAACAATCTCCAGCAGAACGGGTGGCTGAAATTCAGGCTGCCTTGCGCGACGCCAGGCTCGATGGCTGGCTCTTCTACGATTTTCGGCATAGCGATCCGCTCGCTTATCGGATTTTGAAGCTGGACGAAAACATGCTCGCCTCTCGCCGCTGGTTCTACTACGTCCCAGCCTCGGGCGAGCCGATTAAAATTGTGCAGTCGATCGAGCAGTTCAAACTCGATTCGCTTCCCGGCAAGAAGATTGTGTTCCGCAGCTGGCAGGAATTGCACGCGCGACTGCGAGAGGTGCTGGGCGCGGGGACGAAGGAATCGAAGCGCCGCGTTGCCATGCAGTATTCGCCCATGAACGATATCCCTTACATCTCGCGCGTGGACGCCGGAACGATCGAGCTTGTCCGCTCGTTTGGAGTCGAACCGGTCACGAGCGCGGAACTAGTTCAACGATTCGAAGCCGTGTTTTCTCCGGCTCAACACCAGATGCATGTGGAAGCCTCCGATAAAATGCATCGCATCATTCAGGAGGCATTTGCCGAGATAGCGCGCCGGATTCGCGCCGACGAACCAACTACAGAGTGGGATATTGCGCAGTTCATGCTTCGTCGCTACAGCGAAGAAGGAATGCAGCAGGAGCCCATGATCGTTGCGGTGAATGCAAACAGCGCCAATCCCCACTACATACCGACGAAGCAAAAAAATTCACCTGTCAGGCGCGGTGATTTCGTGCTAATCGATGCGGCCACTAAACTGACCAAACCGGACGCAGTCGCGACTGACCAAACCTGGACTGGCTATGTGGGCGAAAGTGTTCCGGAAGAGTACTCGCGCATTTTCAATATTGTGCGGGAAGCGCGTGATTCTGCCGTCGATTTCGTGCGCAAAAACATTGGGGCGGGAAAATCGATTCGCGGAGCGGAAGTCGATGATGTGTCGCGCGGTGTGATCACCCGCGCAGGTTTTGGAGAACAATTCACGCATCGCACCGGCCATTCCATCGGCGAAGAAACTCACGGCAATGGCGTTAACATCGACGATTTCGAGACGCGCGATTCGCGCCGTATCATTCCGGGAGTTTGCTTTTCGATCGAGCCCGGGATTTATCTCGAAGGGAAGTTTGGGGTTCGATCCGAAATTAATGTTTACGTTTCGGATAAAGACATCGAAGTCACTGGGCAGCCAGTCCAGACGGAGATCGTCGCGATCCTAAAGACTTCGTGAGGTCCGAGCGAGCATTAGGTCTTTGCGTAGATTTCTGCGCCGGATTTCTTGAACTCCGTTGCCTTCTCGCTTAATCCCTGTTCGATTGCTGCTTGTTCTGCAATCCCCTGTTCAGCGGCGTACTTCCTCACGTCCTCTGTTATTTTCATGGAACAGAAGTGAGGACCGCACATCGAACAAAAGTGTGCTGTCTTTGCCCCTTCCGCCGGCAACGTTTCGTCGTGAAACTCGCGCGCGGTTTCGGGATCGAGCGAGAGATTGAATTGATCCTCCCACCTGAATTCGAACCTGGCTTTGCTGATTGCGTTGTCACGATATTGCGCTCCGGGATGGCTCTTCGCTAAATCCGCGGCGTGCGCAGCGATTTTGTAAGCAATCACGCCGTCTTTGACGTCCTTTTTGTTAGGCAAACCGAGATGTTCCTTCGGCGTGACGTAGCAAAGCATGGCGCAGCCGTACCAGCCGATCATCGCCGCGCCGATTGCGCTGGTGATGTGATCGTAGCCGGGCGCGATATCGGTGGTTAACGGACCGAGCGTGTAGAACGGCGCTTCGTCACACCACTCGAGTTGCTTTTCCATGTTCTCCTTGATCATGTGCATGGGAATGTGGCCCGGGCCTTCGTTCATCACTTGCACGTGTTGCGCCCACGCGCGCCGGGTCAGCTCGCCCTGCGTGTACAACTCGGCAAACTGCGCCTCGTCGTTTGCATCCGCAATACTGCCCGGCCTCAGGCCATCGCCGATGGAAAAGCTGACGTCGTACGCGGCCATGATCTCGCAGATTTCGTCCCAATGCGTGTAGAGAAAACTTTCCTGATGATGCGCCAGACACCACTTGGCCATGATGCTCCCTCCCCGAGAAACAATCCCTGTCGCGCGTTTAACCGTTAAAGGGATGAAGCGTAATAGGACGCCGGCGTGCACGGTGAAATAATCGACCCCCTGCTCCGCCTGTTCGATGAGCGTGTCGCGATAAATTTCCCAAGTCAGTTCTTCCGCGCGGCCCCCGACTTTTTCCAGCGCTTGGTAAATCGGCACGGTGCCGATTGGCACGGGCGAATTGCGAATGATCCATTCGCGCGTTGCGTGAATATTTTTTCCGGTACTGAGGTCCATCACGGTGTCGGCGCCCCATTTCGTTGCCCAACGCATTTTCTCCACTTCTTCTTCGATCGACGATGCCACGGCGCTGTTGCCGATGTTGGCGTTGATTTTTACCAGGAAATTGCGGCCGATGATCATCGGCTCGGATTCCGGGTGATTGATGTTGGCGGGGATGATTGCGCGGCCGCGCGCTACTTCTTGCCTGACGAATTCCGGTGTGATGTCAGGCTGGATGTTTGCGCCGAACGATTCGCCGGGATGTTGTTGATCCAGGTCGTTGCGGAATCGTATCGCCGGTTCGATTCCGTTATAGCCGCTGCCGTCGGCTGCAGCACCGCGGTCAGCGCCCGCCGCTACGGTGTGTCCGTTTTCGCGAATCGCGATGAATTCCATCTCCGGCGTGATGATTCCCTGGCGAGCGTACCAAAGCTGGGTGACTGGGTGGTTTGCCGAAGCGCGCAAAGGCTTACGCCTCGGCAAAGTTGATGGTTGAGGGTTGAGAGTTGAGAGTTTTTCATCACTCCCGTTTCCGTTCGGCATTGGACGTTGGGCGTTGGATGTTCGGCGTTTCTGCTGCGAAAACGCATGAACTTCCGAGAGATATCCGTCATCAATTGGCCTAACGAGTCGTCCTTCGTATTCCGCCACATCTCTGCGTGCGCGAATCCAGTTCGTACGCAACGCTGGCAGGCCTTGCGTGACATGGCCATGAAAATCGGGATCACCCCACGGGCCGCTCGTGTCGTACACGCGCACTGGTTCGTTCTGGAGAATTATGGGCGAGGCGCCCGCATTACCCTCGATCTGGCCGCTGATCGATTTCGTCGGTGCGAGCGAGATTTCCCGGAACGGGACGCGAATATCCGTATGCAATTTGCCCGCGACGTAAGTCTTTTTGGAATTGAAACTCGATCGACGCCCGTCTCTCTCGCCGCTAGCCGTCGCGGCTTTACCTTCTATGTCGCTCGCCCCGCTCGCTCCGTATGGCAAAGGCGTTTCTGTGCTTTGTGAATCAATCGAGTCTTTGGGCGCAATCATGAATGAGTAAGTGTGCTTCGGGGAGGTCCCTCATTGCATTCGGAATGACATCATAAAACAAAAAACCATGCGCGATCGCGCGCATGGCTGACATCACCAGTCCGGCATCGGACCCTCGCTCCCTTCGGCGGCATTACCCGCATCAGGTTCAAGGGGTCTCCACTCCCGCCGTCGCGGGACCAGACTCTCAGCCATTGCGGCTCCCCCGCAGTTTGCTTCTTGGTCAGAATAGGACTCGTACTTGCGAAGTCAATGGTAGCCACAGGTGTGTCGCCTCCGAACGCCCATGCAGCCGACATGGCTGCCACTACAGCGGACACCCAATCGGGGATGCCGCGCCTGTAGCGAAACTGCTGACGAGATTCTATTCGGCGGGTTGCGTAGCCGATTCTTCTTTCATGTCAGAGTGAAAGACGGCTTGCCACTGACCTTTTATCATCCGCCAGACGGAACCGTTATTATAACTGCCGGACGTGTCCTTGCCTTCCGACGTGGACTGAACCTTCGCCTTATAACTGATGATGGCGGTGCCGGGATCCGGAAAGACGACATTGAAATCGCTCAAGTCAAACGATTGCATCTCCGTCTTTGCCATTGCGTCCAATTCTTTTTGCAAGGTTAGGATTCCGTTGCTGTAAACAGCGACGAGATCTGCGGAAACGAGCTTCTTGAAGTCGTCCTGTTTCTTGTCTTTGAACGCTTGCCAGGCCGCTTTTTCCTTGGAGATAATCGCGTCTTTGTTATTGTCGGATGCGGCGAATGATATCGCGATCGTCGCGCAGAGCGCTATTAGGGTGTAGCTAATTAGTTTTTTCATGAGGTTGGTCCTTTCGTTAAGTTTGTATTCAATCAGGCGGGCAAACCCAATCAAAAAATCGTGTCATTGATCGCCTACCCAGAAGCCAATCCCGATGCCGGCGCGGAGGGGTATCGCTACGTCACGGGACAATCGGGGCGGATTCGAGAGACATTCTTTGCGAAGGTGTCGGCGCCTGCTGCGGCGCAGGGAACGCGGACTGACCAACCAGGTTGACTATACTTGTATCTGCTTCTTTCAATTCCGCGTCCTGAACCGCGAATTCATCCGGCGCCGATTTGACCTGTTTGCGATAGTCCGCGACGAGCAGCGGCGGCTGCTTCTTGATTCCCAATGCGCGATAACTTTCGATCCCGACGCTGATGGCGTGTGCAAGCTTTGCGCGCCATTCTTTTTGCGCAATCAACTTGCACTGTCCCTGCTCTGTCAGAAAACCGCCTTCGATCAGCACAGCCGGCACCTTCGTCAATCGCAGAACAGCAAAGCGCGCGCGCTTGATGCCCCGGTCATACTCGGGGATGTGGCCCAGCAGAGAATGATAGATGCATGCTGAGAGCGCCAAGCTTTGCGCATCGACAGCGCTCCCGGGTTGGGTGCTGAGAGCACTTGGAGCTACTGCGCTGTCGGACGTGGATGGCGCTCCGCGCGGGGTAAATGAAAAAATCTCAAAGCCCGTGGCGTTCCGATCGTCATTCGAAGCATTGAAATGAATGCTGACGAAAATCGAGTCACGCGCCTTGTTGGCAATCTGTGCCCGGACTTCGAGAGGAACAAAGTAATCGCCCTCGCGCGTCATGATCACGCGCAGTCCTTTCGACAGTAACAGCGGGCGCAGCTTTCGCGCTACATCGAGAGCAAAATCTTTCTCGTAACCGTAACGACTTACCTGACCCTTGTCGTAACCGCCGTGTCCCGGATCCACAACGATAGTCTGAACTTTGCCGACGTTTGGGACACGGTGCGGGCGCACCAGCGGCTCAATTGTTTTGGCTACATCAGTGCGTGAGACGAGAAGCTTTCCATTCTGTTCGATCGCCGGAAAACACAACCAACTCCGCGCGCCGTTGATCATCACCTCGCGGCTGCCGCTGACAAATTCCAGCGGATTCTTCGCCGCCTCGAATTCTACTTTTTCGCCGGAAGCGGCGATGCCCGCGGGCAATCCATAAAACCGCGAGACATTATCGACGCTCAAATAATCCTGGCCGCTAACCTTGATGATCTGCCAGTCGTCCGCGGCAAGTGCGGTTGTTTGTGTTATAGCGATGACACCGACCAGGAACCCGATCGCGAACCATCGTTTCACTGGGAGGACCATGGTTGCGTTATAGTATCGAAAACATCTCCAATCTCAAATCGCGTGAATCTGCGTCTGCGGGTGGCAATCTCGATGTGAAATTAAATTGACGCAGCGTTTTTTTTCGTTAAACACCGGAAATGTTTTTGTCTTGCCGACGTATTCCCTCCTGTTGGATCATCTCGCTCCTGCTCGGTTTAACCCTCCTGCTCGCGGTCCCTGTTCGCGCGGCTCAAAAGCATCCGAAAAGTTGTGTCTGGCGCGTGACCAACGCGAAGGCGCCATTTTATCTGGTGGGCTCAATCCACGCGCTCAGCAAAAAAGATTATCCACTCCCGGCGCCGTACGAGATCGCGTTAAAAAATAGCAGGCGTTTCCTCTTCGAATTCGATCCGAGTCGACATGTCGAATTCGAAAAGAAATTTGAGGCAGCGGGGAAATATCCTCGCGGACAGGATATCCGCTCAAAGATTCACCCTGACCTTTTGGCCTGGCTCCGCCAGAATATTTTGACTGTTGAGGCCGATCAACGTCAGGGCAGGCGGGAACACGTCAGGGGCTTCGACAGCCAGATGGGCTACAAACCCTGGTGGATTGCACAGCATCTCGTCGGCCCGGCGACATACACTAAAAGCTCTCTCTCGCACGGGCTGGACAATTATTTCGTCGACCGCGCCGGAAAAGAGAGAAAAGAGATTGCCGGCCTCGAATCAGTCGATGAACACGTGGCAGTCATGGGTGGGTTGTCAGATCGCGATAGCGAATTCATTCTGCGCGACGCTCTCGACGAGCCCAGGAACGCCGAGAAAGAATTCAGCAGGATGCACAAGGCATGGCGCAAAGGCGATACCGATGCGCTTTGGGCAGGTGACACCCGCCTCCGGACAAAGGCTCCCTGGATCGCTGCGCGTTTTGTCGATAACCGCAACACCAAATGGGTTCCGCGGATCGAAGCGGAACTGAAAAGCGGCAAGCCGACTGCAATCGTCGCTGGTGCACTACACTTCTCCGGTCCGAATAGCGTCATAAAGCTGCTGGAAAAACGCGGATACAAAATCGAGCAACTCTAGTCCGGAAAAACCGGAGAAGTATTTATGCCGCGTCGATCGAGAATCACGCGCAGTATCGCCGCCAGCGGATGCATTCTTCTCGCTGTCTAGCGGCTTGCATCTGGTGAGCTGGCTTCGAATGGCAAACACTGTCTCTGGCGAGTCACGAACGCCCGGGCCCCATTTTATCTCCTCGGCTCCGTTCCTGCGTTGCAGGCATCCGATTATTTTCGGACGCCGGTCATCGAAGAAGCGATCAAACAACCCCAGCAAGTCTGGTTTGAGATCGATCCTAAAGATGAGTCCTTTGGAGAAAAACTCAGGGAAGCTGCAAAACTTCCCAGCGACCAATTGGTTCAGAGCAAAATACATCCAAAGACCTACGAATATTTGCGCAAGATCACACTCAGCAGAATGAACGACTGGCATCATCTTCGTCCCTGGGCCATCGCCATGATGTTGCGAAATCCAACTCTCGGTAACCCGGATTACCGCTGGGGCGTCGATAGCTATATTGCACAGCGAGCGCGCTACTATGGTAAGCTCACTGGCGGTCTCGAAACAGCGGACGAGCATATCCGTGTTTTTTCCGACATGTTCGACGCAGAAGGCGAAGTGGTCCTGCTGCAAGCTATAATCCACGCAAAGGACGAGGCAGGGCAGTTTCGACAAGACGCGTCAGCATGGAAAGTCGGTGATGCTGCTCGCCTTAATGCGATACACACCGGTGAAATGAAAGAGGCTCCGACGGTTTCGTGGCGGTTGCTGGATCGGCGTAATGCAAGATGGATCCCGAGGATCGAAACGGCAATCAGATCGGGAAGACCGACATTGATCGTCGCAGGCGCACTGCATTTCGCCGGGCCTCGCGGCGTTATCGCCCTGCTCCAAAAACGCGGTTACAAAATCGAGCAACTCTAGGCTACGAGGCCTGCTTCAGGGAGCCGATCCTTTCTCCGCCTGACACCAGCGTCTTATAAAGTGCTTTCGTTTTTTGTGCGATTGAAGTCCAACTAAAGTTTTCTTCTACTCGTTTGCGCCCGGCTTTGCCGAATTTTTCGCGTAATTGTCGATCTTTCATTAGCTGATTGATGCGCTCAGCGAGATCTCGCGCGAATTTTTCGGAGTTTTTCGCGTCGAATGAGCCTTCCTTCGCTTGTTCGAGTGGAACCAGGAATCCGGTCTCGCCATCGACAACGACTTCTTTGATTCCGCCAACGGCACTGGCAACCACCGCGGTTTCGCACGCCATTGCCTCAAGATTGATAATGCCGAACGGCTCGTAAATCGAAGGGCAAACAAACACCGCTGCGTGCGAGTAAAGTTCGCGGGTCGCCCGTTGATCCACCATTTCATTAATCCAGATGACTCCCGGCCGCTGCGCTTTTGCGGCTTCCACTGCGGTTTTCATTTCTTCT
>Ga0134066_10000087_pt1 | contig 11546 bp, 8 predicted proteins | sample 15_taG_22_FD_94462 | JGI IMG/M metagenome (GOLD analysis project Ga0134066, IMG submission 94462) | Grasslands soil microbial communities from the Angelo Coastal Reserve, California, USA - 15_D_Rain_20cm_2_09212015 | ecosystem: Environmental > Terrestrial > Soil > Grasslands ... | reverse complement strand
GGTCGTGACTTGCGTTGTCATCCCTTCATTCTCGCCTGGGCGTCAATAGGCGGCAAACGTGATCGGCTGACGAATCGTCACCTTCGCTGCCTTGCGATTGACGCGCGCCGGCCGATACATCGCCGCGACAACCACCCGCTTCGCTTCGGCGCCGACCCCCGGGTGGGGCGTCTGTACGACCTCACCGTCGCGGGCAGCACGTGACCGGTCGTGTCGAGCGTCGCCTCCACAATCACCGTGCCGCCGATGCGCAGTGCCTGCATCTCGGGCGCGTACCGGATGTCGGGGTGCGAGAGCAGCGCGGGCGCCTCATCGGCGACACCGACAACCGTCACGGTCCCAAATGGAGACGTGCGGGCGGCCGGAGGGGGTGTCGAGCCGCGGCGGCTGATTCGGATCGAGTCCGCCAACCGTTTGAGGAACGGTGCCAGGTCAACGCCTTGCGCGGTCAAGTCGCGGTAACCGGCGAGTCCCGCCGTGAACGCCTGCTCTGCCAAACCGTCCTGCTTCGTGGCACGATACGCGAGTCCCTGGACCAGCTCCGCGTACACGCGTTCACCCGGGGTCGCGTTGTTGCTCCTGTCGAGCGCTTCCACGGTCAACGCCAGCGCGCTATCGGCACGATTGGCGCGCAGCTGATCGCGCGCCGCGCCGACGAGCGCCGTCGGGCTGCGAGGCGGGGGGGGCGTCAGTGTGAATTGGAGATCCACTCTGCTGCGGACGAGCTGGCCTTTCGCACGGCCCGGTGTGAAGCTCGCCGCCAGCATCATGCGCCGCAGCGGCTCGACGAAGCCGGAATCGGGCGTGTCGAGCACGCGAAAGCTCTCCGCTTCGACCCGTCCCAGCGTATCGATGACAGCGATGACGACGGCCTGACCGCCGACGTGGCGCCGCCGGAGATCTGCGGGATACGCCAGCGGCGGACCCGAGCGCCAGGCGGCTTGCTCGTCCAGCTCGCCGGGCGCGTAGACGCGGTAGCCGCGCAGCTCGGACTCGAATACGGCGTCGAGGCCGGGAGCGACCTGATCGAGCCCGTTGACTCGCAGCGCCGGATAGAGAACGAGCGCGCTTCGGAAGCTCTGCCGCGCGAGACTGTCGCTCCCGCGCTGATGCTCGAGAATGGCGCGCCAGACGAACACGTGCACGCTGTCCATGAGGTAGGCGGCGGAGTCGAGCGCGCTGGTGAGCGCGGTGTCGGCCGCCGAGAATTCGTGCGCGGTAATATGCGCGCGCGCGAGCGCGATTCGCGCGTCAGTGCGATTCTGGGCGGCGAGAGCCGGAACGACAAAAAGCGAGGCGGCGACGGATAGACGGCGCAGCACAGTACCAAAAATCTTGGCGCGAGAGGCGACGGCCCGTCAACCCGCAGGCGCTCAATGCGTCATAAGGAAGCGCGCGACCACCTGGTTGAAATAGGACGGATTGACGGCATAGGGCGGATGGCCGGCCCCCGGAATCACCACCGTCGTATCGCTCTGCAAGCACCGGGCGAGCTCGTCGCTGATGAGCTGGAACGCGCGCGGACTGTGTTCGCCGCGAACGATGAGCACCGGCGTCATGATGTGGCCCAACTCAGCGCAGCTGATCGTGGGGAGATACTCGGGACGCTCGGCCAGCAGCTCACGGCGCATCTCGAAAGAATGCGCCAACATGTCGGCACGGGTTGCGTCAGGCAACCGTTCAAATGTGCCTCGGCCGGACACTGCGTCGACGTAGTAACGCAGGCCGGTGAGCGAGTCGCCGCGGGAAAATGCGGCGCGCGCGGGATCGAGGCCGTTGGTATAGAAAAACCGGCGCGCCGAATCGCCAGCCTCGGATCCGGTGAGCAGCGGGAAAATCGGCGGCTCCGCCAGCACGAGCGAACGCACGAGCTGGGGATGATCGCGAACCAGCTGCAGTGCCGTGTAAGCGCCGTAATCAGAGCCGACGATATGGGCCGGCGCAATATCGAGCGTCAGCAGCAGCGCGGCGAGGTCTTCCGCATGGAGCTTGGGCGAGTATGCCTGATTGTCTTCGACGCGCGGGTTGGGCGGATGGTAGCGCCGGCTGTAGACGAGCACACGAAAGTACTGTGCGAAGGCGTTTTCCTGCCGCGCCCACGAGCGGAGATCCCCCAGACTGCCATGGACAAATACGACCGGCGCGCCGCTGTCACCGCTGAGCCGGTACGCGAGCCGCGTGCCGTTGACGTCGGTGATGTTAGCGGGCGGCGGCACGGGTGCGTGAGCCGCGGCTGAAGGCGCAACGGTCGCAGGCGCCGCGTTCTCTGGAGTCGGCGTTCCGCCACAGGCAGCGATGAGCGCGCAACACAGGAGGATTCGCATGGCTACAGGATGGGAAACGGCACGTCGAAACGCCACTAGCCGACCAGCCACGCCCCCGCGGCAGCCACCTTTTGCTCCGCTCGCCATCTGCGCTGGGTCTCACCGAGCGCTGCAACTTTGCGTTTTGCGGCGGCCGGAGAGGCGCGGAGCTTTTTGCCGAGGAGCTCATAGACTTCGCGCTCGAGCACGATCTTGACCTTGAGGCCACAGCGCCGGAGACCATCGACGAGGACGGCGCGGAAGAGCTGTCCTTCAGACGCATGCGCCCGCATGTGCTGGTTCGCGATGCTCGCGGGATCTGTGAGCGAGGCGACAATGACCGTCGCGTTGCGAACGCGGTGATGCTCACGGTACTCGTCGACCATCGCGGCGATGGTGTTGCGCGAAAAGGCCTCGATCCCGCGCACGAGCCGGTCGACTTTGCCGGTGTCGGTCTGCGCTGCTCCGAAGCCGGCGTGGTAAGGCTGGCGTGAGTGCGGGACAGCGGGATCGGCCAATTCGATCACGCGGCTGTCGGTGACACGAGGCGTGGCGCGGGAGCTCGAGAGCAGGACCGCCGCTGCCCAGCCGGACTTCACGCGAAAGCCGAGGCTCATCCCCAATCCTTCGAATCAGGCGCGACGCGACGCATGGCTCGCAAGAAACTAAAGGCGTGGGGTGAGGAAGGGGGGGTGTGGTTCCCGCTTCCCACCTCCCTCACCCCACGCATTTGCAATCCTTCCACTTTCTCCGCCAGCACATTCACCGTCCCATCGTCTTTCGCCAGCTTACCGGTCACCAGCACGAACGGTTCCCCACGCACCGCCGCCCGATAGCGGTCGTAGACATCGGTCCGCACGATCACATTGGTCATGCCGGTCTCGTCTTCGACCAGCAGGAACACGGTCCCCTTGGCAGTCTCTGGTCGCTGCCTGGCGACCACGAGCCCGGCCACTTGGCATTTGACCCCCGCTTTCAGGTTTTCGAGGTCTCGGTTGAGGGTAAGGCCATGGGGTAAATCATTGCGTACCAACGAGAACGGATGACCGCTCGCCGAAAAGCCGAGCGTGGCGTACTCGGCCAAAAGGCGCTCGTGGGCGGCGAGTCCACGGAAGGGCAGCCGTTCGTGCGGGTGATTCAGAGCGAGCTCGAGCTGCCGCCGGCCGCGGCCGTCGCCCGACTGTGAGGCTTTGGGAGGCAGCCAGAGTCCCACCTGCCACAGCAGCTCGCGCCGGGTCAGGCCGAAGCTGTCGCAGCCACCGACCCACATGAGCGATTCGATCGCTGTGCGCTTGAGCTTGGGTGGCGCGCGACGGATGAAATCACCAACGCTTTTGAATGGACCATTTCTCTCTCGCTCCTCGACCGTCGCTGTCGCGGTCTCCTCACTCCAGTGACGAACAAAGCCAATACCAATTCGCACGGCCCCAGCTCCCGACTCCTGTCTCCCGGCTCCTTCTACGGTGCACCACACGTCGCTCACATTGATATCCGGCAGCCGCATTGCGATGCCATTGCGCATCGCGTCGCGGCCCAGCGCGTCGAGTGAATAGAAGCCCATGGGTTGGTTATTGAACAGCGCGACGTAGTACTCAACGGGGTGATAATGCCTGAGCCATGCCGACTGATAGGCGAGCAGCCCAAACGCCGCAGCGTGAGATTTGGGAAAGCCGAATTCACTGAAGGCGATCACCTGGCCGAAGACCTTTTCGGCAGTCGTTTCGGGCACGCCGCGGGCGAGAGCGCCGGCGCGGAATTCTTCCCAGAAGCCGGCGATCAGATCGTGCGAGCGGCGGCGGCTCATCGCGCGCCGCAGCGCTTCGGACTGACCCGAGGTGAATCCCGCGAGCGCCTGACACACCTGCAGCACCTGATCCTGATACAGAATCACCCCGAGTGTTTCGGAGAGGCATTCGCGCAGCAGTGGGTGATCGACGGGCGGCTCGTACGGCTGGCCGGCGGCGTGGGCGCGGCGCTGCTCCTCGCGGCGGCGCACGTACGGGTTCACCGCACCGCCGACGATCGGTCCGGGTCGCACGATCGCGACTTCGACGGCGAGGTCCTCGAGATTGCGGGGCCGGCTGCGACGAATCATCTGAATCTGCGCGCGACTCTCGATCTGAAAGAGTCCGATCGTGTCACCGGCACAGATGCGATCGTAGATCGCGGGGTCTTCAAAATCGATGCGCGAGAGATCGGGCGGCGTCCCGGTGCGGCGCGCGATCAGCTCCACGCACTCCTCCACGAGCGACAGCATGCCGAGCGCGAGAAAATCGATCTTGATGAAGCGCGCGTCGTCGCAGGAATCCTTGTCCCACTGGCAGACGACCCGATCCTCCATCGCGGCGCGCTCGAGCGGGACGAGCTCGATGAGCGGGCGCGACGAGAGGATCATGCCGCCGGGATGCTGCGACACGTGGCGTGGCAAGCCGCGGATCTCGTGCGCGAGCTGGCAGAGCTCTTTCCAGAGCGGCGCGTCTTTGCGTCCCTGAAATCCCGGAAGATTCTCCATCTCGTCGGGCAACTCATCAGCGCGACCATCCGCCAACTTCGCCACCAGCTCGATTTCGCCGAGCGGCAGGTCGAGCGCCTTGCCGATCTCGCGGACGGCCGAGCGCAGCCGGTAGGTCGGAAATGAGCAGACGAGGCCGGCGTGCTCGGCGCCGTAGCGTGTATAGACGCGGCGGATCAGCTCCTCGCGGATCTCGCGCGGAAAATCGAGATCGATGTCCGGCACGGACGCGAGCGTCTCGTTCAGGAAGCGGCCGAGGAAGAGTTTGTTCGCGATCGGATCGATATGTGACAGACCGAGCAGATAGCAGACGATTGAAGAGACCGATGAGCCGCGTCCTCGGCCGGGCAGCAGATTGCCCAGCGCGCGCCGGGAGCCTTTTCGGATGTCGGCGGCGACCTCACGGGCCAGGTCGAAGAGATCGTGATAGACGAGAAAGAAGCCGCTGAGCTTGTGGAGCTCGATGAGCCTCAGCTCTTCTTCGAGCCGGCGGACGGCCTGCGCGTGGTAGACGGAGCCGGACGGGTAGCGATCCTGGAGCCGGGCATTGCAGAGCTCAGCTAGAGCCTCTGGTGCGGGCGCGCGATCAGCGCCGCGAAAGTCGGGAAAGCTGTAGCCAAGGTCGCGCGTCAAATCGAATGCCTTGCAGCGCTCGGCAATGGCCAACGTTGCAGCGACAGCATCCGGACAGTCAGCGTACAGCGGCACGACTTCGTCCAGTGGCCGCAGGTAAAATTCGCTGTTCGGATTTCGGGCCCGATGCGAGCCGTCGAGCGTGGTCCGATGGCGGATCGCGACCATGACGTCGTGCAACCGATGCAGCTCGCGCTTGTGGAAATGGACGCTGCTCGTGGCTACAGAGCTGAGTCCCAGGTCCTGAGCAATCCCCACCAACGCCCGTGACAGCGCCAAGTCACCACGCACGCGGTTGCGCTGGATCTCGATAAAAAACCGCTCCGGACCGAACATCGATTTGCAGTGTGCGGCGAAGTAGCGAGCCGCGTTCAGGCCATCCTTTTCGAGCGCTCGGGGCAGCAATCCATCACGGCGTGCTCCTGAGAGGATGATCAATCCGTCCTGACGCTCCGCAAGGGCCGTCAGCGGCAGCCGCGGATCGAGACGCTCGGCGCCGAGGTGTGCCGCGGTCAATAAGCGGCAGAGATTGGTGTAGCCCCGTGCGGACTCGGCGAGCACAATCATATGACTGCCGTCCGTCAGCGTGACTTCCGCTCCCGTGATCGCCTGAATGCCAAGCGGCTGTGCGGCATGCGCGAAGGCGAGCGAACCGTAGATGCCGTTCTTGTCGGTGAGCGCGAGCGCGGGATAGCCGAGACGGTGCGCCTCGGCGAGGAGCTCGTCGGGCGGCGAGGCCCCGTCGAGGAACGAGTATGCGGAATGGCAGTGCAGCTCGGCGTACACTGGATACCGGCGGTCAAACACCAACGGCGGTCAAGAGACAACTGCGGCGGTCAGGCGGTCTGCATGAACCATTCATGAGTCACGAGATCCTCAAAGAGAACCACACGAGAACCACCGTCCAGGATCACTGCGAAATACCGGCGTGAGATGAGTTGCCTCCACCACTCATCGTCGATTCTCCACATCTCGAGAACTGTTTCGATGACCGCCGCCTTTTCTTCTTGACCGCCCGACCGTCGCAGTTGGTTCTCGACCGCCGCCGGTACTCCGCCGGCGTTCAATTCAACCGTCACCAGACGGGGTTCGTTTACGGTTCGAAGTCGATCAGTGCGTAGCGGCGCTCGGGCAGGCGCGACCATGGCTGGACCTCGATGACATGGAAAAGATTGGCTTGCTTCACACGCATCCGGACTTCGCGCGCGGCGTGCCGTAACGCGCGCTGCTGCCCCGCCCGCGCAGCGGCCTGGGCGTCACGCGCGAACAGCTGCAACTCGGTCGTCCCGGGCGCGAACGCCGTGAACTCGAGGACGAGTCGTTCGACGCCACCGGTCGGTGGCGATTGCTCGAGTCGAGTCTTGAGTGGTGCCGCGATGCGAGCAGCGTCGGCGGTCGGGTCCTTCAACAAAACATTGACCAACCATGATCGATTGGTTTGGGGTGTAGAGGCGCAGCACGCTGCGCCCCTACCCGCGACACCCTGCATCTGTGCCCCCGATTCCAAATCGGCACGCAGTCGCAGTGTATGCACGCGCCAGCCGATGCGGCGCGGATGCTTGAGTGCGCGGGCGATCAGTTGATCGATGGAATGGACGAGCAGCTCACGCTCTCCGACCGGCGTGAAGAACGTGAGCGCCGCGACGATCGGCTCCGGTGCGACGCGCCCTTCGACGGCCTCCGCGATGCGACCGGCCGCCAGCCTCCATAACTGTGTGCCGGCTGCACCGAACTGCGCCGTCACCGCCGCTTCGGGCAGCGCGGCGAGCGCGCCGAGCGTGCGGATGCCGAGCTGGCGCAAACGGCGATGCGTATCGGGATCGAGCGGAAGAACCGCGATGGGTTGGGAAGCGAGAAATTTTTGTTCTGTACCGGCAGGTACTACGATCGCTTCGCTCGGCTTGGCGCGGCTCGCCGCGACCCAAGCGGTGAATTTCCCGACTCCCCAACCCAGACGTGCGGCGTGTGGAACGCTGCACATGATGGCGTCAATGATTTTTGCGACTGAACCGAAAACTCCCTCCAACCCATCCGCCCCCACGTACGCCAATCCCAACTCTCCCGGCTCAATGACGGGACTCACTTCGCCCAGTGTGGACAGCAGAGCGGCAAACTGTTCGTCGTAATGGACTGGATCGGGCTCGATGAGCCGCAGCGTGGGACAGAGTCCAATCGCCTGGCTGACCGTCATCCCCGGTTTCACACCGGCATGACGTGCGAGCGAAGAGACTTGCCAGAGCTTGCGCGTGGTATCTGGAGCGAGCAGCGCCGTGGGGTAGGAGGCCAGGCCCTCATGACGCGCCTCTTCACAGCGAAGCGGGAAGAGGGGAATCCAGACGCAGGCAGCGAGCGAGCTCGATAGACGATTCGGCATTGACAGGCCCCCAAGGGGACCCGAATATATCCCGAAACCTGTCAATGCCGCAAGCCATCCCCAAAAGAGTTAAGACATTGGTATATTTGAACTTTCACATGACCCAGCCAGACCTGTTTGGACCAGAGACGTTTCTTCCACCGAGTCCCGAAATCGTCGAGCTAGCCCAAGCCATTCCGCCGGCGATCCGATTTGGCACTTCTACATGGACCTATGACGGCTGGTTTGGCGACGTCTATCACCGGCGCTACGGCGGCCCGCAACCCGCCAAGCGGCTCGAGGAGTATTCGCGCTATCCACTGTTTCGGACCGTGGGAATCGACAGCGCGTTCTACGATCCGCCGTCGGAAGAAGAGCTCGCATCGTACGCACGCGCGTTGCCACCCGGCTTTCCGTGCGTCAGCAAAGTGTGGGAGCGGATCACCGCAAACCGATTTGGGCAGGACGCCCCGCAGCCCGGTCTCGCCGGGATGCGGAATCCCGATTTTCTCAACGCGGCGCTGTTCAAGGAAAATGTGCTGGGGCCCTACAGTCGCGTGTTTCGCGATCACGCCGGCTGTTTCGTGTTCGAGTTCCAGGCGATGCGGGGTAAGGATCTGCCCGACCCTATCAAATGGGCCGATCAACTCGATGACTTCTTCAAGCAGTTACCGCGTGATTTCCGCTATGCCGTAGAGCTCCGCAATCCCGAGCTGTTGACCGGTGTCCATGGCGAAGCGCTCAAGCGGCACGGCGTCGCGCACGTGTTCAACTCGTGGACCGAGATGCCGCCGATCGGCGAGCAGATCGACCTGGGGTGGACGTTTCCTGCGAACTTCACGGTCGCGCGTGCGCTCCTGAAGCCGGGCCGGCGCTACAGTGATGCGGTGAAGCAATTCCAGCCGTACGATCGCGTGCAGGAGCCACAGCCTGAACTCCGCAAGGATTTGCTGCGACTCGTGAGCGAGGCGCAGCGACGGCGCGTCGAGGCGTTCATCCTGGCGAACAATCGCGCCGAGGGAAATGCGCCGGGGACGATTCGAGCGGTGGCGCGGATGTGGCTGGATGGTGACGCGGAGAGCAGGTGATTGGGTATCGAAGGTGTATGCGGCCCCTCTACTGTATTCCGCTCCTGCTGGGACTCGCCGGCTGTGATTCCAGTGATCAAAACTTCCAACCGGGTGTCGTGGAGTGGATGGAGTGGCCCGCTGAGGTCCGTGCCGCGACGCCGTTCGAAGTGCGACTCCTCCTGCCGTTTCCGCCGTGCCATCAGTGGGTCTACAAGCCGCGCGTCGGTGCGGACGAGTCGGCGGTGACATTCGAACCATACTTCCTGGTAGACAGGGGCGAACCGGTCTGCCTGCCGACGGAGCAGGTACACGTTTCGACCTTTGTCCCGAACTTCATGCTGGACACCCTGGGCACCGCGCCGGGTCTGGCCACGCCGTCGGCGCGCACGTTTGAAATCCGCGCCACAGCGGACGTTTACGCATCCGCACCAAGTCCTGGTGTGAGCTCGCCGGTTCGTACGTTCGGCAATGTCATCGTGCGTCCCACCGCCCCCGATACGACGCTCCGCAATGCCGGGGGCATGGTCGTTCTGCAATTCGACATCGAGGGATGTGCTCTCATTCGGCCGGCGGGGTCCTATAATCCAGGGTTTGGCATCGTGCTCGAAGACCAGGCCGATACCGTAGGGCTGAATTGGGTGTTTGTGCGCGGGTACATCCACAACGCGGCCGTCCCGGTGTGCGGGCAGACGCGTGTGTTTCACCTGGAGAGTCGTAACTAAGGCAGACTGCCGCGCAGCTCGAGCTCGCCCTGAACCGGCATCTTGGCCGGCCGGTAGCGATCGATCATCCCCGTGTGGTTCTTGAATCCGTGCTTCTTCCGCAGTTTCTCGACCCGTCGCGACAACGCTTTTGCGTACTCCTTGGGCGCGCCGGCCTGCCGCGCATATGCGCGCGTGTATCGTGCCACGAGCTCCGGAAAGTGCTCCTGGAGAACCATGTAAAAGCGATCTCGGACCGCGGCGTACAGTCGTAACGCGCCCGCATGTACGAACAGCGCGCCGGCATCTTTGGCGGCGGCAAAGAGCGCGTCGAGATGCGGAAGGTCATCGGTAATCCCGGGCAACACGGGGGCAACGATCAGTCCCGCATGCACGCCCGTATCCACCAGCTTGCGCAGCGCGCGCAGCCGCGACGCCGGCACGGGCGACCGCGCCTCGAGCTTTCGCGCCAGGACGGCGTCGTGCGTGATCAGGGAAATGTGAATCTGGAGCTCGTTCCGCTCCTGGAGCCGCAGCAGCAAGTCCGAGTCGCGCACGATCAGCGGACTCTTCGTGATGATCCCGAACGAGAGACCTTCGCATCGTGTCAGCCGCTGCAACACGGCGCGCGTGATCTTGAAGCGGCGCTCGGCGGGCTGATATGGATCGGTGGCCGTGCCGATCACAATGCATTCGCCAAGCGGAACGTGTTTGAGATCGGCTTCGAGCGCGCCGACGACCTGCTCCTTCACGAAGATCCGCTTCTCGAAGGCTTCCCACCCGTGCGCGCCACGGTAGTCCAGAAACTCGGCATCGGTGATCTTGCCGGCGTCGTGCGCTCGTTCGACGACGTACCGATGGGTGTAGCGCGCGTAGCAGTAACTGCAGCCGAATTCGCAGCCGACATACGGATTGAGCGACCAGTAGTCCATGCCCGTGGACTTGGGTGAGTTGAGAACACGGCGCGGTGTGATGGAAACGAATCGTGTACCACGGAGCCGCTCATCGAGGACTGTATCGGACAGCCGGATAGTCTGACGGTCAGACTTGAGCAGCGGCAGTTGGGCGGCGCTTTTCGGCCGCTTGGGGTTCAGGTCGCCTGCAGGGGCGTCCGCCCAGCTAGCCACAGCGGGCCCACCCACACTGGAGGCAGACGACACACCCCGACTGGTGAGCGGTCTTGGCACCGCAATCCGGGCACGGAAGGGCCTTGGGCGGGGTGGATTCCCGGGGCTTCTTTACGGCCATACACCCCGAATATAACCCGAAACCCTACCTGCGGGCCAGACGCCTCCAGCCGAAGTACACAGGCACGCCGAGCAGAACGAGAATGAGCCCGAGGAATGCGTAGGTCCGCGTGGCGCCCTGGATCAGCAGATCAACCGCGATCAGGCCTGTGAGCACGACGTACAGCGCCGGCAGGACCGGGTACCCCGGTGCTTTCACGGGTCGCGGAAGCTCTGGGTGCTTCTGACGCAGCCGGAAGATGCCGATGGCCGTCACGGCGTAGAACATGACCGCGGCGAAGATCACGAAGTTGAGCAGCTGACCATAGGTGCCGGAGAGGCAGAGCACGCAGGTCCAGATCGCCTGCGCGATCAGCGCGAGCGATGGGGTCTTGTACTCGGGATGCAGCATTCCGGCTGACCTGAAGAACAGATTGTCGCAGGCCATGGCGTAGTACACGCGGGCGCCCGAGAGAATCAGTCCGTTATTGCAGCCGAACGTGGAGATCATGATCGCGATCGCCATGATGTAGAGACCGGGCGTGCCGAGCATCGCCTGCAATGCGGCAGTCCCGACGCGATCCTGGGGCGCGGTCGCGATCGCACTGTTCGGCAGCACCAGCAGGTACGCGACATTCGCGAGCACATAGAGCGACGTCACGGTGATGACACCGGCGCCCATCGCGAACGGCAGGTCCCGCTCGGGATTCTTGAGCTCGGATCCGGCGAATCCCACGTTGTTCCAGGC
>Ga0134066_10000080_pt1 | contig 11801 bp, 8 predicted proteins | sample 15_taG_22_FD_94462 | JGI IMG/M metagenome (GOLD analysis project Ga0134066, IMG submission 94462) | Grasslands soil microbial communities from the Angelo Coastal Reserve, California, USA - 15_D_Rain_20cm_2_09212015 | ecosystem: Environmental > Terrestrial > Soil > Grasslands ... | reverse complement strand
GTTTTCGACCCTGAGACAGTCATGGTCGCAGGCGGGACCGGAGTTCGTCCGAGCAATCGATGTGGTGGCGCAACAGCTCCGGCCCGTGATCACGGCACCCGTCCCGCCCTCGCTGCGCCAGCGCGCGCGCCGGCGGCGGCAGACCGCGACGGCCTAGGATCCCTCGTCGGGGGGCTTGCGGCCGCTCGCGCCTTTGGCGCCGCGGCGCGTGCGGGGCCTGGCGACGGTGCGCCGCGCTTCGCGCCTGCCCTCTCCATTTCCGTTCCGCCTGAGCACCGGCACAAACAGCCTCCGGCCCGGTTCGATGACCTGCGCGGAACCCCGCGCCTGGCTGTGCAGCGCCACCTGCGATCGCACCGCCGGCTGCCCCTCCGCCGGCGCCGCCCGGCGATACGACCCGTCCGGATTCTGCACGCGCGCCTTCACATTGTCGCTGAGAATGGTCGGCAGAATGGCTTCGCAGACCCGCGCCTTGAGATGTGCGTCTTCGACCGGGAACATGACTTCGATCCGGCGGAAGAAGTTGCGCGGCATCCAGTCCGCACTGCCGAGGAGTACTTCGGGATTGCCGGCGTTGGCGAAGTAGAAGACGCGGCTGTGTTCGAGGAAGCGATCGACGATGCTCGTCACACGGATCCGCTCGGACACACCGGGCAATCCGGCCCGCAAGCAGCAGATGCCGCGGATGATGAGCTCGATCTCGACTCCGGCCTGCGACGCCCGATACAGCGCATCGATGACCGAGACCTCGACCAGCGCGTTCATCTTGACGATGATCCGCGCGGGCTTGCCGGCCTCCGCGTGGCCGCGCTCGCGCTCGATCAGTGCAATGACGCGTTCGCGCAGCGCCACCGGCGCGACCACCAGTTTGCGCCAGCGACGCCGCTGCGAATACCCCGTGAGCAGGTTGAACATCTCGCTCACGTCCTCACCGAAGTCGGGGTTCGCCGTGAACAGGCCGAGATCGGTGTAGATGCGCGCGGTGGTCGGGTTGTAGTTGCCCGTCGCGAGATGCACGTAGCGCCTCAGCCCGCTCTTTTCCCGCCGCACGACCAGCGCGGCCTTGCAGTGCGTCTTCAGCCCCACGATGCCGTACACGACGTGCACCCCGGCCTGCTCGAGCTCCCGCGCCCAGACGATGTTGTTTTCTTCGTCGAACCGCGCCTTGAGCTCGACGAGCGCGGTCACCTGCTTGCCGTTCTGGGCCGCGCGGGCGAGCGCGGAAATGATGGGACTCGCGCCGCTGGTGCGGTACAGCGTCTGCTTGATCGCGAGCACCTGCGGATCGTCGGCGGCGCGATCGATGAAATCGACGACCGCGCCGAACGACTCATACGGATGATGGACCAGCACGTCCTGATTCCGAATGACGTCGAACGGATTCTCGCCGCTCGCGAACGCGGGCGACGGGCGTGGCAGCAGCGCGTCGTCGCGCAGCGCACGGAACCCTTCCCCGCGATGCAGCGCCATCAGCGCGGTCAGGTCCACGGGCCCGCCGACGCGGTACACGTCGCGCTCGCGCAGGTCGAGCGCGCCCATCAGCACCTGCGCAAACCGCGCGTCGCCGGACGCGAGGATCTCGAGCCGCACCGCCTCGCCGAGGATGCGCTGGCGCAGCGTCTCTTCGATGGTCTGCAGCAGGTCTTCGGCTTCGTCTTCGTTGATGACGAGATCGGTATTGCGCGTCACGCGGAACACGGTATGCGCCAGCACCCGGAAACCGCCGAACAGGTCGCCCAGGTGCGCGGCGATGACCTCTTCGAGCAAGACAAACCGCAGCCGCTCCGGCGCGTCGGCGCCCGCACCCGGCAACGCAACCACGCGGTCGAGCAGCGCGGGCACCTGCACCACCGCGTAGAGCTGCTGGCCCGACTCCGTGTTCTCCACCAGCAGCACGATGTTGAGACTCTTGTTGTGCACGTGCGGGAACGGGTGACCCGGATCGATCGCGAGCGGCGTCAGCACGGGATAGATCTCCCGCGCGAACAGGCGATCGACGTACTCGCGCTCTGCCGGCTCCAGCTGGTCCAGCGAGACGCGCTGGATTCCGGCCGCGGCCAGACCCGGCATGACCTCGCTGTCGAGCAAACGGTGCTGTGCGGCGACCAGGGCATGCACGCGGGTCTCGATCCGGGACAGTTGATCCATCGGACCGAGGCCGTCCGCTCCGTAGTCTTGCGGCTCGATGCCCGCGTAGAGCTGCTGTTGAAGTCCCGCAACCCGCACTTCGAAGAATTCGTCGAGGTTGGAGCTGAAGATCGCCGCGAACTTGAGCCGCTCGAGCAGCGGATTGGTCGGATCGGCTGCCTCCTCGAGCACGCGCGCGTTGAACTCGAGCCAGCTCAGCTCGCGATTCAGGTAGTGGTCGGGAGGAAACGCCGGCTGGTAGGAAGCCATGATCAGCTCGCCGCGAGCCGCAGCCGCGGGGAGCGCTTCTCGGCAGCGCGTACCCAGACGAATCGCGGCTCGAGCTTGAATGCACGCTCGAACAATCCCGCCTTGCGCTCGGCGTCCCAGATTTCGACCCGCGGATCGGTGCGCGCGTGCACCGTCAGCTCCGCAAAGCCGCGGTGCACGGCACACAGGGCGTCGCTGATGCGCTGTGTATGCGTGCGGTCGAGGCCGTCCGCGACCCGCAGAATGCCCGCGAGCTTGCGCACGAGACGACGGTCCCCGCGCTCGAGCCGCGCGAATGCCCCGTGGCGCTTGGAGGGGTATGCTTTTCGATGGTATCGCGCCACGCAGGCGACGATCTCCAGCTCGCGCTGCGTGAACCCCAGAAGGTCGCCGTGCAGAATGAGGTGGTATGCGTGCTTGTGATGTTTCGCGTGGTTGATCACGTAACCGATGTCGTGCAGCAGCGCGCCGGCTTCCAGCAGCTCACGCCCTTCTTTCGGGAGCTCGAACCGCTCAGCCAGTCCGTCGAACAGCTGCGTCGCGAGTCGCGCGACCTGCTCGCAGTGCCGCTCGCTCGAGTGACACTGGCGTGCGAACGCGCGGGCGGAGTCGAGACGGTACGGCCGGCGGCCGCCCTCTCCGTCGGCCGCATCGCGCGGCCGGTGATCCGCGATCATCGCGAGCAGCAATCCGTCCCGCAGCCCACCACCGTTCACGAAGATCTGCTGGGTGTCGAGCCGCTTGGCGAGCCGTGACACGGCAGCGGCGCCGGCGACGATGATGTCGGCGCGCTTGGGGTTCAGTCCCGCGATGTCGCGGCGCTCGGCGAGCGTGGTCGCGCGCAGCCGGTGCAGCAGATGCACCACGTCCGCCCGCGACATCGCATAGCCCTGCACGGTGCGCAGATCGCCCTCGCGCTCGACTTGCACCATCTGCGCGAGGTTGGTGAATGTCCCGCCGCTGCCGATCATGATTTCGGGATGGAAGGGCGGCTTGCGCAGCTGCGCGTCGAGCACGCGATCGATGCCGCGTCGCAAGCGCCGCCAGCGCCTGGGCGACAACGCGTCGTCGCCGCCGTACCGCTCGCTCAATCGAACGGCGCCAAGCGGCAAGGTCCAGACTTCTTCGACTACGGCGCCCGCGGTCAGCGTCACCTCCATGCTGCCGCCGCCGATGTCGACGATCGCGACGGAACGGCCGGAGAGGTCGAAGTGATGCAGCGCGCTGCGCAGCGCAAGCTGGGCTTCTTCTTCTCCCGAGATGATCTCGACACGCAGGCCGCACCGCCGTCGCACGTCCTGGCAGAACGCCCGTCCGTTCGACGCCTCGCGCACCGCGCTCGTGGCCACCGCCCGCAGCTCGGCGACTTCGAAGCCTTTCGCGATCGTTTTCATCTTGGCGAGCACGGCCAAGGATCGCTCCATCGGCTCACTGAGGAGGCGGCCCCGCTCGAACAGGCCATGACCCAGGCGGGTCATTTCCCGTTCTTCCTCGAGCACGCGATAGTGGCCGTCGCCATCCACCTCGGCCACGACCAGCCGAATGGAGTTCGTGCCGATATCGATTGCGCCGAGGCGCAGAGGATCCGGGGAAACGGCGCTACGGGAGGAAGCGGGCATACCTCACAAAAGTACCGCAAAACAGAAGGGCGCGTCGAAACGGCATTTGTCACGAACTAGCTACATTCATGTAACCGCGTGATACATGAGGCCGGTAGGCCGATTGCGCGGCAGTGTGTGCCGGATAATTTCAGCGCGACGCGACGCCCTTGCGCGTCACGCAACGTTGGGAATGTCAAAAGGAGAATCCGGTGACTGCGCGTCCCGTCGCTGATCTGCTCGTCACGCTCGCCGAACCCAGGCGGCTGCGTCCCGAGACTCGTGTCCCGGCGTCCTGAGACCGCCGAGCCACATCGCATCCTCGTCGTAGACGACGAGCCCGATATCACCGCGCTCGTCGCCTATCATCTGGCCAAAGAGGGGTATCGCGTCACGACCGCCGGCACCGGCGCGGACGCGCTCCGGTCGGCGCGCGAAGAACGGCCCGACCTGGTCGTCCTGGATCTCATGCTCCCCGGACATTCGGGATTCGAAGTCCTGGCCGAGCTGCGCCGTCGCGAGGAAACGCGGGACGTCGGCGTCCTGTTGCTGACGGCGCGCAAAGAGGAACCCGATCGCATCAAAGGACTCTCACTCGGCGCCGACGACTACCTCGCCAAGCCGTTTTCTCCGAAAGAGCTCGTGCTGCGCGTCGGCGCCATCCTGCGGCGGCTCGCGGCGCCGCCCGTCGCGAGCGGCGGCCGGCTCGTCGGCGGACCAATCGTCCTCGATCGGACCGCGCATCGCGTGACCGCCGACGGCAAGGAAGTCGAGCTGACCGCCACCGAATTCAAGTTGCTCGAGCGCCTGATCGAGCGCCGCGATCGCGTGCAGTCGCGATCGCAGCTGCTGGAATCCGTCTGGCAGGCGCAGCCCGATATCCAGACCCGCACCGTCGACATGCATGTCCAGCGCCTGCGCACGAAACTCGGCGCGGCGGGCGACTGGATCGAAACCATCCGCGCCGTCGGCTACCGCTTTCGCGAGCCGGTCGCCGCTGCCAAACGCCCCACGACGACACCGCCCTCGCGCCGGCGGCGCTCATGAGACTCGTCACGCGGCTGTTCGCGAGCATCGGGCTGCTCGTGGCTGCCGCGGTCGTTGGATCTATCATCGCCGCGGACGTACTCCTGCGCCGCTATCTCGAACAGGAAATCGCGTCCGATCTGGCGCGGGAGGCGCGCCTCATCGCCGCATTCGCGCCGGCGGACTCCGCCCGGTGGCCGGACTTCGCGATGCAGGCCGGAGCCCGGCTCGGGCGCCGCGTCACCCTCATCGATCCCGAGGGACATGTGCGTGGCGACACGGAATTCGATCGCGGCTCTCTCGGACAGCTCCAAAATCACCGCAGCCGTCCTGAAGTCATGGCGGTGCTCGATTCCGGACGTGCCGTCGGCGTGAACGAACGGCTCAGCGCAAGCACGAACGAGCCGCAGATGTACATCGCGATCAAGGACGGCCCGCCCGGCCTCGCGGTCGTGCGCGTGTCGACGACACTGGCCGTCGTCGACACGCAGGTTCACGCGGTGCAGCGAGCGCTCGCGATCGCCGGGCTCCTGATGTTGCTGGCCGCCTGGTTCGTCGCCTGGTTCCTCGCGGCCGCGCTCGCACGCCCCCTGGTCCGCATCGCGGATGCGGCCCGCGACATCGCCGCCGGCCGGCCCGCCGAATTTCCCGACGTGAGTGGACCCGAGCTCGCGCATCAGGTCGATGCCCTGCGCGCGATGCACCACGAGCTCGAGCGCCGCTTCGAAGACCTGCGGCGGGAGCGCGAGGAGTCGCGAACCCTGCTCGACGCATTGTCCGACGGCGTCCTGGCCGCGGATAAGCGCGGCGTCGTCATCTCCACGAATGGCGCCGCCCGCCGCCTGCTGGGCTATCGCGACGACGAGGCGCTGCCACCGCTGGGTGAGCTCTTTCACGATCGCGCCCATCGCGCCTTGATGCGGGAAGTTCTGAACGGCGCCGTCGTGGAAGAGGGTGAGCTCGATCTGGGCGACCGCACCGTGCTGGTCTCGGCGCGCCCCCTCGAGGACGGCGGCACACTCCTGGTGATGAGCGATGTCACCGACGTCCGTCGGCTCGAAACGGTCCGGCGCGATTTCGTCGCCAACGTCTCGCACGAGCTGAAGACGCCGCTCACCGCGATCGCGGGCTATGCCGAGACGCTCGCCGCCGAGTCGACGGATTCGCAGCTGGGCGGTTTCGCGCAGACGATCGTCGACAACAGCAGGCGCATGCAGCGCCTGGTGGACGACCTTCTCGACCTGTCACGGATCGAGTCGGGCGGCTGGCAGCCCGAGCCGCGCAAGATCGCCGTGGATGCGGCGGCACGCGAAGCCTGGCGTCCCTTCGCCGAGCGCGCCGAAAGCCGGACGATCGATTTCGAGACCAAGGCGGATTCTGCGTCCGTGAACAGCGATCCCGAGGCTTTACGGCAGATCTTCACCAACCTGTTCGACAATGCCTTGCGCCACACGCCACCGGGCGGCCGGATTCGTGTCCTGGCCCAGCGCGCCGGCAACGCGCTGCTGATTCGGGTAACCGATACGGGCTCCGGCATTCCACCGGATCACCTGCCCCGCATTTTCGAGCGCTTCTATCGCGTGGATCCCGGACGGTCGCGCCAGGAGGGGGGCACCGGGCTGGGTCTCGCGATCGTGAAGCACCTCGTGGAGGCTCACGGCGGTCGCGTCGAAGCCGAAAGCGAAATCGGTCGCGGCACCACAGTCCTGTTGTACTTCCCGACTTAGCTCCCGTTACAATTCCGCACCGCAGGTCAACGGCGTCACGAAATGGTCGCGCCGCGCTATCCGGGGCACCCATCGGATGACGCGAACGAGCCGAGAGCCCCTCTGCCTCGTTGCCGCGGTGGAATGCTGTATGAGCCGGCCCGTTACCCGATCGTGACATTCTCGACTCAAGGCGGTGATGGCGACCGTCCAGCATTCCCCTCGTTGCAGATGTTCATCCTTCATCCGTCTTGAGGAGTAATCGTGCACGCAAGACTCGTCGCCGCATTGTGCGCGCTGAGCGCGACCGCACTCCCCGCGTTGGCCCAGACGAGCGGCAGCCAGGCACCGCCAGTCACGGTCGGCGGCGTGGTGTACGGCCAATACCAGTACAACCTCCAGGACAGCATCGGGGCCGGCGGGCTCAACACCGGGAAGCAGAACTACTTCGCGATCAAGCGCGCCTACATCAACGTGATCGGGCGCTTCAGCGGCGGGTTGCTGACGCGCATCACCGCCGACATCGCGCCGGCGGGCACGGGAAACCAGGTCTACCGCCTGAAATACGCGTACGCCGCCTGGACGCCTACCAACAGCTCGCTCACCTACAAGTTCGGTTTGATCCACACACCCTGGCTCGACTGGGAAGAGGCGCTCTGGGACTATCGGATGCAGGGCACCATGCCAATCGAGCGCGCCGGCTACGCGACCTCCTCGGACTTCGGCGCCGGCATCGACGGCCACTGGAGCAGCGAGGGGGTCAACGCGCAGCTCACGCTGGTCAACGGCGAAGGGTACTCCGGCGGCACGGGCGACAAGGGCAAAGACGTCCAGCTGCGCGTGTCGGTTCGGCTCAGCAAAACCGACGATGCGAGTCGAGTTGGTGGTCTCCGGCTGACCGGGTATGCGGGTTACGGCAAGCGTACCGGTGGCGGCGACCGCAACCGCTTCATCGGACTGATCTCATACAAATCGAAGCAGTTCACCGTGGGCGGCGAATTCGCCTCCACCAAGGACACGGTTTCGCCGGTGGCCGCGGACAGCTTGAATCTCGGCGGCGGGGCGAACGCGACCGGCACAGTGCTCGCCGCCTATGGCGTGCTCCACTTCACCAACAGCCCCGTCGCGGTGATCGGGCGCGTCGATGTGAGCGATCCAAACACGAGCACCAACCCGAACAAGCTGACGCGGGGCATTGCGGGCATCTCTTATCAGCTCAATCCCAATCTGCGGATGCTCGCGGACGTCGACTTGCTGTCGTTCGAGGCCACGCCGACGAATACAACCAATTCGACGAGGCAACAGGCGCTCGTCCAAATGCAGTTCACGTTCTAACAAGGATTTGGAGAGAACTCATGAAGCTGACTCGATTCCTCGCGGTCGCCGGGTTGCTGGGCGGTGCCACGCCGCTCGCCGCGCAGATTCAGTTGAACGGCGCGGGAGCGACATTCCCGAACATCATCTACTCGGACTGGATGCTGACCTATAACCAATCGCATCCCGACGTGAAGCTGAACTATCAGTCCATCGGCTCGGGCGGCGGCATCCGCCAGTTCTCCGACGGCACCGTTGATTTCGGCGGGACTGACGCCCCGATGAGTGACTCCGCCATCGCCGCGATCCAGGGCAACGTGCTCCACATCCCCACGGTCATGGGCGCCGTGGTGGTGGCCTACAATCTTCAGGGCCTGTCGCAGCCGGTGAAGTTCACGGCCGACGTGCTCGCCGACATCTTCCTCGGCAAGATCACAAAGTGGAACGACCCGCGCCTCGTCAGCATCAACGCCGCCGTAACGCTGCCCGCGACGGATATCGTGGTCGTCCATCGCGCCGACGGCTCGGGCACGTCGTTCGTGTTCACGGACTATCTCTCGAAGGTCAGCTCGGAGTGGCAGCAGAAGGTCGGCAAAGGCACGTCGGTGAACTGGCCGGTGGGGCTGGGCGGCCGGGGGAACGAAGGCGTGTCGGCCACGGTGAGTCAGACACCGGGCGCGATCGGCTACGTCGAGCTCGCCTATGCGCAGAAGAACAACATTCCGTTCGGCACGATGCGCAACAGCGCCGGCAACTGGATCACCCCAAGTCTCGAGGCGGTGACGGCGGCCGCCGCCGGTGCGATGAAGGACATGGGGCCAAACACGGACTTCCGCGTGTCGATCACGAACTCGCCGGGCAAGGAGGCGTACCCGATTTCCAGCTTCACGTGGTTCTTGCTGCACAAGACCTACGCCGACGCCGATAAGGCGCGCGCGCTGGTCCAGTTCCTGGCGTGGGCGGAGGGCGAGGGCCAGGCCAAGGCCTCTTCCCTCGGCTATGCTCCCCTGCCCAAAGAGCTGCACCCCTGGATCGAAAGCCGTTTGAAGACCATCACGGCCGGTGGGCGGGCGGTCTGGAAGGCTGAGTAACTCGCGTTAGCCGCAGTGACACATCCGTTACACCGCCGTGACGGACACTTCGGCGCGCACCGGTAGGTTTTCCGGCGCATGTCAAGCTTCCCCATCGAGGGTGTTCCCCCCGGCCGGCCCAGTGCCGAGACGCGTTGGCGCTCCCTCGTTGGAAACGATCGTAGCGATCGTGTCTATCGCAATGTGCTCACGGGTCTGGCGCTCGCGCTCCCCGCGCTGATCCTCATCATCCTGGGCGTCCTGTTCATGGGCGCGCTGCCGGCGCTGAAACGGTTCGGGCCTTCGTTCATCTGGACGTCGACGTGGGATCCCGTGGCCGAGGTCTATGGCGCCGCGCCGATGATCTTCGGCACGCTCGCGTCCTCGTTTCTCGCCCTGCTGATCGCGGTGCCGCTGGCGTTGAGCGTCGCGATCTTCCTGACCGAGTTTTCCCCCCGCTGGCTGCGACAGCCTGTCGGGTTCGTGATCGAGCTGCTCGCGGCAATCCCCAGCGTCGTGTACGGCACCTGGGGCATCTTCGTGCTGATCCCGTTCCTGCGCGCGCACGTGGTACCGCCGCTGAAGGCGGTGCTCGGCTGGACCCCGTTCTTTCACGGCGTGTTCTACGGGAATTCGCTGCTGGCCGGCGGCATCATCCTCGCGATCATGATCGTGCCGTATATCGCCGCGGTCTCCCGCGAGGTGCTGCTCGCCGTACCGGGGAGCCAGCGCGAGGCCGCGCTCGCGATGGGGGCGACCCGCTGGGAGGCGGTGCGCTCGGCGGTGCTGCCCTACGGCCGCGCGGGACTCATCGGTGCGGTGATTCTCGGGCTCGGCCGCGCTCTGGGCGAGACGATGGCGGTGACGATGGTGATCGGCAACCGGCACGACATCGGCGTCTCCGTGTTTCAGCCCGCGTACACGATGGCCGCGGCGATCGCCAACGAGTTCTCCGAGGCGACGACCCACTTGTACCTGTCCGCCCTGTTCGAGGTCGGCCTCATCCTGTTCGTCCTCACCGTGGTCGTGAACGCCATCGCCCGCATCTTGATTTGGCGGGTCGCGCGCGGGCAGGCCGTCGGGAGCCAGGCCCTATGAGCACGCGCGCGCTGCGCCGCCACATCACCAGCCGCATCATGACGGGCCTGGTCATCGTGCTGTCGTTCACCGCGGTGCTGGCGCTGTTCCTGATCCTCGGCAATCTCATCATCAAGGGCGCATCGTCCCTGGACTGGGCGTTCTTCACGAAGAGCCCGGTGCCGGCCGGCCAGAGCGGCGGCGGCGTCGCCAACGCCATCGTCGGAACGGGCATCGTCGTCGGCCTTGCGGCGATCATCGGCGTGCCGCTCGGCGTCGGCGCGGGGATGTATCTGGCCGAGTACGGCTCGGGCCGGCTGGGCTGGCTGGTTCGCTTCATCGCCGACGTGCTCAACGGCACGCCGTCGATCGTCATCGGCATCGTGGGCTGGACATTCATCGTCAGGCCGACCAGCCGCTTCTCGGCCGTCGCGGGCGCGGTCGCCCTGGCGATTCTGATGATCCCCATGCTCGCGCGTACCACGGAGGAGATGGTGCGGCTCGTGCCCCATTCGCTGCGCGAGGCCGCGCTCGCCCTCGGCTACCCGCGCTGGCGCACGTCACTCAAGATTGTCGCGCGCACGGCGCTCGGCGGCATCGTGACGGGATCCCTCGTCGGCATCGCCCGCGTCGCCGGCGAGACCGCGCCGTTGCTGTTCACGGCGCTGGGCAACCTCAATTTCTCGGTCCACATCACGCAGCCGATCCAGACGCTGTCGCTCCAGATCTACGTGTATGCCACCGGGCCGTTCGAGGAATGGCATCGCCTCGCGTGGGCGTCCGCGCTGGTGCTGATGGGGCTCGTACTGATCATCTCGCTCGTCGCCCGCTGGGTGACACGGCAGCGCTATGGTCGCATCCGCTAACGCGCGGCTCCGCCTCGAGACCGTCAAATTGACGGCGCTGTTCGGCCAGCACCGCGCCGTCCGCGACGTCTCGCTGCTGTTCCCGGCGCACACCGTGACGGCGATCATCGGACCCTCCGGGTGCGGCAAGAGCACCATGCTCCGCTGCCTCAACCGCATGCACGAGCTCACACCGGACGCGAGCGTCACAGGCGAGGTGCTGCTGGACAACGTGAACATCTATGGCGGCGCCGTGAGTCCCGTCGAGCTGCGCCGCCGCATCGGCATGGTGTTCCAGCGACCCACCCCGTTCCCGACGATGTCGATCTACGACAACGTGGCGGCGGGGCTGCGAGTGAACGGCCGGCGGCCCCGAACCGAGATCGACCACGCGGTGAGCCGCGCGCTGCAACAGGCGGCGCTGTGGGACGAAGTGAAGGACCGGCTCCATACCAGCGCGCTCGACTTGTCGGGCGGGCAGCAGCAACGCTTGTGTATCGCGCGCGCCGTGGCGCCCGAGCCTGAGATACTGCTCCTGGACGAACCGACGGCGTCGCTCGATCCCGCGGGAACGCAGCGCATTGAGGAACTGTGTCACGTCCTGAAGCGGCTGTACACGATCGTGATCGTCACGCACAACATGCAGCAGGCGGCGCGCGTCGCGGACATGACGGCCTTCTTCAGCATCAGCAGAGGCGAGGAAGGGCACCGCTCGGGCGTGCTCGTCGAGTACGACGACACGAAGACGATCTTCACGCAGCCGAAGGT
>Ga0134066_10000078_pt1 | contig 11848 bp, 8 predicted proteins | sample 15_taG_22_FD_94462 | JGI IMG/M metagenome (GOLD analysis project Ga0134066, IMG submission 94462) | Grasslands soil microbial communities from the Angelo Coastal Reserve, California, USA - 15_D_Rain_20cm_2_09212015 | ecosystem: Environmental > Terrestrial > Soil > Grasslands ... | reverse complement strand
CGATCGAAATCCGGCGTGGTGGCCCGACAGCTCGCGGATCCTGTTCGAAAGCTCACGCGATGGCATCGGCGAGCTGTATGGGATGAACCCCGATGGCAGTGGCGTGGCCCGGCTCACCATCGACTCCTCCAGGGCCACACTGCCCGCGGGGTGCGGCAACCGCATCGCGTTTGCAAGCGATCGCCGGCTCCCGCCCTTCACCGAGATCTACGTCATGAACGCGGACGGGACGGGCGTGACACGCCTGACCACCAACAACTCGTTCTCCGAGTATCCCGGGTGGTCGCCCTCCTGTGACCGCATCGTCTATAACTATGACCCGGGCAGCTCGGATGCCTCGATCGTGATCATCAATGCGGACGGCTCACATTCAAACAACGTCGCAGGCGGAGGCGGCTCTGGCCAGAACCGGCACCCCGTCTGGTCGCCCGATGGGACCCGCATCGCCTTCGCAAGCGACCGCGACAGGCAGGGCAGCTTCGAGATCTACGTGCTCTACACCGACGGGAGCGGGAGGCCACCGACTCGGCTGACCGTGAATAGCGCCTTCCACATCTACGACTTCCCCGCGTGGTCGCTTGATGGGACCCAGATCGCGTTCGAGAGCTATGGGGGCGGTATCGCGCCCAGGATATACGTCATGAACGCCGACGGAAGCGGGGTCACACAGATCGCCGACAGCGTTTCCGCCACCCGGATCGCCTGGGTCGGCGCTGGGTCATTGGCGCCGCCGCCGCCGCCGCCACCGCCGCCACCGCCCCCACCCCCGCCCCCACCTAGTGGATGGCCCGACGAGCCGGTGGGATTCGCGGTCATGATCGACGAACCATTCAATGCACTCGATGAAAACGGCTGGTGGAGCGTGCAAGGCCAGACGACGAACGGTTCGGGGCTGGCGCTCGCGAGGGACTCGGGCGCGCCACACTCACCCTCCAGTGTCTTGCAGTTCACCTATGCGGCTGGATTCCAGGGCGGGAGCCCGCCGGGTGTGGAGTATTACGGACCGCCCGCGCCGGTGCGGGAGACGTACTTTGCGTTCTGGTGGAAGCCGAGCAATCCGTGGCAGAATCATCCGAGCAACATGAACACGATTGCGGATCTCTTTCCGGCGACATCGGGCCCGCTGTACATCGTGTTCGAGGGATCCACGCAGACCCTCAACGTCATGCCGGAGTTCGAGAACGACACGCGCAATCTGACGCCTAATGTCACGGCAACACCGGTCACACTCGGTGCCTGGCATTTGGTCGAGTGGTACGTGAAGTACAGCAGCACGGCGACCAGCCGGGATGGCCTCACGCGCTGGTGGGTGGATGGGGTGCTACAGGGGGACTACCGTGACCTGCAGATGCCGGACGACGCAGGTTTTGCTGAGTATGACCTGGCGCCGAGCTGGGGCGGCGTGGACGGGACCAAGACCGAGACCGATTTCTTCTGGTTCGACCATGTCCGCATCAGCACGCGCTAACAAGAAAGGCGGCGACGGCACGGCGATCACCGTGAACCGGCGCTAGCTGCGCAGTCCCTCAGGTGCGCAGCGCTGCGAAGAATTTCCTGAGCAGCGCGGCGCCTGAGGGCCTGAGCGAAGCGACCGCCTCGCTACGTCAATAGGTCAAACCTCTAGAGAACTAGAGCTTCAGCAGGGCGATTAGGGTCCCGACCGTCCCCACCCAGAAGAGAAACATCCAGCGCACTATGCGCGTCTCGAATGCGCTGAGCTTCGATTCCAGCTCGGCACGTAACCCGACCACCTTGCCCGTCAGGTCGCCGCGCAGCTCGCCTAGTTCGGTATGCAGCTCGGCGCGCAGCTCGCCTAGCTCTGTACGCAGCTCGGCGCGCAGCTCGCCTAGGCCCGTATGCAGCTCGGCGCGCAGCTCGGCGATACGCTGCTCGAGCTTCGCGTCGAAGCGCGCGAAGTTTACGTCAAACAGGTCGCGGAACTCGCTGCGGTATGTGGTATCCACCTGGTTGAACCACTCCACGAGCTCGTTCGTGAGGTCGTCCCCGAACCGTTCGTAGAACTTTCTGGACAGTCTCGCCGTCACCGGCATCCGAGCTCCCTGGAGAATCCGGCGACAAGATCAGCATACGCTCGGCCCGGCAGATAATCAATCGAGCGCGCGTTTAGCCAAAAAAAACGCTCTCACCAGCTCCGCGCACGCTTCGGTTTCGATTCCGCCCCGCACGTCGACGCGATGATTCAGCCGCGGATGCCGCACTAAATCGCCTAACGACCCGCACATGCCCGCCTTCGCGTCGTACGCCCCAAACACCAGGGTCCCGACTTTGGCCAGGACAATCGCTCCCGCGCACTGCGCGCACGGCTCGATCGTGACATACAGCGTGCACTCCGTCAGGCGATCGGTCTCCAGCGCCTCGAGCGCCCGTTCGATCGCCAGAAACTCGGCGTGATAGGTGGGGTTCCGGCGCGCGACAGTCTCGTTGTGCGCCCGCGCGACGATTTCGCCTTCACGGGTGACCACGGCCCCGATCGGCACTTCGTCCTTGGAAGCGGCAAGCCGCGCCTCGTCCAGCGCGGCTAGCATACCCAGCTCGTCAGCCTTCCCGCGCACCGCTCACCGCGTACCGCGCACGTGTTCCGGCTCCCGCGCCTTCTCGAACACCAGCGAGTTGCCGTCTTTCGCGCGATCCGCCTTGATGCGATCGCCCTCCCCGTACTGCCCTTCCAGCACCGACACCGCGAGCGGATTCTGGAGCAGCCGCTGAATCGCGCGCTTCAGGGGCCGAGCTCCGTACACCGGGTCGTAGCCCTCGGCCACGATCAGCTGCTTGGCGGCCGGCGTGATTTCAATCGTCAGCTTGCGATCCGCAAGCAGCTTCTCGACGCGCTTGATCTGAATGTCGACGATCTGCGCGATGTCCTCGTGCGACAGCGGCCGGAAGATGATGATGTCGTCCACCCGGTTCAGAAACTCCGGCTTGAACGACTGCCGGAGCAGCTCCGTCACCTTGGTCTCGGCCTGTTCCCACGCGACACCGCCCGTGCTCGCCTCGATCAAATACTGCGAGCCGATGTTCGACGTCATGATCAGCACGGTGTTCCGGAAGTCGACCGTGCGGCCCTGCGAATCGGTCAGACGGCCGTCGTCCAGAATCTGCAGCAACACGTTGAAGACATCCGGGTGCGCTTTCTCGATCTCGTCGAACAACACAACGGAGTACGGCCGGCGCCGCACCGCTTCGGTGAGCTGCCCGCCCTCTTCATAGCCGACGTATCCCGGCGGCGCGCCGATCATACGCGCGACCGCGTGCTTCTCCATGTACTCCGACATATCGAGCCGCACCAGCGCGTGCTCGTCGTCGAACAAAAACTCGGCGAGCGCCCGCGCGGTCTCTGTCTTGCCGACGCCCGTGGGGCCGAGAAAGATGAACGAGCCGGTCGGGCGATTGGGGTCCTGGAGTCCCGCGCGCGCGCGACGCACCGCGTTCGCCACGGCGGCCAGCGCCTCGCGCTGCCCGATCACGCGGCGGCCCAGCTCGTCCTCGAGCTTCAGCAACCGCTCCTTCTCCGACTCCAGCATCTTGGTCACCGGGATCCCGGTCCACTTCGACACGATCTCGGCGATGTCCTCGGAGTCGACCTCTTCCTTGAGGTATTTCCCCTTCTTCTGGATTTCGGCGAGACGCTTCTCGAGCGCCTGGATCTCCTTCTCGATCGCCGGCATGCGCCCGTAGCTGATCTCGGCAGCCTTCTGCAAATCGCCGCGCCGAGTCGCCTGCTCGGCTTCGACCTTGATCTGCTCGAGCTCGGCCTTCTTCGCCCGGATCCTCTGGATCGCCTCCTTTTCGGCGGTCCACTGCGCCTTCATCGCATTCGACCGCTCACGCAGTCCCGCGAGCTCCTGCTCGATCTTCTCGCGGCGCTCCTTCGAGGCCTTGTCCTTCTCCTTGGCCAGCGCCTGCCGCTCGATCTCGAGCTGCACGATCTTGCGCTCGACCTCGTCGATCTCCTGCGGCATCGAATCGATGGCAATGCGCAACCGCGCCGCCGCTTCGTCGATCAGGTCGATCGCCTTGTCGGGCAGGAAGCGCTCGGTGATGTAGCGATTCGAAAGCGTCGCGGCGGCGACCAAGGCGCTGTCGGTGATGCGAATGCCATGGTGCACTTCGTACTTCTCCTTGAGGCCGCGCAGGATCGCGATCGTGTCTTCGACCGACGGCTCGCCGACATAGACCTGCTGGAAGCGGCGTTCGAGCGCCGCGTCTTTCTCGATGTGCTTGCGGTATTCGTCGAGCGTCGTCGCACCCACGACGTGCAGCTCGCCGCGCGCCAGCGCCGGCTTCAGCATGTTCGACGCATCCATCGAGCCTTCCGCCTTGCCCGCGCCCACGAGCGTGTGCATCTCGTCGATGAACACGATGTAGCGGCCCTCAGTCGTGGTGATTTCCTTCAGCACGGACTTGAGCCGCTCCTCGAACTCGCCGCGGTACTTCGTGCCCGCGACCAGCGCGCCGATGTCGAGCGCGATGAGATGCTTGTTCTTGAGCGAATCGGGGACGTCGCCGTTGACGATGCGCTGCGCCAACCCTTCGACGATCGCCGTCTTCCCAACGCCGGGCTCACCGATCAGCACCGGGTTGTTCTTGGTGCGGCGGGAGAGCACCTGCATCACTCGGCGAATTTCCTCGTCGCGGCCGATCACCGGATCGAGCCTGCCTTTGCGCGCGACGTCGGTGAGATCGCGGGTGAAGCGCTGGAGCGCCTGATACTTGTTCTCGGGCTCCTGGTCGGTGACGCGATGCGCGCCGCGCACCCCCTCCAGCGCCGCGAGGAGATCCTTGCGCTCCACGCCGGCGGCCGAGAGCAGCTCACGCGCGGTCGTGCCCTTCTCCTCGGCGAGCGCGAGCAGGATATGCTCGGTCGAGACGTACGCGTCGCCGAGCCCCTTCGCATCCGCGTCGGCGCGGTCGAGCACGCGCGAGAGCTCGCGCGAAAGCGTCGGATCGGCGCCGCCCGACTGCTTGGGGAACCGCTCGATCTCGCGCTCCGTCTCGGCCTGCAGCTGCGTGACGTTCAGTCCCGCCTTCTGCAGCAGCGGCACGACGATGCCCTCTTCCTGCTGCAGCAGTGCGGAGAAGAGATGAGCGTCGTTGACGACCGGATTGCCTTTGAGACGGGCTAATGCCGCGGCTTGCTGCAGAGCTTCAGCAGCTTTGACTGTTAGTCTGTCTGGCTGGATCATGTGCCCTCTCCAAGCAACCTGCGTGCCCCGAGAAGATGCCAAAAAGACATGGCGGCGAAAGAGACGGCGGCGAAGGGTTTACGCCGCCCCCTCGCCGCCGTTGTTATCGCCGCCGCTTTTCTTCGCCGCCCTTACTTCATAATGATCATCTTCTTCGTGAACCTGCGCCCATCCACCACCAGCTGGTAGATGTACACGCCGGACGACGCCTCTTTATCGGTGTCCAGGACGTTGCCGTTCCAATAGGCACTGAACGCGCACGGCTCCGATGCCGACGGCGTGCATGTGAGCTCGAGATCCTGCAACTTCTCGCCCGTACCCTGGAGGATAGGTACGGCCACGAGCTGCGCGAGCACGTTGTAGATCTTCAGCGAAACCCTTGGCCGGTGACCATTTGCAAACAGATCGCCGCTCAGCGTGAACGGGATCGTGGTCGCCGGGTTAAACGGGTTCGGGTAGTTCTGCCTCAGCTCCACCAGCGGCGGCGCGGGCGATTGCCCCAGAACTCCGCCTCCTCCCGCTAGCAGCCCGAGCCCCGCGAACAGCACTGCCCAGGCGTACAGCTTCATCTCACCAACTCCTCTGCAGACGTAAAGATGCGTTAGACCGCTCTCCTTGGTTGGTACAGGGCGCAAAGGTTAATACCGCTAGACGAAAAGCTAGGAACCGCCACTGCACTGTCAAGCACGTAAAACCCTGGTATCGCCCTTTCGACTCGTTATGCCGCGCCGATCCGCCCACTCGAGCAGCGGGATCAAGTACTTGCGCGTCAACCCCAGCCGGTCGCGAAACTGCGCGGGTGTCGCCTCGCCGAGCTCCCGCAAGGTCTCCTCCACCGCCCGCCGAAACTCCTCCAGCGCCTGTTTCAGCGCATAGCGCTCCTGATCCACACGCTCGACCGATCCTTCGCGGGCGAGGTGCGCGAGCAACGCCGGTACGGACGGATCGGAGAACTCTTTCTGCAACTCCGAGACCGTCGGCAACTGCCAACGCGCTTCGGCCAGTCGCTGGGCCAGGCGCCCGCCGGCATCCCCGGCCCGCTCGCGCAGCGCCGCTTGCCAGCCCGGCCTGCGTACGAATGCGCCGCCCTCCACCGGCTCCCACGCCTGCTTCTTCGCCCCGTGCTCAACGAGCAGGTCCAGCACTTCGGAGGGAGCGTTGACGCCGGCGCGAAGTGCCTGCAGCGAGAGACCCGGATCCAGCGGATGCTGCTCGTGATGCTCCGCCACCAGAACGGTAAGCCTTTCGATTTCTTCTGCGATTGCACGTCGGGGCACCAATACATCTCCTGCGGAGAGGACGCCTTTTCCCGCCGCGGCGATCGTATTGGTCCCGTCAGCGGGACGGATGCCGAGCCGGACGGGCAGAACGGAGACGTGCACCCCGGCGAGGCCTGCCTCATCCACGAATCGCCCGAGCCGCTCGCCGGCTGGTTGGGTCGCCGCCAGGCCACGCTCGGACACGCGCGGCCGCTTGGGTGGATAGGGGTCGAGGACGATGCCGCCGCCGATCGTCGTCACGGGCGAGAAGCTGCGAATGACGAATCGATCGCCCGCGCGTGCGACAATCGGCCGTTCCAGGAGTAGACGGGCGAGGCCGGTTTGGCCCGGGGCGATTTCCCTGACCTGCGCGAGTCGTCCCAGGACCTCCGCGGTGCCAAGATGAACGCGAATTCGCGTGCGGACCGCCAGCGGTTTCCGGAGCGTGGGCAGTACTTCCAGCGAGACGTCCAGGATGCTCGTCGCGGCCCATCCCGGCCCGGTCACGGCCACGTGGCCGCGTGCAAGCTCTGTCTTGTCCACGCCCACGAGCGCGAGCGCCGTGCGCCGGCCGGGTCCTGCCTGGTCCGCCGCATGGCCGTGCACATGGATCGAGCGCACGCGGACGTCGCGATCGAGCGGAAGCAGTCGCACCATGTCCCCCGCGGCGACTGCGCCGCTCCAGGTCGATCCGGTCACGACGGTCCCAGCCCCGGGCAGCGCAAACACGCGATCGATCGGTAGACGGAAGAGATCGTCCTCAGGTCTATCTTGTAAACCTTCGACGACCTCCACCAACGCCTTTTTCAGCTCCTCCAAACCCTCTGATTTAAGCGCGCTGACCGCGATGGGCGCAGCCCAGCGGACACGACTGCGTTCGAGTCGTTGCGCCACCTCGGTCCGCACCAGCGCGAGCCACTCCTCGTCGACGAGATCCCGTTTGGTCAGCACCGGAATGCCGCGGCGTACGCCCAGCAGCTCGACGATTGCGAGATGCTCCTCCGTCTGCGGCATGATGCCTTCGTCGGCGGCGATGACGAGGAGTGCGACATCTATGCCGGTCGCGCCGGCGAGCATGTTCTTGACGAAGCCTTCGTGACCCGGGACATCCACGATGCTCGCCTGGATATCACCGGGCAGCGCGAGCGGGGCGAATCCGAGATCGATCGTGATGCCACGCCGCTTTTCTTCTTCCCAGCGATCGGTGTCGACGCCGGTCAGCGCCTTCACCAGCGCGGTCTTGCCGTGATCGATGTGCCCGGCGGTGCCGACGACTAGGCGGTTGGCGCCCACGCGCGGCGCTCCCAGATATCGATGGCGGTGGCCCTGGGCTCTCGCCCGTTCCGTCCGGTTTCATCCATATGGTGCCGGATGAAGCGCGCGACGAGCCGGCGGTGCGCCGCGGCATGGGCGGCATCCAGCGTGGGGAGCTCCGCCGCTACGCTGTTCAGGGCGACCAGATCGCGATAGGCCTGCGGCGGCAGCTTGGTCGGCGGCTGCGGGCCCGCGCACGTGGCGCACAGCACCCCGCCCTCGGCCAGACTGAACGCGACGGTTCCATTGGAAGCGGGCGAATTCCCGTCGCGCACGCACGAATCGAGCTGCGGCGCAAAGCCGAGCACGCCGACCAGCAGCCAGAGCCAGCGCACGGCGACCGCGTCGGTCTGTGCCGGCGTCGCGTGCACGAGCGCATCGAGACCAAGCGTGAATGTTTCATAGGCGGCGGGCAGGGGCGCGGGCGGCGCCATCTTCAACATGACTTCGCACAGCGCCTCGGCCCCGGCGAAGCGGCCGAGATCACAGGCCAGGTCGCGCCGCAGCTGCACGACGTCAAACGCGGCGAGGGTCTGCAGCTCGCGCGTTTCCTTGTGGTAGAGCTGCGCGACGCCCTCACTCAACGTTTCGAGCGCGGCGCCGAACGGGCTGCGCGGGCGCAGCACGCCTTTGGCGATTGCGCTCTGCACGCCGTAATCGCGCGTCGCGAGCCGGACGATCTTGGACGTCTCGCTGTAGCGGTACGTACGGAGGACGATGGCGGGTGTGGAGACAAGACTCACGGTGGAAATATACGGCGGCGAAAAAGACGGCGGCGAGGTGAAACGGCGGCGAAGGGACGGCGGCAGACTAACCAGGATGCAGCGCTGATGCGAGGATTTCGAGGCCTTCCACGACTCGCGGACCCGATCGGCTGAAGTATGCGGACGCGTCGAAGAGCTGCACGCGTCCGCCCACCGCTCGCAGATCGAGGCGATGGCGCGCCGCTTCGCGCTGAGTCGCAGCGAGATCGAAGCCGCAGGGCATGATCAACAGCACGTCCGGACTGAGCGATTTCAGGTCCGACCAGTCCATTCGGTACGATGGTTTGCGGGTCGTGCCGGCGAGCAACTCGCCGCCCGCGAGGTCCACGAGCTCAGGTACCCAATGCCCGGGCATGTACGGCGGATCGAGCCACTCGAGCGCGATGACGCGCGGCCTGGGGCGCCCCGCGACTTTGGCGCGCACCGCATCGATGCGGCGCTGCATCTCGGCGATCAGCCGTTCGGCGCGCTCGCCGACTCCGGTGACGATGCCGACGGCCCGGATGCTCTCGAAGATCGCAGAGAGATCATGCGCATCGAGTGAAAGGACTCGAATCGGCTCGACGAGCCTGAGCACCTGGCTCTCCGGCACCGCGCACACGTCACATATCCCCTGCGTCAGGACGAGATCCGGTTCGAGCGCTCGAATCGCGGCCACATCGATCTCGTAGACGCTACCGTCCTCGTGCAGCGCAGCACGCACCGCGGCGTCGATCTCGCCACTCGACAGGCCGGTGAGATCACGGCGCGGTCGGGTGAGTCTTGGCAGATGGTTGATGCTCGGCGGATAATCACAGCTGTGCGAGATCCCGACGAGGCGATCCTCGAGACCGAGCGCGCACACGATCTCCGTCGCGCTGGGCAGCAGCGAGACTATTGACCGGGCTTCAGCACGATGAATTTGACGTCGTCCTTGGAGATCGCCCGGAGCCAGCCGATCAGCGCATCGATGCGGTCCGGCGGCGCCGTTCCGCGGGCGCCCGTCATGCGCCGCGTGACCTGCAGCTCCCGACCGTTCTGCGCGTACTGGGCGCTGTAGGTCCCGAACTCACTGGTCTCGGTGAGGTTCTGGGGCAGCTCCGCCTGCCAGCCCGCCGGCAGCGTCATCCGCAGCTCCGACACCGTCTCGATCGGGCCGATCACCTCGCCGATATCGATCGGATAGAGGCGCGGCTTCCGGCGTTCGAGCTGCGACGCGAGGCCGAGTGACTCGAAGTTCGGCAGCGCGGTGGGCAATGTGAAGATGCGCGTCCCGCCGCCGCTCGACAGCACGGGGGCATCGTGCACCGCCAGGCTGACGCTCGGCGTCGCCTGGAGGTCGCGCCCGTCGAACAGCTTCAGGCTGTCGCCCGATGCGCCCGAGAACACACCGTTCGCGAGCGCCTGCGTGAGCCGGCTCAACTCGTCCTTGCTGAAGACGCGGGCGTACGCGCTCCGCAGCGAGTACTGCAGGCCGCCGGTCTTCGACTCGCTGTAATGTCCCGCGAAATTTCCGTCGGCGTTGAGCTCTCCGACGATCCGCGTCTCGGCGCGGTTCGCCCCCGGCGCGCTCTCGGGCAGCGTGATGCCCTCGTACGTACCGTCGTCATGCACGACCAGCGCGAACGAACCCTCTTCCGCCGGCGGCAGCTCGCCATACGGCGTCAGATCCGAGGTCAGATCGAGATAGATGCGGCCGCCGAGGCGCGCCGGCCGGTCCACCGCCGCAATCATATGATCGAATTGCTGCACCGTCGGCAGCGTCGAATCGGCGCCGCCGCTCGCGCTCAACAGCACGGGATAGGCTTTCAGGCCCATGCGGCGGGCCAGCGCGATGAACAGGGTCGCCTTGTCCTTGCAGTCGCCGTAGCGCGTCTCGAGCACCTGCGCCGGCAGACGCGGCAAGTAGCCGCCGATGCCCAGCGACAGCGAAACGTAGCGGAAATCCTGCGACACCCAGCGATGCGCCGCGCGAATCGAGTCTTCGAGCGTATGCGCATCCTTCACACGCTCGGCAAGCTGCGTCTCAAGGGCGGGACTCAGCGCATAGCGTCCGGTGGACAGCTTGGCATACCAACGCGCGAGATCGCCCCAGTTCAGCGGAGATGAGACGTAGATATGCACCGAGAGCGTGTTGGGCGACGCGGCGAATGGCTCGCCGCGCAGCTTTTGCACTTCTTTGGTCGCCCAGGTATAGACGCGGCGGCCACGGCCCTCCTGATCCAACCGCTTGAAGTGGACATTCGCTTCGTGAATACGCGGGTTGACCGTCGCGGGCACATCCACGATCAGGCGCGAGCGCCGGGTCAGCAGTCCCGTCGTCACGCGCCAGCCGGTGTAGTAATCGCCCGGCACGAGCGGCTTCACGCGCTCGACGGTGTAGCTCCAATCGACCAGCGTCCCCGGTGCGACGCCGCTCAGCGTCACCCGACGCACCTTCTGATCGGAATACACCGGCGCATCGAACGCGACGGGCGCGAGCGATTCCTGCTCGTGCGCGGGCTGCGCGCTGATGACTTCGCCGGTCGGCTTGACCACGCGGATCCAGTTGACCGTGAGCTTCTCGGAGCCGCTCGAGTACGAGAAACTCTGCTCGCCCCACGCTTCGGCGCCGTCCTGATTTAGAATCTGCACGACCTGACGATAGGTGCGGCTGCTCCGCCCGTCTGCTTCGAACCGGATCACGCCATCGTCGAGCAGATAGACGTAGTCGTCATCCGCATAGTCGGCGGGATTCACGGCGAGCTTGTAGATCGTATCGTTGCGCACCGAGGGATCGCCCGCCGGCGTGATATGAGGAGCCTGCGAGGCGAGTGGCGTCGCGAAAAGCAGGAGCGGTACCAACAGAGACCGGCGCATCGAACTGCCTCCAACAGAGGGACTCGGAACCCGGAAGCTAATTGAGCACCACCCGCAGCCCAAGGAGCACGGCCCGACCGCGCGGCCGATACCCGGGAATCTCCTGACTCTGATCGTTGAACAGGTTGTCGACGGTGCCCAGGAGCGCTGTGCGATGCAATGTATACTCCGCAGACACGTTGACCCGAGTGTAGGGATCCTGCGACACCCGCCGCGCACCAATAGGCCGGCTGAAATCGAGATCGTCGCGCTTCCCCACCCAGCGCGCACCAAACGTCACACGCGTGGCGCTCCCGAGCCGGACCATGACCTGCGGCCGCAACGTATGGGCGGGACGGCGAATCAGCGGCTTGCCAGGCACGAATAGACCGTCCGGGTCGCTGCCGGAGCCCGATTCCAATACCCGCGTGTGCAGATAGGTGTACGCGAGCGTGATCTCCACACTCCGCGTCAGCGCGCGGTCAAGATT
>Ga0134066_10000077_pt1 | contig 11868 bp, 15 predicted proteins | sample 15_taG_22_FD_94462 | JGI IMG/M metagenome (GOLD analysis project Ga0134066, IMG submission 94462) | Grasslands soil microbial communities from the Angelo Coastal Reserve, California, USA - 15_D_Rain_20cm_2_09212015 | ecosystem: Environmental > Terrestrial > Soil > Grasslands ... | reverse complement strand
TGATCGGTTTGGCAACGCTGGCGGCGTGCGGCAAAGACGCACCGACGCCGGTTGACTTCACCGATCCCGCGGCCGTTTCGGCCAATCTGTCAGCGGTCGATTCCGCGCTCGACAGCGACGTCTTCCGCAGCTACGGCATCGCGACCGGCATGCTCGACATCGCGACGGCCCCGGCCCCGGCAATGCGTCCGGTGGCATCCCTGCTCGAGACCACGCGTCCAGAGCTGCAGCGCAGCGGCGCCAACATCTTCCTGCCGAACGTGCGGCAGGCCCAGCGGCTGCAAGCGGCCTTGCCCAAGCTCAGTGTCTCCGCAGCGCAGGGCCGCATCATCCCCGATTCGATGTACGGCCGCGTGTTCGAGTGGGACGCGACGCTCCACCAGTACAGTTATCAGGGCACCACGGTCACCGGCCTCACCGGCGTCCGCTTCATCCTGTACGCCGTCGGCCTCGATGGCGCGGTCGTGGAGCCTGTGAGTGCGATCGGCTCGCTGGACATCATCGATCAGAGCACGCCGAGTCAGCTCAAGCTGCACGTGCTGGTCCAGGGCCCCGGTGGGACGAAGACGTATCTGGACTATCTCGCCACGGTGGTCAGCAGCAACACGTCTGCGACCGCCACGGCCAGCGGGTTCATTACGAACGGCCTCGACGGTGCCGCCGGCAAGACGCTCTCGTTCGACGAGGCGCTCAGCGTCACGCGCACGGGCGCGCATGTCACGGCGACATTTGCGCTCGACAATCCCGCCACGACGTTGATGATGAACGAGACCGCGTCGTTCAACAATCCGAACATCGTTGTGGACGCGGACTTCAAGCTGATCCAGAACGGCGAAACGATACGCACTGTCGGTCACGTGACGGTCAATACGGTGACCGCCGTGACGAACATCAACGTCGCGGTCTCCCTGAACGGACATCCGGTGGCGTCGATCAATGGCGACCCATCCGAGCCGGGAACGGAATGGGTGGATGCGGGCGGTGAGCCGCTGACCATCCAGGACCTGGCAGCGCTCGATCATCTATTCGATGCGTGGCAGAGTTTCCAGGAAGCCGTGACCGGACTCCTCGCGCCGATCAGCACGTTCGGCGGCTCGATCTAACACTCGGCACCCGGCAGCAGAGAACCCCCGCCCGGCTCTGGCCGGGCGGGGGGTTTTGCTTTATTACCTAGGGTGCTCTACCGGCTGCTCGCCGATGCGGTTGTCGCATTTCATGGCCTGTTCATTCTGTTCGTGGTGTTCGGCGGCTTTGTCGCGTGGCGCCCCCCCTGGCGCTGGGTCGTCGTAGTTCATCTTCCCTGCGCGCTGTGGGGTATGCTCATCGAGTTCGGCGGCTGGATCTGCCCGCTGACACCGCTCGAAAACAGCTTACGGGCGCGCGCCGGTCAGGTAGGTTACAGTGGAGGGTTCATCGAGCATTATCTGTTGTCGGTGATCTATCCGGTCGGACTCACACCCCGAATTCAGGTTGTCTTGGGTAGTGCCGTGTTGGGAGTCAACGCTCTTGCGTACGCCGTGCTCATCCGACGCTTGTCACGAGGATCCCCATGACCACTCGCCGCCGCTTTCTTGGCTCTCTCTTCGCCGCGACCGCCACAGTTCCCGCATTCAAGAGCGATGCGCTAGCGCGGATTCTTCCGGCCGCACGAGGCGCTGCCGGCCGCAGCGCCGATGACATCGCGCAGGATGAGGATTTCTGGCGCGACATTCAGGCGGCGTTCGACATCGACCGTGGCATGATCAATCTGAACAACGGCGGGGTCGCGCCATCCCCCCGGGTCGTGAACGCGGCATTCCAGCGCTACCTCGCCGTCTCGAACCAGGCGCCCGCGGTCACCATGTGGGGCTGGATCGAGCCGGAAATCGAGTCCGTGCGCCGGCGCCTGGCGGCCAATTTCGGCTGCGATCCCGAGGAGATGGCGATCACGCGCAACGCCAGCGAGGCGCTGGAGATCGTGCAGCTCGGCATGCCGCTCGAGCGGGGCGACGAGGTGCTGACGACGACGCAGGACTATCCGCGGATGATGACCACGTGGAAGCAGCGCGAGCGGCGCGACGGCATCGTCCTCAAACAGATCTCCTTCCCCGTGCCGCCCACGTCGCAGGAGGATCTCGCACGGCGGTTCGAGGCGGCGATCACACCCCGCACCAAAGTCATTCATGTCTGCCACATCACGAACCTGACCGGGCAGATCTTCCCGATCAAAACGATCGCGCAGATGGGACGGGCGCGGGGCATCGAGGTGATCGTGGACGGCGCGCACGCCTACGCGCACTTCCCGTTCACGCGCGACGCGCTGGACTGCGACTATTACGGCACCAGCCTCCACAAGTGGCTCACCGCCCCGATCGGGACAGGGTTCCTGTACGTCCGCAAATCGAAGATCGCGAAGATCTGGCCGATGATGGCCGCGCCGCCGGAGATGAACGACAACATCCGCAAGTTCGAGGAAATCGGCACGCATCCGGCGGCGAACCACAATGCGATCGTCGAAGCGCTGGACTTCCTCGACGGGATCGGCCCGGAGCGCAAAGCCGCGCGACTGCGCTTCCTGCGCGACCGCTGGGCGAAACGCCTGGAGCGCGTGCCCGGCGTGAAAGTGCTCACGCCCTACGATCCGGCCCAGTCGTGTGGGCTCGCGTCATTCACGCCCGGACAGCTCGATGTGAATAAGGTGACGGGCTTCCTGTTCGACCGGCATCGCATCATCGTCACGCCGATCGTGCATCCGGAGTTCAACTGCCTGCGGATCACCCCGAACGTCTACACGACGCTCGCCGAGGTGGACCGGTTCGCGGATGTAATGGAGGATCTGCTCCGAAAGGGGTTGCCGACGTCCTGAGGTCTATTAACGTTGCGAGCTATGAAACCCATCTTCTGGGCCGTTCCGATCTGCGCTCTGCTGGCGTGCGGTGGCTCCGGTCAATCGGGGCAGACCGTGAACCGCGACACGCTGACCGAGCGCCAGAAGGACAGCATCCTCGCGAACTCGAAGATTCCCAACGCACGCGCCGTCGGAAGCGCCATGAGAGCCGCCGACTCGACGAGCGCCGGCATTCAGCGTGCGGACAGCGTGGCGAGGGATACCACCGAGTACTGATGCGCGCCGTGATGGTCGGCGCGCTCGGGCTGGTCGCCGCGTGTGGCCCCTCGAACCCGTGCTCCGGCCATCAGTTCGACCGGCTGCGCCGCTACTCCCTGCCCTACGCCGGCCACTGGTCGGTGGCCCGCGGCGACAGCCTCACCTTCCCCGCTGCGCCCGGCATGAGCGATCGCTTCCGGCTCCAGGACATCACGCTCGATTCCGCGACAGTCGTCGTCGGCCGGGACTGCGTATTTCGCGGACAGATGGTTTTCCGCCAGCCGCGCGCCGAGACGCTCGCCGTGAGCTGGTTTGGCCAACCGGAGCAAGCCATCGTCAGCGGCTGGCCGGCGGACCTCGGTCCGTTCGCGGGAGTGTCGCTCGCCTGGGCGGGACGTGACTCCCTGAGCGGGGCCATTCTGCTCGACTCCAAGTTGGGGGTCCAGGCAAAGCCCGGCATGACGGCGCGGTTCGTGGCGGGCCGCGTGGGCCGGGCGCGGTTATCTTCCAGTCCATGAGAGGCTTCTTTCTACGACTGCTGATCACCGCGCTCGGGCTCTGGATCGCCGACCAACTGCTGCCCGGCATCGAGTTCACCAGCACCAGCGCGCTCGTCATCTCGGCGCTGCTGCTCGGCATCGTGAATGCCGTGATCCGGCCGATCATCCTCATCCTCACGCTGCCGCTCACGGTGCTTACGCTCGGGCTCTTCATCCTCGTGGTGAACGGCATCTCGCTCAAGATCGTCGCCTGGCTGGTCCCCGGGTTTGTGGTGAGCAGCCTGAGCTCAGCCGTGGTAGGCGCGATCATCGTCGGCCTGACGAGCTGGGCTGCGTCGCACTTCATCGGCGGCTCGGGACGCATCGAGCGGATGCAGCGCGTGGAGGTCACGGGCCGCCGCATCGATGGATAGGGCGTTCGCCCTCGCGGGCGCCGTCTCGGCTTTCATCGCGGTCGCCGCGGGCGCGTTTGGGGCGCATGCCCTGCGCGGCCGGCTCAGCCCTGAGCTCCTCACCGTGTTCGAGACCGGCGCGCGCTACCAGATGTACCACGCGCTGGCGCTCTTCGCAGTCGCATGGGCTTCGAATCACTGGCCCGGCATTCCGGTGCGGGCCGCCGGGTGGCTGTTCATCGCCGGTACCATCCTGTTCTCCGGCAGTCTCTACCTGCTCTCCGTGACCGGCGCTCGCTGGCTGGGCGCGATCACGCCGGTCGGCGGCCTCATGTTCCTCTGCGGTTGGGCAGCACTGGCGACCAGCATCCTGAAGGGTTGGTACGTGCCTTGAGGTCGTTGGACATCGAGACGCCCGCGTTGCTGCTCGATCAGGAAGTCATGGAGCGCAACCTGAAGCAGATGGCAGAAAGAGCCCGGCGCCTGGGCGTCTCCCTCCGTCCGCACATCAAGACCCACAAGTGTCTCGAGCTCGGGCGGCGGCAGCAGGCGTACGGCGCACAAGGCATCACGGTCTCGACGCTGTTTGAGGCCGAGGCGTTCGCCCGCGGCGGATTCAGCGATCTGACGTGGGCGTTTCCGCTCGATCCGACGCACGTGCCCCACGTGCAGCGAATCGGTCGGAACGGCGTGACGCTGCGTGTGATTCTGGACGATCTCGAGACCGCCAAGGCTCTGGCCGGCAGTGGGCTACACGTGTGGCTCAAAGTCGATTGCGGTTATCACCGTGCCGGTGTCGATCCGTCATCGCGCTACGCGCTCGAGGTCGCGCGCGAGCTCGGCGCGGAGCGTGGGCTCGCCTTCGACGGAATCCTCAGCCATTCCGGTCACGCGTATCGCACGCGCAACACAGACGAGGCGGCGCAGATCGCCGAGCAGGAGCGCCAGGTGATGGTCTGGTTCGGGGAGCTGCTGCGGAAAGACGGCCTGCCGGTGCGCGGGATCAGCGTCGGCTCGACCCCCGCGATGGTGGCCGTAAAAGGCTTGACGGGCGTCACAGAAGCACGGCCCGGGAACTACATCTTCTATGACCGGACCATGGTGCTCATCGGGTGCTGCGAGCCGCGCGACGTCGCGGTCACGGTGCTCGCGACGGTCGTCTCGCATCAACCCGGGGCGTCGCATTTCGTGGTCGATGCAGGCGCGCTGTCGCTCTCCAAGGACCTGGGCCCCACGCATCTGGGCCTCGAGCCCTCCTTCGGCGCGGTCAAGGACCACCCCGAGCTGAGCGTCGCATCCGTTTCGCAGGAACACGGTGTCATTCGCGCCGCCGCGCCCGCGGCCATCGAGGGAAAGTTCAAAGTCGGGCAGCAGATCGAGATCGTTCCCAATCACTCCTGCCTGACCGAAGCGCATTTCGACGAGTACGTGGTCATGGAAGGAGACCGCATCATGGACCGCTGGCACATCGAGCGTGGCCGATGAAGCTGCAGCTCCGGCATTTCTTCGTCGCGCTGCTCCCGCTGCTCTTTGGGCTTGCGGCGAGCTGGGGATTCGCATTCTCGCAGAACACCTGCGGCCGGCTCGTCGGTCCGATCTTCGCACCCAAGTGCCACTGGATCCAGCTCCAGTATCAACTCGGCTTTCAGATGGCGGGAACGTTGTTGGGCTGTCTCATCGCCGCCGCGTTGGGAGCGTCGCTCGAGCGGCGCAGCCGGCGCGCTGCGGAGCGTGCTAAACTCGACCAGGGAGTGTCTGCATGAAATCGCTGCTCTTGCTGGGGCTTGCGTTGGGCGTCGCCGGATCCCTCGCTGCGCAGGATACGACCAAGCAGGCAGCGCCGCCGGCGGCTGCGCCGGCCGCCGCCGCCCCCGCGGGGAATGTCAACGTGGAAGCCGTTCTCGCGCGCAACGTCGCCGATCGCGCGCCGCAGGATACGGGCACGGCATTCCCCGACAGCGTCGGCACCGTCGTGCTGTGGATGCGCGTGACCGGCGGCAACGGACAAACGCTGCACCACGTCTGGTTCCATGGTGACGACAATGTCGGCGACGTCTCTCTCACGATCGGTGGATCGCCGTGGAGAACGTGGAGCCGCAAGAGCATCCCGGCCGATGCAAAGGGAGCATGGCACGTGGAGATTCGGGATGAAGCGGGTGCGGTCTTGAAGCGAATTGATTTTACAGTAGGGCAATAGATCTGAGACGCTGAGTTAGCCGCCAAGCCGCCGAGCCGACCCGCTCTGCGGCTCGGCGGCCCAGCGTCTCCCTTATAACTCCATCCTGTCCGTTAGCTCCCTGAAACGGGCCTCGTGGCGCAGCGGATCGAAGATCGGGTTCACATTCGCGTACACGACCCAGCCCCGACGCTCCTCGTAGGCGCGCTCGGTCCAGTCCAGCGCCTGCTGGAGATTCCCCAGACCGATGTGCACCATCGCGAACGCCACGGGTGAGACGTAGCCCTGCTGGCGCGTCGACTCCAGTTGTCGCAACAATTGCTCAGCGTCATCCCGTTTCCCCAGGCGCGCGAGCTGCCAGCCCAGCATGCCGATCGAATACGCGCCGGACCCCGGCAGTGCCAGCGCCTCTTGAAAGATTCGCTCCGCCTCCGCGTTCTCGCCCTGGAGCGCTAACGTGCTGCCCAGCATGCGGTAACTCTCGACGGCCAGCGGGTTCATTTCGATCGCGCGCGACAGGTGCTCACGCGCCTGCGCGTAGCGGCGAGCGTAGAAGTACACCCAGCCCACAGCGCGCCGGATCGACACCGACGCGGGATCGAGCTCGAGGGCGGTATGGCCCTCGACCAGCGCCGCATCGAACTGCCCGCGGGCCGCGAGCAGGAATGCGAACCATTGATGCGCACTGGCGTACCGGGGATTCAGCTCGATCGCGCGGCGAAACTCACGCTCCGCCTCGTCCCACTTCCAGTCGTAGATGAATAGCACCCACGCGAGCGATGCATGCGCACTCGGCAGAGACTCATCGAGCGCCAGCGCCTTTCCGGCGTACTCCTTCGCTCGCGCGTATGCATCCGCGACCGGAATCGCGCGGTAATCGACGTCGAGCGAGTACGAGTCGCCTAAACCCGCGTAGGCGGGGGCGTAGCCCGGATCCTCGGCGATCGCCTGCTTGAAGTAGTCGATCGCTTCGGCGACGCCCTCCTGGGTCCGCTTGTTCCACGCGAACCGGCCCTTCAGGTACAGCCCGTAGGCGTGGATGTTTTCCGTGTAGCGCCGCGGGATGTAGTCGGACAGATCGGCGAACATCGTCGCGCGCAGCGTATTGACGATCGTCGCCGCGATCTCGTCCTGAATGGCGAAGACGTCCACGAGCTGACGGTCATAGCGCTGCGACCACAGGAGCCGGCCATCATCGGTCGACGTGAGTTGGGCTGTAATGCGCAGCCGATCGCCGGCGCGGCGCACGGTCCCTTCGAGCACGACCGAGACGCCGAGCAATGCGCCCACGGCGCGCACATCGAGCGCCCGACCCTTCAACGCAAAGACCGACGTCCGCGACGCCAACCGTAATCCGGCGATCTTCGCGAGAGCGTCGATCAGCTCGTCGGTGATGCCGTCGCTCAAGTACTCGTTGCCCGGATCCGGGCTGGCATTGACGAACGGCAGCACCGCGATGGAGCGCGTCGTGGCGGGCGCGCGCCCGGCGCCCGGCCCCTCAGGCGCGAGCAGGGCGGCGATGAACTCCGCCGCGGTGCCATAGCGCTGCTCGGGGTCCTTTTCGAGCGCGTGCAGGATCGCCCGCTCGATCGGCGCCGGGACTTCCGGACGGAAACCGCGCAGCGGACGCGGTATCTCCGTTACCTGCTTCGCGATCACGGTCCGGCCGGGTCCCTGGAACGGCGGCTCGCCCGCGAGCATCTCGTAGACGACACAGGCGAGACTGTACACGTCGCTCGCCGCGCCAAGGTCCTGGTCGCCGCTCGCTTGCTCCGGACTCATATATTCGGGCGTCCCCACAGCGAGCCCGACATCGGTCACGGTCGGACCGGTCTGCGCGGCATCGTCCTCGGCGCCGCAACAGGCGCGCGCGACGCCGAAGTCGGCCAGCAATGCATGGCCGTCGGCGAACAGAATGTTTTCCGGCTTCACGTCGCGATGGACAAATCCCTGGCGATGCGCGAAATCGAGTCCCGCGCCGACGTCCTGCGCGATGCGAAGTGCGTCCTTGAGCGGCAGCTGCCGCTCGCCAAGCAGCCGGTCACGAAGCGAGCCGCCGGGGACGTGCGGCTGGACATAGTAGAGCAGCCCACCCGCTTCCCCGGAGTCGATCAGGGGAACGATGTGCGGATGTGAGAGACGGGCCGCGATGCCGATCTCGCGCAAGAACCGCTCGGTGCCGAGCGCCGCGGTGATTTCGGGACGCAGCACTTTGATCGCGACCTTGCGGCCATGCTTCTTTTCTTCGGCGAGATAGACGGTCGCCATGCCGCCGTGGCCGAGCTCCCGCTCCACGGTGTAGCGGTCGGCGAGGGATGCCTTCAGGGCAGACGACGGCTGAGGCGGCGGTGAGGCGTGGGGAAACTGCTGCGGTTTGGGCACGCAGCCGAAAGCTAAGGGCTCCGGTGCGCCCGGACCAACCCCCGGTCATGCGTCTTCCAACCCAACGCGATCAACAGCAGCACGGCGCCGATTGTAATGCCCATGTCAGCAACATTAAAAGTCCAGAAGCGCACCTGCGCGACGCCGACATCGATGAAGTCAACGACCCCCGCCGACGACCGCAGGCGGTCCAGGAGATTGCCCAACGCGCCTCCCGCCACCAGCGCAACGCCAATCACGCGCAACCGCTCCGATGGCCGCGTGCGGTGGTACAGCACGCCCAGCACGAGCAGCGCCGCGAACGTCAGGACGGACAGCACGGTGCGGCGGGAATCGCCGCCGACCTCGACGCCCATCGCGGCGTTCTTGTTGTACGAGAGCGTGAGGCGCACGACGTCGCCGACCACCGGCTTCGTCTCACCGAGCGCGAGCCGATGCTCGACCGCCCGTTTCGTCGCGCAGTCCGTCACGAGCAGTGCCAGCGCGAGGGGCCAGAACCACAACGCCTTGGCTCTCATGCGGCGGCCAATGCGCGGAACACCCAGCGCGTCAGCAGGATCCCCAGCACGAGCAGCGCGAACGCCGTAACAAGCACGCCACCAAGTACCAAGAACACGAACGAGCGGTCCGCGCGTGCCGCGCGTCCCGGCTCCGCCAGATGGCGCTCCAGCAGCGCCACGTTCCGAAGATTGGCTTTCCATGCGAAGTCGAAGATATCCCCGAATAGCGGAACGGCGCCCACTGCCGCATCGAGCGCCACGTTGCCGGCGATCCGCACGAGCGTGGCGCGGGATGCGCCAAGTCGGTACGCCTCTACGAGAATCCACCCAGCAAGAACGGCGCCAGCAGCATCGCCGACGCCGGGAATCAATCCGAGGATGGGATCCACCCCAAAACGCAGGTCGGTGCCCGGAATGCGAAACCCGGCATCCAACCAGTACGCAAGCTTTCGCGCGGCGGCGAAACTAGGCGACGACGTCCGTCGCGCGTCGTCCGACAAATCGCCGATGCTCACGCGCCGGCGACACGTCGATCAGAAACGCGATGATCAAGCCCACGATAGTCCACGGCGACCACACTCCACCGAACCAGTGCAGCACCACCGTATACCAAAGCAGCGAGGTTGGCAAGAAGATGAAGCCGAGGATCGGCCAAATCACCCAACTGAACAAGCCGTCGAACCATGTCGTGAACAGCCACAACAGGACGATCGCGATCCGCGGTGCAAGGAGAGCAAGCAGCGCAAGCAGCAACGGCATCAGCGCGACCCGAACCGCGTCGCTTCGTCGGCGTAGATGGCGACTTCAACGCGCCGGTTCCATTGGCGGCCGGCGTCGGTGTCGTTCGTCGCGATCGGCTCCGCGTCGCCGCGGCCGATGGCCGTCATCCGCGCGCGATTCACGCCGATCTGCTCGAGGAACGCCGCGAGCGACTGGGCGCGCCGCTCCGACAGACTCTGGTTCTTGTCGGTGCCGCCCTCGGTGTCCGTGTGGCCGACGATCATGATGCGCGTGTTGGGATACTGCTCGAAGCTCGTGGCAAGGCGCCGCAGATTGTCGCGACTCGCGGCCGTCAACTCGTCCGATTCCTGCGCGAACATCATGCTCTCCGGCAACGTCACGACGATGCCGCCGCCGAGACGTTGCACGAGCGCGCCCGGCAGCTCGAACGCGAGCTCCTGGGCTTGCTTGTCCATCTGCTTGGTGATCGTCGTCGCTGCGGGGCCGTTGGCCGCGGCGCCCATGATGGCGTTGCGCACGGTCGCGCCGGTTTCCTTCGTGATCGGCGCCGCGTTGATTGCGACTGCCGTTTCGCGGTTCACAGACCGCTTGACGCAACCCGCACCAACCACCGCGAGACCGATGAGCGTCCCCGCCATTATCCGCTGCATATCAGCCCTCCCCGGCTGCGCGGCATGAATGCCGGCGTGTAGGAAGAATCATCGTGTCGCAGCGCACTTTGCATCGGTCTAAGGAACGAGGCTTAATTCCTAGGATGCGCTGGCCCGCAGACGCCTACCGCCGACACGAGCTGCCCGAGCGTGTGCTGCAGTTCGGCACCGGGATGTTGTTGCGCGCCCTCGTCGCGGACGCAGTAGACGTCGCGAACCGCGCCGGCGCGTCCGCCGGCCGCATTGTGGTCGTGCAGAGCACACCACGCGGCAATGCCGATACCCTCAACGCGCAGGACGGGCTCTTCACGCTCGTCGAGCGCGGTTTGGAGAACGGGAAGCGAATCGAGCGGACCCGGTTGATCGGCGCGATCTCGCGGGCGCTCCAGGCCGACACTGCGTGGGACGCCGTCCGCGACACCGCCCTGGCTCCCGAAATGCGCGCGATCGTGAGCAATGTGACCGAGGCGGGATTTCGGATCGATTCCCGATTCCCCGCCCGCCTCACCGATCTGCTGTATGCGCGATTCGAACGCCTGCCGGAGGGCCCGCCGCTGTTCGTCATTCCGACGGAGCTCGTTCCTGATAACGGCCCCAAACTCGCGGCCATGGTCGACGAGCTGGCCGCTACAGAGCCGCGCGCGGCTGACTTCCGGCGCTGGCTGAAGAGTGGCGTGCGCTTCTGTTCATCGCTCGTCGACCGTATCACGACCGGCGCCCCACCGGAAGCTGAGCGCCCGGCATTGGAGGCCAGATTGGGCTACGCCGACGCGCTCATCACGGTTGCGGAGCCCTATGCGCTCTGGGCGATCGAGGGCCATCCGGAGGAATTGCGGCGCGCCTTGCCGATCGAGGCGCCCGACCGGGTGGTGTTCGCGCGCGACATCGGGTTCTATGAGGAACGGAAGCTCCGGCTTCTCAACGCCACGCACACGGCGCTCGCTCCGCTCGCGTTGCTGGTGGGGATTCGCACGGTTCGGGAAGCCCTCGAACACCCCCGCTTCGGGGCGTTCTTGCGGAGGCTGTTGTTCGACGAGATCATCCCCGCAACCGACCTGCCGGCTGAAGCCGCCACGCAGTTCGCCCGTGCGGTCGTGGAGCGATTCCGCAATCCGTGGCTCGACCACGAGTGGCGCGTCATTGCGACCAACCAGGACGCCAAGATGCAGATACGCGTGTTGCCTTTGATTCCCGTATTCGAGCAACGCCGCGGACGAGCGCCCGAGACGCTAGCGCGCGCGTGCGCTGCTCACATTGCATGGCTCAAGCAGCCGCTGGAACTCGGGGGGAGAACCGGCGAAGCTGTGACGCGATGGAGTGCCGTGATCGCGCGAGAAGGCGTGGAGGCGTTGCTCCGTGACTGACGCGCTCCTGGCGAGCGGCGTTATCGCCGTCGTGCGTCTGCGTGACGCGACCCCAGGTCGGTTGCGCGACATCGCCCG
>Ga0134066_10000074_pt1 | contig 12025 bp, 12 predicted proteins | sample 15_taG_22_FD_94462 | JGI IMG/M metagenome (GOLD analysis project Ga0134066, IMG submission 94462) | Grasslands soil microbial communities from the Angelo Coastal Reserve, California, USA - 15_D_Rain_20cm_2_09212015 | ecosystem: Environmental > Terrestrial > Soil > Grasslands ... | reverse complement strand
GCGGCAAGGCGCTCACGCATCACAACGACTCCGCGCTCGCCGCGCTCGAGCTACCGCCGCTCGAGGAGTTCGGCTTCGTCGGCGCACTCGGCGACTCGGTCTTCGGCTGGCTGCAGAAGCCGCCCGGCTTCGATCCGACAAAAAAGTATCCGCTGCTCTACCTGATTCACGGTGGCCCGCAGGGCGCGTGGACCGACAGCTGGGGCCCGCGCTGGAACAACCAGATGTTCGCCGCGCGCGGGTTTGTGGTCGCCGAAGTCAACTTTCACGGCTCGACCGGTTACGGCCAGAAATTCACCGACGCGATCTCACAGCATTGGGGCGACTATCCGTTCGACGACTTGATGAAAGGCGTGGACGCGGTCGCGCGGCTACCCTATGTCGACTCGACGCGCATGGGGGCGGCCGGCGCGTCGTACGGCGGTTACATGATTTACTGGATCGCCGGTCATACCAACCGCTTCAAGGTGCTCGTGGCGCACGACGGCGTGTTCAATACCACGAGCATGGCGGGCAGCACCGAGGAGCTGTGGTTCACCGATTGGGAGTTCGGCGGGTCGCCCTACCACAACCGGGACCTGTACGAAAAGTGGTCACCCTTGAACCACGTAAGTGATTGGAAGACACCGTTGTTGGTAGTTCACAGCCAACTCGATTATCGTGTGGACCTGTCGGAGGGCTACCAGGCATTCACGGCAGCCAAGCGGATGGGCATCGATTCCAAGTTCTTGAACTTCCCCGACGAGGGGCACTGGGTCCTGCGCCCCCGCAATCGCCGCATCTGGTGGGGCACGGTCCTCGATTGGTTGGAGGTGCATCTGAATGAAAGACCTCACCCGTAGCACGCTGCTGGCAGTGCCGCTGGCACTGCTGATCTACACCACGGTCCTGCCTCATCACGGCCCGCTCGGCTGGGATTTGCTGGATGCCTTTACGGTCGCCTTCTGCTTCACGTACGTCGGCCACTGGGTGGAAGTCTTCCTCCTCAAGATCCCGGGCATCGAGACCGGCACGGGGAAGCTCGTCCGCATCCTGGGCTGGTTCGCCGGCGGCCTGTGGTGCTACGAGGTCGCGCGGTGGCTGCTGCTGCTCTACGGTCGGAATACCGCCGAGCTGCCGTCTCTGATGGCGGGTGGACTCTTCTTTGTGGGGCTCGAGTTTGTCGTGCACGCGCTCTTGCAGGCGTCAGGCAAACCCAACTTCTACAGCGGACGGTTGCAGCAAACCGAGACGACCGCCGCGCGCTAGACGGGCTCGGGCTGTTTTCTGAGGCCCTCGAGCAGATAACCGGCGGCAACACCGCTCACCACCATCAGCAGGCCGAGCCAGCCGAGCGTGGTCAGTTTCTGGCTGAAGAGCAGCAGTGCGAGCAGCGATCCCACCACCGGTTCGATCGTCGCGGCGACAGAGGCGGGCGCGGCTTCGATGCGCTTCATCGCGCCAAAGAAGAGCAGGTTGGCGGCGATCACCGAGCCGGCGGCGAGTCCGAGCAGTCCGCGCCAGGCCGGCCCGGATGGCGGTAGCGCGGGCGGCCGGCCCCAGATCAGCAGGGCAATCCAGATCAGCACGACGCCGCCGATGGCTTCGAGAAACAGGACCTTCGCCACGCCATAGCGCGGCGCCGCCCAACGTCCCATCAGCGATGTGAGCGCGTAGCTCAACGCCGAGAGCAGGCCACCCGCGATGCCGGCGGTGAGTCCCATGCGCGCCGCTTCCGCTCCGGCGTTGCTGCCGCCGGTCACCGTGAGCGCGACACCGGCCATGACGAGGAACGCGAGCGCCACGCGCGTGGGCGTGAGGGCTTCCTTGAGGACTACGCGGGCCAGCACGGCGACCATCACCGGAGCCGTGTAGAGGAGCGCCGCGGCGCCCGCCACACCTGCACCGGCGATCGCGTACTGGTAGGCGATCTCGAAGAGCGCGACCATCGCGCCTCCGCCAAGTCCAACGATCAGCCATCCTCGGCGGTCGGCACGAAACAGGTCACGCTGAAACAGGATGCCCCAAATCGCCAGCGCTACCGTCCCGATGAGGACGCGCCAGAAACCGATCGTGTTGGCGGGCATGAGGCCGTAGAGGCCGGTCGATAGCGGGCCGGTGGTGCCCCACGTCGCGCCCGCGCCGAGCGCAAAGAGGTAGCCGACGACGCGACTGCGGGAGGATTGGGTGGTGGCGGGTTCCGTCACGCGCCCAAGTTGTCGGTCGTGAGTTCTCCGCGCAACACCGTGACCGCTTGCCCGCCGATCTTGATGCGATCACCGGCGACCCGTAGTCGCAGCTCGCCGCCGCGCGGTGACGCCTGAAACGCGACGAGCTCTTTTTTGCCGAGCTTCGCGCTCCAGTAAGGCGCGAGGGCGCAGTGTGCCGAGCCCGTCACGGGATCTTCCGGCACGCCTGATTGCGGCGCGAAGAAGCGCGAGACGAAGTCGTACTTGCCTGCGCCGCGCGCGGTCACGATTACTCCGCGAGCCTCGACCTCCGCGAGCGCAGCAAGATTCGGCGCGAGTCCGCGTACGGTGGATTCGTTCTCGAGCTCGACCAGGTAATCGAACGGACTCTTGCCGACGAACGCCGGTGAGACCCCGAGCGACTCGATCAGTCCGGCTGGCGCCGCCGCGGGCTGCGCCGGGGTCGCGGGAAAATCGAGCTCGATCCACGCGCCGTTATGGTCGGCGGTGAGCAGGCCGCTCTTCGTGTGAAACCGCGCCTGCGCCGTCTTGGGCAGGTGCCCGTCCTCCCACAGCACGTGCGCACTGGCGAGCGTCGCATGGCCGCACAGATCCACTTCGATCGCCGGCGTGAACCAGCGCAGGTCGTAGCCGTCGCGCTGCTTCACCAGAAATGCGGTCTCGGCCAGGTTCATCTCGCGCGCGACGTTCAGCATCCAGCCGGCGCCGGCGGCTTTGGGAAGAATGCAAACGCCGGCGGGATTGCCGGCGAATGGTTTGTTGGTGAATGCATCGACTTGGCTGATGTGGAGTGGCATGGAGAGAATCTAAAGCGGTGTCTGGTGCCTGGTACCTGGTGTCTGGTCGCGACGGAGTGCCCCTCGCGGCATCGAAATGGTTCGGCATTGTGACAGATTGCCGAGCATTGTCGTCAAATGATCACAGCTCGCCCGAAAGTGACATCATATCGTGATTTGACTGTGTGGCAGCGAGCTATGGACCTCGTTGATGCCGTTTACGAGATCACAGAGACTTTTCCGAAAGACGAACGGTTCGGCCTAACAGCCCAGCTGCAGCGATGCGCAGTGTCGATTCCCAGCAATATTGCCGAGGGCCACGGGCGGGATCATCTCGGTGAGTACATTCACCACCTTGGAATTGCCAATGGCTCCTTGATGGAGCTCGAGACGCAGGTTCTTATCGCAGCACGCCGATCTTATGTCCATGAGAGTGATGCCGACCGAGCTCTCGCGCTGAGCAGAATCGTGGGCCGTCTGCTTGCAGGGCTCGTTCGGTCACTTAAGGCGCTCATCTCCAGACACCACACACCAGGCACCAGACACCAAGCCCATCAGTGATCATTGCGTCCTTCCTTCGGAGCCGGACAAGACGCCAGCTCCGCTTTCAACGATCCCGCCCGGTTGCGAACGAGCGCGCGCGCGCCTGCACGGCTCCAATTCCAGGTGCGCCAATCGACGTCCGTCCGGTCCCAGCGCCTGAGCAGACCGCGAATCACGATGCAGCGGTCCTCCGCGCGCAGACGGGGCAGCGCGGAGAGCAGGGGCGGTACCGCGTCACCGCCGAGCGTGACGGCGTACTTGGCGTCGAACGGGCGTTCAGCCCCGGGTCGATTGAGATTGTGATTGACGATGTACGCGTCCGGATTCACCAAATGGAGGCCGGCCAGCACTGCGAGCCCCTGCATGAGCGCTCCGAACACGAAACGCTCGCGCCGGCCTCGCAACACAGTCCACGCAAACCAGGCAAGCACGCCGATCAGCAGGACCATGAACGCGGTGGCGTACAATCGCTGCGTCGAGAGCCCGAACGCCGCGACGTAGAGGCGCATTCGCTGCAGCGCCGAGATCATCACGACCGAGAGGAGCGCGAGCAACAAACCCGCGAGCTGGCGGAACACCCGAACCTGCGGGGCGGTGCCGGTATGCACGAGCGCTTCGGCGCCGAGCAGGATGGGCAGCACGAGCATGCTCGCGGTCATCAGCTCGAAGAAGCCGCGCCGCGCGTAGTCGGCGTACGTGAGCCCGCTCGTTTCCTGCACGACGCCTGAGCCGCCGAAGAAGTAACGGACCTGCACGACGACGAACAGCAGGAAGAGCAGATCGACGAGACCAAGCGCAGTCGCGAGCGGCACGACGCTTTGGAGCGGTTTGAGCGTGGGTGTCACGCCATGCAAGGGCCGGCCGAGCAAGGACCACCGGAAATAGCCGGCGACCAGGAATCCCCAGAAGCAGATGAAGAACGTATGCCGGATGACGGCTGCGGCGTTGAAGTTGAAGAGGTTCGACAGCACAGTGCCGAAGACCGGATCGGCCGAAGCAAACAGCGCCGCAAAGACGATGAGTATCGGTGCGGCGATGACGACGCCGAGGAATGCGCGGCGCAGATTGCGCAGCCGGTCGTCCTGCGGCAGCTCGCGCCATTGAATGTCGCCGAAGATCAGCTGGACTCCGCCGACAATGCTCGCGAGGGACGCGGTCACGACGCCGCGGATCCCGTCGAAGGGGTACCAGCTCGCGATGACCTCGCCCTGCACACTGGCAGCGGCCATCGCGAGAGTCCCGATCAGCGCGAGCGCATCGAACGCGTCCAGCGGCTGTGCGTCGCGGCGCAGGAACGCAAAGCCGAGAAGCAGCGCCGTGATGGCGAGCCACGCCGCGTCGGGTCCCGGTTTGATCTGGTGCCGGCGGACGAGCCAGGCCCCGGTGCCGACGAGTGCAGTGGTGCCGAGCGCCATGTTCAGGCCCCACGGCATGACGCCGAGGAGTTGATCCCCGACAATACCGCCAACCACGCCGGCCGCAGCGATCTCCAAAGCGAGTTTGGTGCGTGGCGCGATGTGGGGAGCCGTCATACTGCCTCCCGGTTGGGTAAGCCGCCGAACCGGCGATCGCGTGAGTGGAACTCATGCACGGCAGCCGCGAGCTGGACCGCGCCGAAGTCGGGCCACATGCGCTCGGTGAACCACAGCTCGGCGTACGCGCATTCCCACAAGAGGAAGTCCGACAGACGTTGCTCGCCACCCGTACGGATCAAGAGATCGACGTCAGGCAGGAGCGTACCCGCGCGGATCGCGGCCCGCGCCGAGTAGTCCACCGCGATGCGCACCTCGAGCCGCGTCCCGGACGCCGTTGCCTGCTCGGCGGCATCGATCGCCTTGACCAGCGAATGCGGCAGGCGATCGCGCCGTCCGACAATCATGAGCTTGACGCCTTGCCCGGCGAGCTCCGCGGTCTCGGAGCGCAGGTAGCGCGCGAACAGCCGCATGAGCATCGACACTTCCGCCGACGGCCGCGTCCAGTTGTCCGAGGAAAACGCGTAGAGCGTGAGGGCGGTGACGCCGCAGTCGGGCGCGATCTTCACGACGCGCCGCACGGCTTCCGCGCCGGCGCGATGCCCGGCCGCGCGCGGGAGTCCCCGGCGCGTGGCCCACCGGCCGTTGCCGTCCATCACCATCGCGACGTGCATGGAAGTACTTTGTGTCATAAAGCTTTCCCGCAAAAAAAAGAGTCCACGTCAGCGTGCGGCTTCACGCGTAGCGCGAATCAACGCTTCCATGTGGTCGAGGTAGCGCTCGAGCGCCCGCCGGCCGAGGGCGGTGAGTCGGTATTCGGTTTTGGGGACGCGTCCTTCAAAGGACTTGTCGCAGCTGATGTATTCCGCGTCCTCGAGCTTGCGCGCGTGCACGCTGAGATTGCCGTCGCTCGCCTTGAGCAGTGCCTTCAGCTCATTGAACGTGAGACGCTCGCGCACCGCGAGGGCGCTCACGATCGCGAGGCGCACGCGCTCGTGAATCAGCCGATCGAGTACTGCCGGCGTCGGCTGCGCCTTCGGTTTCTCGGCTCGCTCCCCGTCCACGCGAGTGAGCCGCGCCGTGTTGCTCTTAGCCACCGTACCTCCGTGCGATGATCAGTCCAAAGACGATGTGCAGGACGCCGAATCCCGCGGCAAGCAGCCACACCTGCCATGCGAGCGGCGCAAAGAGCGCCAGCGCGCCCAGGATCATGAAGCAGATGCCCATCACGGGCACGACGCGCATCGAGAAGGCACCCCCGGTGACCACGCCGGTCCCATAGCAGAGCAGCCAGACAGCGGGAAGGAGCTGGAGCTGCTTGGCATGCCACAGCACGTACGTGAGCAGCGCTCCCACGATGAACGGCGGAAGCACGCTCAGTCCGAACCGGCGTCCGGGGCCGTTGACGATGGCGTCGCCCGCACGCATGGCTTTATAGAGCAGGGCAGCGACGCCGACGCCGGCGCCGAGCAAGGCCTCGAACATCCACACCCAAAGCCAGCGGGCGTGGGCCTCACCGTAGACCGGCGCCGCCGGCAGCGAGCCCGCATAGGCCGACGCGGCCACCGCGGTCACGCCGAGTACCACCATGCCCCAGCCGGGGACCGAAGTAAATGAAGCGGCGCGCTCCATCGTGGAGCGGATGAATTGGAGATTGTCGAGCGCCCGATCGTGGAGCGGCTGCGGCGAGGTCATGGCGTGAAGCTAGGGGATGGCGGTAATGTTGTCAAGTACTTTGCAATGCAAAGTAACTGGAGGCTAGCGGCTATCGGCTAGTAGCTATCGAGAATCCGTCATCTGTTCTTGAGGCGTCGAACAAGCTTCAACCCCGACCACACATCATCGACCGCAGCGACCTTGATGTCGACCAGGCCCGTTGGAAGGGCGACCTGACGGACGACGTCCTCCGTCATGTCCGTCGCGACGCCTGATGATTTCTTCGGCCACGAGATCCAGAGCGCGCCGTCGGTATCGAGCGCCCCGAGCAGGGCGGGCAGTTTGGATTCGAGCACGGCGCGACTCCTGGTGAAGAAGTGAATGAGGGGGTAGCTGCCGCTGGGCCGGGAAGCAACCGTCACATCGTCGGGCAGTTTGCCCAGCGTCGCTCGATAGCCCCGGGGCGGATCGATGATCGCGATCCGCGTCCGGGGCTTGATGCCGAGCTTTGCTGCAAGCGAACGACCAGAGTAGCCAGCCACCGGCCTATTGGACGCAATTGCCGTGCGGATCGGGCTTTGGCTTATCGACCACCACCCGGTGATCCAGGTTCGCCACCGACGTCGCCACATCGTGCACGAACTGCGCGACATGCGCGAGTTTGTCGTAGTCGATGTACTCCGGCTCGTCCGTTACCTGATGGTAATCGCGGTGCTTGCCGGTCGTGAAGAACGCGATCGGGATGCCGTAGCGCGCATACATGTAGTGGTCGCTGCGGCAGTAGTACTGCTCGGGGTGGCCCGTCGCGTCGAACTGGTAATCGAACGTAAACGGCTGCGCGCGAGCCTTGTTCACCGTCTCGATCAAGTCGCCCAGCTCGGTGGATAACCGCCGCGTCCCGATCAGCTCGAGATAACCCGGACTACCGCCATTCTCGTCGTCGGCACGGCCACGGCCCACCATGTCCATGTTGAGCTGCGCGACGATCGAATCACGCGTGACGGTCGGATGATCCGTGAAATACTGCGAGCCGAAGAGTCCGAGCTCCTCTCCCGTATGCCAGACGAAGATGATCGACCGTTTCGGCTTGACCTTCGCCCCGGCGAATGCCTCCGCGATCTCGAGCACCGCCGTCGTTCCCGAGCCGTCGTCATCGGCGCCATTGAAGATGGAATCGCGCCGCGCCGCATGCAGCCGATGCAGGCTGTCGGCGTTCACATGGATCTGCTGAATCTGATCGGGCGTGATGCGCTGCCCTGCCGAGGCGAGCTGCAGCTTGCGCAGAGCATCGTTGTAGGCGCGGATCGAATCGTGATCCACCGGCTCCGAGTCGAAGCCAATGTGATCATTGTGCGCGCCGATGGCGACATACTCGCCCTTGAGCGCGGGATCACTCCCCGGGAGAATGGCAACGACGTTGCGGGCGGGCGCCGCCGTCCCGGTGAACGACACGGAGCCGTGCACGGTTTTGCCGGGCGCGCCGGGTTTGAGGCTGTCGAGCGATGCACCCATCAAGGTCTGCGCACCCGCCGAGCTCACATAGATGTAGACGGGCAGGCTGGTGGTGTCGGCCGGCCCCTGCGTGTCCTTGAGCGTCGTCTGCGGCGAGCGGAAGAAATTGATCGCCTGCGGCGGGAACGTCTCGAGCGCGACCACCGCGATACCGGCCGCCGCGCGATATCTGGCGAGCAATGCTCCGCGATTCACCTGCGCTGAGGGCGGCAGGTTCGGGCCGCGCCGGATCGAGAGCACGACGAATTTGCCGGCTGCTTGCTCACCCGTGAGCTGTGTGCTGTCGCCGAGCACGCCGGCGTACACTGTTTGCGCGCCCTCGAACGCGCGGGTTGCGACTCCGGGATCGCGCGGAACGAACTGCTCCCACGGAGTGAACGAGGTGCCCTCAACCGACAAGCTCGCGTTCGGATCGAGCTGCCGCTTGACGAGCGGGACGTTCTGGAAGTAGGTGCCGGAATCGCCGGCCGGCTGGAGCCGCATCCGCTTCACTTCCGCGGCGATATACACCGTGGCCTTGAGGTTGTACTCGGTGCCGGCCATGCGGCCCATCATCGAGTCGTCGGAATAGATGTAGAGGCGGGTCATGAGATCCGCCGCTGTGATCGCGGTCTGCGTGCGCCCGGGCGTGTGCTTCAGCGGCAGGGAGGCGGTCTGCGCGCGTGCTTGTGACCCTGCAAAAGCGAATACGCCGATGATGAAGAACCGACGTGCTACCTGCATGGACTGTCTCTCCATTAAAGGGAAGTGACGTGCAACTTGTCCGATTGGCTGCGCCCTGTCACGTCGGGGTCTGGTGAGGAGCGGATTCCCGGCGCCGCCGGCCCCCCCACAGCGAGCGCGCCAATATACCCAGTCCGGCCGATTGACCTTCGCGCCGGGGCAACGCGCGGTAGAGCAGGATGACGACCACCCACGTGAGCCAGCTGACGCGCTCGCTCCAGCTCAGCGAGCGGAGCATGAACCAGGGCTGTGTCGCGGGCGCGGTCCAGGGCTGCCAGTCGCCCTGGACGAGTGCGAGCGGCCGGGCAAACACGCGATTGGTGTGGAACCCCTGCGAGCCGGGCTGCGACACGTTCCACACGCACGTCACCTGACCCCACCCGTGGTTGTCGCTCGCCCCGACCACCATCAGATCATGACGTCCTGCCAGCGCGATCACCTGGCGTCGCAGATCCGAGGGAAACGCGAGCGCCTTGGGCGCGCAGTTCACGATTTCGAATCCGTCGACGCCCGCGAGCACGAACGCGGACAACTCTTCCTGATGATTGCGCCAGTATTCGGGCAGGGATGCGATGCTGAGCGCGCCCTGGCGCTCGATCGCGTTGAACACCCGCACCATCCGGAGCGTGCTGCCGCCAAAGCTGTCGCGCGACAGCGGCTCGATCGGGCCGATCGCGACGACGTGCTGGCGATACAGGCTCCATTCCACGCCCGGCAGCAGACTGATCGATCTGCCGGGCGGGGCGGGAAGCGAGCCGTCGTACACGACGTTGTGATCGGTCACGTACGCCGCCTCGAATCCCTGGCGCTCGTGCCAATCGGCGAGGTCGGCGAGCGTCCATCCCGGACGCCCGTCATGGGACGCCCTGGTATGGGCATGGTAGTCGAGCACGGTGCCGGGGCCGTCGCTGACGAGGCGAGGGACGGGACGAGGCATCACCAGCGCGGCGACGCCGAGCAACACCACCCCGAGTGGGCCGAGCAGCGCCGTCGCGATGACACGCCGCGCGCTCAGCGAGTCACTCGACGCGCGCACCGCGCCGAACGCCGCGAGGACGAGCGTCCAGACCACGAGCGTCCACACGGCGCGACTCATGCTGAAGAACGTGAGCGCGTCGAGCGTGTCGGAGAGCGGGGCAAACAGGACGTAGAGCACGGGGCGCTCGAGGTCGGCATCGCCCGGGGCGGACCCGGTGACCGCATCAACGAGCGGAGGCAGGGGGTGAATCGCCGTCACGAGCAGCAAGACCACCAGGCCGATCGCGACCGGGTGGCGGCGCAACAGGTTCACCACGAGATTCCCCGCATGTCGGGTCCGCTGGAAACTAGTGCCACCTGGAACCCCCCGCGATAAGGAATGAAATCGCTCGGCGAGCTACCGGAGCTGGTTCTTGGTCCGCTGCGCGGACGTCCCGACAGCGACTGGGAGCGCGGGCCGGCTGGAAAATGGACGCCGGCACAGATCGTCGAGCATCTCGCGCTGGGACTCAACCTCAGCGCGCAGACGTTCCTGACGCGGCTGAATCACGCGCCCATGTCGCGCCGGCGCCGGACGCCAGCAGAGCAGGTCGCCAGATTCCTCATCTTTGGATTGCGCTGGTTTCCACCGGGACGCAAGGCGCCCGAACGCACTATGCCCACCCAGGCGATCGGCCGCGCCAAGGCCGAGGCGCATTTCCTGGCTGGCATCGAAGCCTGGGACCAAGTCGACCGCGCGCTGTTGCCCGAGCGTCGCGCCAATCTGTTCGCGAAGCATCCACGCATGGGCGACCTCACAGTGGAAGAGTGGATGCGATTTCACGTCATCCACGCGCGCCATCACGCGCGGCAGATCCGCGAGCGCGTCGGGAGATGAGCCGCAAGCGCGAAAAGCAGAAGGTGACCGTGCGCGTGCCGAATCCGAAGGCGCCGGTCAAGGAGCGCCTCAAGACTCCCGCACACAAGGTCCATCGATCGAAGAAAGGGTATCGGCGGCGGGGAAAGCATCCGTCCCCCTTCGCGGACGAGTAACGCGTGTTTCGTAAGCACAGGAGATGCTTCGATTGACAGGAAAACAGAAAAGCAATAGATGGAGAGCATGTAACCAACCGTAGGCTTGCAAGGTCTTCTCCCAGTCCAGGGGAGGTCAAATGGTCAAGCGGTTGTTGAGGGCCGCGACACCGTTGGCGACGTTGCTCTGCGCGGCCATGGCACCACATTCCACCGGCAGCACCCTGGCGCGGACGTATGGCGAGGTCTACGCCCGGGTCAGGAAGATCCCCGCTTTCGCCCGCAAGTACGGCTTGCGCTGCTCCGCCTGTCACACGGTCTGGCCCGAATTGACGGCTTTCGGCCAGCGCTTCAAGGACAACGGCTACCAGCTCGGCAATGATCGCGACTCGCCCATTTGGCAGAGCAACGGGTACTGGCCGATCGCGATTCGCACGACGCCGCAGGTGCATTTGGAGAACACGACGCACCAGCCCACCGACGCCGGCGAGGCGACGATCACCCAGGTGGGATTCGACCTTTCCGGGGTCGATTTTCTCATGCTGGGGACGCTGTACAAGAACATCACGTTCGGGCTCGTCCCGACGCTCGATCCGGATGGTACCACGGGCCTCGAGGCCGCATTCGTGCGGTTCGACAATCTCGGGAACTCGCCCTGGGCGAATGTGAAGGTCGGAAAGTTCGAGCTCGACAATCTGCTCTCGGAGAAGCGCTTCACCTGGCTCTCGAACAACGGCGGCTTCCTGTACGCCTATCACTACCAGCCCGCCGGAAGCGTCGACAACTATGTCTTCGGTCTGGGCGACAACCAGATCGGCGCCGAGCTGTCCGGCCATTCTCTGAACAGCTACACGCGCTACAGCGTCTCCCTCCTGGCGACTGACGATGGGGAGGCAGGGTTATCCACGGGAAAAGGCGCGGACGCGATGGTCACGTTGAGCCAGGCCTGGGCGGCAGGAAGCGGGCTCGGGCCGCAACGCGTTGGCGTCTTCGGATATCTGGGGCACCGTCCCACCACGTTCCAGACGAGCGGCGGCGACCCGATTCCCGGGACCGCGAGCGACTTCAAATCGTTTGTGCGAGTCGGAGCGACGGCACAGGTCTGGATCGGCAACCTGGAGCTGCTGCCGATGTTCTCGCACGCCTATGACGATGAGGCACTCGG
>Ga0134066_10000073_pt1 | contig 12111 bp, 10 predicted proteins | sample 15_taG_22_FD_94462 | JGI IMG/M metagenome (GOLD analysis project Ga0134066, IMG submission 94462) | Grasslands soil microbial communities from the Angelo Coastal Reserve, California, USA - 15_D_Rain_20cm_2_09212015 | ecosystem: Environmental > Terrestrial > Soil > Grasslands ... | reverse complement strand
TCCGACACGTACGGCGCGGGTCCCAATCGCAGCGTGTCGCCACGGTAATCAGTCCACACATTCTTTTTCCGCAACACCTGCTGAATCTTTCCCGTGCGTGTCACCGGAATTGCCAGGAAGCCGCCAATCGCGTCATTCCGCGTACTTCCGGACAGAATTTCGATCTGATGCTGATTCAGCTCGCGCAGTTTCGCGGATGTGAGCTTCTGCTCCTCGAAGAACTTGAACACGCGGGCGGCGCGATAGTGGCTCGTAAAGTCGTACGTCGCGCCCGCAAACCGCGCCGGGCCCGGTCCATACGTCACGCGTCCACCCGCGCTCGCGCGACTGAGATCGGTGAATTCGCTGAACCAGCCCGTCACGACCGGCCGCAGATCGGTATCCTGAGGAAATCGCAGGAGCGCATTGCCTGGCCCAAGCTGGCAGTACTTGTAACCTCCGCCGACCACGAATGCGCGCTGCAAGCCCGCATCGACGAGGCCGAACGGCACGACGTTCAGCGCGTGATACGCGTCCACCAGCAGCTCGGCGCCGACCCGCTCACAGGCTTCCTGGACTGCTCTGAGATTCGGCACGATGTGCGCGTTGGCGTAGAGCACCGCCGACACGAGCACGGCCGCCGTCCGCTCATCCACCGTGATCGCCAACCGTTCGGCCAGCGTCGTCGCCGGCATCGCCGGGACTTTGATAACCTCGATCCCTTCCTCGGCCAGGCGATCGAGCTGGCGGCGGATCGTGTGGAATTCGCCATCCGTTGTTACGAGCTGCGGGCGCTTGCGCAGATTCAAACCCGATAAGAACCGCACCACTAGCTCGTGCGTGTTCTCGGCCAGCGCAATGCGCTCCGGCGTGTCGTCCAGCAGCCGCGCAAAACCGCGCCGCACCTCGTTGGCCTTTTGGAACGCGAGGTCCCACACGTCATCGACATGCTCGGCGGTATCGAGCCACGCCTGCTGCTGCGCCTCGAAAGCGACGTCGGGCCAGGCTTGATGGGAATGACCCGTGAGCAGGATTCGTTCGGTTACCCGGAAGCGGGTGTAATGCTTGGCCAGCTCCTCCGGGTTGATCACGGCAATAGGGCGGCGAAGGGGCGGCGAGAGGGCGGCGAAGGGGCGCCGAAAGGCATCACAATTCCGAGCGAATTGCCCAGAGGTCGGGAAACGCCGGCTGGTTGAGCGTGGTCAGTAAATACTCGGCCCCTGCTGACCCACCAGTGCCGGGCTTCGTGCCGATTGTTCGCTGCACCATTTTTACATGGCGGTAGCGCCATTCCATAAAGCCTTCATCGAGATCCACAAGGCGCTCAGCTATCTGCGCGACGTTCGGGTTCTTCTTGTAGACCTCGACCAGGATCCTCTGCACATCTGGCGACGGTTCGTAGACCTTGCTGAAGTCTCGCGTGAGCAAGGTATTGGGGATTGGGTATTGATTTGCTGCTAGATAATGAAGGAACGCGTCCCAGATCGTCGGCTGGTTGAACCGCCGCTCGACCTGTTTGCGCGGCTCACTCCCCTCCGGGTAACGCTCGAACGACGGCCGCCCCTTCTTGCCAATCATGAATTCGATCTCGCGGAACTGGTGCGACTGGAAGCCACTGCCGGACTCCAACCGGTCGCGGAAGGCGAGAAAGTTGAGCGGGGTGATCGTCTCGAGTACGTCGATCTGCGCGACCAGCGTTTTGAGAATCGTGAGGATCCGCTTGAGGGTCGCAGCCGAGTTCGGCGTGTCGTTGGCCCTGAGCCGAGCCTGCAGGTAATCCAGCTCGTGCAGGACTTCCTTGAACCAGAGCTCGTAGACCTGGTGGATGATCACGAACAGTGTCTCATCGTGTTCAAGCACACCCGGACGCGGGGCCTGGAGAGCCAAGAGCTCGTCGAGCTTCAGGTAACTCGAGTAGGTGACGGTCATCCCTCAATCCTGGGAGAAGGGAGATGGGAGATGTACTCTCCGTTGCACCGTAAGGTACCTCTCCCCTCTCCCTTCTCCCTTGTTTAGGTGCGGGGGCGATATCGGTTAAGTGTCGCGTACGGATCCGGCCAGGGAAGCTGATATCCCTGCTCATAAGCCGCATGCCGAGTCCAATACGGATCCCACAGGTGCGCGCGCGCGAGCACGCACAGATCGGCGCGCCCCGCCGCGAGAATCGTATTCACGTCCTGATACGACGAGATGTTCCCGACCGCCATGGTGGCGATCCCCACCTCGTGACGAATTCGGTCCGCAAACGGCGTCTGAAATTGCCGGCCATACTGCGGTTTGGCGTCCGCGACCGTCTGGCCGGCCGAGACGTCGGTGATGTCGCAGCCGTGCTCCTTGAGCATGCGCGCGACAGCCACGGAATCCGCGGGCTGCATGCCGCGGGGCGCCCAGTCCACCGCCGAGATGCGCACCGACATCGGCTTGTGCGCGGGCCACGCCGCGCGCACGGCGTCGAACACGTCCAGCGGAAACCTCATGCGATTCTCGAGCGAGCCGCCGTACTCATCGGTGCGCTGGTTGGTGAGCGGAGAAATAAAACTTGCCAGCAGATAGCCGTGCGCCATGTGCAGCTCGAGCAGGTCAAACCCCGCTTCGTTCGACATTTCAGCGGCGCGAAGAAAGTCGGTTTTCACCTCATCCATGTCCGCGCGCGTCATCTCCTTTGGCACCTGACTATAAGGAAAGTAGGGAAGCGCCGAAGCCGAGATGATGGGCCAGTTCCCGTCGGGCAACGGCTCGTCCATGCCTTCCCACATGCGCTGTGTCGATGCCTTACGTCCGGCATGACCCAACTGCATGGCGATCTTCGCGCTGCTGTTCACGTGCACGAAGTCGACGATCCGCTTCCATGCGGCGACATGCTCGGGCTTGTACATGCCGGTGCAACCCGGCGAAATCCGCCCTTCGCGCGATACGTCGGTCATCTCGGAGAAGACGAGACCGGCGCCCCCAATCGCCCGGCTGCCGAGGTGCACCAAGTGCCATTCATTTGGCATGCCATCCTCGGCGACGTACTGGCACATCGGGCTCACCACCACCCGGTTGCTCAGGACCAAGTCTCTCAGCCTAAACGGAGTGAACATGGGTGGACGTGCGTCGTGCGTCGTGCGTCGTACGTTTGACTGCTTCTCGGCCTGCTGGTCGTACCACTGATCCACCCGTTCCACGAATCCAGGGTCGCGCATCTTGAGGTTATCGTGAGTGATCCGCAGGCTCCGCGTCAGCAGATTGAACGCGAACTGCGGCGGCTCGAGGCTCATATACCGTTCCGTCTCCTCGAACCACTGCAGGCTCACTTGTGCGGCCCGCTGCAGGCTCTCCACCGCCGGCCGCCGCTCGGCCTCATACTCGGTCAGGGCCGTGCGGACGTCCGGCTGGCGCTGGAGCGCTCCGGCCAGGGCGATCGCATCCTCGATCGCCAGCTTGGTCCCCGAACCCACCGAGAAGTGCGCGGTGTGCGCCGCGTCGCCCACGAGGACGACATTGCCGTGCGACCACGATGCATTCTTGATCGTGACGAAGTTGCGCCACACCGAGCGGTTCTTGAGCAACCGATGTCCCTGCAGCTCTTCCTTGAACAGAGCCTCACAGAACGCGACGGTTTCGTTTTCGCTCGCCTGGTCGAGACCCGCTTTGCGCCACGCCGGCTCCGTCGTCTCGACGATGAAGGTCGAGTGTCCGTGCTCGTACTGATAGGCGTGCACGCGCCACAGGCCATGCTTGTCGCGCTTGAAGTAGAACGTGAAGGCGGGGAAGGGGCGCGTCGTGCCGAGCCACACGAATCGGTTCGGGCGTTCATCCATGCTCGGCTGGAAGTGATCGGCGTAGGTCGCGCGCACGATGCTGTTGAAGCCATCGGCGGCGACGACGAGATCGGCGTCGGCGTAGGCCCCGGGATCGATCACCTCCGTGCCGACCTCGAGGCAGACCCCCAGCGCCCGGCTCCTGACTCCGAGCACCTTGAGCAGCGCCTGGCGCGAGAGCCCGCTGAACCCGTGTCCTCTGGAGGTGATCACGAGGCCGCGGTAGTGGATGTCGATGTCGTCCCAGTGCGCGAAGTGGCTGGCCATCGCGTCGTACGTCTCGGGATCGGCCGCGGCGAGGTTGTTCTGCGTCGCGTCGGAGAAGACCACGCCGAAGCCGAACGTATCCTCGAGCCGGTTGCGCTCGAGAATGGTGATCTCGTGGCGGGGATGCGCCTTCTTCATCAGGATGCTGAAATAGAGGGCCGCGGGCCCGCCGCCGACGCAGACGATCTTCACTTGATGAGCTGCCCTGCGATAATCAGATGCTGGATTTCAGTTGTTCCTTCATAGATGCGCAGGGCGCGTACCGATCGGTACAGGCGATCCACCGGGTGATTCGCCAGCACGCCGCGGCCGCCGAGGATCTGGACGGCATCGTCCACGATCCGCTGCGCCGCTTCGGTGGCGAACGCCTTGGCCATCGCGGCCTCGAGCGTCACGCGCGGCGCGCCCTGGTCCTTCTCCCACGCCGCGCGGTAGACGAGCAGCCGCGCGGCGGTGAGGTCGGTGGCCATCCGGGCGAGCTTTTCCTGGATCAGTTGGAAGTCCGCGATCGGCTTGCCGAATTGTTGGCGCGATTTCGCGTGCGCGAGGGCCTCCGCGAGTGCGCGGGCTGCCATGCCGCACGCCGCCGCGCCGACCGTGGCGCGTACCCGATCCAGCGTGGCGAGACCAAGCTTGAATCCGTCGTTTGCATCGAGCCGGCACTCGGCCGGCACGCGCGCCTTTTGAAACGCGATCTCGCCCAGCGGGTGTGGCGCGGAGAGGACGAGCGGCCGCACGAAGCGCAGCCCCGGCGTGTCCGCCGGTACGACGAAGCAGCCGATCCCTTTGTCCTTCTTCGCCGCATCGGTGGTCGCGAAGACCGTGTAGAAGTCGGCGATGCCCGCGTTCGAAATGAAGGTCTTGGTGCCCGTGAGTGCGTAGCCGTCGCCATCCGGTTCGGCCGTGGCGCCCAGCGACGCGACGTCCGAGCCGGCGTTCGGCTCGGTCATCGCGAACGATGCCATCGCGCGTCCTTGAATCGCGGGCTCGAGCCAGCGCTTGCGCATCGCGTCGTTCGACGACAGCAGCATCGGCACGACGCCCAGGGCCTGCAGCGCGAACACCGCGTCGCCGAGCGGTGAGGCGGCGGCGAGCGCTTCGCGGACGAGACAGCAGGCACGCCAATCCTGATCGCGAATCGGCTGGAACCATCCGGCGGCGCCGAGCTTGCCGAGCAAATCGCGCGCCTGCTGGCGCGCCGCGGCGTCGTCCGCCGGCTCGGCGAGCGGCGTGAGGACGCGCGTCGCGAACTCGGAGACGCGCGCGGCCAGCGTGACATGCTTCTCGTCGAGAAAGGCGCGAACCGGCGTAGTATCGAGGGTCACTGGAACCTGGCTTCCCGCTTGGCGCGGAATGCCTCGTGCGCCTCGCGGAAATTCGGGCCCTGCATGAGCCGAGCCTGCACCTCGGCCTCATACGCGAGAGCGGCTTCCAGATCGAGCGTCGCCTCGGCTTCCAGCGCCTGCTTCGTCACGCCGAGCGCGACCGACGGCCCGCGCGCGAGCTGCTCGGCCATGGCGCGCGCGTCGGTCAATACCTGGCCCTGGGCGACGACACGATTGTAGAGGCCGATGTCGTACGCTCGTTTGGCGTCCATGAACTCGCCCCTGAGGAGCATCTCGGACGCGAGCCCGTAGCCCACGATGCGGGGGAGCAGCCAGGCCGCGCCCATGTCGGCGCCGGACAGGCCGACCTTCGTAAAGAGGAAAGCGATCTTGGCGGTTTCGGACGCGATGCGCATGTCGCAGGCCGCGGCGATCACGGCGCCCGCGCCAGCCACCGTGCCGTTCAGCGCGCCGACAATGGGCCTCCGGCAGCGGCGCATCGCCAGGATCAGGTCGCAGGTGAGCCGCGTGAACTCGTGCAGCGCCTTGAGATCGCGGCCCAGCAGCGCCCCGATGATGTCTTCGACGTCGCCGCCCGAGCAGAACGCGCGGCCCGCGCCCGTGATCACGATAGCCCGGCAGCCAGGCTCCGTATCGAGCGCGCGGAATGCGTCGCGCAACTCGGTGTAGACCTCGAAGGTCAGTGCGTTGAGCCGCTCCGGCCTGTTCAGCGTAATCGTGGCGACCGCGCCGTCCACCTCGTAGAGGAACGACCTGGGCTTCAACGTCATAAGACGGCGATGGCCTCGATCTCCACGAGCGCCTGCGAGTCCACGAGCGACTTCACTTCGACGACCGCCATGGCGGGATAATGACGCCCCATGTGTTTGCGGTGAACTTCGCCCAGCGGCGTGAGATTGGCGAGATAGGCGGGGCGGTCGGTCACGTACACAACCATGCGGCCCACATTCTCCGGCGTGCCGCCGGCCGCGCGCACAACCTCCAGTACGCGGCCGAGTGCGCCGTCCCACTGCGTCACGAAGTCGCCCACGGGGACGATCTGGCCCGCGACGAACAGGAGGCGGCCGCCTTTGTTCGACAACATGCCGTGGTTCCAGCCGCTGGGACGCGCGCCGAAAACGTCGGGATTGATGATCTCAAACGCCATGGAGCTCCTTTGCCGTGCCGTTGACCCGCTTGCCGTTCAAGTCCGCCAATGCGAGCACGGCCTGGGCCACTTCGTCGGCCGTGATCAACCGGCGCTGCGACGCGGACGCGAGCAGCGCTTGCAGCGCATCGGTGGGTGATTTACCCGTCTTCTCGACGACGCGATCCACCGATTCTTGCGTCATCTCCGTATCAACGAAGCCAGGACACACCGCATTGCAGGTGACGCCGGTCCCTTCGACCTCGGCTGCGATGCTCCGCGTCAATCCGATCACCGCATGCTTCGCCGCCGCATACGCTGCGATGTAGCGGCCCGCCCCGCCTTCGAGCCCGGCGACCGAGGCGACGTTGACGATCGAGCCGCGCTTGCGCTCCAGCATTCCGCTGAGAAACGCGCGCGTACACAGAAACGTGCCGGTCGCATTCACCGCGAGGACGCGATTCCAGTCCTCGAGCGACGTCTTGGCGAGCGGTGCGCTGTGCGCCACGCCGGCGTTGTTCACGAGAATGTCCACGCTGCCGTGTCTGGCCGCCGACTTCGCGAGATCGGTGACGCTTCCCGGGTCGGTCACATCACAGTGTACGGCCCAGGCCTGGCCGCCCGCACCGCGGATCTCCGTTGCCACGCGCTCGATCCGATCGGTGCGCCGCGCGGTGACGACGACCGCCGCCCCCTCGCGCGCCAACTCCGCCGCGACGGCCGCGCCGATCCCGGATCCGCCGCCGGTGACCACTGCGAGGCTCCCGTCAAATCTCGGCAAGCACGGCCTCCGCCAGAATCGATCCGAGCGCGTCGATGAGCTGCGAGCCCTCGTCGGCGCTCGCGGCTGCCGGATTGCCGAAATACGCGCGCGGACCGCCCGCGTCCGTGAACGTGCGCTTACCCGCTTTGATCGCTTGCGACAGCGAGCTGGGGTTCGGCGTCAGCCCTATACGAATCTGCTCGCGGACGTCGCGCGGCCGTTCCTTCAGGACGATGGAGCTCTCGAACTGGCCGGCGTGGCATGCGCCACTGCGGAACTCGTCGCCCAGTCGCGCGCCCCACGGCTTGCGCGTGAGGTCGGGAAAGACGATCGGCAAGAGCCGGTCGGCGCGCGCGAGTTTCACAGCGTCCGAGAGTGCCGTGAGATGCTCGGGGTCGAGGTGCGCGTTCGCCAATGCCAGAAGCCGAAAACCTTGCTGAGAGAGACTGCGCGCCAGATCGACCATGACGGCGGTGACGGTGATGCCGGAAATCGACAGGGTGCCATGGAACGCGGCGCCGAAGCTCGCGGCCGTGTACGCGAGCGCCGGCAAAACCAGCACCGTGTGTCCCCGCGCGGCGAGCTGCTCGGCGCCGGACCGCGCCATCGCCGTTGCAATCACGACGTCGCTGTCGAGAGGCAGATGAGGGCCGTGCGCCTCGATCGCACCGACCGGCAGCACGACGATCGTCTGGCCGCGCTCCAGATCGCGCACTTCCTCCCACGTGAGTTGCGCAAGCTCATGGATGGGCATCAGAATCCCCATGCACAGACGTCGAGAGGCCGAGAGGCTGAGGGGCCGTGAGGGGTGATATGCCGAGCAAACCGCTTCCTGAACGATTGAACATCGCAGACTGGCTCCTCGACGCGCGCGTGCGTGAGGGGAGGGGAGAGCGGCCGGCGCTGCTCACCGACCAGGGCACGTTCACCTACCGCGACGCACAGGCGCTCGCCAACCGGTTCGGGCACCTGCTCACGAACGCCGGTGTCGAGCCCGAGCAGCGCGTGATCATCGCGCTCCCCGACGGGCCGGAGTTCGTGGCGGCGCTGTTCGGCACACTCAAAGTTGGCGCGGTGGTGGTGATGGTCAACCCGCAACTCGCTGTCGATGCCATCGAGTACTTCTACCGGTATACCCGCGCGTCGGTCGCGTTGGTGCACCGGCACACGGCGCCCGCCTTTCAGGCGGCGCTGAGCGGGGCGGGGGATCACCTGAAGCAGGTGATCGTCGTTGGCGAACCGGGAACGACGCGAGTCCTCACGAGCGCGACCGGCGAGCTCGAGACCTTCCCCAGTCACCGGGACGATGCGGCGATCTGGCTGTTTTCGGGTGGGACGACGGGCCAACCCAAGGCCGTAGTGCAGAGTCACGGCTCGTTTGCCAATACGACCGTGTGCTATGGCCAGGGCGTGCTCGAGCTCACCGAGCGTGATATCACGCTCGCCGTCCCCAAACTCTTCTTTGGGTACGCGACCGGGTCGAACCTGTTCTTCCCCTTTTCCGTGGGTGCAGCCTCGGCGCTGTTCCCGGAGAAGAGTACGGCCGAAACGATCTTCGCGAAGATCCGGAAATTCCGTCCTACGGTGCTGGTGAATGTCCCGACGATGGTGAATCAGATGGTCTCGCATCCCGACGCGGCAGAGCAGGACCTGTCGTCCATTCGCGTCGCCACGTCCGCCGGCGAAGCGCTGCCCGCCGAGCTGTACGAGCGCTGGAGGCGGACCTTCGACGTCGAGCTGCTGGATGGACTCGGCACCGCGGAGATGTGGCACATCTTCATCTCCAACCGCCACGGTGCGGTGAAGCCCGGCACCCTCGGAACCGTCGTTCCGGGCTTCGACGTGCGCGTCCGCGACGATCTGGGGCACGATCTGCCCGATGGTGAAGTCGGAATGCTGTGGGTGCGCGGTGACTCGCGCGCGATCGGCTACTGGCAACAGATGGAGAAGACGAAAGCGGCATTTCGCGGCGAGTGGTATGTGTCGGGCGATCTCGTCCGGCGCGATTCCGACGGGTACTTCACGTACTGCGGCCGGGCCGACGAGCTGCTCAAGGTGGCCGGGAAGTGGCTCGCGCCCCAGGAGGTGGAGGGCTGTTTGCTGCGGCATCCGCTCGTGAAGGAAGTCGCGGTGGTCGGCGTCGAGGATGCCAATGGCCTCACGAAGCCGCATGCCTTCGTCGTCGCGATCGAGCAGCGCCCTGGACTCGCGGAAGAGCTTCAGGCATTCGCCCGGGAGCGCTTGGAGGCCTACAAGGCGCCCCGTGCGGTCAAGTTTCTCGATGTGCTGCCACGCACGCATCTCGGCAAGGTGGATCGCGGGAAGCTCCGGCTTCAATGAGCGCAGGGCAGCGATTACTTTGTTGTGCCGGGACGGGTGGCCGAGTGGCTGAAGGCGCACGCTTGGAAAGCGTGTTAACGGGCAACCGTTACGTGGGTTCGAATCCCACCCTGTCCGTATGGTAAGAAAGACGCCGAGAACGTCGAGACGCTGAGCGGTTATGAGGAGTGAGGACTAACGAACACCACGTGATTGACTCAGCGGCTCCGGCGGCTAGGCGTCTAGATGTTAAGGACAGGTGGGTGAGCGGTTGAAACCGCCGGTCTCGAAAACCGGTAAGCCCGCAAGGGCTTCGAGGGTTCGAATCCCTCCCTGTCCGTCCCCATGGGCATCTGGAACGGCACGCTTGTTTATGTCGGCGCGCGCACCCTGCTTGCGGGGGCGATGATTGCCCTGCTGCTCCGGCGTCGCGTCGGTCCCTGGCACGCCGGCGGCCAGGTCGTCTCAGATCTCTCCTGCGCCGCATGTTTGCTGGCGTACGTCAATCCCGGCATTCGCGAAGACATGGGCATCCTCGTCATCCCGCTGCTCCTGTTCGTGCTCTACTGGGAGACGATGCGATTCCTCGAGAACCGCCAGGCTGCCGCGCTGCGGGAAGAGGAAGAGACGTGGCTCGACAATGGCCTGCGCGTGTACGGCATGATTTGGACGTGGGGGTTCGTGCTGCCGGCCATGTTGTCCGGTGCGTTCCTGATCTTCGATCTCATGGCGCCCAATCAATGGCCCTTTCCCAATCCGCGGCCCGCGCTGGTGTGCGCTCCGCAGCGCGTGAGGCCCGGCGAGCAGATTACCCTGCGCATGCGCGTGCCGCATGGGAGCGAGCTGAGTGTGTTCACCCCGAAAGGCCGCGCGCTCGTGATTGTTCCGTACAGGGCGAAGCGCGCCCAGCCGGGTCAGGGATTTGCGTGGATCGAGCGGGTAGCGTTGGCGACGGATACTATTGCTGGTCGCGTGTCACCGGGCAGCACACCGGAACGCGTGTTTGCCGATTCCGGCGTCTATGTGCTCAGCGTCAGCTCGGAAGCGGAATTGTCTGCGTCACTCGTCTGTCGGGTACGATACACATTGGGGACCTCATGAGTGCCTTCCTCAGCATTCTCGCGCCGCTGTTCCTGCTACAGAACGTCGAGTATCGCTCCCCGGCTGGCGTCGATTATCGATCACAGCCTGATACCGGAGCCGTCGCGCGGGCCGAAAGCGCGCTCGCCGCCGACCCGCGCAACATCGATCGCATCATCGCCCTCGGCGTCGCGCAATCCGGGGTGCGGCAGTACCGCGAAGCGATCGAGACATTCACGCGCGGCCTGAAGATCGCGCCGAACAATGCGCTGCTCTATCGCTGGCGCGGGCACCGCTATCTCTCCACGCGGCAGTTCGACAAGGCGATGGACGATCTCACGCGCGGCGCGAAGCTCGACAGCACGATCTACGGCATCTGGTATCACCTGGGCATCGTGCGGTTCGTGCGGAAAGATTTCGCCGGTGCCGCCGTGGCATTCACGCGCGCATTGCCCATGGCGCCCGATTCAGGCGAGCGCGCGGGCTCGACCGACTGGCTCTGGATGTCGCTGTCGCGCGCCGGACGAAATGCCGAGGCCCAGGCGCTGCTGGATCGCCACCCGGATATGCCCAACGCGGGGAACGCGTACGCGCAGAGACTGCGCCTCTATCGCGGCGGGGTCTCACCCGATTCCGTCTTCACACCGGCGGACACGAGTGACATTCAGATCGCCACGTTGAGCTACGGCATCGGCGACTGGTACCTGGTTCGCGGCGACACCGCCAAGGCGCGGAGCTGGTTCGAGCGGTCTGTGGCGTCCGGCGGCTGGCCGGCGTTCGGCTTCATCGTATCGGAAGTCGAGCTGCGGAGCCGCAAAGCACGATGACCGCGACGGGCGGCGAAGGGCGTTCACCATGATGGGGGACACAATGAGGCGTGCAGTACTGGTTGCGTTGCTTCTCGTTGGGCCGCTGTCGCTCTGTGCGCAGGCTCCACGAGGCCTATCTCCTAATGATCAGCGCGCTCGCGACATCTTCGAGCAGTTGATCGACATCAACACCACAGGTTCGAGCGGGAGCACCACCGTCGCGGCGCAAGCCATGGCCGACCGGCTGATCAAGGCCGGGTTCCCGCCGGCCGACGTGCAGGTGATTGGCCCGGAGGGTTCCAAGAATTTCAACCTCGTCGCGCGCTATCGCGGCACGGGACGGGAGAAGCCGATCCTGCTGCTCGCCCACCTCGACGTCGTCGAGGCGCGGCGCGAGGACTGGTCGGTCGACCCGTTCACGCTCACCGAGAAGGACGGCTTCTTTTACGGGCGCGGCACGCTGGACGTCAAAGACGGCGACGCGATCCTCGTCGCGACCATGGTCCGGCTCAAACAGGAGGGCTATCGGCCGACCCGGGACCTGATTCTCGCGCTGACGACCGGTGAGGAGGGCGGTAGCGACTATAACGGCGTCGATTGGTTGCTCAAGAACCACCGC
>Ga0134066_10000066_pt1 | contig 12510 bp, 10 predicted proteins | sample 15_taG_22_FD_94462 | JGI IMG/M metagenome (GOLD analysis project Ga0134066, IMG submission 94462) | Grasslands soil microbial communities from the Angelo Coastal Reserve, California, USA - 15_D_Rain_20cm_2_09212015 | ecosystem: Environmental > Terrestrial > Soil > Grasslands ... | reverse complement strand
TGGCACCGTTGCCACCAACGTGTATCCACTGCCCGGCTGATCGATGCTGAGATCAGCGAACGTAGCCACGCCGTTCACCGCGTTGACTGTCTTCGTGCCCGAGAGGGTCCCCGGCAGCACTGTACCACCGTTGTGACCGATCGCAACGGTTACCGGACCGCTGTAGCTGGTCACGCGATTGCCCAGCGCGTCCACCACGGCCACTTGCACCGCCGGCTGGATCGTCATCAGGGGCAGCGTGGTGCTCGGCTGGACCGCGTATGAGAGGTGCGGCGGCGGGTTCAACGTGAGGACGCTCGCGAGCCACGTGCTGGGTTGATTGAAGTACCAGAACCACTGCGGATCGACGGTGCTGACGTTCGGCGAGACCAGATAGTTCGATTCGTCGACCATGCTGAAGGTGCCGTTCGACTGCACCGCCAGCATCGTGAAGCCTGCCGGCGGATCCGCACCCACCATGGCATTGGACAGTGTGACAGCGTACGCAAGCGCGCCGGCACCGATGGGAACGGTTCCAGCGTCGGCCGTTGTGAAAGTCGCGGCGGATCCTGACGCCGCGCTGTGCGAGGCGACCGCCTGCGCCGTCACCGCATCGACACCGCTCCAGGCGGAGATGAGGATGCCACCGCTCACGACCTGCGACAGATCGGCTTCGACCGCGAGGATGCTGTCTTGCGAAGGGGCGTTGTACCCGTCGGGAAAGCCGTGCGCATTTGTAGCGACGTACGTTGCCATGGAGATCCCGCCGGCGCTGGTGAAGTCGACGAGCCGGTACGTGTTCCCCACGCGTGGGAAGCCCGGCATGGTCATCACGTCGATCACCGAGTCGACGATGTTCGGACCTGTACCCAGCCAGAACACGGTCGCGACAATCGCGTCACCGTTGTGGGGATTGGTGTTGTTGAATCCCTTGCGGTAGAAGTTCCCAGTCTCGTTCAGCAAGCCATTTTGCTGATCGAGCGCGATCGGGCCGCTTCCTGGCGCCAATGGCACCGCCACGCGCGCGAATGCGGGGAGCGGCGAGCTGTCGGGCGCACGTCCCATGGGACTGCTCGGTTCGCGACATGCCGCCGCGACCAAAATTGCTCCAATACACCCTGCGACTGTTGCCCGTCGGGACATACCGCTCTCCCTGTCGAATGAAATCCACATCAGAGTCCGCGCTTAGGGGGGGGCAAGGTTTGGGCCAGCGCCCGGCTTAGCAGATGTGCCGCAAAGCGCGCGCGCCATGGCGCGCGTGCTACGGCTACTCTGCAGCCTTATGGCTTGGACGCAACAAACTCAGGAGGATGTAACTCCGGACGGCGTAAGGATGTCGACGAGCTCGCGCACGCACCGCGCGATCCGCTCGTACACCTGATCGAACATCGCGCGGTCGTCATTCACCGGGTCGCGAATCGTGCGCGTCTCGACGGGCAGCGGATCGAGATCGCCCAGGATCAGAATGTCGCCGGGCCGGCGACCAAAGCGCTCGCAGATCCGGCGTTGCTGGCTCATTTCCATGACGACGATAAGATCAGCGCTGCGCGCGCGCTGCGCGGTCACCAGGCTGGAGCGGTGGTCCGACAGATCGAGTCCGTGGGCCTCCGCGGCCGCGAGTGCTTCCGGCGGCGAGGGCCGGTTGAAGCCGATGAGTCCTGCCGACTCGACGGCGATACCGTCGGCCTCGAGCGCGCGGCGCAACAGTCCGGCCGCCACGGGACTGCGGCAGATGTTGCCGTGACAGATCACCAGCAGCGACTTCGGGCGCGCGCGTGCGCGCAGCGCCTCGAGCGCTTTGCGCCGTCGCAAGGGATGGAGCAGCCGCTCGGGGGTTCGGCGCACATGCCGCAGGATCTCACGCATTTTCACCGGTCCTAGCACGTCACTTGGGGTTCGGCCGATACACCTGTGGTTGTCGAGCGACAATGCGACGCGACGGCAGCGCGCGCGCTGGACTTCTCGCGGCAAGAAATACACCGGCTGTCGTGGCCCCGTTCATGCCTTAGCGCAGGGCATGCGATACCTTGTCACCGGCGGCGCCGGTTTCATCGGCTCACATCTCGTCGAGCGCCTCGTGCAGGAGGGCGCCGACGTCGTTGTGCTGGACGACCTGTCCACCGGCCGACGCGAGAACCTCCGCGCCGTGCGCGACCGCATTCGATTCATCCGCGGCAGCGTGGCGCGGCTGGAGGTCTGCCGTCGTGCCGTGCAGGGCGTGGATTACGTCCTGCACCAGGCCGCGGTGACGTCGGTGCCGCAGTCCACGCGGAATCCGCTCGCGGCGCACCACACCAACATCACCGGCACGTTGAACCTGTTGATCGCCGCTCGTGAGGCGATGGTGCGGCGCGTCGTGTACGCCGCGTCCACGGCCGCCTACGGCGATCCGCCGGAGCTCCCACATCACGAAGGCCTGCTCGTGAGTCCTCGCTCCGAGTACGCCGCATCCAAGCTGGCCGGGGAAGCCTATTGCCAGGCATTCTGGCGCACGCACGGGCTCGAGACGGTGGCGCTGCGGTACTTCAACGTGTTCGGACCGCGGCAGAACCTCGACTCGCAATACGGAGCCGTCGTCCCCTTGTTCATCGCCGCCGCGTTGCGCCGCGAGGCGCCGGTAATCTTCGGCGATGGCGGGCAAACCCGCGACTTTACGTTCGTCAACAACGTCGTGGATGCCAACCTGCTCGCGGCGAAGGCGCCTGCCGACCGCGTCGCGGGCGGTGTCTTCAACATCGGCTGCGGCCGGGGGACGTCGATTCGCGAGTTATGGCAACACGTCGCCGCCATCGCCGGGATCGCCATCGAGCCGCGGTACGATCGTGCCCGCGCCGGTGACGTGCGCCACTCGATGGCGTGCATTGCGCGCGCCCGAGACGAGATCGGGTACGTTCCCGCCACCACGCTCGAGGATGGGTTACGGCGAACGATCGCCTACTATTCGGATCGGCTCTATGCCCCGCTGCATCTCGAGCGCCGTCCGGCGCAAACCGTCCCTGTGGCACTTTCGCAACAGTTGCGGGTTTGATAAAGCCGCACTGTTTCGCGCGCGCCACAGTGGCTCGAAGGCGAAACCGTAAGTCGCGGACGTAATTGACGTTACAATTCCACATTCCCTCGGGGCCGAGGGCCCAATCCGTGCCATCGGATGGGCGAACCTCTTGGAGATGACCATGGCTGGACTGCAACCGTCCGAACGCTCGCCGCGCGCGACCCCGAGCCGGTCCGTGGCCCGCAATTCCGACATCATCCCGATCTCACAACTCACCGCCGACATCAAGGCCACCATTCGCATCCTGGTGGTCGATGACGAGCGAACGTTGCGGGAGAGCTGCGCGAGCGTGCTGCGGTACGAAGGCTACGAAGTGACGCTGTGCGGCCGCGGTGAGGATGCCAGAGATCTGGTGCGGCGCGGCACGTTCGACATCGTCATGCTCGATTTGTACATGAGTGACGTTTCGGGAATGGAGCTGCTCAGAGCCTGTCTCGAGGCTCGCCCCGACACCCTCGCGATCATGATCACGGGAAATCCGAGCATTGAAACGAGCCTTCAGGCGCTGCGGTCGGGCGCCTGGGATTACCTGCCCAAGCCGTTTTCGGCAACGCACCTCCAGATCCTGATGGGCCGCGCTGCGCATGCGATCATGGTGGCACGGGAATCCTTGGCACAGCAGGCCACGTTTGTCCGCGAGCACGGCAACAGCGACATGGTGCAGGTGTTTGGCAATGCGCCCGCCTTCAAGCGGGCGCTGGACCTGGCCCGTCGCGTGGCCGCCACGGACGCGTCGGTATTCATCACCGGCGAAAGCGGGAGCGGGAAGGAGCTCATCGCCCAGTTCATCCATCACCACAGCCGCCGCAGCAGCCGCCCGCTGGTCGCCATCAATTGCGCGGCGTTACCGGAGACGCTGCTCGAATCGGAAATGTTCGGCCACGTCAAGGGCGCATTTACCGGCGCGGTGCGCGACAAAGCGGGCCTGCTCGAGGCGGCCAATGGCGGGACCCTGCAGCTGGACGAGCTGGCCGATATGCCGAAACCGATCCAGGCAAAGTTGCTGCGCGTGATCCAGGACGGCGTGGTCCGGCGCGTCGGCAGCGAACACACCGATGCGGTGGTAAACGTGCGCTTCATCGCCTCCACGAATCGGAATCCGGAAGACGCCGTTGCACAAGGAGCGCTGCGCGAGGACCTGTACTATCGCCTGCGCGTGGTTCCGATTCACGTGCCGCCGTTGCGTGAGCGGCCCTCCGACATTCCACTGCTCGCCGACTTCTTCCTCCAGCGCTACTGGTCGCGCCATCGTGGCGCGAGCAGCGCACTCCCCAGATACTCCGAGGCTGCCGGGCGCGTACTCCGCGGTCGCGCCTGGAAGGGCAATGTGCGGGAACTGCAGAATGTGATCGAGCACATGGTCGTCCTCCTCGATCCCGGGGCGGAGATCAGACCGGAAGACATCCCCTCACTCGGCGAGCGTCCCATCGAAGAGGTGCGGGCATGGACGCCGCCCGAGGTCACGACCGATGAACCGTATCACGCGGCCCGCGATCGCCTGGTGGCGGAGTTCGAGCTGCACTATTTGACCCAGCTCCTCACGCAGGCTGGCGGGAACATGTCGCGCGCCGCCCGTGTCGCCGGGATCGACCGCACGACCCTGTACCGTCTGCTCGAGCGTCATGGGTTGGATCGGAAAGGCGACCGCGGGCAGGAGCTGTCAAACGGCCAGGACAAGCCGCTTTTGTAGGGGATCCTTACCACACTCTGTCGTCCGCTTGCGACAGGACAACCAGGTGGCCGTGCTTGATTCCAGCCCAACGGAATCGGGCACGGCCCCTGCGTTTATGGCGGGCAACGCGACCCGAGAGGGTGAGTGTGACGATCATCCCTATTTTCCTGGACCAGCGCCGCAGGCGTCGGCTGATCGTGCTGCCCGCCTTGGGCGACCTGCTCCATCGCGTGTTCAACGTGGTCATCGCGCTGCTCGGACTGCTCGTGGCCTTGCCGCTCATGGTCATCATCGCGTTGGCGATCAAGCTGACCTCGCCAGGACCGGTCTTCTTCGTCCAAACCCGGATCGGGATTAACCGCCGGCGCGCGCTCGCGCCGGGCGCGCGGTATCGCCCCGAGGACCGCGGGGGGAAGCCGTTCATCATGTTCAAGTTTCGCACGATGGTCGCGGCCGGGTCGCGCGCGAACGCGGCCGCAGAGGTCTGGGCGACCCCGGACGATCCACGCGTGACGCCCCTGGGCAGGATTCTGCGACTGTATCGTCTGGACGAGCTGCCCCAGCTCGTCAACGTCCTGCTGGGCGACATGAGCGTCGTCGGACCGCGCCCCGAACAGCCCACGATCTTCACCGAGCTGCGAGCGCAGATCGACCGGTATCAGGCGCGTCAGTGCGTCCCACCCGGTATCACCGGGTGGGCGCAGATCAACCAGCACTACGACAGCTCGATCGAGGACGTCAAGAAAAAGCTCGCGTTCGACCTCGAATACGTCGGGCGCCGTTCGGTGATCGAGGATTTGCGCATCATGCTCCGCACGGTTCCGACGATGGTAGGAAAGATCGGCGGCTGGTGACGTGATATCTTAGGGGGCATGCTCCTGGCATGCTCCCTCCTGTTGATTGCGCTCGCCACGTTGTGGCCGATGCCGGGCGAGCTGAAGATCCAGGGGTTGTGTTTGATCTGCGGCGGCCACGGCACCGCCGATCTCCTGCTGAATATCATGCTGTTCATGCCGCTGGGCGTCGCGCTGGGGCTCCGCGGCAGCTCACGTGGTCGCGTTGCTCTCCTGGCACTAGTGCTCTCCACCACCATCGAACTGCTTCAGTTTTATATCCCCGGACGCGATCCCAGCGTGAGCGATGTGCTGGCAAATACGTGCGGCGCGCTGCTGGGTGCACTCGTTGTCGGCAGCGCGTCCATCTGGTTGAATCCGCGCCTCGCACTCGCGTCACGGCTGAGTCGCACGACAACGATCCTGGCGACGCTGATGTGTGTCGCGACCGGCCTGCTCCTCACGCCTGTCTATCCCGACTCGCCCTACTTTGGCCTCTGGACGCCTGACCTCGGCCGGCTCGTGCAATATCAGGGACGCGTGCTCAGCGCGACGATCAACGACGAACTGATTGGCAATGGTCCGATTTCAGCGGCTGACCGGGTGCGCGAGGCGCTACGATCTCCCGACGGCTATGACTTGACGATTCACGCCGTTCTCGGACCGCGGCCGGAGGGCTTGTCCCCCCTTTTTGCCATTGCCGACGAGCAGCGGCGCGAGATTCTGCTCCTGGGCCTCGATGGAGACGAACTCGTCCTGCGTGTATCTACGCGGGCCGATGACGCGCGACTCGACAGGCCCGAGCTGCGCGTCGCAGCCTGGCGGCAAGCTCGTATCGGTGACACCGCAAGCGTTATTATCGTCGCCCGCGGCGGCCGCTATGCGATCAACGGAGTCGAGCGGGGATTCACCGTGGGGAGTGGTTGGGCGCTGCTGTTGTATGTGGCACACCTGCCGTTCAAGGGCGTCCTGAGTGCGGCGTGGATCGGCGCGCTATTCCTGCCCGCCGCGTTTTGGGCGCGAGGACGCGCCGATGGGGCAATCATCTCTGTCGGACTCCTGACGGGTCTCCTGCTGACTCCCGCCCTGACCGGCCTGCAACACACGCCTCCCGCGCAGTGGCTCGCCGTCGTGCTCGGCGTCGGTGCGGGCGCGGCTCTGCAGCGGTTATGTACCTCGTCTGCTCTTGCCGGAAACGCCCTTCTACCTGGACCGGAGGTGTAATGAAAGCCGTTTGCGCTATTGCGTCCACGCCCGTTAAGCCGAATTTTATGTGCCCTTACATGCGCTCCCTTTGAACCGTCGTTCGCCCACGCCCGGTACCATCCGGCAGCGTCCCTCCGACCCAGCCGTAGGCGATGTCCCCGTCACCGGGATCAGCAATCGCCTGCTGACCCGGGCGATTCGCCGGGTCGAGGCACGCTGGCGGGAGCTGTACGGACCGTCCACCGATGTTGCCGATATTCCGAGGATTCTCGCCGCTTCCGCGCTCGCGGCCGATCGGGGCGATGCTTCCTTTATAGACTCCCTGACACCGCGGCCGTCGCTGCGCCTCAGCCTTCATCTGGTCGATCTCCTCGAGGACGAGCTGATCTCTCTTGCCCGCTCCGGGGAAACGGCCTCCCAGGTGCTGCAGACGGTGGGACGATTGCGTATGGTGCGCGCGGCCATCGAGCGTCGTTTTCAGCAGCTGCCCGGTGCGCCGCTGGTGGGCATCGACGGTCTGGAATTCCTCATCGAGTTCGTGCACGACATGCGCTCGCCGTTGAACTCCTTGCTGCTGTTGGCGGATCGGTTGCAGCAAGGGTGGAGCGGCCCGCTGACGCCGCTGCAGCTGCGCCAACTGCGGTTGATCTACGCCGCGGCGCACGCGCTCAACACCGTGACGAGCAATGCGCTGCAGATGACGCGCGAGCGGGACCAGCTCGAGGAGCCGGAAGCGCGTCCGTTCTCCGTCACCAAGCTCTTGTCGGAGGTACAGGACGTGGTGCGGACGCTGGCGGCCCAGAAGGGTCTCGAGGTCTCGTTCATTCGGCCCAATGTCGATCGGCGGATTGGCCATCCGATCGAATTGCAACGCATCCTGCTGAACCTGGTGACCAACGCGCTCAAGTTCACCCGCGCCGGCACGATCACGGTCAGCGCCACCGATCGCGACGTGAGTCAGGTGGAATTCGCAGTCCAGGATACGGGCCCCGGGATCCACGCAGCCGCGCAAGAGACGCTATTCCAACCCTTCCGCCGATCTTCTGGATCACGCCGCGCCACGTTCTCCTCGACCGGCTTGGGGCTCGCCATCACGCAGCGCCTCGTGGCCGCGCTGGGCGGGCAGCTCGAATACAACACGGCACCAAGCAAAGGGACCCGTTTCTTTTTTATGTTGGATCTTCCCCCCGCCTGATCGATCCAGATCAGCTTTTGGGTAGGTACAAAAGCATTAGTCCTCCCACCGTCCAAAAGCATTAACCCCGAATCGTGCCTGCGAGCGATTTCGCGCTAGAGCAGAAGAACGATTGTGCGCTCGCAGGGAAGAGACCGAAGATCCCGAATCGCAAATCCACCGACAACGAGCTCATGACCTTAGTGAACGTGCAGTCCTCACGAGTCGGCCGCATCCGGCAACGCGGGTCCGAACCGCTCGTCAGAGTTAACCCCGTGGCGGGGGTGAGCAGCGATCTGCTCACGCACGCAATTCGCCGCGTGGATGCGCGCTGGCGTGAACTCCACGGTCATTCCACTGATGTCGCCGACATCCCACGCATCCTGGCGGCATCGGCGCTCGCCGCCGATCGGGGCGACTCTTCCTTTATAGACACCCTCACGCCGCGGCCGTCCCTGCGGCTGAGCCTGCATCTGGTCGATCTCCTGGAGGACGAGCTGCTGGCGATCGGGCGTGCCGGAAACGCATCGGCGGCCCAGGTGCTGCAAACGGTGGGACGATTACGCGTTGTCCGCGCCGCAATCGAGGATCGCTTCCAGCAGCTCCCCGGTGCGCCGCTTGTCGGCATCGACGGCCTCGAATACCTCATCGAGTTCGTGCACGACATGCGCTCGCCGCTGAACTCGCTGCTGCTGCTGGCAGACCGATTACAGCAAGGGTGGAGCGGACCGCTGACCCCGCTGCAGATACGCCAGCTGCGGTTGATCTACGCCGCGGCCCACGCGCTCAACACCGTCACAACCAACGCGCTGCAGATGACGCGCGAGCGGGACCTGCTGGAAGAGCCGGAGGCGAGGGCCTTTTCGGTCACGAAACTGCTGTCGGAAGTACAGGACGTCGTGCGTACGCTTGCCGCGCAGAAGGGACTGGAGGTCAATTTCATCCGGCCCAATGTTGACCGCCGCCTGGGGCACCCGATCGAGTTGCACCGTATCCTCCTGAACCTGGTGACCAACGCACTCAAGTTCACCCGCGCGGGGGCCATCTCGGTCAGCGTGGTCGATCGTGACGCTACTCACGTAGAATTCGCGGTCCAGGACACAGGGCCCGGAATTCACTCCTCGGCGCAGGAAACGCTGTTTCAACCGTTCCGCCGATCATCGGGAGCACGCGGTGCTACGTTCTCCTCGACCGGCCTGGGGCTCGCGATCACACAGCGCCTCGTCTCGGCGCTTGGAGGCCAGCTCGAGTACGAGACCGCTGTGGACAAGGGGACGCGCTTTTTCTTCACCCTGCAGCTGCCTGTCGCTTGACACCCGGACCAACACAAGGTATCTCCCAGCGCGTTTCGCGTACCCCTTGACCCAAGGTGGCATGACCCAGCTCACTGTTTCCTCGCCCACAGATCGGTCGTTCCTCAGACGCGACTACCTTCCGTCGAGGAATTTGTCCGACTCCACCATCCGCGTGTTGATCGTGGAAGACGAAGACACGCTGCGCGAGAGTTGCGCAAGCGTACTGTCGGATGACGGTTACAACGTTTCAACGACAGGTGTAGCGCGGGAGGCGGAGAATCTGCTGCGCCACAGCGTCTTCGACGTGCTGCTCCTCGACTGGTACATGAGCGACATTCCGGGCGCCCAGCTGCTGCCCGTCGCCCTGGCCGCGAACCCGATGACCCGTGTGATCGCCGTTACCGGCAAGGCGACTCTCGCATCGAGTCTCGAAGCGATGCGCATCGGCGCGTGGGCCTACTTGCCGAAGCCGTTTTCCGCGGTCCAGCTCGCCATCGTTGTGGGTCAGGCGGTGCATGCGACCCTCGCGGCTCGCGAGTCACTGCAGCGCTCGCACGAGCTCGAACAGCTCGGCGAAAACAGCGACAAGATCCGCATCCTGGGGCACGCGCCCGCGTTCCGCGGCGCGATCAGTCGCGCGCGCAAAGTCGCGCCCACGGATGCATCGGTGCTGCTCACCGGCGAAAGCGGATCGGGCAAAGAGCTGTTCGCGCAGTTCATTCATCATCACAGCCGTCGGGCCTCGCGCCCGTTCCTCGCGTTGAACTGCGCGGCGCTCCCCGAGCCGCTGCTGGAATCGGAGATGTTCGGCCACCGCCGCGGCGCGTTCACCGGAGCGGTGCGCGACAAACCCGGTCTGCTCGAAGCCGCCGATGGCGGCACGCTGATGCTCGACGAGCTGATCGAGATGCCGAAGACGATCCAGGCAAAGCTGCTGCGCGCCATCCAGGACGGGGTCGTGCGGCGCGTGGGCAGCGAGACCGCGGATGCGGTCGTCAACGTGCGCTTCATTGCCGCGACCAACCGCGAGCCCGATCGCGCCATCTCAGAGGGAATGCTGCGCGAGGACCTCTACTACCGTTTGGGCGTGGTGCCCATCCACGTGCCGTCGTTGCGTGATCGCGTCGAAGACATCAAGCTGTTGGCGAATTCGTTCCTCAGCCACTACTGGCGCAAGTATCGCGGCATCGATCTCCCGGTCCCGCAGCTGGGCAAAGGCGCGATCGACGCATTGAAATCGCATCCGTGGCCCGGGAACGTGCGGGAGCTGCAGAACGTGATCGAGCACGCGGTGGTGCTGCTCGAGTCGACCGGCGAGGTGCGCACGGAGGACCTTCCCTTCCTTAGTATGCCGGCACCGGCCGAAGATCGCAGCCTGGGCATGGAGCTCACCACTGCGGATACGAGCTATTACGATGCCCGCGATCAGCTGCTGGCGAAGTTCGACCGTCAGTTCCTCACGCGAGTAATCGCGCACGCCGGCGGCAACCTGTCCAAGGCCGCGCGTCGCGCGGGGATCGATCGCACCACGTTTTACCGCTTGATGGAGCGTCACGGACTACAGCGCGACGGGTCGTAGTCGAGGGAAAGCGACGCAGATTCGCTACAGGTCTGTAAGCGACTGCAGCGGGGAAAGGACCCTGCCGAGCGGATCCGGACGTCGTAAGATGCGGTGTCGCAAAAGACTACCCTTTTGCAGCGGTCGCGCACGAATCCCGCTCACAGGGACAAGCGAATGCCCATCGGTACCGTCGTTCCGCGCATCCTGCTCGCCAATCCGGACGAGATCTTTGCGCGCTCCCTAGAGTCCATCCTGTCGTCGGCTGGGTACAGCGTGCTCTGGGCACCAACGGCGCTCAGTGCGCTCGAGCAGGAGCACCGGGCGCGTCCCGATGCCGCGATTATTGCCATGGAGCTGGCGGATGAGGGTGGCGGTCTGGCGCTGTGCCGGACCCTGCGGCAGGAGCGCGGGCTCTCTCCCAGCACGCCGATCTTCCTCACCCAGCCAAGCGCGGCGACGCGGCCCCAGCGCATCGAAGCCTTGCGCGCCGGCGCGGACGAGCTGTGGGGTCAGCCAATGGATCCGGAAGAGTTTAGCCTGCGCCTCGCTGCCCAGCTGCGCGCGAAGTCGGAAGCGGATCGGGCGCGCGAGGAGGGACTGTTGGACGCTCGCAGTCGGTTGTGGAACGACCGCGGCCTGCTCCGTCGAGCCGAGGAGCTCTTGGCCGCGACGATCCGCGACCGGTCCGCGATCAGCGTCGCCGTCGTGGACATCGATGGGGATGCGCTGAGGAGCGACTGGGGGGTCGGTGATCGCGTGGCGAAGGGATTGCACCGCTGGGCTCGTCTCTCGGACGCGGTGGGGCGAATCGGCACCGCACAGTTCGGAGTCGTGGCGCCGAGGACCGGCCGGTCAGGATGCGCCCGCCTCGGGGAGCGCCTGCTCAACGGCATCGAGCTGACCTTCGGTGCGTCCTGTTCGTGGTTGCGCGTCGGCTTCGTCGCGTTCGAAGATGCGTCCGCCGCCCCGGCAGCCGCTGAGCTGATGGGGTGCGCCGCACTTGCAGTCCTCGAAGGCGCGCCGAGCGCCAAGGATGTCCGCGTTCGCTGCTGGCCCGTGTAGCTGTCGCACGTGACGTGCGGAGTTGTACGTCAGCCGCGGCAGCCGCTCCATCCAAAGACGGCCTGCGCGTCTCCTAACTCGATGTCGCATAAGCAGTAGGGGTATCCAGCGCCGGGAGCATAACTCCTGCTTCTCGGGTAGGGCGTGAGGCTCCCTTGGATCGTGCCCGACCGCCTGCTTTCGTATCGGCGAGTCCTGATCGTCGCCGTGCACCTCGTCCTCATCCCCGCCGCGTACTTCGGCGCGTTTGGCGCCCGTTTCGACTTCCATATTCCGCCAGCTGAACTGCGTACCTTCGTCGGAACCCTGCCCTATCTGCTGGTGATCCGGATGCTCATCTTCGCGTGGTACGGCCTGTTTCGGGGCTACTGGCGCCACGTTGGGCTGCGGGACCTCGTGGACCTGGGCGTCGCGACGACCCTCAGTACCGCGCTGTTCGCCGGAGCACTCGTGGCGACCAACTGGCCGCCCGCCCTTCCCCGCTCGGTCTTCCTCCTCGACTGGCTCGGCATCGTGTTCCTCTCCGGCGGCTTGCGCTTCGCGGCGCGGGCGAAGAATCTTTTCGCGTTTCCGCATGTCTGCTGTCGAAGTTAAGGAATACAAACACGTCGATGATTATCTCGCCATCGGGCAGGACGCGGGTGCGTCCGACATTCACCTGGGTGTAAACGCGCCG
>Ga0134066_10000062_pt1 | contig 12865 bp, 14 predicted proteins | sample 15_taG_22_FD_94462 | JGI IMG/M metagenome (GOLD analysis project Ga0134066, IMG submission 94462) | Grasslands soil microbial communities from the Angelo Coastal Reserve, California, USA - 15_D_Rain_20cm_2_09212015 | ecosystem: Environmental > Terrestrial > Soil > Grasslands ... | reverse complement strand
GCGCAGGCCTTTTTCTTCGCGACCTGATCACGGACGCTCTGGACCAGGATTTCGCCGCCGCCGCCCGGAATCGAATCGAGTCCGGCGGCCATCAGCGCCTTGATGACGTCCTCGATCGTCATACCGAACCGCCCGGCAAAGAAATCGACCTCGCTCGGCGAGAAGCCATGGATGTGAATCGGATGATGGCGCTTGATGTAGCGCAGCAGATCGAGATACCACTCGAACGGGATGTAGGGGTTGTGCCCGCCCTGCATCAGGATCTGCACGCCGCCGATCGCCTTCAGCTCGTCGATCTTGCGGCCGATTTCTTCGAACGAGAGGAGATAGCCTTCCGCGTGCTTGGGCCGCCGGTAGAACGCGCAGAACTTGCAGTCGGCGACGCAGACGTTCGTGTAGTTGATGTTCCGGTCGATGATGTACGTGACGACGTTCTCGGGATGGAGCTTCCAGCGGACGTCATCCGCCATGCGACCGAGCTCGAGCAGGGGAGCGTGCTCGTAGAGCTCGAGGTACGAGCGGAAGTCGGGACTCGTGCGGTCGACCATCAGGCCACCTGCTGGAATTGCGGCACGCCGGCGCGGCGCAGGAAGTCGCTCAATGCGGCGCGGTGCGTGTCCGTGAAGGCGTAATCGAGGCCGCTCAAGTACTCGAGACAAGTCTCCCGAGGCACGTCGCACGAGATGGCAGCAGCACTCGCCAGATCGGCGAGATGACCGAGGCCCCAGGCTCGCGACGCGAGGAGCGAGTCGTGAGCGGCAGCAATGTCAGAGCCGCGAGCCGAACGCCGCGCTGCCCATACCGCGAACACGAACGGCTTCCGCGTCCAGCGCTTCCACTCTTCGCCGAGATCGTAACGGTGTGCGTACGTGCCCGCGGCCGCCAACTTGAGCGCGGGATCGCCGATCACCAGAACCGCCTCGTGCGGCAGCGCTCCCAGCGTTGCCAGGTCCTGCGCTTCGGCGCGGGCCTCCGCGAACTTCGGCGTGATATGCCACACATCCCGGCAGAGCAGCTCGAGGAGTGCGACAGACGTGCGGGAGGATGCGGACAGCAGCACGGTCCGACCGTCCAACTGTCCGACCGTCCGACGACTGAACAACGCGACACTCCGAACCGGCCCGTCACAGGAGATGGCGAGATCGGGCAGGAGCAGGAGCTCTCTGGCGTGGCGGGCATACTCGATCGCGCTGATCACGCTGACATCGAGCTCGCCCGCCACGAGGAGATCGTTCAACTCGGCCGGCGTGCCCGTCACGAGCTGCCCGTCCTGCGGCAGCGTCACGATGCCGCGGTCGATGGCGCCATAGACCGGCGCGCAGTTGATGTATCCGATGCGGCCGATTCTCATTCGGCACCATCCACAGCCGTAGCGACCGGTTGTTTGCGGCGAGCCGAGGCCGTGTTACGATGCTCGATCTGGAACAACGCGCCCTGCGGCGCCGGTCCTTCGGAGGGCACCCGGGCCTGCACCTTCGGCTCGTAGCCTTCGAACGTCCGGACGGTCCGATAGAGCGAGTCGCGCTCGACCGGCTCCTGCCCCGCCCCCCGGATCAACGTCACGATCTCGTCGTACGACAGCCACATGGGCGTCGGCGCCCCGGCTTCGTGATAGACGCGCTCGAACACGACGGTGCCCTCGAGATCGTCGCAGCCAAATCCCAAGGCAATCTGAGAAATGAAGGGCGTCACCATCGGCCAGTGGGTCTTCACGTGGGGGATGTTGTCGAGCAGCAGCCGCCCCACCGCGATGTTCTTGAGATCGTCGAACCCCGTTGTCGCTGTTCCCGTGCGGCCGAGGGTTTCGCCGAGCTCGTTGTGGTCGGGGTGATAGGCGAGTGGGATGTAGGTGAGGAAGCCGCCGGTCTCGTCCTGCAGCGCGCGCAGCGCGAGCAGATGGTCGACGCGATCCTCCATCGTCTCGACGTGGCCGTACAACATGGTGCAGTTCGACGGCATGCCGAGCTGGTGGGCTTCGCGGTGGACGGCGAGCCATTCGTCTCCCGAGAGCTTGCGGTCGGCGATCGTCGCGCGCGCGGCCGGAGAGAAGACCTCGGCGCCGCCGCCCGGGAGCGTGCTCACGCCCGATTCCTTCATCGCGAGCAGGACATCGCGTGTGGACAGTCCTTCGATGCGCGCGAGGTGCGCAACCTCGACCGCGGTGAGCGCCTTGATCATGACCTGCGGGTGTCGCGCCTTGAGGCCGCGAAACATGTCCGTGTAATACGACAGCGTCAGCTTGGGGTGCAATCCGCCGACGATATGGAACTCGCGCGTCGGATTGCTCTTCGCGGCGTCGGCCTCGGCGAAGACTTCCTCCAGGCTGCGCGTGTACGCGCCGTCCTCTTTCGGCATGCGCGCGAACGAGCAGAACACGCAGGTGTTGCGCAGGATGCAGACGTTGGTCGGATTGATGTGCTGGTTCGCCGCGAAATACACGCGGTTCGCGTTCTTGCGCTGATTGGCGAGATCCGCCAGCCGGCCGATGGTCAACAAGTCGTGCGATGCAAAAAGCGCGAGGCCATCCTCGCGCGTCAGCCGTTCGCCCCGGTCGACCTTGTCTGCGATAGTTCGCAGACTCATGCGGCTCTCCGTACGGCGAGCGTCACGTTGTGACCGCCGAAGCCGAACGAATTGGACAGCGCGACGTCGATATGGCGCTCGACCGCCTTGTTGGGCGCCGAGTCGAGATCGCATGCCGGATCGGCGTTGAACTGGTTGATCGTGGGGGGAATCACGCCGGTCTGAATGGCGAGGGCGCAGATCGCCAGCTCGAGTGCCCCAGCCGCGCCGAGGAGGTGGCCGGTCATCGACTTGGTGGATCCGAAAATCAGCTTCCGCGCCTGCGCGCCGAACACCGCCTTCACCGCGGCCGTCTCTGCGGCATCCCCATGCGGCGTGGACGTGCCGTGCGCGTTGATGTACCCGACTTCCTCCGGCCGGATGTTGCCAGACTTCATCGCGAGCCGCATCGCTTCCTGCGCGCCCGACCCGTCCGGCGCCGGCGCCGTGATGTGATGCGCGTCCGCCGTCGCCCCGTAGCCCACCAGCTCGGCGAGGATCTTCGCGCCGCGTGCCGTGGCGCGCTCCCACGCCTCGAGAATGACGACCGCCGCGCCGTCGCCCATGACAAAGCCGTCGCGGTCCTTGTCGAACGGCCGGCTCGCGGTCCTGGGATCGTCGTTGCGCTCCGACAGCGCCTTCATGTTGGCGAAGCTCGCGAGTGCCAGCGGCGTGATCGCGGCTTCCGAGCCGCCCGCGACCATCACATCGGCCTGGTTGGTGCGAATCAGGTCGAACGCATCGCCCACGGCGTGGCCCGACGACGCGCACGCCGAGACGGTGCAGTAGCACGGACCCTGGAAGCCGAACCGCATCGACACGATCGCCGACGCGACGTTCGCCATGAACATCGGCACGAAGAAGGGAGACACGCGGCTCGGCCCCTTCTCGATGAAGGTGCGCATGTTCTCTTCGAACGTCGCGATGCCGCCCGTGCCGCTGCCGATGATGACGCCGATGCGTTTGAGATCGAGCGGGCTTTTCTCGAGGCACGCGTCGCGCACCGCCTGCACCGCGGCGCCCATCGCGAACTGGGAGAACAGGTCGTAGCGGCGCGCTTCTTTCTTATCGATGTACTGCAGCGGATCGTAGCCCTTCACTTCGCACGCGAAGTGCACGGGCAGCTGCGTATGATCGAAGCGGGTGATCGGCCCCGCCCCCGACTGTCCATCGACGAGGGCGGCCCAGCTACCGGCGACGTCGTTTCCCAACGGCGTCACGAGCCCGAGGCCCGTGATCGCCACCCGGCGGGTCACTATTTGCCCTTCCCCATCTTGTCGTGGAGATAGGTCATGGCCGCGCCGACAGTGCGGAGCTTCTCCGCCTCTTCGTCCGGGATGTCGATGTCGAATTCCTTCTCGAACGCCATGACGAGCTCGACGGTGTCGAGGCTGTCGGCGCCGAGATCTTCCATGAAACTCGCGTCATTGGTGAGCTTGTCGCGCTCGACGCCGAGCTCTTCCACAATGATGTCTTTGACCTTCTCCTCGAGCTGCTTCATGTCCATTGCCATGGGTAACCCTCAGCGAAGGTTCACATCACCATCCCGCCATCGACGACAATGACCTGCCCCGTAATGTAGCTGGCCAAGTCGGAGGCGAGAAAGAGGACGGCGGACGCGATATCGGTGCCTTGGCCGAGCCGTCCCAGCGGAATGTTGTCCTGAAAGTACTTCTTGGCTTCTGCGGAAATGCCCTTCGTCAGCTCAGTCTCGATATAGCCGGGCGCGATGGCATTCACCAGCACGTTGCGGGAGGCTAGCTCCTTGGCGATCGACTTGGTGAAGCCGACCACCCCGGCCTTGGACGCGGCGTAGTTGGATTGTCCCTTGTTGCCGTTCAATCCCACGACGCTGGTAATGTTGATGACCCGGCCCCAGCGGCGCTTGATCATACCCCGCGCCGCGTACTTGGTCATCAGAAACGTCCCCTTCAGGTTCGTGTCGACGACGGAATCCCAATCGGCTTCGGTCATCAGGAACAGCAGCGTGTCCTTCGTGAAGCCGGCGTTGTTGACCAGCACGTCGATCTGCCCGAAGTCCTTCTCTACTGCCTTCGCGAACGCCTCGACCTGGGACCCGATACCCACGTCGCAGGCATATCCGCGCGTGCCCTCACCGAACGCGCTCGCCGTTTGCTCCGCGGCCGCGCCGTCGCGCGAGCAGAGGGCGACCTTGGCTCCGGCGTCGAGAAACGCGCGGCAAATGTCGTGACCGATTCCCCGCGTCCCGCCGGTGACGAGCGCGACTTTTCCCGTGAGGTCGATTTGCATGCGAGTCCCGCTCTGCACCGCCGGGTCTATTACCTCCCGTCGAGCCATAGTCACGCTGCTTCCATGAACCTGGTCACCTCATCAGCCGTCCCCAGGCTGACCACGTTCGCTTCGGGTATGATTCGCTTCAAGAGGCCCGCGAGCACGGCTCCCGGGCCGATTTCCACGAAGCGCGCGCCGTCGCCTCCAATCCGTGCCGCGTGCTGCATGCATTCTACCCAGCGGACGGACGCCGTGAGTTGGTCCGAGAGCAGCCGGCGGGCCCGACCGGCGTCTTTCACCGCTTCCGCGGTGGCGTTGGCGATCACGGGAAACCGGGGATCGACGAATTCGGCGCGCTCGAGCGCGAGCTGCAGATGATTTTTGGCCGGACCCATCAGCGGCGAGTGGAACGCACCGCTGACCTTGAGCGGGATCACGCGTTTGGCGCCGCGCTTCTTGCACGCCTCGCCGGCGCGGATGACCGCGTCCGGATCGCCGGAGATCACCGTCTGGTCCGGAGCGTTGATGTTGGCCGGGACCGCGACGCTCGCCTGCTGCGACGATTCCTCGCACGCGGCCTCGACCTCCTTGGTCGCGAGGCCGAGCACTGCGGCCATCGTGCCGGGCCTCTCGTCGCCGGCTTTTTGCATCAGCTCTCCGCGGCGCCGCACGAGCTTCGCGGCCTGCGGCGACCCCAGCGCACTCGCGGTCACGTAGGCCGAGTACTCGCCGAGCGAGTGCCCGGCGGCCGCGACGACACTTTCGACTTTGTCGCGCACGATCGCGAAGATCGCGGCACTGTGCGCAAGAATCGCCGGCTGCGCGTTCTGCGTGGCCGTGAGATCCTCTTCCGGACCGTCGAACATGGTCTTGGAGAGCGAGACACCGAGTGCGGCGTCGATCGCGTCGAAGACGGCGCGGGCCTGTGGAAACCGTTCCGCCAGATCTTTGCCCATGCCGACTTTTTGCGCGCCCTGCCCCGGGCAAAGCCAGATGGTACCTACCACCGCACGACCATGCTGCCCCAGGTGAAGCCGGCGCCGAACGCGCAGAACATCACCGTCATGCCCGGTTTCACCCGGCCGCACGTCACGGCTTCGTCGAGCGCGATCGCGATGGATGCCGCGGAGGTGTTGCCGAAGCGGTCCACATTGACGTAGACCTTGTCCATCGGCATTCCGGCGTGCTTCGCGGTCGCTTCGATGATGCGGATGTTGGCCTGGTGGGGAATGAGCAGGTCGATATCACCGGCCTGGAGTCCTGCGCGCTCGAGCGCGTGGTCGCACGCATCCGCCATCGACAGCACGGCGGCCTTGAACACTTCGCGGCCCGCCATCTTGATGTAGTAGCTGTGGTCCTTGAGCAGCTCTTCACTGGGCGGATGCGTCGCACCGCCGCCCGGCCGGTACAGCAGCTCGGCGAGCGTGCCGTCGGTCTTGAGATACACCCCCAAAATGCCGCGGCCGTTGGTGCTCCTGCGCACGATCGTCGCGCCCGCGCCGTCGCCGAATAGCACCGCGGTGGTGCGGTCGCTCCAGTCCATGATGCTCGTGAGCTTCTCGGCGGCGATCACGAGCACGTGATTGGCCTGGTCGGCGGCGATGATGCCTTCGGCGGTGCTGAGCGCGAAGACAAAACCGGAGCACGCCGCGCCGACGTCGTAGGCGGCCGCGTTCTTCGCGCCGAGGATGGCCTGGAGGTCGCAGGCTTGCGAGGGCAGCAGCCGGTCCGGGGACGCGGTCGCGTAGATGATCGCGTCGATGTCGAGCGGCGTCAGGCCCGTTTCTTCGAGCACCTGCAGGGCGGCAGCCTTACCCATGCACGCGTTGGTCTCGTCCTTGGTCGAGACGCGCCGTTCCTTGATCCCGGTGCGCTCCTGGATCCATTGGTCCGACGTGTCGAGGAATTTCGAGAATTCCTCGTTCTTCATGATGCGCGGCGGCGCGTAGCTGCCGGTGCCCCAGAGCTCGGCGAACGGGCGTTTCACGCGGGGATCTTTCCGTCATGCGCGAATTCGCTGGCGATGTCGTCCGACAGATGACTCTTGACGGCCTGGATCGCGACGCGAATCGCGTTCTTGATCGCCTGGGCGGGCGAGGCGCCGTGACAGATGATCACGACGCCCTGGACGCCGAGCAGCGGCGCGCCACCGTAGGTGGCGTAGTCGAGCACCTTGAGAACGTTGGCCATCTCCGGCCGCTGCAGCACGTCCGGCGCCTCGCGCTTGATCAGCGAAACGAATACGCGACCGGCGGATTCGTAGAACTTGAGCACGACGTTGCCCACGAAGCCGTCGCACACTACGACGTCCAGCCGCAGCCCGCGGGCTTCGCCGACCGGGATCTCGCGTCCTTCGACGTTGCCGATGTAGTGGAGTCCCGCGGTTTGCTTGAGGAGTTGATGCGCTTCTTTGACGACGGCGTTTCCCTTCTCGTCTTCCTCACCGATGTTCAGCAGGCCGACGGTGGGATTGGGCCGGTCGAGCACGTCGCGGGCGTAGACGGAGCCGAGGTGGGCGAATCCGACGAGTTCGCGCGCGTCGCAGTCGATGTTGGCGCCGGCGTCGAGGACGAGGACCGGCTGGCCGGCGCTGGGGAACAGCGCCCCGATCGCCGCCCGCTGCACGCCCGGATGCAGCCGCAACACGAGCGTGCTGGCGGCCATCACGGCACCCGTGTTGCCGGCCGAGATGAAGGCGTCGGATTTGCCCTTTTTCTGGAGACCGAGCCCGACGGCAATCGAAGACCGCGGCTTGCCGCGGATCGCAGCGAGCGGCTTATCGCCCATGGCGACGACGTCGGGAGCGTCCACGATTTCGACCCGCGCGCGATCGACATCACCCACGCGGCTCAACGCCGCCTCGATGTCCGCTTTGCGGCCGACCAGCTGCAGGCGGAAGTCCGGCGGCAGCTCTTGAAGCGCCTGCGCCGCCCCCTCCACCTCGACCTGGGGGGCTTTGTCACTACCCATCGCGTCCAACGCGATGCGGATCATCAATCCTCGACGGTTACTCGCTGTTCACCGTTGTAATACCCGCATGTCGGGCAAACGCGATGGGGCTGCTTCATGTCACCACAGCGCGGGCAGGCCTGCAATGTGGGACGCACCGCCTTGTAGTGCGTGCGGCGTGCGCGCTTCTTGCGCTTCGAGGTTCTGCGCTTGGGTACGGCCATTCCAGATCCTTAGGTTAAGAGCGGAGCTTGTCCTTGAGCGCCTTGAGCGGCTGCCAGCGGGCATCCACCGCCACCGGCTTGCAATCGCACGGCCCGGCATTCAGGTCCTTCCCACACTGCGGGCAAAACCCCTTGCAGTCGTCGCGGCACAGCACGTACTGTGGGGCTGCGAGCACTAACTCTTCGCGTATGGCCGGGGTGACGTCGATCTCCGTCGCCTCTGGCGCTACCGGATAGGAGTCAGGGTCGTCCAGGGCGTCGGCATCCTGCGTAAACAGGGCGCCGATCTCGAGCCGGAGCGGTGTCGCAACGGGAGTCAGGCAGCGCCGGCACTCCCCCCGCACCACCGTGCTCGCCGTGCCCTGCCAATAGTACCGGTCTTCCCCGATGGACTGGAACTTTCCGTCCACCACCACCGGCTCCTGTAACGCTACCCCGGCCCTTTCGAGTGCCGGGTCGTCCTGCTTGAGTTCGCCATGGGTCTGTATGGCCTTCCCATGCGCCAACTCCCGCAAATCGACTCGCAACATGGTGAGCGAAGCTAAACCCTTGTGGGACTTGCGTCAACGGCCCTTCATCTAACGTCGCGAGGGAAAGAAAAAGGCCACTTCCCGCGCCGCATTCTCGGGCGAGTCGGACGCATGAATCGCGTTCCGCTCCTTGGACTCGGCGTAGAGCCTTCGGATCGTTCCCGCCTCGGCCTGGGCCGGGTCGGTCGCCCCGATGACCTTCCGCAGATGCGTGACGGCGTCGTCCCGCTCCAATGCGAGCGCTAACGCCGGTCCGGAAGTCATGAACGAGACGAGTGGCTGGAAGAAGGGGCGCTCCCGATGCACCTCGTAAAAGGATTCCGCCCGTTCTTTGGTGAGCCGCACGAGCTGCGCCTCACGAATCCGAAAGCCTTCGCCTTCGAGGTGTGCGACGATCTTACCGATGTTGTTGGCTGAGACGGCATCGGGCTTGATGATGGCGAGCGTAAGCATGACTTAGAGGCGTTCCTTGAGTAGAGGTACGACATCGGCCGGCCGTTTCATCACGCTGATTCCCGCCTTTTGAAACGCGGCGATTTTCTCGGCTGCCGTGCCGGACGAGCCGGAAATGATGGCGCCCGCGTGGCCCATGCGGCGGCCGGGCGGCGCCGTCTGGCCGGCGATGAATCCCACGACCGGCTTCTTGATCTTGTCTTTGACGTACTCGGCGGCCTGCTGTTCGTCGGTGCCGCCGATCTCCCCGATCATGACGATGGCCGTCGTCTCGGGATCATCGGCAAACGCCGCGAGGCAGTGAATGAAGTTCGTCCCGATCAGCGGATCACCGCCGATTCCGACGCAACTCGACTGGCCGTACCCGTGCGTCGAAAGCTGGTGAATGATCTCGTAGGTCAGCGTGCCGCTGCGCGACACGACGCCGATTTTGCCGGGCTTGCAGATCGAGCCGGGAATGATCCCCACCTTGCTCTTGCCGGGTGAAATGAGCCCGGGGCAGTTCGGCCCGATGAGCCGCGCGCCGCGCTCGTGGACGTACGGCAGCGCGCGTGTCATGTCGAGCACGGGAAGGCCTTCGGTGATGCAGATGATCAACTCGATCCCAGAATCGGCGGCTTCGAAGATCGCGGACGCGGCGACGGCCGCGGGAACGTAGATGACGGACGTGTTGGCCTTCGTCTCGAGCACGGCTTCGGCGACGGTGTTGAATACGGGAACGGCGTCCTCGAACCGCTGGCCGCCTTTTCCGGGTGTCACACCGGCGACGACTTTGGTGCCGTACGCCATCATTTGCTTGGCATGGAACGAGCCGTCGCGGCCGGTAATTCCCTGCACCACCAGGCGCGTGGATTCATCGATGAAGATGCTCATGCCGCTTTCCCGGTGGCCTTGGCCACGGCCTGCTTAACGGCGTCATCCATGTCGGTCAACGCCGAGAAGCCGGCTTTTTTCAGGATGTCGACCGCGATCGCCTCGTTCGTTCCGATCAGGCGAATCACCATCGGCACCTTGAGCGCGAATTCTGTTGTCGCCTGGACGATGCCGTTGGCGACGTCGTCGGCCCGCGTGATACCGGCGAACACGTTGAACAGAATCGCCTTCACGTTGGGATCCGAGGTGATGATGCGCAGCGCGCTGACGACTTTTTGCGGATTGGAGCTGCCGCCGATGTCCAGGAAGTTGGCCGGCGCGCCGCCGTAATACTTCACGAGATCCATCGTGGCCATCGCGAGACCGGCGCCGTTCACGCAGCAGCCGACATTGCCCTCGAGCTTGATGAACGTGAGGCCCGCGTCGCGCGCGGCGACCTCTTCCGGAGCCTCGGCGGACGTATCGCGCAGCGCCGCAATGTCGGGCCGGCGTTCGAGCTCGTTGTCGTCGATGGAGATTTTCGCGTCGAGCGCCTGAACGCTCCCATCGGGCGTCGTCACGAGCGGATTGATCTCGGCGAGCGAGGCGCCGACTGCGTAAAACGCGCCGTACAGCTTCTGCATGATGTCGGCCGCCGCCCGCGCCTGCTTCACGTCGCCATACAGCTTGAAGCCGAGGCCAAGCGCCTGATGCGCGAGCAGACCGTAGCGCGGATCGACGGCGAGCCGATGGATCTTCTCGGGCGTTGTGGCAGCAACCTCCTCGATGTCGATCCCGCCGGCCGGGCTGACCATCACTACCGCGCGCTGCGACGCGCGGTCCACGATGATGCCGACATAGCTCTCGGAAGCGATCTCCGCCGCCGGCGCAATTAAGATCTTCTGCACCGTGAGTCCCTTGATCTTCATGCCGAGGATGGCCTTGGCGTTGGCCTCGGCCTCGGCCGCGGTTTTGGCGAGCTTTACACCGCCCGCCTTGCCGCGTCCTCCGGCATGCACCTGTGCCTTCACGACGACCTTGCCGCCCAGCTTCTCAGCGAGCGCCCGTGCCTCGGCCGGCGTCGTCGCCACGTCGCCCGGCGGCACCGGAATGCCGTGGCGCCGCAAAATGTCCCGTGCCTGGTACTCGTGCAGATTCACGCGTGCTCCTTCGCGATCGTCGTTCCAGCGTCACCCTTGAGTGCCGCCAGGCCATCCTGCAGCTGCGCGATAATCGCCCGCTCCCCGCCCGTGCGCACAAACTCGGCGGCCGCTTCGACCTTGGGCCGCATGCTGCCGGTGCCCAGCTCCTTGCCGGCGAGCAGATGCTCGGCTTGGGCCAGCGTCAGGCGGTGGATCGCTTCCTGCCGCGGCGTGCCGTATCCGCGGCACACTGCGCTGACATTCGTGAGAATCAATAGTACTTGCGCACCAATCTCGCGGCCCAGAATTGCGGCGACGCGGTCCTTGTCGGCCACGGCGTCGATCCCCTCCAGGCCGAGTTTGGGATCCCGGTACACCGGCGGGCCGCCACCTCCGCCGGCGATCACGATGTAGCCCGCCACCGAGAGATCGTGGACCATCTGGCTTTCGACGATGCCGATGGGGCGCGGGCTGGGCGCGAGACGGCGCCCGTCGCGCACGGGGATACCGCGAGCCATGAGTCGGCCCTGCCGCGCGGAATCGAGCTTGTGGCCGACCGGCTTGGAAGGCGTGTGCAGATCGGGATCATCGGCGTGACACAGCGTTTGGGTGATCATCGTCACGACGGAGCGCTGGATCCCGGCGCGCTCGAGTGCGTTCTGGAGCGATTGCTGGATCATGTACCCCATCCAGCCGGCAGTCCCTGCCACGAGCACGCCGAGGGGCAGCGGCTCGACCTGATCAGCCGAGAGCTCGTTGCGCGCCAGCTCATCACCGACCTGCGGTCCGTTGCCGTGGACGAGGACGATGTTCCAGCCGTCGGCGGCGAGATCGACGATCGGTGCGAGACTGGCGCGCGTGTGCCGGAACTGATTGCTGATGGTGGGCCGCTCGTTGGGAGGTGCGACGGCATTCCCCCCCAGCGCGATGACGATCGTTCCCGGGTCGGACACGGCGGCGCAACCTAGCGGGGCCGTTGGGCCGGAGCAAGCTCACCCATCAACTGCCGCCACAGGCTCCCGAACAGCTCGAGATTCCCAGCCGCGAGCGCGGAGTCGGCGCGCATCGCCAGCCGTCGCGCGCGCTCCCAGCGCGCGGTCAGCGTCGTATCGGTGATGATCTGCTCACCGCCAAGGAGCGCGGTACGGGCGGTCAACGCATGGCCGGCGCGGCCGCCGTACGTCACGTACACCTCGGTGAGGTGGGGCGCCGGAGCAGGACGCGCGGACACAGGATCGAGAAACTGTCCCTGCACGGTGATCAGGGTATTGCCGGTGGGCCAGACGCGAAGCTGGCCGGGTCGCAGCAATGAGGAGCCGACGAGCTCGCCGGGAAGCTTTTCCGGATTCGTGGGCGACGGCCGCCAGAGATGCAGCTCCAGCCCGCGCGCGGTGACGGCACCTGCAAGGAGCGCCGCAAATCGCTTGGGCGTGAGCAGTCCGGATTCCAATGCGATGGCGGTCCACACCGTTCCGCTCGCTGCGCCTGACGCGATGCCGAGCTGGTACGGCTCGCGCGGCCTCGCGCTCCAGGCAGTTTGCGCAACCGAGTCGGTGCTCGCGCGCACCAGCTGGTCCACCGCGAGATCGAACGTCTCGATCGGATAGGCCAGCTGCGCGCGCAAATCCGCGGGCAGTCGCTCGGCGGGCTCGATGAGCGGTGTGAACGCCCGAGCCCATGCCGCGGTGAGCGAGTCGTAACCGGGGGCGAGCCAGAGGTGCGTCTCTCCCGTTTCGACGCTGACCGCGCCGATCAGTCCGGGGCGAAGAAAGCGCACGTCGTCGCCGCGCCACGGCAGCGACCGCACGAGCGGAAATGCCTCGTGTGCCACGTAGCCCCAGCTCACCCACCACAGCGGGTCCGCGCCGGTACGCAACACCGGTGTCGGAGTGCCAAAGCG